>Ga0182024_10000398_pt1 | contig 112476 bp, 82 predicted proteins | sample P32metaG_FD_120480 | JGI IMG/M metagenome (GOLD analysis project Ga0182024, IMG submission 120480) | Permafrost microbial communities from Stordalen Mire, Sweden - P3-2 metaG (Illumina Assembly) | ecosystem: Environmental > Terrestrial > Soil > Wetlands > Permafrost | place: Sweden: Stordalen... | reverse complement strand
GAAAATCACCTACGCGGCCCCCCTCGGAGATGCGGGACGGCACTGGTTTTCGGTAGCTTTTGAGCGCCGATGGATCACGTTAATTATCAATGTTTTATGCCTTAACTAAGGGCCATTCGGAACTGACCCCTTTACGTTTGGGCTTCAGAAGTGGGCTGCGTGCCCGTGACTACGAAAGTCACCAGAGCATCAGCGCCTGGGCATCGCACCAGACGAAATTCGGCCTTTTTCCGCTGGGCAAGTTTTGAGTCATTCGTTGGCATGTTAGGCGGCGGGGTCTGGAAGTGGCCTTGCTTGAATATTCGCTTGCCCACCAAAAGGCCAGAAAAACGAAATGGCGATGGCGCAGACGAACACTAACCAAAATATCCATTGGCACAGATAGCCGTGCTCAAAAGGTTCGGCAGGAACACCCGAGAGTTGACGCGCCAGAGTCCGTGCCGCGGGCAGAATAAAAAGCACCAGGGCGGCGACAATGGCACGGGCGCGTTGAGTTTCCTGTGGCATGAAGCGGCGCAAGCCGGCGCGCAAGGGCAACAATAGGACCGCAAACAGGATTGGGAAAACAATCAGGCCGGAACGCAGCGCCCAGAGAAAACAGGCGAGCCGGGTGGGGGCAAATTCAAAGGGCGGTATGAGGATGCAGGCGACAGCGTGAAGAAGAGTGCCAACCAGAACGGTGATGGTGAATCTCAGCATGGCAATCGGCAATTCGTTGATTGAAACCGGTCTTCCGAGACAATTTATAAGCCACAATTTGCGCAAAGTCAATAATTTTTCAGGCAGTTCCCAGCCTTAATCCTAATCGTAATCCTAATCTTAATCTCTTGGGTTTTTTCGAGAAGCTGAGATTAGGATTAGGATTAGGAACGGAAGGAGGAGCCAGATTGACTCAAATGATTGATTGGACCGCCGCCTTGTTCTTGTCACTATTCCTTTTCGTCCAATAAATCAAAATGGCCTCAATGCTCAAAAGGACTGCGAAAACAACTCCCGCCCTCGTGAACTGCTGTCGGCCGACGTAACGAGAGGCAAGGCGCAACTCTTGTTGCAGAACAGCCTTCTTTTCTGGTGAAGGGTCTTCTTCTGCCGCGATCAATGCCGCAAAGCGCTCCGCCCGCCGATACGGTGTCTTGTTGGCGTCTACGCCCTTAAGCGTGAGCAGCAAGACTGCAAACAATTGCAGTACTACAACAAGAATGATCAAGGCTATATGGCGCAGTCTTTTCATGACGTGCAAACGCGGCTTAACTGCAAAGAACTGAGCCACCCCGGAACGATGGTGTCAATCGGGAAAACAGGACAATTAAGATTGTCCCTGAATAAAGGACAAGACTGTGAAATATTGTCCTTGCAAGAAGGACATCAAGGAGTCGCCATCTGTGCCAATAATGGTCATGCTCTTAGGCGTGCAGCCGGTGACCACTGAGATTAGGATTAAGATTAGGAACGGAAGGGGGAGGCAGGAGGCGGAGATTTCGATTTGACGGTGTTCCCGCCGGCTGCGCGGTGCTGGCGGCATTTACGGACTGACGATCTGGTAATACTTCGCCCTGGCGCTGGGGGCGACATCGGTGTACGTGCCGTTGGCGCTGTTAAACCACAGGCCGGACACCAGCTTGGCGTAAGGCCCGGCCACGTTGGTGGCGGAGAGGACGCTATAGGTATAATTATAGGGTACAGCCGTCCAGGTCAGGGTGACGTTGGCGCCGCCGCTGCCGGAGAGCGCCGCCGCCACATTCACGGCCGGAGGCGCCGCGGTCACAATGTCGGCATAGACTGTCGTAATCAGCTCCCACTCGGGTGATGTGCCGTACTGTTCGAGGACGCCGGTGATGCTGTAGGCAAACTTCGGGATCGGCTTTCCGGCGACGAGGCCGGTGTCGTACTTGCTGGTATAGACCTCGGCGTTCAAGACCTGACCGGAGGCGTTGGTGAGAATGTAAGATTTGTTGGCGGCAAACGTGCCCGGGTAAGCTTGGAAATAAACGTTGGTCACGACGTTGAGTGACCCTTCCATCAGCGTCGCGGCCACGGCTGGATTGGCCGCCAAATAGCCAGTTCCTGGAATCAGGATGGGCCCGTAGGGCAAGGGCTGCACCTCGCCGCTGGTGCTGATAATGCTGTAAGGCTCCGCCGGATTGTTGATGGGATCGGGCCCGGCAAACTCCAGGGCGTTCTCGTAAATTTCGATGGTTCCGGTGGCGTGGACCTCGTCGCCCACTTTAGGCCGGAAAGTGGAATCATCGACATAGAATTGGATGCCGCCGGTGGCGTCTTGAATGTAATACTCGGCGCCGGAAACAATGGTCACCGCCGTCGTGACGATGCCGGTAACTTGATAAATCGTGCTGTTGGAGTTCGCTGGAACAATGCCGAGGATGGGCGCGCTCGATGTGATCAGCAAACTGCGCAGAGCGCCGATGGTTCCTGATTGATAGGTGACGACGACCAGACTGACGGTGTTGGTGACGCTGGTGTAATCCGAGGTGTCGGTGGGGGTGAAAACGACGGAAAGCGTCTGGGTGCCCTGGCTTACGACGGTGCCGCTGAACGGGGTATAGACAAAAGCGCCGGGAACGTTGGCCGTGGCGTTCAACTGGGTGGAACTTAGAGCGGTGCCGCTGGCGACAGGGGCGGGATTGGCCCAAGTCACCACCGGTGTTGCCTTGCCCACCACCAAACTGACGGTGTCGGTCACGCTGCTGTAATCGTTGGTATCGATTGGAGTGAAGATGACGGAAAGGGTCTGGGTGCCGGCGCCCAGCACGGTGCCGTTTGTCGGCGAGTAGGCAAAAGCGCCGACGGTCGGGGAGGTGGCGTTCAATTGGTTTGTGCCGAGCGGCGTGCCGTAGGTGATGGCGGAGGGCGTGGGCCAGGTAATCGCCGGTATCGTTTTCGAGGGAACGGAAACAGTGATCCAATCGTTGGGCAGGCTGGAAAGATTGAACGCCCCCGGAAGCGGCCCCGCATAGGGTCCGCCCGCGCCGAGATTGGCGGTGCCGACGGGCAGGCCGGGCAGGAATTGATCCGAAAGGTAATCGTCGAGATTAGTATTGACGTCTGCGAGGACCAGAATGGACGAGCCGGGCGCCGGATTGCCCAGGGCGGAGAGCGGGATGCCGAATTCAAAACCGGTGGTGACGGCGTCGGCGGCGGTGGCGTTGGCGGCGGAGCCGGTGTTGCCGTTGACGCCGGCGGCATTGCTGTCGTTGAACCCAATTTCGAGGCCGTTGAAAGTGGCGCTGCCGACGCCGTTCGTCAAGGTGACGCTGCCGAGAGTGGAGTTGGCGCTGCCGTCGGGGGACAAAATAATTTGATCGACGGAAAGGACACCCTGATAATCGTTGAAATCGAGCATCAAGCTGGCGTTAAAGCCGGAGCTGAAAACCGAGCCGTTCATGGCGGACTCGTTCCAGCCCGGTCCGACATTCAAAGTATTTTGACCGGGTTGGCCGTCGGCGATAAAGACGTTTACATGATTGCTGTTGTCAAGTACATTTCCACTAAAGACCAGGTAAAGCATGCCGTTGGTGACGATCCCATAAGCGGCATCGAGTTCCGAACCGCCCGCCGAAGTGCCGTCGCCCACCGTGCTGTCGCCGAAACCGGAGTTAATGGTTTGGGTGGAGAGGGCAGCGCCGAAAAGGGAAGCGAGTGTGCCGTCCACATTTACAGAGACCGCCACAGTCACACTGGCGGTGCTTGTGCCGCCGGGGCCGGAGACGGTCTCGGTCACGTTGTAAACGCCGATGTTGGTATAGGTGTGAATGACGCTGGCAGCGGTGGTGTTATTGCTGGTGGCCCCATCTCCGAAATTCCAGAACCAGTTGGTGGCATTGCCGGAGGAGGAATCGGTGAAGGTGACGGTAAGCGGAACTTCCCCATTGGTTGACGTGGCGGAGAAGTTTGCCACCGGCGGCGGAATGGCCAGGACAATGTTGTAATCCCCGAAGATGGGATAATGGTCGCTGCCGGTGAAGGTGCTGCCGCTGCCGAGTTCGTCCAGGTCGTTATAAACGGTGGCAGCGTTCGGGACCGTGCTGGCGAGGTCGTCCAATGAGTGATTGTTGGCGCTGGTCGAAACACCGTTCTCGGGCGTTGTGCCGTTGTTGCCAAAGACCTCGAACGCGTACGGATATTTCGAGGAGGGGAAGTCGGACGTATCGTACGGATCCGATGTGTCGGGCGCGATCTGCACGCCTCCCTGACTGTTGTAAACCCCGAACATGAGGGCGTTCGGGAGTTGAATGTCGATGCGCGAGGTCAGATCGTATGTGGCATCGTCATAGAGATAAGGGGCATTGTCTCCGACAACGTTTGCCCAAGTGGTGGTGGTGGGCGGTAAAGTCTTTGACGTGGGATCATAGGCCTGCGTCTGGTTGGTGTTGGCCCATATGGAGCTGACGTCGGACCAGTTGATGCCGTCGGAAGTCACTTGGCCCGTCAAACATTTGTAGGCATTTTCGCCGCTCCCATTGAACAAATTCCAATCGCCGCCATAAAGGATATGCGAGCCGGCCGGGAGGTTGTATTTTGCATCGCTGCGAACCTCCTGCGCCTCGGCGTAGCGCGCGTCGCCCTGGGCGTCGTCGCTCGTGCTTCGCGCGTGGCTGACATACATGTAAAAATCGTCGCTCGTGCCGAATCCGATGGGCCGAAGATGGATCAAGAGCGGTGCGCGGGTCACGCCGTTGACCCCGCCGCCGGGCGAATGGGCTGCCGTATAAGTGCCGTTGGCTTGCAGCAGCACGGTCTGCCCCGTGGGCAGGCTCCGCCCCGACACATCCTGAATGGTATGCGTGTTGTAAATCAGGCCATCGGGACCGCCGCCGGTGTTCGGGTCGGTGGTCGTATCGTACGCATATGTGCCCGCGCCGTAAATCGCGTTAAGCTGTGCGACAAAGTTTGCCAACGTCGTGGACTGCAATTCTTCGACGCTCATCACGTCCACTTGCTGCGCGTTGGCTCCGAGGTGGTGCAGTCCGATGGCTTGAACTACGGTTGGCAAGCTATGGGTGGAGCCGGTGATGTTGTTATCGCTGCTTTCGTCGGCGCAATCGATATTGTAGGAGACAATGCGGAGGGTGGCGCCTTCTGCCTGCCAAGCAGAGACGCCGATCGCCCACGCCGTCGCCACGATACCCCAGCTTCGGTGCAACTTCATATAGCTTCCCTGCCGTTGATGCAAAAAAGGTGTGTGCGGCAACTTGAACTCAGGGCGGAAGCGATTGGGGCAAACCCGCAGTCGACACAAAAGGCCGCGGCAAGCCGCGGTAGAAAGTTGGTGATTGGTTTCGTAGAACTCACTTCCGTAGGGATGAAATGATTTTTTGCGGCAGAAGTCAAGGAAAGTATGTTAAAACTTCGCCTGTAACAATTTCCCCGTATCGGTGTCTTGCGGGTGTATGATGCATACCGAAATGATCGGCGTCGAACATCAGGGCGCAGAGCAGGACGAGGCCGCCGTGGCCGCGATCCGCGGCGGCGACGCGGAACGGTACCGCGAATTGGTCGAGCGCCATGAACGCCGTGTCTTTGCCGTGGCTTGGAGCCGGCTTGGCGATGCCGCGCTGGCGGAGGAGGTCACGCAGGAGGCGTTCATCCGCGCTTACCGGCGGCTCTGGCTGCTCGGCGATGGCTCGAAATTCGCCGGTTGGATCAATACGATTGCCCGCCGCATGGCCATTAACTTTGGCCTGCGTCATCGCCGCGAAATTAATAAACGAGAACGCTGGGCGCTGGAAAATCCGCCAGGCTCCACGGCGGAAAATTCCGCCTGGGAAACCGATCCGCTTTACACGCCCGAGACCCTCCGCCAGACACTAGCCGCTTTGCCTGACGCCCATCGGGAATGTCTGGTGCTGTTTTATATCGCAGGCAAAAGCGGCGCGGAAGCGGCGGCGGCGCTGGGAATTTCCGAGGCGGCGTTGCGCGTGCGACTGCATCGCGCCCGCGCCGCCTTGCGCGAACGGCTGGAGGAGCGGCTGGCCGAATCGTTGCGGCAACTTCGCCCTTCACGCGCGCTGGCGTCGGCGGTCATGGGAGCCGTTTTGAACTCTTCCTCCGCGAAGTTCGTTAGCGGCGGCATCGGCGCAAAAATATTGTCCGGCCTGCTGCCATTCAAATTTTTTTGGTCGTTCTTTTTTCTCATCCCGCTTCTGCCCAGCCTGCTTTTCAGCATGGTGACGACGCGCATGGAACAGCGCAATTTTCGCGACGCCACAGGTTTTCGCGCGCGGTTGCATCGCCGCGCGTTCAAGCGGATCTGGATAATGTTGCCGCTACTCGCGGTTCCCTTGGTCGCTATCTATTGTATGAGATCCTGGGGGATCAAAGACGTTTACCTTGTCATTGGGGTTGGCTCGCTTTTCATTACAATCGCTTTGGTACGACGGCTTACGATCAGTCCCAATCGTTTCTATGTCGCCACGTTTGTATCATCGCTTATCATGACGGTGGGTTGTCTGGCCGTTGGCTTAAGTTTATTGCCGACAAGCGCGTTCGGCCTGTTCCTGTTTTCTTATCTGTTGGTGTCTGTCATCACATACGGCTCGCGTAATTTGCGGGCCGATTCCAACTTGTTCCTCCGCGCCACGCAAAAAATGCTGGCAGCCGTGCCGGCGGAAACAACCTTGGTCGAAGCCGCGCCCCGGCTGGATAAATCACAGTTGCGCGCGTTCGCCCGTTTTCTGGCCAATCGCTGGCTGATCATTGACCACCGCTGGCAAGCGCAGGGGCTGTCGCTGCAAATGCCTCCCTTGAGATCCTCTTTGGGATTCTTTGGGAAGTACCACTCCCGCTTGATGCTGTTATGGGACGGGTCTGTTTCCGCATTTCTCGGCCCGAAAGATGAAAGGTTTTTGTCCACCATGCAGGAATGCGCGTTGCCTGACCGGTCGGACCTGGAAAAACAAGTGGCGGCTTCCGTCCAATCGGCCTGGCGACATTTTCGCCAGGGCGGGGCCGACGCCGCCTGGCGCGCCTTGGGCCAAGTGCCGGACGCGGACGTTTATATCGTGCCGCCGGAGCGGTCCAAGGCCGTTCGCTGGCAAAGAGGCGTCGTCCTGTCTTTCGCGGCGATCGGACTGGCTCTGATGACGTTGAAATATATCCTTCCATCATGGAGGATGGACGGATTAAAACCCGTCAATGTCACCGAAGCGCAAGTCCGCGCGTTTCTGGGCAACATCCATACCAATCCAAACCCGATCATAAACGGCACCCAACGCGGTTATCTTGGCAACCCAATTGACGCCCTGAGTCGTTGTCTGGTTCTTCCGCCCACAAATCTATTCAGCCCGGACGGATTGCGCGCAACACGCCAGGAAGTGTTTCGCGCCACAGGCCTGAATCCCCGGGGTGAAAGAGAATCGAAACTTCTTGCGTTTGGTCACGCATGGCTTTTGCAGAAAGCAATGGCGGACGGTTGGGTGGGCTGGAATGAAGTTGGCCTGACACCGCAGGAAGCGACGTTCTATATGCACCACCTCAAGACCAACGAGTGGCAATTTCGTTTGGTCAGCGAGAGGGCCTGGTCTTGGGTGGACAGCCAAGGATGGGAGGTTGAACGAATCTACGATCTCCAGTTGAATGAGCTCCGCTGGCTGAGCGATATTCATTGCCTCGACTTTCTTAACCGCGAAAAGCTCATCCGGCAAATCGCGTCCGTCCAGGATTTGTCCGCCACTCCGGCGTCCGGCCAGCCGACGCTGCACGACTGGCGCGACGTGCGCGGTTTATTTTTCACGCCGGGCTGGCCGGTATTGCAGGATACTTATACTTCGCTCGCCGCTTTGGAAATTCTCGGCGGCCTGGACAAAATTGACCGCGAAGCGTGCATCAGGGGAATTCTCCGCCGGCATCGCGGCAAGGGATTTTTCACGTCACCCGAACCCGGCGGCTACAACGAATACCACATTGACGGCAGTGCGCGCGACACCATCGCCGCCTACGAATCGCTGCGCATCCTCGGCGCGCTGGATCGGGTGAAAGATTTGGCCCAATGGCAGTTTCGCCCCCAACACAACGGCGACACCGGGAAGGAGTTTACTTGGGCCGATGTTGAGGCCTGGGTTTGCCGGCAGCGCCTGGCAAAAATCCTCCGCCAAAGGGAAGAGAATCCGCAAATACCCGTAGGCTCTCTTTTAGTCGGAACCATTCCTTAAAGCCGGCTGAAGGCAAAAGCCGAAAATTCTTTGTCACATTCCATCTTTGGTGTGCATGAATAAGGTGGATGATGATGAATGATGACATGGCGTTGCTGCGGGAATACGCCGCGCACAATTCCGAGGAAGCCTTCGCCGCGCTAGTTGGGCGTCACGTCGGCCTGGTTTATTCGGCGGCGTTGCGGCAGGCGCGCGATCCGCATCTGGCCGGGGAAATCACTCAAACCGTTTTCATCATTCTGGCGCGCAAGGCCGGGTCGTTTGACTCGAAAATTATCCTGCCAAGCTGGTTGTATCGGACGGCAAATTATGTTGCGGGCGCCGCGCTGAAAATCCAACGCCGCCGCGAACAACGCGAACAAAAGGCCTGTATGCAAGCCATGATTCAAGAACCTCAAACTGATTCCACCTGGGAACAACTCTCGCCGCTGTTGGACGGGGCCATGGCGCAATTGCGGGAGAGCGACCGCGAGATTCTCGTGCTGCGCTTTTTTCAAAACAAAAACTTCAAGGACGTGGGTGCCGCTTTGGGCATGGAAGAAACCACGGCGCGAAAACGCGTGGAACGCGCCTTGGAAAAATTACGGGGCCTCTTCGCCAAGCACGGCGTCAGTTCGACGGCGTCCGTCATCGCCGGGGCGATTTCCGCCAATTCCATCCAAACCGCGCCCGTGGCGCTGGCGAATTCCGTGACTGCCGCCGCGCTGGCCAAGGGCGCGGCCGCCGGCGGTTCAACTCTAGCCCTCTTGAGAGGAGCATTGAAAATTATGGCTTGGACAAAATTAAAAACCGCAATCGTCACCGGCGCCGCCCTGCTGCTCGCCGGAACCGTCACCACCATCGCCGTCAAAGCCATATCGCATTACCGGGAAAAATCCCGGGAGGATGCCATTTGGAGCCACATCACGGCGATCGCTTGGCCGCAATTGAGGGACGAGCCTCCCATCGTGTCCATCCGTCCCACCAAATTCAGCGGGAATCCGGAAGGCGGCTGGGTGGGTGACGGCAACAAACAACTGGCCTTTTCCAAGACCGTGGAGACGATGTTGCACGACGCTTATGGGATAGGGCCGGGCCACATCGTTGCTGAAACGCCGCTGCCGCCCGGCAGATATGACTTCATCGTGAGCCTGCCCAGCCATGGCTCAGAAGCGTTGCAAGCGGCGATCAAGGCGCAGTTCGGACTGGTGGCAAAAAAAGAAATGCGTGACACAAGTGTTTTGCTGCTCAAGGTGGCCATGCCAGATGCCCCGGGTTTGCGCCATGCCACCGCAAATTCAGCCGTCTTGAATAGTTGGAGCACAGGCCGAATCAAATTAGGCAAATTACCCATTGCCACGCTGGCGTTTAATCTGGAACGGTATCTAAAAACGCCCGTGATCAATCAAACCGATCTGGCTGGCCGGTACGACATCGACCTCAAATGGAACGAGGACCGCTTGAACCCCGATCCCGAAGCAATGAAGCAGGCCATGTTGGACACACTTGGCCTGGAACTGGCGCCCGACACGCAGCCAATAGAAATGCTGGTCGTCACAAAAGCAAAATGAATGGCATAATCACGAACATGAAACCGCCGCGGGCATTCACACTGACGGAACTGCTCGTGGTCATCACCATCGTCGCCCTCTTGGCGGCGTTGCTGCTGCCCGCGTTGAACCGAAGCAAGCAACAGGCCCAGGGCACTTACTGCGTCAACAATCTCAAGCAAATGCAGGCGGCCTGGACGCTTTATGCCGACGATTTCGCGCAGGTTTTGGCGCCTAATATCGGGGAATACCAGCCCACATTCCTAAGCAACCTCTGCTGGGTGGTGGGCGACGTGAGTTCGTTGCCGGACGAAACCAATACCTTGCTGCTGACCACCTCGTTGTTGGGGCCTTACACCAAAAACCCCGCGATTTACAAATGCCCGGCGGATCCTGGCAATCCTCCCGGCACCGCGCGCGTCCGCAGCATCTCGATGAACAATTATATGCACGGAACCGGGTATGGCCTGAGCACCAAGTACGTCAACAACACTCGCGCCGCGGATATTCGGCAGCCCGCGTCGTCATTTGCTTTTCTGGATGAACGCTCCTCCACCATCAATGACGGCTATTTCGTGATGCTGCTGACGACCAATTACAGTGCGACGGAGGCCAATGATCTTCCAGCCAATTACCATGCTTTTGCGGGCGGACTATCCTTCGCTGACGGTCACGCAGAATTGAAGAAATGGCAGACACCCTTTTTCCAGGCTGCCGCAGGCGACGCGGCGCTCGATCCCATTCCAAACAATTCCGACTACGAATGGTTGATGCAAAACACCACCATGCCGGTGAACGGTTCGTGGCCAGCGGGTCCATAACAGGCACAGGGCCACGCTTGACAACGCGGCCGAAAATTCAAAGGATTTGAGGGTCGGGAATTGTCCCATCGTATATGGCGTTTACCTGTTCAACCTGCGGCAAGGAATGGCCTGAAAATTATTGCCCGGAATGTTTTCATACGATTGAGCGAGCGCCGGCGCCGCCGGCTCCTCCCGTAGTCGCCAGCACGGTGGAGGCGGCGGAGACGGTGCGCGCGCTTGATTACTTGTCACGGCAAGTTTTCTCACCCCCTCCCATCCTGCCGCCCATCGTCCCGGCACGGCCAACGGTCGTGGTTCTTTATCGAGTTTGGTGCGGCCTCATTTTAATTGTGTACATGGCTTTCGCCATCCAGGAAGGGTTGACCCTGGCGGGAAAAGAGCCGCCCAGACTTGGCCCGATCGCGGATTTTATCAGCCGGGATAATCCGACTTTGCATGGACAAATGATGGCGGAAGAGCGAGAGAATAGCATCATCGGCCTGGCGTTGGCCGTGATGGGCTCGATACTTTTTGGGACAGGTGCATTCGTTTGCCCGCGTTCGCCGTGGGCCTGGGTGTGGGGAATCGTGGCGATCGTTGTTTCGGTGTTCCCGCTGTGCGTCTCGATCGCCGGAGCCATTCCACTTTTCATTTTCTGGTTGAAACCGGCCACCAAACAATATTTTGGTCGAACGTGAGCAAGGCAAGAGCCGCTATTGGATATGCTCGGGCCGAAAACCAATTCCAACCATGCGAGCGGGGAGAGATCGTAGACGGGGAAATTCTTCAAAAAGCCGCATGAGCACCGGCGGTGAAATCATCTCCGGGGAATCGAAAATGCGCTCCAACAAATGTTTGTGCAAAAAAACCTGAACTTTTTGCGTTAGCCGGGCGGGTTTTTCGCGGCGCAATTGAACTAGGCGAAGGTCTGCTTCGGTGATTTGGCCGGCCCGAAGTTTTTCCGTCAGCAGGTTGGCGGTGGCGACTGCGTCTTGAATGGCAAGATTGATGCCGACGCCGCCGACCGGCGACATCGCGTGGGCCGAATCCCCAATGCAAAGCAGGCCGTCCCGATGCCATTTTTGCAGGTGATCGACTTTAACTGAGAGGAGCTTCACGTCGTCCCAGTTTTTGATCTCGCTGACGCGCTGGCCCAGGAAAGGAACGCAACGCTCGATTTCGGCGCGAAAGGCTTCCAGGCCGCGCGCGAGTCTATCCTCAAAACTGCCTTTTCGGATCACGTAAGCGCATTGCCAATACTCGGCGCGGTCGATCAGTACCATGAATTGTTTCTCGCCAATAAACCCAAAAGCCTGCGGTGGGTCGTTGGGCTGCTTCGAGACACGAAACCAAAGCACATCAATCGGAGAGCCCAGGTCAATGACTTCGAGTCCGCCTCGAGCGCGGACGGTGGAACTCCGGCCATCGGCCCCCACGACCAACGCGGCGCGGATGCTCCGCGGCCCGCCGGGCGTGACGGCCTCCACTCCAACCACCCGTTCATTTTCGACCAGCAGGTCCGTGACTTCAGTTTCCATTCGTATTCGGAATTGGGGATATTTCCGCGCGTGACCGCAGAGGAAATTTAAAAAGTCCCACTGCGGCATAAACGCGATAAATTTGCATTGGGTTGGAACATTTGAAAAATCAGCGATGTGAATAATTTGACCGCCAAAGTGGGCGGTGATTTCCTTCAATTCCTGATGAGGCTGGCGAAGAAATTCTTCCAGCAAACCCAGCTCATGCAGGAGTTGTAGTGTTGACGGATGAATGGTATCGCCGCGAAAGTCCCGGAAAAAGTCCTTGTGTTTCTCCAGCACCATGACGTCCACGCCGGTCCGAGCGAGAAGAAACCCCAGCATAACGCCAGCCGGGCCGCCGCCCACAATGCAACAAGTGCATTGATCCTCTGCCAGCCTGTCGGCAGATAGAAAGGCGGTGTCCATTTTGGAATGATACTCGGGCTCAGCCGAGAATCCGTTTGCCTTCGGTGAGGAAAATGCCTTGGAAATTCATTTCCAGGGCCTGGGCGTTGCTGGCTTTGGCCAAGGCGTCCTTCTGCGAGACTTTGCCGTCCTTGACTAGTTGGAATAAATGCTGGTTGAAATTGATCATCCCCTCCTCCCCGCCGGTTTCGATGGCGGCGCCGAGTTTTTCGAGGCGGTTTTCCTCGATCAACTTGCGGACGGTCCCGGAGTTGATCATGATCTCCTGCGCCGGGGTCATGCCGCCGGCAATGGTGGGCACCATGCGCTGGCAGACCACCGCTTGCAAAGTGCCGGCCACCTGCCGGCGGATTTGGTCGCGTTCGTCCGGTTTAAAGAAGTCAAGTATACGCCCAACCGCCTGGGCGGCGTTGGTGGTGTGCAGGGTGGAGAGGACGAGGTGGCCGGTGTCGGCCGCGCTCATGGCGGCGGAAAAACTGGTGGCGTCGCGCATTTCGCCGATCATGATGACGTCCGGATCCTGGCGCAAAACGTATTTCAGCCCCTGCGCGAAGGATAGGGTGTCCAGGCCCACTTCGCGCTGTTCGATGACCGATTGGTTGTCTTCGAAAACGTACTCGATGGGGTCTTCCAGGGTGATGATGTGTTTGCGGCTGTTGGCATTGATATGCTCGACCATCGCGGCCAGGGTGGTGGATTTGCCGGAACCGGTGGAGCCGGCCAGCAGCACGATGCCGCGGGGGGATTCGGCAATTTGCTTGAGAGAGGGCAAAAGCCCCAGGTCCTCGAAGCTGGGCACCTGCGTTTTGACGAAACGCATGGCCAGACACGGCGAGCCGCGTTGATAAAAGCAATTGGTGCGGAAACGCCCGGTGTTGGGCAGGTAATAGGAAAAATCGCACTCGTGCTCCCGTTCGAGTTGGGCCTTGGAGTGCTTGGGCACGATGTTCTCCACCACGGTTTCCATCCATTCGGTGGTAGGCGCAGGCCCCTCGACAACGATCAACTTTCGGTTAATGCGGAAAATGATGGGAGCGTCCACCTTGAGATGGATGTCCGAGGCCCCGCCTTCGACGGCGGCGGCTAAAATACGGCGAAATGTTTCCATGCCCCCCAGTTTACAGGGCAACCGCCGGAACAATCCAGTCAGGAATAACCCAGCAAACGGGCTTGCGACAGCCTGGAAACATGGGTGAATAACATCGAAATCAAATATCCGGCGTGTCGGTCGCCCGAGCAGGCCACGATCACCCCTGTGAAATTGACTTTCCGGGCCGGATTAGGCCCGCGCAACGTAACGGTCATTTCCGTCCAGGCCGGAATAGGATCGTTATTGCGAAATTCAATTCCGTTTTTCCGGACCTGCACGGCGGCAGTCGGGAGTGTTATACATTGGGTGGACCTTGGGGTGATGCCGAGAGACTCGGAATCCATTTTTCTTGCGCTCATAATTAATGGAATCTAGCACTCCCTGCCAAGCCGTCAAATGGAGAAAACGGGTTTATTTGTAATCGGGGGGTTGACAAACGGCCATTCTCTGCACAGCAAAAAAGTCCCTTCGAGTCGAGGGCGAAGCGAAACGGGCAAGGCTGAAAATCGGGGGAGATCTTCAGGAGGAGCCATTTTTCTGCTTGCGCGTCCCGGCTGGGCTTTAGCGTCCCAATCCGAAGGCTGTGTGGCGTCACCCAGGAAAGACCAATACCAAATCGTCATGGAAAGTCGGCCACTTTGCACGGCGTCGTCCGGCGCCACGGCGCGACGGGGGTTGCCGTTAGCCCTTCCAGAAACGTATTTGGCTTGGCTTATTTGCCAAGCAATTTCGCTATGAAAAATATAAGGACGGCCCCGCCCAATCCTCCGCCCAATAATAGATACAATAGCGAAAAACCTATAGCTGCAATCATCATAATACCTATGGTTAAGCATGGACAGGGCCGAGATTCTTGAAAGCATAATCGTCTGTTGAACAAATACTTGCATCGAATAGCGGCCGAATCAAATGCTTGCATTCTGCGAACAGAACGATCAAAACCCGCGATTTGCGGCGCAAAAGACTTGATCAATCCGGGGGCCACCGCAAAATCTCCAGTTTTATGTGCAGGATGATTGGATATGTCGGGACCAGCGCGGAGGACTTGCAAAATCTCTACACGGGCTTTAGCGAGGGAAGCGCGTGCGACCCCTACCTGAAACGGGCCGGTTATAATTTTACCTGCCATAAAGATGGCTGGGGTTATGTGATCCTGGACGCGAACGGCTTGCACCACTATCGAAGTTCGCGGGCGGTGTATGACGACCAAGTTCTCTTGCCGCGCCTCAGCGGCACGATTTACGCCATTCTTCATTCGCGGCTCGGCTCCGACCAAACGCTTAACGGCCATATTTGCGCGCATCCATTCGCCGGATCGACGGACGATGCCGTTTTGTTCCTGGCGCACAATGGCGGCGTGGATTGCGACAATTTGCCGAAGCGGATGGTGGACAGCGAATGGGCCTTCTCGCAAATCCTCAAGGCCGGCGGAGTGGATCAGGCGCTGCCGATGTTGAAGGAGCGCACCAAGACCGGCGCCGCGCTGAACCTGCTCGTCCTGACCCTGTCCCGTGACCCCGCGAAGCCGCCTGCCCTTCAGTATCTGAACTTTTACAAGACCGAACAGGAAGGAAGAATCGCCTACTATCAAATGTATTCAGGCGACATGACGGCCGGCAAAGCGGTTTTCTCCTCCACCATCGCGGACCTTTCTGTAAAAGGCCTGGGCAACATAAAAAAAGCGGTTGTTGACAGGCTTTTGGTTCTGTAAGAGCGTGTTTTAAAAATCCGATTTTTGAGCGCCCTCCGGCAAACGGCTCGGCTGGAGCCTCGCCCTACCGAGGCGTTTTTGGTAGGGCGAGGCTCCTGCCGAGCCGGGACGTTAAGAAAATGCGATTTTCAAAACACGCTGTAAGGAATCAGTTCTCTATCTGCGGATGCCGATGGTAATCACCGTAATTCGCGGTTTCATTTATCCGGCATTTTTGATCCGACGAGGGAAGTGGCGCAACCGTGGAAGTGGCGGCGAACGGAAATCTCAAAACCCGCTTCGACAAACACAGGAGCAATCCGGTCGCTGGAACCAAACTCCCTTGTGTAGGCACCAAGCAGACGGTAGCACTCGATGTCACCAAGGCAAATTTTTCCGATGAGCGGAATGACCGAATTCATATACCATCCATAAATCCGAGCGAGCCACCAACCTTCAGCCGTGGATATCTCAAGCAGCGAAAACCGTCCGCCGGGTCTTAATATCCGCCGCATCTCCAGGGCAAACTTCATCAGCGCTTCCCGGCTCAGCGTTTTCAGGCCGAAGGCGCTGATGACGCAGTCGATCGACTCGCTTGCGATGGATGTATGCAGGGCGTTCTCGCATCGCACATCAACGGGCCGGCCGAAACGCCTCTTCCTTTCCGCCTGTCGCCGAACCGTCACGCGAGAAAAATCCACCGAGATCAGCGAGGCGCCGCGATCCGCAACATACCGCCAGCACTCCCCGGAACCGGACATCATGTCGCAAACCCGGGCTCCCGGCCTGATACCGGCATTCAGGACACACCGCCGCCGCCAGAATTCCGAAAAACCAAATGACGAAACAAAGTTCACAACATCGTAGGTGGGCCCCATCCGGTCGAATAGCGCCTGGACGTAGGCCTCTTCGTAGATCGCTGGTCCGCGGTTGTTGGACAACATGGTCACGAGTCAAACAAATCAATGCTTTCTGTGTTCCAGAAAAGCAAGAATTTCCCAAAGACAGTTCGAATGACATGGATGCGGAAGAATTAAATCCGTGAAATCCGTGAAATCCGCGGTTAGATTTCCCGGCAGTGGATCGTGTCTTATACCTCCGCAGCGCTCTTTTGACCGCGCTTTTTCTATGGTCATCCGTCGCATTCCTTGCGGGGGAAAACACGGGTGAGGATTGGCCGCGCTTTCTTGGGCCGCGCGCCAATGGGATTTCCAGCGAAACGGGTTTGCTCGATAAATGGACTTCGAACGGGCCGCCGGTGCTTTGGGAAATAAAGATTGGGACCGGTTACGGCGCTCCTGCCGTGCTCGGCAACCGGCTGGTGCTGCACCATCGCATCGGCGACGAGGAAGTGGTGGAATGTGTGGCGGCCGATACCGGGAAATCACTCTGGCATTTCAATTACCCAAGCCAGTTCATTGATCCTTACGGTTATAATAACGGCCCGCGTTGCAGCCCGGTGCTCGCGTCCAATTTTTGTTACACCTTCGGCGCGGAAGGCAAATTAATCTGCCTCGAGATGGCTACCGGCAAACTGGTGTGGCAGCGCGATACCGCGGCGGATTTCAATGTGCCCAATGCTTTCTTCGGGGTCGGCAGCACGCCCATTTTGGAAGGCGGCTTGCTCATCGTCATGGTCGGCGGGCAACCCAACTCCGGCATGGTGGCGTTCGACGCCCGCACCGGAAAGACGGTTTGGGAGAGCGTCGGGCAGGCGAATTGGGAGGGCGTGCCGATGTCGGGCTGGCCGGGAGAGCGGACGGTGCATTGGCAAGCGTGGGAAAAACAGGCCAGCTATTCAACGCCCGTCGCGGCCACCATTCACGGCCGCCGGCAGATTCTTTGTTTGATGCGCCAGGGATTGGTTTCGCTGGACCCGAAAACCGGCGTGGTGAATTTCAGTTTTTGGTTCCGCTCCCCTGTCAACGATTCAGTCAATGCCATGAGCCCGGTGGTGGTGGATGATTTGATTTTTATTTCGGGGGCGTATTACAAAATCGGCTCCGTGCTGCTGCGGGTGAAGCCGGACGGCAACGGCGTGGAGGAAGTCTGGCGCGGCACGTCGCTGGAATTGCATTGGACCACGCCGATTTATCTGGACGGTTATCTGTACGCGTTTAGCGGCCGCAACGAACCGGACGCGCGGATGCGTTGCGTGGAATTCAAGACCGGCAAATTAATGTGGGACAGGGACGAGAGCTGGCCGTCGCACAGCCCGGAAACGCCGGGCGTGTATGGACGCGGCTCCGGCATTTTTGCGGACGGGAAATGGATCGTCATTGGCGAAGGCGGCATACTGGGTCTGTTCAAGCCCAACCCGTTGCAGCCGGAGGAGATTTGCCGTTTTCAGATGCCGCAACTGCATCATCCCTGCTGGGCCGCGCCGGTGCTCTCGCGCAAAAAACTCTACCTGCGCAGCGAAGATCATCTAATCTGCGTGGATATGGCGAAATAGCCGTCTGCCTCACTTGGCCGGACGCCCGTAAATTTCGACTTCGGTATATTCGTTCAACCGGTTGTCGGTGCTGCCGTTAGAGTAGAGGCGGACATACCGCGCGCGCGCCCCTTTGGCGTCGACGGTTTTGCCCCGAAAGGTTTCAAAGTATTGGCGGTCCATGCCGGCGCCCAGGCCCGCGCTGTTTTGGCGGTCGTTGTTGAACAAGGTCCGGACGTTATCGGTGAAATCCTCGTCATCGGCCACTTGCACGATGACCGACTGGCAGATCTTCGCAGTGTCGTGCGCGTGCCAGATGACGATGGCATATATCTCCTGGTTGCCGCCCAGGTCGAATTGCACCCACTGCAATCCCTTGCGCAATTGCACGATGGCGTCCCCGTCGGCCTCCTTGTCGCCATCGCTGATTTTCGCCAAATCGGCGCGGGTGGCGTTTTTGTCGCTGCAGGTGATTTTTGCGTGCGGCGCGATATTTTGCGCGTCCTTGGGAATCTGCAAGGGCGGGCCGGGTTTGTCCGGCATGGTTTCGACGGTCGTGCCGGGGGGAGCGGCCTTGGGGGTGCCGACAAAGACGGGCGCGGGAAGTTTCAAGACCAAAGGCACCAGATCCGTGGCGTTGGTTTTTTGCGTGTCATCCGCCAGCAATGGGTTGCCACCAAAAATGGGCAACGCGAGCAAAATGGCCGTGGCGCAAGGCAGCCAAATCCTATGTTTTCCAACCGTCAATGTCTCTTTCATGTTAAAAGGGGAATGGTAACCCGGCTGTTACGTTGGAGTCACTGGATTTTTTAAGGCTTTTCAGAGGCAAGCCGGATGTTTATTGGCCCGACACTATTCCCTGGGTAGTGGAATAGGTCGCGTGAAGTTGCAGCCACTGCAAGTCTGCGTTGAAGCCGGTGAACCCGATAAAATTTTCATGGGCCGAAGTGACCACTCCCCCCGGTTCGGAAGGGAGTAGCACCGTTGGAGTCGTCCATTTGTGTATCTCGGAATGGCCGTCGGCGAAGCTCACCGCGCCGGCGCCAGCGTGGTAACTGGCTGGAATATTGGCCATGTCACCGCCCGTGTCGTTCACCATTTCTTCAATAAGGAACTCGCCGTCGTCAATACTGGTGTTCTTCTCGTCAATAAATACCATCGCCATTGCGGGGCCGAAGGTCAATTGAGTACCAGGCGTATGTCCTATAATCTGAGTTGACTTGTGAAATATCTGAAAACCAGCGTTGGTATCGGCAGCGTCGGGATCGTTCTGGTAACCCATCCAATTATTCATGGAGATGTCACGGCACAAGGGCACCGCAATCGTACTGTTGTCTTCCAGACAAAGCGCTTTTGTGGCACAACATTTGTAAACCGTCGGATTTTTTACGTACGCGCCCAACTCCGCGTTGGTGGGGTTCATAAAACGATCCGTGTTGGTGTTATCCGACCAATTCGCCACGTTAATTTCCATTTTGCCCGACAACCAATTCGAACCGCAGTTATCCAGATTCTCCTGCTGCCAATAATTGCCGGGCAGGTAATCGTTAAAGTCGGGATAGTACATCAGCCAGGCCAGTTGCACTTGCCTGAGGCTGTTCATGCAGTAGGTGGCTTGAGATTGCTGTTTGGCCAGGGTCAAGGCAGGAAGCAAAATGGCGGCCAAAATCGCAATAATGGCGATGACGACCAATAATTCAATCAAGGTAAACGCGGCCCCAACCGCCTGGCTGGCGCGCCGCAGGAAAACTGGCGCGGTGCAACGGGACGGTCTGCCTCGAATGCAGCATGATGCGTCCATAGTCATTATTTCGATTCCGGCAATATAAGGACACTCGTCCCTCAAGTCAAATCAAAACGCCCCTATACCCCTTATACTGTTTGCCCTCTGCGAAAAGTGCGGCCCTCTTCAAGGCAGCAGGTTGTTGGCGATGATTTGGTTGGTGGACGTCATGTTGTTGATGATGCCGCCCGATTCGAAACTGTTGCCCGTGATGACCGCGCGTTGCACTTGGTTGTCCAGTTGCAAACCAGTGCTGCCGGACAGGAACTGGCAACTGTCCATCGTGATGGTGGTGCAATTGGAAATCCATACCAGCGGATTGGATTGAGGAACGGATTGGTAAAAAATGCAACTGGAGATAACCACGTTTTTAGCCAGGGTGACGTCGATGGATTGATTGCTGTTGGCGTGCCATTTTCCGCCCACGACGGACAGTTGCGCGTTGGTGCCGTTGACAACGATGCCATAGTTTTCACAGTCCCAATCGCCGGCGGTTACTTTGACCTGATGATCGCCCGTGATGCTGAGGCCGGTGGTGCAGGCATCCATGCAGCAGTCCATCAGATTGCCGGTGAAGTTGCCGCCGCCGGCATTCGTGTCGGTGGTGATTTGAATTCCGGGCGTGCATTGGAATCCGAGCAGGCCGTTGAAGGAACCGCCGTTGATCATGCCAAAACTGAAACCAGGCCCGGTCGAAAAGCCGCCGTTGCACCAAACTTCGATGTGCTGGCATTGGATGAAATCATAAACTTTGCTGATTTGCACACCCATGTGGACGGGCGCAACTATGAAAATGTCGGAGAGTCTGGCGTGGTTGGGAGTGGCCGAGCTTGGGGTGCTAATGCCGTCGTATGGATTCTGGATGCGAAAACTGGAAATGGTCACGCCTTCTCCTTGCAAGCTGACGGCCGGGGCGACTGAACTGGTGGGCGAACCCATATCGTAATCCACCGCGATGCCGTGGATGCTGGCGCCGTCCTGAAGGATCAAAGCAGGCTCGTTGTAGTGCCGAATTAACAACATCGGCATGGGCATGCTGTCGGCGGGCCAGCCCCCTGCAATTTTTCCAACCATCTCGAGTTGATAAAGTGTGAGCGAGGCTGAAATGACATATTTGCCCATTGGCACATAGATTCCGTTGTTGGTTTGCGACGCCTGGGCCGCGGCAATGGCCGCTTGAAAGGCAGCGGTATCATCGGTGACGCCGTTGCCCGTGGCGCCGTAGGATTTGACGCTGACGTTATTGATGACAGTCTGGCCACGCAGCGTCACGGACAGGGCGAAAAGAGCCAAGGTCGCGATGGCGAATGATTTTAAAAGTGTTTTCATAATCGTTAATTGGCTAGGGCGGACCCAATTGGAAAAATTCATGCCCGCTGTTCGTCACGGGCAGACTCAGGTTAAAGACGCCGTTGTTGCTTTGCACCGCGTTGGTCACGGCCAGCCAGGTAGCGGGATGGGACAAATTCGTTGTCATATAGAGCGAGAAATTGGTCGCCCAGCCGGGCCAGGACAAGATCAACTGACTGCCGCCGGGAACCAGGCTGACGCCCAAGTCCGGCGCTTGCGGCGTGGCGCTGGCCTGGCTGGAGTTGGCGCTTTGGCCGGAGGGCCGGAGCGCGGAGACAACGTAGTAATAGGTGACCCCATTGGTCAGGCCGGTATCGGTGTAGGCGGCGGCGGATGGACTGGCCACCGTCGTATAAGATCCGCCGCTGTTCAGCGAACGTTCGACATTGTAATTGGTTGCCTCAACGGCAATTCCCCAGCTCAACGTTACCTGGTCCGACCCGGCCATCGCGACCAGCCCGGATGGCGCACTCGCGGTGATCAGATTGGTCCCGATCACGTACTTTCCGGAGGTCATCAAATTGGAAATGCCGCCGTCTTCAAAGCTGTTCCCTATCACGATGGCCCGGGCAAGCCCGGCGTCGAGCTGGACGCCTGTGCTGCCTGGAAGAAACTGGCAATGGTTGAGCGTGAACGTGGTGCAATTATTGGCGGTCACCAGGGGGGCGGCCACCGCCGCAGGCCGGCTGAACACGCTCGCGTCAACTATTACATTTGAGGCGCTGAGAACCTGCACGGCCTGGCCGGTTGCGGTCTGCCACTGGCCTCCGACCAGGGTCACCTCGAGTGCGCCGTTGATGATCGCGCCGTAGTTGAGATCGGAAAAGTCGCCGCCGCTGATTTTTACCTTGTGCGCGCCGGTGATAGTGACGCCGTTGGCGCAGCCGATGATGGAGCAACCGGCAAAACCTCCGGTAAAATTGCCGCCTGCCGGATTGGTGGAAGGATCGTTGTCAAATTCCAGGCCGGTCAGGCAATTGGAGGCCACCAGGCCGGTGTAATTGCCTTCATCCACCCGGCCAAAAACAAAAGCGGCCCCGATGGACCTGGCATTCGGGCAGCGCACCTCGATGTCACGATATTGAACGAAGTCGTAGCATTTGCTGATTTGCAGGCCGACGTGCACCGGTGAAACAACGTAAATGTCAGAGAACCGCGCCCGGCCCGGGGTGGAAGTGCCCAGGGTATTTATTCCGTCATAGGGGTTTTGGATGCGGACGCTGGAAATGGAAATTCCATTTCCCCGCAGGCTGATGGCCGGGTCGTTGGTGGAGGTGGGAACGCTTTGATCGTAAAGAATGGCGATGCCGTGCAGGCTGGAGTAATTATTCATAATCAACCCCGGCCCGGAAGTCACCCGCATTAACAATGTCGGCATCGGCATGGTGTCGGCCGGCCATCCGCCAACAAACTGTCCGGCCATTTCCTCCGCCCCCACCGTCAGTGATCCTGAAATCACGTATTTGCCCATCGGGACGTAAATGCCGTTGTGCGATTTGCCCGCCGAAAGCGCACTGTTAAAGGCAGCGGTGTCATCCGTCACGCCGTCACCTACCGCGCCATAGGCAGCAACATTGACATCGTCCATGTCCGATTCCATCGGCGCCGGCGCATGAGATGCCGGCCCAAACCGGACGCCTCGGAAAAGTTGATTGGAACCCGCCGCCGCCAGGACAGTGGCGGCGGAGCCGGCGCCGGATTTGTCCGCGATTTGGATCAACCGGTTGGTTGAAGATTCGGCGGTCGTCGCATAAACGACCGCGCCGCGCGCCGCTGAACCGCCTCCCGGAAACTGGCTGAAATCCACCGTCAAACCGCGCGCGCCCCAATTCCCCGTCCCGGTTCCCAGGGTGTAATTAAAAATCCAGGCGCTGCCGTTGTAGTCCCAACGTTCGATGCCGCCGACGCCGGAGGACGCGCTGAAGTTATCGTCGTCGGCAATGTAAACCGTCAGGCCGTCCGGACTGAAGGCGAAGTCGTTGGGATCGCTCGACGCCCCAGTGGAAACGCTCAGGACGGCAGTGGACGAAGGCGAGCCGCTGGGAAGGCCGCTGAAACTGTAAAGCCCTTGCGTCTGTCCGGCATTGTTATTACCGCTCGACACCCAAAGATTGCCGCCAAGAATGCCCAGCACACGCGGATCGTTGCCGGCAGCGCTGGCCGGGATGCCGCTGCTTCCTTGATTGGCTGTGAGAGTTTTGATGCTGGTGCTTCCCGCGCTGGCGATACCGCCGGTACAAAAAGTATTGACTGTTCCGTCGGTCGAGATGGCGCAACGGATTTGCCCGCTGCCGCCATTGTAAAGACCGTTATTGGTCAGGCACAAAACGTAATAACCCAAACCGTTGACCGCTCCTATGGCGCGGGGCAGGCTGGCGCCGGTAAAAGTGACGCCGCTGTTCGGCAGCGGCTGATTGTATCCGGCAAAATTGAGGTATTGCTGATTGGAGGAAACGGTCAGAACGCTGCCGTCAAGGCCAACCGCCGCGCCGCTCCCTTCCACAATCAGCGCTCCAGCGCCGCTGTCTGGAACCATGACGGTGCTGACGTAGTTTCCGTTGGTGGCGATTTGGTCGAGATACAAAGTATTGCCGGAGGTTGTGTTGAGCGATTGAAGGCCGTCCCCCACCCGGGCCACGACTAGATTGGTTGCCGCCAGGGGAAGGAAGCCGTTGGACACGGTCAATATAGCCGTCGCGACGAGGACAGGCCCGCCCGTCTGGGTCGCCGATACGGAGTAGGTCCCCGCGTTGGTCAGTTGAATATTGGCCAGGCTCAGGCTGCTGCTCGTTTGTCCGGGAAGATTCGTCCCGTTCAACTGCCACTGCCAGGTCACAGGCGAGACGCCGTTGGTGACAGCAAGAAAGGCCAGATGATCTCCCACGCGCTGCGTGCGTGACGGCGGATTGATCGTCACTGAACCCGCCAGCAGGATGCGGGCAAAAAGAACGGGCAAGAGCCAGCCGGCCGATAAAATGACCTTTTTTAATGGCAGCGGTTTGGTGGCTTGGAACTGGCTCATGGAAAACGGTTGCCGACTCGCCAATTTACCACACCGCATGGAATTCACAAATTCTTTGCTTTGAAAAGAAGCCGCTGCGCCCGCGCCTTCAAGCGGCCACCAATCTATCCGGCTCCCGTATCCACGACGCCCGCATCGCCGCGCTCTGCCTGAATCACGGTGTGCGCGAACTGTGGACGGCAGACCGGGATTTCTCGTCGTTTCCGCAACTCAAGACCCGTAATCCACTGGTCAAAACGTAGGCGTCACGCCGCCTTGACTTTGATTTTGTGCCCTTTGATCTGGGTGCGGTTGAGCTTGGCAATGATACCATTGGCATGTTCGGCCACGACGTCCACAAACAGATGCCGCCCGCGGATGTCCACCGTGCCCACGATGTTGCCGGGCAGGCCGGTTTCCCCGGCTATGGTATTGACAATGTCATTCGGGACAATGCCCATTTCCTCGCCGATGTTCATCCATAATCGTTTTTGAAACGGTTGCGTTTTCGGGACTCTCTCTTTAGGTTTGATCGCGGGCTTTGCTTCCGCGGGCTTGGCCGGTTCCTTGACTGCAACGGGGGGAACAACTTCCCGGGGTGGCGGTTTGGGCGCAACGCGAACCAGCGGTTTCGCCACAACAACGGGCGCCACGGGAGCCGGGGCCGGCGGCGGTGTCGGATGAGGTTCCGGTCGATGTTGCGGGGCAGGAGGGCGGTCGATGCGGTCCGGCAATCGTTGCGGACGAGAGGGGCGTTCTTCGGCGCGATAAGGCGGACGCGGTGGACGCTCGGGGCGGGGGCGTTCCTCCGGGCGCGGCGCGGGTTTGGCGGGCGCGGCCTCGCCGCCCTGCAAATGATGGATCAGCGCGGAAATGATGTCGGTGGAGGCGAAGCCTTCTTCGAGCAGGCGCTCAATGAGCCGGTCATGGCGCTTGTATTCGCCGCTCGTGAGCGTGGCGCGCAGTTTGTCGAGAAACACCAGGGTGCGCGCTTCCTCCACTTCATGGGCGGTGGGCGGCTGGCCGCGTTGAATGCGCATGTTCGTGTAGCGCTCGATATTGCGAATTTGAAAAACTTCGCGGCCGGAGGCGAACGATATGGCGCGTCCGCTGCGCCCTTTGCGGCCGGTGCGCCCGATGCGGTGGACATAATCCTCGCCGTCGTAAGGCAGGTCATAGTTGAAGACGACTTCCACGTCGTCCACGTCGATGCCGCGCGCAGCGACATCGGTGGCCACGAGAAAATCGAGGCCCGACTTGCGGAATTTCTGCATGACACGGTCGCGCATCATCTGGGTCATGTCGCCGTGCAGGCGGTCGGCGGAATAACCCTGGGCGTTGAGGTGATCAACCAGGTCATCGACCATGCGTTTGGTGTTGCAAAAGATGATGCCCAGCTTGAGATCGTGGATGTCGATCAGCCGGGTGAGCAAATCAATCTTAAAGCGCCGGTCCACCTCGTAATAAACCTGGTCGACGGTCGGGACGGTCAGGGCCTTCTGTTCGATGCGCACCTGCTGCGGGTCGCGCGAGTATTTCTCAATCAACTGCTGGATGGGGCGCGGAATGGTGGCTGAGAAAAAGACGGTTTGCCGTTCCTTGGGCGTGGTTTGCAGGATTTGTTCGATGTCGTCGCGGAAACCCATGTTCAGCATCACGTCCACTTCATCCAGCACCACCATTTTGATGGCGGCGAGCTTGAGCGTGCCGCGGCGCATGTGATCCATGACGCGCCCGGGCGTGCCGATGACTATATGGGCGCCCTGGCGGAGACCGGCCAGTTGGCGGTCGTAGGATTGGCCCCCGTAAACCGGCAAGGCGTGCAGCCCGCGTTTGAATAGCGCCAATTTATGCACTTCCTCGGACACTTGAATGGCCAATTCGCGCGTGGGGCAGAGGATAAGCACCTGGGTGTCGCGCCGGGCCACATCGACTTTTTCGATGGCCGGCGCGGCGAAGGCCGCCGTCTTGCCCGACCCCGTTTGCGACTGGCCGACCACGTCCTTGCCCTGCATCAGGATGGGGATGGCTTCGGCCTGAATGGGCGCGGCCTGCTCGAAGCCGAGCTGGTCGATGGCTTTCAACAATTCGGGCGACAAGCCCAGTTCAGAAAATAATTTTGGCATCATGTCACTCTTTCAACAAGCGGACAGTATAACGCGAAAAACCAGCAAAGCGATGAATCATTCAGAATCTTATTGCGTGGCATCCCATTCTTTCCCGAACATGCCGTGTGATGCGAAAAATATTTCTCCTTCTGTTGATGGGGTTGTGCGGTGTCGCATGGATCGCCGGGGCGCAGGAGAACCTCGTCAAGAATCCCGGTTTTGAGGGCGCTGCCGTGAAAAATGGACTGCCGGGCGGAGGTTGGTGGCTCTCCCAGAGCGCAGGCAAGACGGTTGTCAAAGCGGATCGCACGACGGCCCATAACGGTCACGCTTCGGCCCGCATGGAATCTCAAGCGGAGGAGAAATGCGTTTTGGTCTGCAAGAAATTTGCGGTCGCGCCGGGCGACGAGTTGAGTTTCGAGGCCTGGGTGCGAGGAGCGAACCTCCCGGCTGGCCGGAATGGAGCTTACGCCGGTTTGGTGTTCCGCACGGCGGACAACAAAGTGCTGGCGCGCCATTACGTGGCGTCAGGCCCGGTCAGCGGCGAGTGGTCTCTCATCTCCGGAACGGCGCAAGCGCCGGTCGAGGCCGCCTTTGCCGAGGTGCATCTGGGTTACACCAATGGACCGGGAACGCTCTGGTATGATGACGTGTCGGCGGTCATTAGCAATACGGTATCCCTTTCTCTGGTCGAAGGCACCAAACCGTGGCCGGGAGCTCAGGAACTTGCGGTGCGGATGGCAAACCGCCAGCCCAACGAATTTCGCGGGAGTCTCTTAACACAAATCGGCAAGGCGGAGACATCCATGCCCGTGGTGTTGGGTGCAAAAGCCGCCGGGAATTTCAAGCTGCCGATTACGCTCAACGGCGTGGGCCAGCATCCATACAAGATCAGCGTCCTCGATGAATCTGGAACCGTTGTGAAAACGATTCAGGGCAAGTTCAAGACGGACGAGCCGCTGGCGCTTTTCCCTGCGTGTCCTTGTTATCTGCCGACAGGCAGCGGAAAGGCCGATGTGTTGATTGACGCGCGCGTGAATCTAGATCCCGCGCAGCGAAACGCCCTGCGATTGACTGTGTCGGTTCTGGCTTCAAATGGCCCGGAGGTACAAAAGGTCAGTGCGCCCGTTTCGCGGGATGACACCATGGAACTGCACCTCGCTTTACCCGTGTCAACGCCCGGCGTTTTTAACCTGACCGCCCGGCTCATCGACGGAGCGGGCCGCGAGATCGGCGCAGCGCAAAGTGATGTACATGTGATTGCCCCGGAAGAAGCGCAAGTGCGGGTGGGGCCGGACGGCTTCCTTCGCGTGGGCGGCAAGCCGGAATTTCCCATCGGGCTTTACAGCTCCGAACACGACAAGGAGATCGCCCAGGCTGGGTTCAACGTCACGCATAATTATGAAATCACCACCGGAGAGGCCGGAGAGCCGATCAATCCAAACGAGGCGCAGTTGAAGGAATTGCTGGATAAATCCTGGGCCAACGGAATGCGGATGATGGTCGAATTGCCGCGCAAGGCGATTGAAAAGGGGGAATGGACGCAAGTGAGCCGCCGCATCGAGACCTTTCGGTATCATCCCGGCCTGTTGTGCTGGGGTTCGGAGGAGCGGGTGGCGCGCGGCATGACAAAACCCGCCAATATCGCGGCCCTCTACGCGCTCGTGCATAAATTGGACCCCAACCATCCGCTGGTTCTGGGCGACACCCGCGATGTCATTGAAAAACTGGAGGTGGACCGGCGGGATTTCTTTCCGGACGCTTCGATGGATGTCGGCATTTGGTGGTGGTATCCGATCCCGATGAAAGCGGCCACCAACGCCGCGTTGACCGACCCCGAGGAGACGGGCAGTTTGATGGAATCGCCCACCTGGCTCACTACGACTCATTCGAAAAAGCCGTTGTGGATCGCCGTTCAAGCCTATCAAAAGACATTCAAGGGCGCGCGCTTCCCGACCCCGGCGGAGTACCGTTGCGAGGCATACCTGAGCATCATCTACGGGGTCAAGGGGCTGTTCTTCTATTGCGGCACGGGCCAGAAGGATTATCAAGGCAAACCCGCCGGCCTCCTCAACAAACCGGAATTGGGCCATTGGGATTACGTCAAACAACTGACCGGAGAACTGCGCGACTTCAGCCCCGTGATCATGGCCCCGCCCGCCTCCGGAAAACTAGAATTGACATCGACCAGCGGGGCTATGGACTTCACCACGCGCGAATTGGACGGAAAACTCTACTTGATTGCCGCGAACAAGTCCGAACATCCGCAAAAGGCAACCTGGCAGGGTGATCTATTGCGCGACAAAAAAGCCACGTCGATGTTTGAAGACCACCCGGTCAAAATAGAAGGCGACGTGCTGTCCGACGATTTCCCAGCGTATGCGGTGCATGTTTATAGGTTTGAATGACCTCCTTATTCCAAATGAGATTTACTCGAAGCCAATCACATGATAAATTATCGCCATGAAAGCAGCACTGCCGCAGCACTGCCCGAACATGAAATCGTAACGCGCAAAGGGAAACCTGTCTCCGTCATCATTCCTATCAAGGATTACGAAGAACTATTGGAGCGCGCGGAGGACACGGACGACGCAGTATGGCTCAGGCACGCCCGCCGCAAGCCGCTCCACTTTCGCCCGCTGGACGACTATCTCGCCGAGCGAAACCGCAGATAGAGATGTATCGCGCATGAATCGTGTGCGTCACCGCCGCGGGGTTTATCGCCGACCTTGAATCTGAAAGGGGCTTTGGACTCGATAAAATGTTCTCTTACACCACTTCCATCGGGCACTTCGGGGCGGAGTCCAGAAAGGCCTGGCCGTATCGTTTGGTTAATATCCTGTTGTCAAGCACTACGATGATGCCCTGGTCGGTTTTAGTGCGGATCAAGCGGCCGATGCCCTGGCGGAATTTCAGGATCGCTTCCGGCAATGAATATTCCATGAATGAATTGCCGCCGCGCTCTTCGATGCTTTCAATGCGCGCCTCGACCAGCGGATGGTCCGGCACGGCGAAGGGCAGCCGCGTGATGATGACGTTGGACAATGATTCGCCCGGCACATCCACCCCCTGCCAAAAACTGTCCGTGCCAAACAGCACGGAATCGACGTCGCGCTTGAATCGTTCCAGCATGAGCGAGCGCGGCGTGCCCGTGCCTTGCACGAAACATTCCACGCCCAACTTTTCAAAAAACGGCTCCATGCGCTGGCTGACTTCCAGCATCAACTTGAAATTCGTGAACAGCACAAACGCCTTGCCGTGCGTTTGCCGGATGAAATGTTCAATCCAATGAACCAGGCTGTCCTGATACTGCGCGTCGCGCGGATCGGGCATCTTGGCGGCGACGAATAATTTCATTTGCCGTTCGTAATCAAAGGGCGATCCGGCTTGCAGCAATACGGCCTTCTCGCCACCTACTTGCCGGGCAAAGTAGAGCAGCGGCGCCGCCTCCTTGGCCTGTTCGGCCCGGACCGCCAGGGTCGCGCTGGTCATGATAACCGAAGTGTCCGCCCCGAATAATCGTTGCCGCAGATAATCGGCCACGTTGATGGGCGCGGCGTTCAGGGCCAGGTTCCGTTGCGTTTTGCCAGTGCGTTCCACCCAATAAACGTGTTCCGCCGCGCTCTGGCTCAGAAACACGGCGAGTTCCTCGCGCAATTCAGCTAGGCGCCGGTTGCATTCCGTCAATTCCTGCGCCGTGTCCTTGTCGTTGACAGTTTTGATCAACGCGCTGACTTCCTCGCGCACGCGCTGCAGGGGCAGAGTCAGGTTGTCCCTCACCAGATCGGCGCGGCGGACGCGCAATTCGCTCCAGCGCCGCGCCGCCTCCCCGCTGCCGCCTCGTTCACCCGCAATTTTATCGCACGCCTCCTCCACCGCGGCAAAAAACTTCTCCGCCTCCTTAAGCACTTCTGTCACCAAATTTTCCTTGCCGCGACGCAACACCGCCAGCAGCCCCTTGCTCGTCTGCGGATTCCACAGCCGTTGCAGCCCGTAACGCAATTGCGCGCTGGAGACGCTCAAGCCAATATGCCGCGAGGCGACCTTCTCCACTGTGTGCGCCTCGTCAAAAACAACAAAATCATTCTTGAACAGGATCCCGCCTTCCATCTCCTCCTCCAATCCGCCCAGGTGCATGAAGAACAAAGTGTGATTGAGCACCAGGACGTCGGCTGCCAAAATCCGGCTCCGGGCCTGTTGAAAGAAACAAGCCTTGCCGCCTTCTTTCACAAAATCGGACGAGTGCCCGCACGCTTTCGGCGAGCATAAGCCGCGTTCGGAACAGACCTGCTGCCAGACCCGCGGATCCGGCTCGATCTCAAAATCCGACAAGCTGCCATCCTCGGTTTTTTTGGACCATTCGTGAATGCGGCGCAATTCCTCGGCTTCGGGCGATGTGAAAAGCTGGCTGGCCTGCCGGGCCGCTTTTTCGACGCGGCGCGTGCAGAGATAATTATGCCGGCCCTTCAGCATCGTGAAATTGAATTTCACCGGCAACACTTTGGCCAGCATGGGCAGGTCTTTGTCGATCAGTTGTTCCTGCAAATTAATGGTGTGGGTGGAAATGACGGCTTTCTTGTGCTGGGCCACCGCGAAAAGAATCGACGGAATCAAATAGGCAAGGCTCTTGCCGACTCCTGTCCCAGCCTCGACGATTAAATGCTTTCGTTCCTCCAGCGCTTGCGCCACGGCCACCGCCATTTCCTGCTGATGGGGCCGGTACTCAAAGTTGCTCGATTTGGAAAGGATGCCCTTGGGCGAAAAAATTTCCCCGACCTGGGCCGCCAGGCTGGCGGGGCGCCCCGCGGGTTGGTCTTCGATCAGGCTGATCATCGGCGCGTTTTCGGTTCGCCGCCGCGCTTCCGCCGCGCCACGACTTCCTGGACGGATTTATTCTTGACAATCATGCGGTCGGGCAAAATGCCACGCCAGGCGACGTTGGGATAAATGACCGCGTCGCGCCCAATGATGCTGCCCGGGCTTAAGACGGCATTGCAGCCGATCTCGCAACCGTCCCCCAGCAATGCCCCGAACTTGCGCAATCCGGTGTCGAACGGCTCGCCGTCTACCTCCACTGCGATATTCGCGCCGAACAAGGTGAAATTGGAAATTTTCACCCCGGCTCCCAAATGCGCCTTGTAGCCGAGAATGGAATCGCCCACGTAATTAAAATGCGGCGCCTGGGCGTTGTTGAAGAGCAGGGAATTTTTGATCTCGGTCGAGTTTCCCACCACGCAATTATCGCCGATGAGGACGTTCTCGCGGATGTAAGCATTGTGGCGGATCTGGCAATTCCGGCCGATAATGGCCGGTCCTTTGATCATCACGCCGTCTTCCACCACGGTGCCTTCGCCGATGTAAACCTTGTCGCCGATGAAAGCGCGGCCTTCGCAGCGGTTGTGCAAACTCGGGTGCAAATGAGCGGCCAGAAAGGCGGCGAGTTTTGGCAAAACTTCCCAGGCATAACAGCAGCCGTCAAAAATCGGGCCATGCTCCGTCTGGCCTAAATCAAACAACTCAGAGGCTTCGAACATTGCGCCAAGAGTAGGCGCGGCAGTTGGAAACTTCAAAGTCAAAAAGCCGGCTGTCTCAGGCGGGACGTGGCAGCAGCTCAGTTTCAAATCGAATCACGTCGGCCAGAAGCCGGGAATGTCTGTCAAAGGTAACGAGCGTCACCTGATGGCGTTCACAAATGGTGGCAATGATGAGATCAGCGAACCCGGCGTGAACACCCGCGGCCCGGCATTGCTGCTCACAGACGGTCGCCTTTCGCCACAAATCCGCGCGGGTCGGGAGCATGGGAAGTGTCAGCAAACGCCTTTCAATTCCCGCTCGCTCTGATTTTGGGGAGAGGCGTAGCAACTCGAACCATACCGGCTCACAGACAAGAGCAGCCGGATGATTGACAGCTTCCTGAGCGGTCTGCCGAATTTTATGCGGGGTGCCGGGGCGCAAGAAGTCGATCCACACGCAAGTATCCACTAGGTATTCCATGGATTTTCCTTCCGCTCCCGCTTGCGCGATTCTTCCCAACCCGGAAATTCGACTCGGAATTTTCCCGCCATGACTTCATCCGAAAGCTCGCGGCGACGGCGCAGCATCAGCTCCGTCGCCACAAATTTGACGATGGCCGGGCCTTTCTTTCTTTCGCCAGAAAATCGCATGACGTCTTTCAAGTCTTTTTCTGAAATATCAACTGTAATTTTCATATAATAATTATACAAATATATGATTATTTGTCAATGAGATTAGGAGATATCGTTTATGTCCCACCTTTGTTCCGCTGGCGGGGCTTGGCCCACTGGCGGAGGGAAAGGTGACGACGAGCAGGTTCAACGGTTTGCCGGAAAAGAATTTCCCTGGCGGGTAATCGCGGATGGCTGTGGTCGGGTCCGCTTCGCTTGTTTCACTGTGCCAAAGCTGGCGGTGGCCATCAGGGCCGGTCCAGAATTCAGTGATGAAAAATTGTTTGGTCATGGCTCGGTTTTTCCATTTTTTTCGAAATGGGCCATGGCGCGGACGATTTTGCGCAGGGCGCTGGTTTCGAGCTGGCGGACGAGACTGTCGGAACAGCCGAGGATTTTTCCGACCTCCTCATAACTGCGAATGGGCTTCAGGGCCATGGACAGGTCACCGATGTCGCCTTGCGACAGGTTCCAGCGGACTTTTTGATGATTCATATGGACATGGATCTCCTTTTGAGAAATTCAAAGGCGCTTTGGTAAAGAATGACCGTGTTTGTGCCGCGCCCGGAGGGGCCAATCTGGCACAACTCGCCGTCGGCAATCAGGCCGGCTATGTGACTTTCGCAACAGAGGAACCGTCTTTGCAGTTCCCGGCCCCGCATGGTGGCGGCGCGCATCGCCAACGCGGCAGGCCTGGGCAGAATGATTTCGATGACTTGGGCCAGGGAGAAGTTGTCGGCCAATGGCGGTGCACTGCCGCCCTCTTGGGCGAGGTAAGCCAGGAGCGATTCGCGCCAAAGACGAACTTCCGGGCGCCGCGCGCTTTTGCGGGCAATGTCCCAAGCCCACTGGATTTGGCGGCGGTCGATCAGCGTCAGGACATCGTCGCGGCTGAGTCGCCGGCGGCTCAGGCCCATGAGAGTTTTGATGTGTTGGAGCTGGCACCCGGCGGCCGCGCCGAGCGATGGCAAAAAAACCACGTTTTTTTGATTGATTTTCGGTTTAGCATTCATTAATATGTATCTAAATTACGTATCATTAAGATACGGGTCAAGCTATAAATATAACTAAAATAAGGATTAATAAAATGGACCCATTAAAAGAAGAGTTTGCGAGGCTGGTGGCGATCATGGGATGGAACCAGAGCGAGACGGCGCGCCAGTTGCACATGAGCGCGGCCGCGGTCAGCAACCTGATGAACCCGAATCATTCCAACCGTCCCCGTCCCACGACGCTGCAATTGTTGAAGCTGATCGTATCCGGCGAACATCCCGAGGCGATCGAGCCGCGGCATTTCAAACTGAAGGGCAAACCCGGGTCGGGCACATCCCTGTCGGTGCGGGAGGATTATCTGGACGCGCGGGAGCGGAAGCTGATCACCGATATCCGCCGATTGACGGACAATGAGCAGGAAACGATTTACCGCGTAGTCTATGCGATGATCTTCCGAGCCCTGCCTCACGGAGCATCGAAGAAGAAGAAATAAGGCTGGCAACGGCTTGATTTACCGCCGGCAAGGACGCATTTGGAATGATGGAAATGCGCCGTTGCTTCGTCTAATATTGCGCTGTGCGCAAAGTGCGATGAAATCCAATTGGGCGAAAATAGCTATCGTTGTCGTGTTAGGGCTGGCCAGGCCCGGCTGGAGCGCGTTGACGCCTGAGCAAATCAAGGCGCTGCCGCCGGCCGCGGCGCATCCCATCGACTTCAAGACGGAAATTCAACCGATTTTCGAAGCCAGTTGTATTCGCTGCCATGGCCGGGGCCGGGTGCGCGGGGGATTGCAGATCGATTCGCGCGAAACTTTGCTCAAAGGCGGGGATTCCGGTCCGGCCGTGGTGCCGGGTCATGGCGTGGATAGCTACCTGGTGGACTTGGTATCCGGCCTCGATCCCGAGGAAACGATGCCCAAGAAAGGGAAGAAATTGACACCGGAGCAAGTCGGCGTGCTTCGCGCGTGGATTGATCAAGGATTGCCCTGGGATGCAGGTATCGGATTCGGACCCGTCGAGGCAAAGAATTTGGTCCCGCGCCTGCCGAAAGTTCCGGCGGGCAAAAACGAAGACAATCCCGTGGATCGGTTCATGGATGCCTATTTTCTGGAGCACAAGATCAAAGCGTCCCATCCAGTCCCGGACCGCGTGTTTGCCCGGCGGGTCTATTTGGACACCATTGGATTGCTGCCGTCGCCTGCGGAATTGGAAACGTTTGAAGCCAGCCATAAATCCGGCAAGCGCGAGCAGTTGGTCGCGGAATTGTTGTCGCGCAAGGACGCCTATGCCGAGAATTGGCTGAGCTTTTGGAACGACCTGTTGCGCAATGATTACAAGGGCACGGGCTACATCGACGGCGGCCGTAAGCAAATCACCCGCTGGCTGTATTCGGCGCTGCTGACCAACATGCCCTACGATCAATTCGTGGCGCAATTGGTCAACCCGGTGGACGAATCCTCCGGCTTCATCAAGGGGATCGTGTGGCGCGGCTTCGTCAACGCGAGCCAAAAGCCGCAAATGCAGGCCGCGCAGAATGTTTCGCAGGTCTTCATGGGCATCAACCTGAAATGCGCCTCGTGCCATGACAGTTTTATCAATGACTGGCAGCTTTCCGATTCCTACGGCCTGGCCAATATTTTCAGCGACCAGCCGTTGGAAATAAATGAGTGCGACAAGCCAACCGGGAAAATGGCCGTGGCAAAGTTTCTATTTCCACAACTGGGCGAACTGGCGCCGACCACCAACAAGCAGGTGCGCTTGCAGGAGCTCGCCCGTTTAATGACCTGTCCAAAGGACGGCCGCCTGACCCGCACCATCGTCAATCGGCTTTGGGCCAAATTCATGGGGCGCGGATTAGTCGAGCCCGTAGACGATATGCAGCAAACGGCTTGGAACCAGGATTTGCTCGATTGGCTGGGGGAAGACTTGGCGGCGCATCATTACGACGTGAAAGTCACTATCGCGCGCATTCTGACGTCCCAAGCTTACCAGCTTCCGGCTGTGGATCCAGGAGAACTGCGGCAACAGGACGACGTCTTCACCGGCCCCGAAGTGCGGCGCATGTCGGCGGAAGAATTTCGCGACGCGCTGACGTCCTTGACGGGCGTGGGCTATTCCACTGCCGATGCGGATGTCGGCATGGGAGAGCAGACCAAACGCAAGTTTGCGCCGAAAAAGGCGGCGAAATGGATTTGGAACGATCCCAAAGCGGCCGATAAAGCCAAGGCGGGCAGCATTTATTTGCGCAAAACAGTTCATTTGACGGCGTTGCCCAAAGAAGCCACCGCCTTGGTCGTTTGTGACAATAGCTTCGAGTTTTTTGTCAACGGCCACAAAACCGGTGTCGGCAGCGACTACGGCAAACCATATCTCATCGACTTAAAACCGTGGTTGAAGAAAGGGGACAATCTGATGGCCGTCCACGCTGTTAATTATTTGCCAGACGGCTCTCCGCCCACACCGGAAAAGGCCGTGCCCGGCACTGAAAATCCGGCGGGCCTGCTCATCTATGCCCGCTTGCGCGTGCCTGTTCGCGGAACCGGAGCCGTAATGGATTTTGTCAGTGACGCTTCCTGGATCGTGACCGACAAGGCAACCGATGGATGGGAAAAGCCGGAATTCCGGCCGGCCGGATGGCGCGCAGCCAATGAATTGGGAGGCGCCAGCATGGCGCCATGGAGGTTGTCCGGCAATTTAATCCCCGCGCAATTCGCGGCGCAATTCGCCGCCACCAACAAAGGCGAAGTGCGCGCCGCCCTGGTAGCAGCCGACCCGCTCATGACCGCTTTGGGGCGTCCAAATCGCGAACAAGTCGTGACGACTCGTCCGACCACCGCCACCACTCTGCAGGCGCTGGAATTAACCAACGGCAAAACCCTGGCGGAAACGCTCCGACGCGGCGCGGCGGACATGGTCAAGCAAAACGGAAAGGGCCGCAAATTAATCGTGGACATTTACGAACAGGCGGTGGGTCGGAAGCCCACTCGGGCGGAATTGAAGCTGGCCGGGGAGCTGGTCGGCCCCAAGCCGCAACCGGCGGCGGTGGAGGATTTTCTCTGGGCCATGGTGATGCTGCCGGAGTTTCAACTAATTTATTGACAAGGCAAACATGAAAACAAACGGAACAAACTGGAAACGCCGGGATTTTTTGAAAACAGCAAGCGCGGCCACCCTGGGCGCGCTGGCGGCGGGTTACGCGCGGCCCATTTTTGCGGCCAGCGCCGCCGATGAAAAAATCAGGCCGACCGCCGATACCGTCATTGTGCTCTGGATGGCCGGAGGCATGGCCCACACGGAAACCTTTGATCCCAAGCGCTACGCCCCGTTCACCAAGGGCATGGCCGCATCGGAAATGTTGAGCACTTTCCCGCAAATTGACACTTCGGTTGATCACATCAAATTCTCGGAAGGGCTGGAGAAGACCGCGGCTGTTATGGATCGGGGCACGTTGATTCGGTCCTATACGGCGGGTGATTTGGGCTTCATTTTGCACAGCCGCCATCAATATCAATGGCACACGGGCTACGCCCCGCCCCAAACCGTCGCCTGTCCGCACATTGGCGCGGTCATCGCACGCACCCTCGGTCCGAAAAACCCCGCCTTGCCGGCTTTTATTGACATCGGCCAGCGCTTCGATCTGGGAGAGGGAGAGGAACTCAAGGCATTTCACACCGCCGGTTTCCTGGGCAGCGAACACGGACCATTTATCATCTCCAATCCGGCGGACGCAGCCGAAAGCGTCCGGCCACCGGAAGGGATGAGCCCGTCGCGCTTTGAAAATCGGGAGAAATTTTACAAGACGCTGGTGGCGGAGAGTCCGGTCGGCCAGTTTGGCAGCGACTTCCAAAAGGAATCACTTTTGCGCTCCATGGACAACGCCCATCGTTTATTGAGTTCGCCGGCGGCGAAGGCGTTTGATTTGTCGCTCGAACCCAAGGCGGCCTATGACATTTACAACACGGGCCGCTTCGGTCTCGGTTGCTTACTGGCGCGACGCTTGACCGAGGCCGGAGCGCGTTTTATCGAGGTGACTTCGGAATATATACCGTTTGTGAACTTCGACACCCACGAGAACGGGCACACCCGCATGGCGGCGCTGAAGCAGTCCATCGACGCGCCGATTGCGCAATTGGTTTTGGATTTGGAGGCGCGCGGTTTGCTGGACCGGACGCTGATCGTGCTGGCCAGCGAATTCAGCCGGGATGCTCTGGTCGAAGGCAAACCGGACAAGCCGGTGCAAGGCCAGGTCCCGCAGCCGGACAAGGTGGATGACCTCAAGTTTTATGGAATGCACCGGCACTTTACCGACGCCGGCAGCGTGTTGCTGTTTGGCGGCGGAATCAAGCGCGGCTACCTGCACGGATTGACCTCCGAAGAACAACCCTGCAAAACGATCAAGGACCGGGTCATCATCGAGGATTTGCACGCCACCATCTACCATGCGCTGGGCATTTCGCCCCGCTTGTCCTACGACATTGAAAAACGGCCCTTCTACGTGACCCGCGATGGCGTCGGCCAGCCCATCATGGATTTATTCGCGTGAGCAATAAAGCGTTGCCGGCTTACACCGTCCGCGCCGCCCACCCCGTGCCGGACTTCGGCGACGGTTGGAGCCATCCCGCCTGGGCGCGCGCCGCAACCGCCTCTGTCAATCATTTCCGGCCGGAAAGCAGCGCGCACCATCCCGGCGTTTTGGTCCGGCTGCTCCACGGCGGCGGGGGCATTCACGGGATTTTTCATGTTGACGATCAATACGTGCGCTCGGTGCGCACTGAGTACCTGGACCCGGTTTGGAAGGACAGTTGCGTGGAGTTTTTTATCCAACCGCGGGCGGATCAGGGTTATTTCAACCTGGAGATGAATGCGGGGGGGGCCCATTTGTGTTATTACATCGAGGATCCAACGCGCACGCCGGAGGGGCTGAAAAATTTCATTCCGTTGCCGGCGGAACTGGGCCGGACGATTCAAGTTCGTTCCTCGCTGCCAAAAACGGTTGAGCCGGAATTGGCAGAAGCGGTGAGTTGGGAATTGAATTTTTTCATGCCGTTTGCCGTGTTGGAAAAATACGCGGGGCCGCTGGGCGGGATGGCGGGACAGTCCTGGCGCGGCAATTTTTTTAAATGCGCCGACGAAACTTCTCATCCGCACTGGGCGTCGTGGTCGCCGGTGGATGCGCTCAATTTTCATCTGCCGCGCTGTTTCGGCACAATTCATTTTGAATGAAGAGGCGGGTTCCATTTCTTGCGGGCCTGACCGCGCTCTGGCTTGTCCTGGGCGTGGTGGCGGCGCGCGCCGCCGTCGCGACGCTGGATATTTATTGGATCGACGTGGAGGGGGGCGCGGCCACCTTGATAGTCACGCCCGCCAAACAATCCATTCTAATTGACACAGGGTGGGCGCACGGGCCCAGCGCCGTCCGCATCCATGACGCGGCGCAGCAGGCCGGCCTGCTCCGGATCGATTATTTGATTTTGACGCATTTTCACCTCGATCACTATGGCGGGGCGGCAGGACTGGCGGACTTGATGCCGATCGGCATCGTGCTCGACAACGGAATCCCCAACCATAATCCCGACGGCCTCTTTGACGGCGGGGCGTTTACAGCCATGATTCAGCCCTACCGCGACTTCAAGGCCGACCGGCGCGCCGTGATCGAGCCGGGGCAAAGCCTTTCATTGTGGCAGGTGGGCGGGACTGCTCCGTTGAATTTTCGTTGCATGGGGACGCGCCAGCATTTTGTGCATGGCGCACAGGATGCGCTTAATCCATTCTGCGGCGGCGGCGTGGAACACCCGGCGGACACAACCGACAACAAAAACAGCGTCGTATCCCTGTTGCAATTCGGCCCGTTCAAATTCTTCGACGCGGGAGATTTGACCTGGAACCTGGAAAAGGAATTGGTTTGCCCGGTCAATTCGATTGGCCAGGTCGATGTGTATCAAGTGGACCATCACGGCACGCACCTGAGCAACAATCCCCTGCTCGTGCAGAGCCTGGCGCCGACGGTTTCGGTGATGGACAACGGCCCACGGAAGGGCGGCGCGAAAGAGACGTTGGCCACGTTGCGCGGGGTGTCGTCCATCCAAACGATGTTTCAACTGCACCGGGATTTGCGCGGCGGAAAGGAATACAACACCGATGACCAGTTCATTGCGAATTTGAACGAGAAATGCGCGGGCAACTACCTCAAGTGCTCTGTGGACCCCTCGGGGAAGCGTTACACCATCAGCATTCCAGCCACGGGTTTTGCGAAAACTTACCAGAGCAAGGGCGAAAAAGATCGGCAATAAGATCCGAATTGTTGGGATTGTAATCATCGCGTTGGAGTTTGACGGCAGTCCAAATACAGTCTATTTTTAGTTCAAATATGAAGACTTGCAGTCTTACTGAAGCCAAGAGTTCCCTTGGCAGACTGGCTGACGATGCCCTTCAAGGCCATCCGACCGTCGTTTCCCGCGGTGGAAAACTGCTGATTCTCAGGGCTTACGAACCTTCGGACCCCGGGGAATTCGACGCCTTGATAGACGAAGGGATAAGGAGCCAACATTTCCCGCTGACCAATTCGGTTTGGGCAGGGATTCGCCATCGAGGGAAGAAACTCGCCCGGAAATTGAGAAAAGCGTAGATGAAAGTCCGGATCAGTGCCAGGGCGCAGAGCGATCTTGATCGCATCTTCGCCTACGTTTATGTCCGGCAAAGCGCCAAGGCGGCCGACCGATTTCTTGAGTTGGCGCAGGAGGCTACAGAGTTCCTTGTCCAACATCCGCTGGCTGGCCCGCGTCCCAGATGGCAACCCGGCACCGAGGATTGCGGTTTGGGTAATCAGCAAAGCGAATTTTCTGATTTACTATTTCGCCGATGAACAGGGGGTCAGCATTGAGAGAGTGTTGGATGGCCGTCGTGATGTGGCTCGCATCATTGGACTTGGCATGGAAGATCCGCCTGGAATTGGTTAGATTCAAGCTCGCGGATGGGCCTGATCGTAGGCACGCTTGAGCCGCTCAGTTGTGATGTGGGTGTAAACTTGGGTCGTGACCAAATGGGCGTGGCCCAGCAGTTCCTGGACACTGCGCAAATCCGCGCCCGCGTCCAACAAATGGGTGGCGAAACTGTGGCGCAATTTGTGCGGTGTCATGTGGGGGTCCAATCCGGCGGAGCAAAGATACTTCTTCAGGCGCATTTGCACCGTGCGCGGCGTCAGCGGGGCGCTTTTGTTTGGGCGCGCGGAAAAAACCGCGCTGCCACCCTGCACCGGATCGGCTCGGTGTTTCCAGTAAGCGCGGATCGCTTCCAGGGCCGGTGCGCCGATGGGCACCAACCGTTCCTTTTTTCCCTTGCCGCGCACCCGCACCACTTGTTCGGACCAGTCAATATCAGCGGCGCAAAGCTGGCACAGTTCGCTGACGCGCAAACCGCAGGAATAAATGACTTCCAAAATGGCGGCGTCGCGAAAGTAAATGCTGGCATCCACTTCGTTCTCCCTGGCCGCGGCGCGCAGTTCGTTGCTCGGCGCTTCGAGCAGGTCCTGCAGTTGTTTCACCGTCATGAAAAGAGGCAGGCGTTTTTGCGCCTGGGGCAGCGAGAGGTTCTTTATCGGTGAAACGGTCGCCACGCCGTTGCGGATTAAATATTTATAAAAAGAACGAAGAGCGGAAAAGCGAAGTTGTATGGCGGCGCGGCTCAATTGACCGCGACCGAGAAAACGCAAATAATCCCGAAAGTCGTCCCGGCGCAAAGCCGGCCAGTCCGCGACAGTGCCGTGGTGTTTTTTGAACCAGGCGAAAAACTCCAGCAGGGCCTGGCGATAATTCCGTTGCGTGTAAATCGAGGCGTCCTTGTCAGTGGCCAGATGGCGGAGAAATTCCACAATAGAGGAATCGGCGCCTGCCCCCGCATTTTCTTCCGGCTGCGACATCCCGGCACGTTACAACAGAGTACATCTGCCAGCAACAGGCTCTTATTTCGTGGCAGCCTGCGATTTTGGCAACAACCGTGCAATAGTGACAAGCAAAACGACTACGACTACGATCATTACACCCCAGAAAACCGCGCCGCCTTGGCCCGGCTTCTGATTTTCACGCCAGGAAGATTTTTCAAGTTGCTCTTCGGCCAACAATGACGCTGCATTTTTCCCGGCCGTCAGCAACTGATCAGCCACCAGGCTTAAATCGTAGCTCGGGGGTGCAACATGCGGATTGCCATAGTAAAGGAAAAGTTTGTCGTCGGACTGGGTTTTGAACAAAAGGCGTGTCACGGCGTAAAAAACCTGAAAATTTTCCAGTTCGATCGGTGGATTGTCGCCGTTTTCTGTTTCGAGATAAAGCGTATCACTCCGCAACGCGTCGTCGATCGTCAGCGCAAATCCTTTCGATTGGAATTCCGGAGTTTGTGTCCAAGTGGCCTCGCTCAATGGGCGGCGATATATGTTGCCTCGCTCATCCGCCAATTCTTCGTAGAGCGACAACGAGCGTTCAAATAGCGGCGTCCGCGTCATACAAGTCAGTCGCGTGAGCGGCAGGCCCGCGCGTGGCAGTTTAATAATCCAGCGGCTCAACTTTGGTTGCTTCACATCATTCGTTGCGGTCACAACCGGCGTCAGCGCCCGGCGGATGGACGTGCTCTGGATAATGTAAGGGACTTGATTGCTGCCGTGCAACACGCGCAAATCAGCAATGGCCCGCTGCGCGTGTGCCAGCACATCGATGTCGAGTTCGAGTTGTTGAGCGCCTCCGCTGGCAATCTTCACCGCCTTGCGAAATCTCCATTCCGAAACGTCGAGCGGAGTGCCGGTAACTTCAAGTCCGGGCAAAACGTCCGGCGCGCGAAAATCCGGGTTGTCCGACGGGGGCGAAATATGGATTGGTGAAATTGCGACGCCCTTGAGATTCATGTCCAGCCCTCCCAGATCGTAACGCGGCGCGGCGCAAAGAGCGTTGCCAGTCAGCAAATGATATGCTCCCGGTTGTCGCGCGAAGAAAACGAAATAAACCGGACGCCGCTCCACGCGTACCGCGGAAATCGGCACCGGCGGGCTATCCCCGTTTTTTATGAGGAGAAAAAACTCGCGGGAGCGTATCAGGTCTTCCACCGGCACAGAAAGGTTTTCGCTTGGCGTCTGGCCGTCGATGGCGACGCGATAAACCGCGCCCTGCCCGACGGTTTGCTCGCGAATGGAATCTTCCGAAATTTTTGGGACGGCGATTGAAACCTGGCGCATAAAGAGCGGTTCGGAGGATTCAATCCGGACGGTTGCAATGTTCAAATTCGCCGCGCCGAGACGCAATGCGAGGCGGGTTTCCCCGGGATTTTCGTCATGCGACGTGATCGCGGCTGGCAGCGATACTTCGGGCGCAGCCTCGGCCGCAGCCGCATGCAGCAGCGCCCCGGTGAAGGGAACCGGGCGCGAACGCTGATCGTCCACGGTCAACCGCAACCATTTTGAAACGCTCGCCGGAAATGATATTCGCAAATGACTGGCGCCGTCGGACTGGCGAAAAACAGGCTGGCCTTGCGTGAGAACCTGCCACTGTTTGCCATCGTCGGAGTTTTCAACGCGCACCGCCTTGATAAAATTCATCGCCGGACTTTCCAGCGTGACGCCATCAAGCGGCTGTGCCAGTCCTGTTTCAAGTGTGATGACGGTCGAAGTCGCCTCGAGTGAAATCTGAAGTGATTTTGCCGTTTGCACGGCTTTCGCGACTGGCATCGGGCGCTCAATCAAATACGACACTTCATTTCCCGAGTCATCGTAGAGCCGCAAGTCTTCGAGCAATGGTCGCGCGGCATCCAGCGTTTCAACCGGCAGGTTTATTTTCACCAGACCAACGGTGGCGACATCAAAAGATTGTTCGTGCTGCCAGCCAGATGGCAGGGTCGCGCCCGCTGCGGAAACGCCGGGCAGAATCGCGCAGGCAAAAAGCAAACCGGCCACCGGCTTGTTAAAGCGTTTCATTTCTGGATGCTTTCTCCGTGTGCCCCGCGGCGAAAAATTTTTGATATGCAAACGAGGCCAGCATGGCAATCACCGCCACGCCGATGAACGCGCCGATGCGGTAGAGCTGGCCGAGTTGCGCAAGGTCGTGGAAAAACAGTTTCAAGAGCGTGACGCAAAGCAGGCCCATCGCGGGGTAGCGCGCCGCGGGACTTTCCCTGAGGATCCCATAAACGAGCAGCGCCAGTGCAAACAGAGCCCATGCGATGGAATAGGTCATGTCGCGGGCAAAGTTGCCTGTGAATTCGAAGGTCAGCGTTGCGCCGGGCGCGCTGAAATAATCGGCGATCTCGATGTTCAACAGCAGAAACACCAAAACCGTGCCAAGACCGGCAAGAATCGGCGGAACATTTGATTGCAAAACGAGATGACGCGGCGGCGCGAGCAGCTTGGTCCCGACGAACAGACAAAGGGACACGATGCCGTAAGCATAAAGATACCAGTTGAAAATCGGCATCCCGGCGCGCGGGTGATAGGCGAGCACAGCAGGATTAAGCGCCAGCCGCGCAAATGCAGCCATTAAAAGGCAGATTCCTGTCAGCCGCACTCCCGGATGCGGCACGCGATGGAAAAGCCACAGCAACGCCGCGCCTTCCAGCCCCCAGCCAAGGGTAATCCATTGCCGGTCAAACTGGATCGGGAAAACAAGCGTGATGAAAAACAGCGCGACGCCGCCAAACCACGCCAGTTGAGACAAGCGGGATTTGTTTTCGGCGGGAATTTGTTTTAAAACGACGACGAGGCTTAGCAATCCGGGGATCGCAAAGGCGGCGGGCAGCACGCCCATCATGTGATTTGGATAAACGGCGGATACGAAACGATGAATAAGAAAAAATTGCAGGGGCCCAGCCATGGCCGCAGCCGCCCAGGGCGCAACCGCGTTGGAAAATTGCTTCAAAAATAAAAATGGGAACAAGGCAAACACGGCGAAGAAAATCAAATACCATGCCAAAACCAGATTTAGCGGCTGGTGTGGATTCGACGGATCGAAACGGTGAAAATGCCAGGCGCATTCCAGCGCAGCAACGCACACAAGCCCCACCGCGGGCATTCCCTCGAGTGAAAATAATTTGGCGACGCCCAGCAGCAACACCACCAGCAAAAGCGCCAGGCCAAAAAGCGGGGACGGATTTATCAACGGCAACCGCAGTGCAACCATGATGAGCAGCAGGAATGGCAGCACAATGGAGCATCCGGGCAGAATCGCGGCCATGTCTCCGGGAGTGGCTGCCGCCATGCTGAATCGGATGCCAGTGTTCAGGGCGTCGGGCTTGAATTTTTTTACGAGCCAAACACTCGCGGCGACAAAAAAAACGCCAAAAGCGCCGAAAAGGAAAAACGAAACCGGCAGGCCGATGAGGTCGGACGGAATTTTGAAAATGAGCACTCCGGTCGCAGCGAGTGTGAGCAATAATACCGCCAGCACCGGCAGCAAGGTAGTCGTGATCACCGCCAGCGCAATCGCCAGCAAATCGACAAGCAGGATGAACGGCCAGACGATGAATGAAACCTCGGTGAGATTGAAAACAGGCACGAGCACCATAGCCAGCGCGAGAATCGGAAAGATGTGGCCCGCCCACGGCTCGGTTGCCACGCCGCGCCGACGCTGGAGCAGCACCGGCCATGCAGAGTGAACAACCGCGAAAACGAAATAAAATACCAGGGCAGCGGTGAGCAATTCATTGGTCAGCCATCGTTGCGTCCAAAAGCCGAGTAATCCAAAAACCGCGAGTCCGGCCACGGATTGAGCCACCACTATCGTTTCATCCGCCAGCACAAGCGCGGCGACAACAAGATCGATGAGAAACACGAAGCTAAACATCAACCAGGGCCGGTGGGCGATCGGGTCAAAATCCAAAAACCAAGCGGTCACCGCAAGCGCGACTGCCGCCAGGCCAAGCGTCGATCCCGAGAGCCATTTTTTGGCATTTGCCGCCGTCTTTCGAGTTTTTGCGCACCAGCTCGCCGCCAGCCAAAGGGTGTTAAAACCAAACAACACCCCGAGCGCGACAAGTATCTTGTTTCCTTCAAAATACTTTTCGCTGACGAAGAATTTGGTCGCCCAGCCGATTTGCATCAGGGCCGTGCCAAGTGCGGCCAGCGCGGAAAGAAAATACCAGCGGCGAGCGAGCGCGACGACGATGAGGCCAGCATCGAGGATGGCGATATAGCCGAAGAGTCCAAGCGGATTGTCCTGTCCGGTCGAAAGCAAAATCGGCGTGAGGAAACCGCCCAGCATTCCGAGAATGGCCACGACCAGCGCATTGAACCGGGCGGCAAGAAAAAAAGCCGTGGTGGTAATGAGAACCATCAGAAGGAATGTCGGAATCGCCCCGAAGAAATCAAAATGATAAATTGAGCGGCAGGCGAACGTGACGGCGTAAAGGATGACGATGCCCGTCGCGCATAGCGTCTGAGAAAGCGTGGGAAAATTTTTACGCGACATCGCTACTCCTCCGACAAGCAGAGCGAGACCGGCGAGAAACCCAATTGCGACCCGCAGTTCGGGCGGAACAAGATTGTTGTCGAAAGAGTATTTGACGAAAAACGCCACGCCGAGAAAGAGCGCAAAACCGCCGATCCACGCGAAACCCTTCACGCCCATGAATTGCTCCCAGTTGAAAGGCGGCCTGGCTTCGGGCCGTGGAATCGATGGCAGTTCCGGCGGGGCTGACACCGCGAATATCGGCAGGGAGGAGGCAGGAGGCGGAACGGGTGTTGGCTGCGGAGTAACGACGGGCCTGGGTGGCGCCACCGGGACGGGCGGCAAAATTTCCTCCAGCAGTGGTGGCGCGGGCGCCGGTTCAGACGGTTTTGGAGTTTCCTGTGGCTGTTTCGACCGCAAGATTTCAGATTCGAGTCGACTGACCCGTTGGGAAAGCTGCTCGATGCTCTTGTTTGCGCTGACGGCTCGCGCTATCAGCCAAATGACCAGCGCAATCGGAATTCCGAGAATTGCCAAGATGACAACACCGATGCCGGGATCCATAATTTTATTTCAACGGGCGATACGACTTGACTGTGCGCAGTCTGCACTCCATAGGCAGGTTGGGGCAAGCAGCGAATGCGGCACGTTGCAATAAAACACGCCAGCGCAGAAGGAAGAGGCGCAAGCCGGCAAACCTTGGCAATTCTAATACGACCTTCGCCTTTCTCCAGACATGTGCGAGTAAGACGGCCCAGTAGAAATGGGCAACCCCAAAAAGTGCCGGCGAAAGCGTGAAAAATGTGAACCTTTTTTTCGCTTGGTGAACATATATTTGCAAGATGACGACTGATGACATGGATCTGGTGAGGGAATATGCCAGAAACAGTTCCGAGGAGGCTTTTACCGCACTGGTCTCGCGCCATGTCAATTTGGTTTATTCGGTCGCCTTGCATCAGCTTCGGGACCCCTCGCTGGCCGAAGAAGTCACCCAGGCCGCTTTCATCATTCTGGCGCGCAAGGCCGGCGCGCTCGGGCCCAAGACGATTCTTTCCGCGTGGCTCTGCCGCACGGCTCAATACGCCGCCGCCAATGCCTTGAGAGCTGAATCCCGCCGTCAATGTCGTGAACAGGAGATATATATGGAATCCGTGTCGAACTCCCCCGAATCCGAAGCCTCATCCTGGCCCGATATCGCTCCGTTGCTGAATCTCGCCATGGGGGCATTGAGCGAGAAGGATCACAGCGCCATTGTGCTCCGATTTTTTGAAGGCAAGGATTTGAAACAAGTCGGGGCCGCGTTGAGGGTCGGCGAAGACACGGCCAAGACACGCGTTCGCCGGGCGCTGGAGAAGTTGCGCAAATTCTTTGTCAAACGTGGCATAACCTTGTCAGCGACTGTGATCGGGGGGGCGATTTCGGCCAATTCCCTCCAGGCTGCGCCGGCGGAGTTGGTAAAAACAGTTGCCAAGGTCGCAATTACCAAAGGCGCCACGGCTTCCGCTTCAACTTTAGCCCTTTTACAAGGAACATTGAAAATTATGGCCTGGACAAAATTAAAGACCACCCTCGTTGTCTGTCTCACCGCCGGCACCGCCACCGTCGTCGTTAGAGCCAGATTGCATTCCAGACAAAAGGCCCGCGAGGAGTCCGTCTGGAACCACATCACTGCCGTCAGTCGGCGGCAATTGCTTGACGCTCCTCCCATCGTTTCCATACGACCCTCGAAACCCGGATCGGGACTGGGCAATTCGCACATCGGCGACAACAACAAACAATTGGCTTCGGACAAAACCGTGGCCACGATTTTGCGCGATGCGTATCACGTCGGGCCAGGCCGCGTTGTCGCCATGACGCCCCTGCCGGGGGGCACCTATGACTTCATCGTCAGTCTCCCCAGCCATCAAGATAAAGCCCTGCAGGCCGCGATTAAAGAGAAGTTCGGGCTTGTCGGAAAAATAGAGAAGATTGAAACCAACGTTATGCTGCTCAAAATAGCGAGACCCAACGCGCCGGGTTTAAAACACCCTTCGGGCCGGGTCAGTATGAACTCCATGTTCGCCAGACGATTCAATATACCCGACAGCCCCATTGGCGTGCTGGCCTTTGATTTGGAAAAATATTTGCACATGCCTGTGATTGATCAGACCGACCTCACCGGCCGCTATGACATCGATCTCAAATGGAACGCGGATCCTCGGTATGCCGACTCCGAAGCCATGAAAAAGGCTCTTTTGGACCAACTCGGCCTGGAACTGGTTCCCGACACGCAGACAATAGACATGCTGGTCGTGACAAAGGCGAAGTAATGCAACCGGATTACGAAAAGGTTAATTAACATGCAATCAACAACCGGATATTTTCACAGTGTCGGCAGACGGATTAAGGGGTGCGTGGCTTGCTCGATGGCGATTGGGCTTGTGTCGGGAGTGGCGTTGGTCCAGCGTCCGCTGGGCATTGATGTCGCGGGCTATCAGGGCATGCCCGATTGGCAAGAGGTCGCCGACGCCGGAATCTCTTTCGCATGGGCCAAGGCCACGGAAGGGACATATTATATTGACGAGCCGGACTTCTCTTACGATGAAACTAATGCTGTGGCTACGGGCATTTACATTGGCGCTTATCATTATCCCCGTCCGGATTTGGACATCGGCCCGGCCGGGGCGGATGCCGAAGCGGCCTATTTCTGGAACGTGGCAGAGCCTTACATCCAGAATGGCGGCGTTTACTTGATGCCAATGCTTGATTGGGAGCCGTGGCCGGGCAATACCACGCCGGGCAGTAACTACACCATCAGCACCTCTTCACAATGGGTCAACGAGTGGTGCCAGGATATTGTTGATTACACCGCAGCCGATGGTGTCGTGGTCAAACCCGTCGTGTACACCTACGTCTCATATGCCCAAGACTGGCTGGACAGCTCGGTCACGCAATGGCCCCTCTGGATGTCGGATGCCAAGAATGGCGAGAACCCGCAGACGGGCGCCCCCCGCTTCACCGGTTACTGGACTTCGTGGGCTTTTTGGCAATATGGCGGGGACGACTTTGCTGGAAACACTGCCGATGGCGCAGACGTGGATATCTTTAACGGCACGACGAACCAATTGCTCAATTACGTGATCGGCACCACCACCGGCCCGCCCACCATCACCGTTTACCCCGCCGCATTGACGGAGCGCGCCGGCGATCATGTGGCATTTAACGTGGTCCTCGAAACCGGCGGACTTTCCCTGAGCTACCAATGGTATTTCGTTTCTGGCGGGGCCACCAACATGCTGTCTGAACAAACCGGAAGTTCCCTGATCCTCACCAACATACAGACGATCAACACCGGCACTTACGCCGTAGTGGTGGGAAATATGTACGGCACCGTTACCAACTCGTCGACATTGAATGTATCCACTGGCAATCTTCCTCTGCCCGCAACCAACCTCGTTGTGATCCGCGTGGGCGACGGCGCGCAAATATTGAGCGGCGCCACTGGCAATACTATTTATCTGGACCAGTTCACCACCAACGGAACTTATGTCAGCACCATCCAAATCCCCGATACAAGTGCAGGCGCAAGTTACGGCACGGGCAGTTCAGCCAGCGTATTTGGCAGTCCATCACTCATCATTCCCGGAGACAGTGTCGAAGTTGAGAATCACGGCTTTCTGACAATGTCTTATAATCAGCGCTACCTTTGCTTCGCAGGTTACTGCCTGAATTATCCCTACACGGGAACGGATTGCACCAGTCCGAGCGGCAACTGGCGCGGACTCGGCGAAGTCGATGCTGCCGGTTCCTACACGTTGGCTTACACGAACCTCGGGCTCTATGATGGCGGGAATCACACGATACGAAGCATGGTGAGCCTGGACGGCGTGAACAATTTTTGGACCACCGGCGAGTCTGGCAGCGATTATGGCCTCAAATATGTGAATTTAACCGTCTCCTCGTACGCTGATGGCGTTGGAATTCCGAGTGACTATACATCCAGCAAGCGTGGAACGCGCGTTGTCCAGATTCTCAGCAACAGCAATCTGGTATATTCCGACACGGACGCCAATTCTCCGGGAATCTATTGGAATACGGGAACGCCCGAGCCGCGTGCCAATGGTTCATTTACTTCGTCTCTTCTGATCGATGAGGGGGGCGTGCCTAATGACTTCGTCTTCAGTCCGGATCTTCAAACCGTTTATATTGCGGATGCCGGCAGCACCAATCAAGCGGGCGGCATCGAACGCTGGGACACAACCACTCCGGGCGCCAATTATGTTTTCAGTTACACTCTGGAACCGATTTCGGGAACTTCCGATGGCGCGCAGGGATTGGTCGTGGTTTTCCCATCCAACATCATTTCATGGGGACCGAATGTTACGGGCGCCATCCTTTACGCGACTTCCTACGGAATCGCCGGCAACAGCCTGGTCCAAATAGTTGACACAGGCGCGGCCTCTGTCCCGAAAGTGCTGGCCACAGCCGGTCCCAATGAGGGGTTTCGCGGGGTGCGCTTTGGCCCGACGGGTGACATTCCGGTCATCACCTGGACTGCCCCTGGTTCGATCAACTACGGCACGCCCCTGGGCGCCTCCCAATTGAACGCCACCGCGAATATCCCGGGCAACTTTGTCTATTCGCCCGCCTATGGTTCCATGCTGCCGGTGGGCACAAACCTGCTTTCAGCCCTTTTCACTCCCGCTGATACGAATGATTATCTGGCCGTAACTGCCACCGTCAATCTCGTGGTGCTGCCGGGGACATTGCCGACATTGAGCGCAAGCTTTGTCAACGGGACCAATGTGCAAATTCAGTTTGGCGGCGCGGCGGTTGGCGCCAATTACGTGCTGCAATATGCCACGAGTCTCTCGCCGCCGATCACCTGGTTGCCCGTCGTCACGAACGCAGCCGATGCAAACGGCAACTGGACTTTCACAGACACAAACACCGCCGCCTTTCCGGCGCTGTTTTTCCGGGTCGCGATCCCTTAGTGCGCCTGAGTAAATTTACTGAATAAAACGCCATTTACATTTAGAACAAACTGATGCAAAACGTGTCAACCAAGTCAGCAACGCCAGCAGATGCGATGATCAATTTTACAAAGAGAAGGAGTTGCATCGGTAAAACCTTATGGATACAACTCCACTAGCTCCAGTTTGCCCCAATTGTGGAAAGCCGCTGGCCGCCACCGCGCCCGCCGGCCTTTGCCCCGAGTGCCTGACGAAATCTGGTTTTGAAACCAATGCCGTCCGTGAACCTGCTGACGACAAACCCGCCTTTGTGCCGCCGCCCACGACCGAAAGCCCCATCGCAGGAATGCCGCCGGAGAATTACGTGTTGGATATTGGCAGTTGCCTGAACCGCGGCTGGGCTTTGGTGCGCGGCGATTTTTGGCGCATCGTGGGCGTCACCACACTGAGCCTGTTGTTGCAATGGGCTTCCTTTATCGTGATCATAAAACCTGTCGTCAGCGGCCCGCTCCTGGGCGGCTTGCTCTTGTATTTCCTGAAGAAAATACGCGGCGAACGGTCCACTCTGGGAACTACCTTTTCCGGTTTTAGCAACGCATACCTGTCGCTGTTCCTAGGCGGCCTGGTGACGATCCTGCTGACGTTCGTGGGAGCGTGCTGCCTGGTGTTGCCCGGGATTTATCTGGCGGTGGCATGGTCTCTCACCCTGGCCCTGATCATTGACAAGCAGCTCGGTTTTTGGGAAGCCATGGAACTGAGCCGCAAGAGGATCACCCAACATTGGTGGAAATTCTTCGGGTTCATTATTATTTTGTGGTTGATTAAAATGGCGGGGACGATGGTCTTTTTCGTGGGGTATCTGGTCGCGGCGCCCGTCGCTTTGGCGACTTTGATGTATGCTTACGAAGATATTTTTGGCGCGAAGCAGTTGGCTGCCGTGCCGCCGCCGGTTGCGCCAGCCGTCGCCGCCTCTAGCCTTCATCCGATTCGTGCCTGGGCCTGGGTCATCGCCGTGTTGCTGGCGCTGTTGGTGATCGCGTTTGGCGCCGTTTCATTGCTGCGCCGACACGTCTTTCACGTTGCCACCGGGACATTGCTTCGAACTCCCGCACCAACCGCCGCGCAACATTTCGAACCCAAAGAGCAAAATGCCAAAGTGAATTCCACCGCGATTAACGACGATTTCTGGCTGCACCTCGATCGGAGAAATTACCAGCATTATCGTGAGGCGCTTGGGAAGGCTCCGCGCGTGCTGGTCGTCCGGCTGACACATTACAATATCAACAAACAGTCTGCCACCGGCATTGGCACGCACTACGGCTGGATTGATGGCAAACTGGCCAATTTATGTGTGGGCTTTTCAGATTTGGTCAGTTACGGCTACTCGCCACAGGCCACTTGGGACGAGGCCTTGTTGACTCGAACGGAATTTCCACCCCGGGCTGGGTCAGGGGAAGTTTACGAACCGGTTTGATGTAATTGACACTCTTAAAAGCCGACCGGTGAAAAGGTTGCAGACGGAAATCAAACACTTTCTTAAGGACCAGTTCGGGCTGGCCTGGCATAAGGAAAAACGCGACACCGACGCGCTTTTAATCGAAGTCTCGAACCCGCACCTTCTGGCCTCGAAAATCTCCACTGATTTTCCCGAAAGCCGGTCGATCCCGGAAGCGGCATCCGAATGGGAAAATTACTTTGGAAAACCGGTGCTGGATGAAACGGGTTTGACCAACCGATACGACAAGAAATTGGGCTTGATTCCAGCCGCTTATGTTCAAAACCGGACGACAAATTTGGACGACAACAACACGTTCCTTGAACAATACGGTTTGCAATTGGTGCCCGCCCATCGACCGATGGAATGGCTGGCCCTGGACCGGGCCGCAAATGCAAACACGACAACGACAACCCGTACAAAACATATGAACTACACATTGGTAAATCTGCAGAACAACAAGAAAATACCCAATCCCACCGACGCAGACGTGCGAGCGGTGGTCATTTCGCTGAAGGACGATTTCGGCCCTGTTTTGGAACTGAACACGCCGGGCGTGGAGCAACCGTTGCAAATGGACAAGATTGAGAAGGCCCTTTTTGGTTTTACGTGCACGGATGGCGACATGGTTTATACTACAAAGAACGGGCGTGAATGCTCAACCGAGGTGGCCATAAAAATAATTATTTCGTATCGAGACGGAACGGCGGATTGGAAGACAATGTCAGAATGGGATCACTTGAAGCCCTAGCTGCGCTCGGTTGAAATTTGAAATTGATCTGAAATAAACACCATGAAAAAAGCATTCATCGCCCTGCTGTTCGCCTTCGGCGTTTTCTCAAACCTGCCTTCCGCCTCGGCCAAAGACGCCCCGGCTTCCGCCGAACAATTGCGCAACGCGGTGGAATCCGCCCTGAAATCAAAGGATAAAAATGACCTGCTGGCTTTGGTGAACTGGCAGGGTGCCTCCGAGGACATGAAATCACTCACAACCAATGTCTTGACTGATATGTTGCAAAGCGACGCCGTGGCCGTGAAATTGACGGCTTTGCCGGGCGGCTTTCGGCCGATTTTCGAGCGGGATGGGATTCGCTACACTCCCAATGTGACGGTTATGGGCATGATCGAGGTGGATTATGCCGGGAAAGACAACAACACCAAGCTGCCCTACGGCCAGAAAGGCGGCGCCTTTTACATTCCATGCACCGTGGAAGAAAAAATCCCCGGACCCATCACCAAGTCGAAAACTTTGTCGGTGATAGTGATGGGATCCATTTCGCCTGACGCCGGGAAGCTTTCCGGTTCATTCGTTTACGTCCAAGGCGGAAAGGAAATCAAAGAAGACATCAATGCCAAAGGCAATTTCAGCAAGGCATTTTGGGGCGAATACATCAAATCATGCACCGTTCACAAAACCCGCGCCGACGACAGCCCAATACAGCTTACAATCTCTGAAAACGGCAAAGCCATATTTGAGTCGGGCGAAGTCACGATAAGAGCCCCGTTATTTACGAAAGGAAATAATTTTGGCGATAATCAACAACGCTTCCTGGGGGTTCATCCTGATTGCCTGCGGTGTTTTGGCATTTCTGGTCTTTGGCCGCAAAACGGGTTCCTCCACCTTTCTTTTTGCATTGGGATGGACCGTGATTGTCGGAATGTTTGACTACCTTTTCGGAGTGAACCTGTTTGAACAATACTCCACCAAAGATTATGCGAACACGAGCGGCCGCATCACCCATGGCGAAGTCGTCCAACCCCACCGCCTTGGCAGACACTACGACGTGGATATTCGATATCACTACGAAGTCAACCGCCGCTCATTTGAAGGCACGCGCTTTCGCTGCATACGTGTCACAAGCCTGTCGTCGGCGCAAAACGTGGTGGCGGCGCACCCGGTGGGTTCGACAACGAAAGTTTTTTACAATCCAAAAGACCCGCGAGATTCAGTGCTGTCGGCGGGAATTGAGCAAAGCGATTTATATGGGCTCTTGTTTTTGATACCATTCAATTTAGTGATGGTGTTTCAATGGTACCGATCAGGCCGTGCATCACCAAGCTGCTGATTTTGATAACTCACCCGTGACCCGCCTTACCAACGCCGCGTTGAGTTGAGCTGGGTTGAAGCTCGTGGTTTAATTCACGAAAATGGCTTCGTTGGTCTGGAGGAGGGCGTGGGCGTATTTGACCCATGCGCCGATGGGTTGGATTTGACGGGGGCCAAGGCTGGCCACGGTCATGGCGCGTCCGCCTTTTTTCTTGCCCACTCCCCCAAGACCCATCTGGTCCTGGCGTTGTTGCTTCAGATGTTGAATGGTGTCGGCGGTGATATCTTCGGGCGCGGGCGATTCGGCAATGAAATCCAGGCCCAGTTTGGTTTCCACTTCGGTCGGTTCGCGTTGATAGATGCGTTCGTAAAGGAATCTTATCTTGCCTTCGTCCCCCTCGATGAGCTGAAAGGCGCTGGAATTGACCAGCTTGCGGGCTAGTTCAACCACCAAGGGGTTGTTCATCATGAACAGCGCCTGCTGCGGCACGGTCGTCTCGTAGCGTTTGCCGGTGGTGACGTCGGGATTGGCAAAATCGAATTGACTGTAAAGCTCGGGCAGGTTGCGCCGGTCCACAAAGCCGTAGAGGGTGCGCCGGTGGGAATAGCCGTCTTGGCCCAGGGATAGTTGCACCGGCCGGCCGCCCATGGTCAGGTCCAGTTGCCCGCCCATGGCGAGGATGGAATCCCGCACGGCCTCGAATTCGAGGCGATGGATGTTGGCCCGCCACAAAAGGCGATTGTAGGGATCGATTTGCGCATAACGCGGATTGGTTTCGCTGCTCTGCCGGTAGGTATTGGAGAGCATGATGAGGCGGTGCAGTTTCTTAATCGACCAGCCCTCCTGCATAAAGCGCGCGGCCAAATAATCCAATAATTCAGGATGGCTGGGCGGATCGGATTGATTGCCGAGATCGTCGGGGGTGGTGACGAATCCTTCGCCAAAATGATGCAGCCAGACGCGGTTGACCAGGACGCGGGAGGTCAGGGGATTATAGGGACTGACGATGGCGTAGGCCAGATCGAGCCGGCCGCTGCCGTGGACAAAGAGCGGGCGATTGGGCGCGGAGAGAATCTCCAAAAAGCGGCGCGGGGCCATTTCGCCCCTGTTTTCCGGCACGCCGCGAATGAAGACGGGGGAATCGTGCGGTTTGACGCTGTCATACAACGCCGTGGCGCAGGCGGGCGAAGCGGGATCGGATAATTCAAGCCGGGCGATCTTGGCGCGCAATTGGGCAATTTCCTTGCGCAGGTCCTTTTTGTCCTGCTGGTTGGCCATCATCCGCCGCCTGCTTTTGAATTCAGCCTCGTCCTGGTCCAATTCGGTTTCAAGGGCATTGCGCCGGCGCTCGTAATCCTCGTACTCCGGCGTCATTTTGGGCGTTTCCAAAAGCGGCTCTTGGGCAGGTTCAACCGAACTGTCAAAAATGCCGCGCAACGAATAGTAGTCCTTCTGCGGGATGGGATCGAATTTGTGATCATGGCAGCGGGCGCAGGTGACGGTCAGGCCGAGCAGGCCCTTGCAGACCACGTCAATACGATCGTTGTAAATGTCATTCTTGTCATCGTTGAAACGGGGGCCGAGGGCGAGGAAGCCCAGCGCAGCCAGGGAGCGGCGGTCCTGACCACCCACTTTGTCAGCCGCTAGTTGTTCGATTACAAAACGATTGTAGGGTTTGTCCTCGTTGAAAGAGCGCACCACGTAATCGCGATAGGTCCAGGCGTAAGGAAAAAGTTCGACATCCTGGCCTTGTTTAATGTCGCCCTTGGTATCCGCGTAACGAGCCGTGTCCAGCCAAAAACGGCCCCAGCGCTCGCCGTATTGCGGGGAAGCCAGGAGCCGGTCCACGACTTTGGTGTAGGCGTCGCTGGAAGAGTCGTCCACGAAGGCTTGGACTTCCTCCGGCGTGGGCGGCAAGCCCGTGAGATCGTAAGTGGCGCGGCGAATGAGGGCCCGTTTGTCGGCTGGCGGGGAAGGTTTCATGCCTTCTTTTTCCAGACGGGCGAGGATGAAAGCGTCAACAGGATTGGCGACCCAATTGGTGTCCTGCACCTCGGGAATCGGTTGCTTTTTGATCGGTTTGAAGGCCCAGTGCTCGCGGCGGTCCTTGCTCCAGACGGTCGTCGATCCCTTGGCCATCAAGCGCGTATCGGGTGCGCCCATTCGAATCCAGGCGACCAAATCCGCAATCTGCGCATCGGAAAGTCTTTTCCCCCTGGGGGGCATTTGCAGATCAGGATCGGTGTAACGAACCGCCTTGATCAGAAGGCTTTTCTCGGGGTCGCCGGGAACAATGGCGGGGCCCGTGTTGCCGCCTCTCAGCATGGTTTCGTGATACTCAAGGGATAAACCGCCCTTGAGTTTTACGGCTTGGGAACTGTGGCACTGATAACATTCCTTGGCCAGGATGGGTCGGATTTTGCTTTCGAAAAACTCCGTTCCCGCCGATGAAGCCGCCTGCCCGTGCGCCATTGTCACGCCCAAAAATGCACCGCCCGCGAGCAAAGCGATGAAGGAAAATGATTTTTTCATGCGCCGGGAAGCTTTGTCAGGCAATCACGCCATTGACCACACTCACACTGGTGACACTGCTGCCCGCAACGTCTGTCAAGTGGAAATCACGGCCATTATAGCGATAGTTCAACGCGGTATGATCGAACCCGAGCAACCGCAAGATGGTGGCATGGAGATCGTGGATATGGACGGGGTTCTCGATGGCAGCCGCGCCGAATTCGTCCGTCGCGCCATAAACGGTGCCTCCTTTAACGCCGCCGCCGGCCAGCCAGATGCTGAAACCGTTGGCATTGTGGTCGCGGCCCGGCTTGACGTCGTTGCCGCCTTGCTTGGTCGGCTTGCGGCCGAATTCACCCCCGTAAATTATCAGGGTGGAATCGAGCAGGCCGCGCTGTTTCAAGTCCGTCAGCAACGCGCCGACAGGTTGATCGATTTCAGCGGCGCTCCTGGGCAGCCGCCCTTGGATGTCATTATGGTGGTCCCAGCTTTCGCCCGTCCAAACTTGGACAAACCGAACGCCGCGTTCGAGCAGGCGGCGGGCGATGAGCATTTGGCGGCCCTGCGCGCTGTTCCCGTACAATTCGCGCATGTTGGCCGGCTCCTTTTGCAGATTAAAAGCGTCGGAAGCGGCGGCCTGCATCTTGAAGGCAATTTCGTAGGCCTCAATGCGGGCTTCGAGCTGGGCATCTTTTTGCAAATCCTGGGCGTGAAGCTCGTTAAGTTGGTGAATCAGGTCCAATTGGCGGCGTTGCTCGGATTGAGAAACGTAGGGGCTGCGGATGTTTTCAATCATTTTGTCCACGACCCCGCCCGAGGTGTTGATACTGGACGCCTGATAAATCCCGGGCAAAAAGGCGGCGCCCCAATTTTGCGTCCCGCCCGCCGGCAATCCCCCGCCGGTATGCAGCGAAATGAAACCGGGCATGTTTTGATTCTCGGTGCCCAGACCGTAAAGACTCCAGGAACCGACGCTTGGCTTTTGAACCGAACGCGAGCCTGTATTCATCATGACCGTGGCAATTTCGTGGGAAGGGACATCGGTGTACATCGAGCGAATGACGGCCATCTCATCGACGTGTTCGGCAATGTGCGGAAAAACTTCGCTGACTTCGATGCCGGACTTTCCGTGACGCTGAAATCTGAAGGGAGAACCCATGGCCACGCCGCCACCTTTGCCGCCGACAATGGGTTGGCCATCATATCTGGCGAGGCTTGGTTTGGGGTCCCAAGTATCGACTTGGGACGGCGCGCCTTTGGCAAAGATTTGAATCACGCGTTTGGCCTTGGCGGGCAGGGGCGGCAATTTGGGCGCGAGCGGCCCCGCGTTTGGATCAAAATCCGCGCCGAAAAGGGACTCTTCGCTAAGGAGAGAAGCCAGGCCGAGGGCGCCGAAACCCATTCCAACCCGGGATAAAAACTGGCGGCGAGAGATGTAGGGAGCCCGCACAAAATTGTTGCAGAATTCAGACATAAACAAACTCCGGTTAAGGGTTCACATGCACCATTTCTTGATGTTCTTAGTATAGATTATGCAAGGCATTTAAGCAATTAAAATGACGCGCCACACAGGAAGAAGGTTACAGGCTTATATTCGGTTTGCTTTCTGGCAATCATCCAAAACGCCTTATTCCTCACCGCATATTGTATGAAATTTTTCCGCTGCAACACTTCAATGGCCCTACTTGGGTTTTGCCGTGGCTTTAAGGCGCGTCATCGCGGCCTTTCGCCGCCTAAACGAGCCGCAGCTCCGCGAGGCTGCCATTGATACGCCGCCAGGGAGTTCTTCCAAAAGAATTTTTCAGCAGCAACCGGGCCTTTGTTGTTGACGTAGTCAGCCACAATCTTAAGCACGGTGGCGTAAGGGGCCGTCAGGTCGCTCACCGGCCAGTTGCTGCCGTAAATGACCCGGTCATCGCCAAATAGTTCCCAGAGCAAATCCAGGCGCGGACGGTAGTAGTCCGGGTCTGTCAGCACATGTCCGTCCATCCGACGCACCACGTCCGAAATCTTCGCATACACATTGGCCAATGCGGCGACAGAGCGCAATGCTTGGCGCATGGCAGCAAGGTCAGCATCCCACTCCGCAAACGGCAGGTGATCAATGACCAATCGCAAACCGGGCGCGATGTTCGCAATCCGCGGAATATCACCCAAGACACGCGCACCGCCGTCAAGGTCCACCGTCAGCTTCCGTTCGGCCACTCGTTGCAGATCTTTTTCAAACGCTTTCCGCCCCAACCCATCCGCCAGCATGTCAGCCCTCAAGCGCAACCCGCGGAAAACGGGGTGTTCCAAATACCGGTCAAAGTGACGAGCGAAGTTGGACTGCCCCGGAATCAGCCGGCCAATGTAGCCCACGATGTTCGGGTTTGCTCTGGCCAGTTCCAGCACCCATTGATTGTCATCCGGCCAGGCGTTGGCCTCAATGACCACGGCCCCCACCACACCCAGGCTTTCCGTCAGCGCCTGAAACTGCCCGGGCAAATGGGGCGCATACAAAACGGAGTTGTCACGGGGCGGCCAATGAATGCCGCCGGGGCGCATGGGGTCATAGAGATGAATGTGCGCGTCAACAATCGGTTGCGGCGCGCGCCCGGCTGCGGGGGCCAAAAAACCCGGGCTCAACGCGGCGGCGCCCGCCACGCACGCGCTCTGCCGCAAAAATTTGCGACGGGACAATGGCGTGTGACTGGATTGCACTGGATTGACCGGTAGCAAAATCCAGGGGCGGATGAAAGCGTCGTTTTTGACTTAATCTCTTGGTTTTTATGACCGAAGGATTAAGAGTAAGATTAAGATTAGGACATTATTTAGATGAATCCGCCAAATACCACCAACGCGACCGTCATTCGATGGGCCGAGGAAATGGCGGCGGTGTGTCAGCCGGATAAAATGGTGTGGTGCGACGGGTCCGAGGAGGAAAAGAAGCGTCTGACCGAGGAGGCGCTGACCCAGGGGATTTTGCTCAAGCTCAATCAGGACAAACTCCCCGGCTGTTATTATCACCGGTCCAAACCGGACGACGTCGCCCGCAGCGAGGACCGCACTTTTATTTGCACTTCCACCCAGGAGGACGCCGGCCCGACAAATAATTGGGCCGCGCCCAAGGAGATGTATCGCAAGCTCCACGCCCTCTGCGCCGGCGGCATGCGCGGACGCACGCTTTACGTGGTGCCGTATTTGATGGGGCCGCCCGGTTCGTCCCTGACCAAAGTCGGCTTGGAACTGACCGACTCGCTTTACGTGGTTTTGAGCATGCGGATTATGACGCGTATGGGCTTGATGGCCTACGAACATTTGGGGCAGGGCGCGGATTTCAATCGCGGCCTGCATTGCTCGCTGGAGGCTGATCCGAGCCGGCGTTACATCGCGCATTTCCCGGAAGACAACGCCATCATTTCCACCGGGTCCAATTACGGCGGCAACGTCCTGCTCGGCAAAAAATGTTTTGCGCTGCGCCTCGGTTCGTGGCTGGCGCGCAAAGAAGGCTGGTTCGCCGAACACATGCTGATCCTCAGCGCCGAATCGCCGTCCGGCGAAAAAACATTCGTGACCGCGGCCTTTCCCAGCGCCTGCGGCAAAACCAATTTCGCCATGCTCGTCCCGCCGCCTCATTTTGCCGGCTGGAAAATTCGCACGGTCGGCGACGATATCGCCTGGATGAAACCAGGGGCAGATGGCCGGCTCTACGCCATCAATCCCGAAACCGGTTATTTTGGCGTTGCGCCCGGAACAAATTCCGAGACCAATCCCAACGCCATGGCGGCCATCGCGCGCGATACCATTTATACCAACGTCGCCCTGACGCCGGATATGGATGTTTGGTGGGAGGGCAAAAGCAAGGAACCTCCCGCGAATCTGACCGATTGGAAGGGACACCCGTGGACGCCGGACGGCAAGGAACCCGCCGCACATGCCAACAGCCGTTTTGCCGCTCCCATGAAAAACAATCCGGCCTGCGCTCCCGAAGTCGACGACCCAAATGGCGTGCCGATCAGCGCCATCATTTTTGGCGGTCGCCGCGCCACGACGATCCCGTTGGTTTATCAGGCCTTCAATTGGATTCACGGCGTCTATGTGGGAGCGACGATGAGTTCCGAGACCACCGCCGCCGCGACGGGCGCGGTGGGCAAGGTGCGCCGCGATCCCATGGCCATGCTGCCTTTCTGCGGCTACAACATGGGACATTATTTTCAACATTGGTTGCGCATGCGCAAAAAGATTTCCGTCCCGCCCCGCATTTTCCACGTCAACTGGTATCGCCGCGATGACCAGGGAAATTTCCTCTGGCCCGGCTTCGGCGAAAACATGCGCGTGCTCAAATGGATTGTGGATCGGACCCATGGCCGGGCCGATGCCCGGGAGGCCCCGCTCGGCTGGGTGCCCGGCCCGCGCGACTTCGACCTCGTCGGCATCAAAGATTTCGACCTGGATAAACTCGCCCAAGCCCAGGCCATCAACATGGAAGAATGGCGGCGCGAAGTCCTGGCCCATGACGATCTTTTTTTCCGGCTCTACTCCGATTTGCCCAAGGAACTCACTTTCCAGCGCGAATTGCTTGTCGCCCGTCTGTGACTTGCAAAATTGGGAAGGTTTGGTATTGGTTGGATTGACTGGATGAAGCCATTCCTCCCTTTGATCGCGGTTCTCATGTGCGTGCATCCGGCCTTCGCTCTTCCGAGGCTGGAAGCAGTACATGTGACGCTGGATTACGTGGCCAAAAAAGCTGAGGCGCGCGCGCACAAACCTTTTCACTCGCCCCGGACCGATCTGCCGCCCTTTTTGAGCAAGATGACTTACGACCAATACGGGCAAATCGCATTTCGGGACGACCGGGCTTTGTGGGCCAAGGAGCAACTGCCATTTCGGGTCGAGTTTTTCCACCTGGGTTATCTTTACCAGGAACCGGTGCATCTCAACGAGTTCACCCTCACCCATGCGCAGCCGGTGCGGTTTTCCCCTGATTTCTTTGACTACCGGTCGCTGCACCTGCCGGCGGATATCCCGGCCAACACGGGCTATGCGGGTTTCAAAATCTTGAATCAATTGAACATTCCCGGCAAATGGGATGAGTTGGGCGCTTTTCAGGGGGCCAGTTATTTTCGGCTGCTGGGGCAGGGGCAGGTCTATGGCATGTCGGCGCGCGGGCTGGCCCTGGATTGCGGCGAAGACGGCCGGCCGGAAGAGTTTCCCATCTTCACCGACTGGTGGCTGGGCAAACCGCAACGGGATGACGACGAGCTGCTGCTCTACGCCATACTTGACAGTGTCAGTTGCGTGGGCGCCTATGAGTTTCGCATTCGCCCGGGTCCCACGACGAAGGCGGAAGTCGAGGCGGTTTTGTATTTTCGGGCCCCGACCGATATTCTCGCCGTGGACCCGAAACGCAAGCCTCTGGCCACCATCGGATTTGCGCCGCTGACAAGCATGTTTTGGTTTGGCGGCGCGTCGGAACGGAAGTTTGACGATTACCGCCCCGAAGTTCACGACAGCGACGGCCTGCTGCTGCATCTGGACAGCGGGGAAATGGTGTGGCGTCCTCTGGTCAACGGCAACAACCTGCGCCACCAAGTCTTTACGGCGAACAATGTCCGGGGCTTCGGTTTGTTGCAGCGCGACCGCAATTTCAACCATTACCAGGATTTGTTTCACTCCTATCAAGACGCTCCCAGCGTCTGGGTCGTCCCGCACGGCGATTGGAGCAACGGCGAGGTCCATCTGGTCGAGTTGAGCACGCAATACGAGGGCCTGGACAACGTGGTGGCGTTCTGGGACCCAGCCGCCAAGCCGGCCGCGCTGCAACCGTTGCATTTCGGCTACACGCTTTACTGGACGCGCGAAGCGGACATGACGCTGTCGTCCAACGAGGTGGTTTCCACCCATGTGGGGCTGAATCCCCGGCAGCAGGAACAACGGCAATTTGTAATTGACTTCGATCTCCCCAGGTACACGGTCGAAAAGTATCCGCCCGCAGTCGCCGCCAGTTGCGGCACGAACGCCGCCATCGTTGAATCGCAGATTTTCCGCAACACGCCGGACAACACTTGGCGGGTGTTTTTGAACTTGTTGCCCAAGCCCGGCCGGCCCGAGCCGGTGGACTTGAAATGTGCCCTCAAAATGGGGAACGAGTCGGTCAGCGAAACCTGGTCCTATCATTGGAGCCCGCCATGAACGCCCCGGTCAGAATTGACGCGCCCGGACTCCTGGCCGGCCGTCCATTGGAGGAATGGAACGGGGCTTACTCGAAGGTCGAAAGTTATTTCCACGCCTTGCGCGTGCGCAACAAAGTGCTGCTGGGCAAACTGGTCGCATTGGTCCTGGAACGGGCCATGCAGCGGTCAGACATCGAGCCGCAACGCTCCGCCACCGAACTGGCGGTGGAGGAGATGGACCGCCTGGTCAACGAATGGTTCGCCCAAGTCTTGCAAGCCCCCGTCGGCGCCGAAATGCTCTCGACGCGTGGGCGCCTGGCTCTGTTGCTGGCCGACATGCCCGGCCGGTGGCAGGAGCAATTCCTCCATCCCGCCCCGTGGCCGGATGAGTTCGTGATGGCGATGCGCGATGGCTACCTCCGCGCCGGCCCGAATTTTCAACTGGCCCAGATGACCCCGCGCCCCCTGGACTTGGGGCCGATTGCCACCCTGACCCATTGGAGCCGTTTGCCCTACGTGAAAATGGCGGCCAGTTGGGCCTTGTTCGGTTTGCTGCTGGTTTTGCTGTTCTATGTAACCCATCAATGAGATGTCATCCGCCTCGTCAACTTCCGATTCCGCCGCGGGCCAGGCCCGGCCGCTGATGGTGTCGCCAGTGCCTCGTGTGCCGCGCGGCTGGCGCGTTTTTATATTTTACTCCGCCGCGGTGCTGTTGACCGGACTGGTCTCGATGCTCTTCGCCGACCTGCTCTGGCGGACGGGTTGGTCCACTTCCGGCACCGTCCTGCTGGGTTTGTTTATGGTGCTGTTTTTGCTCAGCACGGTGGGGTGCATGCATGGGGTGTTCGGGTTTGTTTTGCGCGTGACTCACGACCAGCGCCTGACGCTCATGGGGGATTATCGCTCGCGCAGCATCCAGGGCGTCAGCACGGCGCTGGTGTTTCCCATTCACAATGAAGAAGCCGCCCGCGTTTGCGAAGGCTTGCGCGCGACTTACGAATCGCTGCAAAAAACCGGCCAACTGGACGGATTCGATTTCTACATTCTGAGCGATTCCACCGACCCGGACAAATGGGTGCAGGAGGAGCAACGGTGGTTCGGCCTGATTCACGATCTCGATGCGCTGGGCCGCATTTATTATCGCCGACGCGTCTCCAACGAGGGAAAAAAGAGCGGCAACGTCCGGGATTTTTTGAACACCTGGGGATCGCGCTACCGCTACTTCGTCGTGTTCGATGCCGATAGCGTGATGCGCGGCGAAACGCTGGTGGACCTGGTGAAGTTGATGGAGGCGCATCCCCAGACTGGTCTCGTGCAAACGGTCCCGGCGCTGGTCAACGCCTCCTCGCTATTTGGGCGCATCCAGCAATTTTCAAATCGTCTTTACGCGCCGGTTTTCATCACGGGACTGAATTTTTGGGCGCAAGGCTTTGGCAATTATTGGGGGCACAACGCCATCATTCGCAGCGAACCTTTCATGCAGCATTGCGACCTGCCGCAATTGCCCGGATGGAAACCCTTCGGCGGCCAGATTCTGAGCCATGATTTTGTCGAGGCGGCTTTGTTGCTCAAGGCCGACTGGCAGGTGTGGCTGGCTTACGATCTGGAGGGGAGTTACGAGGAGGCCCCGCAAACGATGATTGACAATGCCAAGCGCGACCGGCGCTGGTGCCAGGGAAATTTGCAGCATTGCATGGTGGTCTGGGCCAAAGGCCTGCGCGGGTTCAGCCGGCTGCACTTGTTGATGGGCATCTTTGGCTACCTGGCCAGCCCGCTCTGGCTGTTCTTCCTCTTGACGTATAACTGGATGCTCTGGTACATGAATCATACCGGTCTATCCATCATTACCGTCCGCAGTTTCACGCCCTTTCTGCGGGTCAGCGGCACGCAGCAGGCGTTCCTCATCTTTCTTATTTGCATGGTGGTGCTCCTGTTGCCGAAGGGACTGGCGCTGGTGGATCTGGCTTTTGACAAGGAACGACGCCGGGCTTTCGGCGGACTTGCCAACGCTACCGTTGCCGCCCTCGCCGAAACCGCTTTTTCCATTCTGAACGCTCCCTTGCAAATGTTGTGGCACTCCCAATTCGTCGCCACTTCGCTTCTGGGGATGGATGTCCATTGGGGGGCGCAGAAACGAACGGCTGACGGCACCTCGTGGGCAGAGGCCGTCCGCCAGCATTGGACACATACGGTCATCGGCCTGGTATGGGGCGGGGCGGTCTGGCGTCTGGACCGGCCGACGTTTTGGTGGTTCATACCCGTCATGGCGGGCATGATCGTGAGCATTCCATTGAGCGTGCTGACCAGCCGCGTCAGCCTGGGAGAAGCGGCCCGCCGATTGGGTCTGTTCTTGACTCCCGAGGAAACCTCGCCTCCGCCCGAACTGGCTGCATTATGGGGGCGGATGGCGGCGCTGCAGGAGGAGGGGAAGCTCGTCCCGTCCACTCCGGATTCCGGCTTGGCCGACGTAGTTTTGGACCCCTACGTCAACGCCATTCATATCTCGCTCCTGCGGGAAAAGCGGCAAAACCCGGCCTTCGCCAAAGCCCTGGCGGCCCTTGGAGCGGGACGTCCGGAAGTCCGGACGTTATGCGAAAAACTGCTGGCCGACGGCCCCTCCCATTTGCAGCGTGTTGAGCGCGTGCTGATTATGAGCGATGCCGAGCAGTTGTCGTGGCTGCATCGCCAGGCCTGGATGCGCCCGAGCGCGACGCTGGCCCGCTGGTGGCAGGGGCAAATTCGCCAATACGCCCGTTAGAGCCGGCGGTCCCTTTTCGCGCCGTTGCGTGGCCCGATTCTCGCTTCAAAAGACCTGTTCTCACTTTGAATAAATCAAGAGATGGCTCGTCAAATATACGAATCCATTAAGGTATGCAAAAACCAGCGTTTAGAAAACCATGTTTTCGAAGTGAACTCTTTGCTTCGTTGCTCCTGGCGCTGGGACTGATGGGCAACATCGCCTGGGCCGAGCCTCCCGTCATTGTCACCTTATCCATTCATGCCACAGGCGCCGCCATCCAGAACGCGCTGGACGCCTTGCCGCCGAACGGGGAGGTCCTTCTGAGCGCGGGAAGGTACGAGATTTCCCAGCCGATTCTGTTGCGGCACGATTATGAGACGCTGCGCGGGAGCGGCCCGGCCACCATCCTTTATCTGGCCGACCAGGCCGATTGCCCGGTGGTGATTTTAGGCCCGCCCATGACCGGGATAACGCGTCCCGCGGCGCATCTGCGCCTGGCCGACCTTGTGATTGACGGCAATCGAAAGAACCAAAGCGCGGAGCTTTGGCGAACCGCCAGCGACGGCTCCGAGTTTCATAACAACGGGGTGCAAATTTGGAACGTGACCGATGCCGCGGTGGAACACGTGGCCTGCTGCCGTTGCCGCTCCGGCGGCATGGTCACCGTCAGGGTCCGCCGCCTCCAGGTGGAGGGTCTGGACTCCTACGACAATCAATTCGACGGGCTGGCCTGTTACTTGACTGAAGAAAGCCATTTTGACGACCTGCGCCTGCACGACAATTTGGCGGCGGGCATTTCATTGGATCTCGCTTTCAATCATAATTGCATCGCCAACGCCGTGCTGGCGGGCAACGACCTGGGCATTTTCATGCGGCACTCCCGGAACAATGCCTTTAAGGGCATGACCATTTCCCGCAGCCATCATCACGGCGTTTTCATGGCTCAGGCGACCGCTCCCACCGCCACCGGCTGGCGGCTCTGTCCCGGCACGCAATGCAGCGGCAACGACTTTGAGAACCTGCTGGTCAACGATTGCGGCGGGAAGGCGTTTCAAGTCAACGACGCCTCCTGCATCGACAATGTCATTTCAGGGGCCCGCTTCCTGCGCAACGTGCGCGGCGGCATGAGCCAGCCCGCCACCAACCCGGTCACCCTCCACGAAGTAGCCGACCGCTAGAGCGTTTTAAGAAATAGTGTGGCCGTTCGGAGCGAGGATTTTTGGGTTTTGGCGAGGCTTTGGCGAAGGAGCATGCCCGCAGCGGCCTCTGACTGAGCCGAAACGAAGCCAAAACCCAAAAAGACCGCACTCTTATTCCATGACCCCGAACGGATACCCTATTTCTTAAACCGCTCTAAGATGCAGTTTGGGCCGTTGCCCCATCGTCCGCCGGCGCGGCGGCGGCGCGCCGTCCAGGACGGCTTCGTGCAAGAAGAGGGAAACCCATTCCTTGGCAGCGGTCAGATCGTCCTCAGAACCGTCGCGCAATTCATAATGAGCGCCGGCAATTCTGACCAGACTGGCCCGACCAAAAAAGGCCACGACCGCGCTTTGTATTTTCACTTTCGTCGAAGGATGTCTATTAATCATGCCCCCAGTATGGCAAAGCCAGTTGGACAAATGCTGTCCATGTGAAAACATTCCTGGGATTATATATTTCGCAAATGCAGGATTGCCGGACGGCTATGTGGTCCAGCAATGACCTGTAACCCACAATTTGAGCATAGCGTGGCCAGCGGCGGCGGTTTTGGCGATGCTAAATGCGTTGACCGCGATGGAGACTGGCGACAGCATTTAAGGGCATGGAAATCCAAAAACATCCAATGCCCTACAGGGAATTTGCGTGGCGCTGTTGGAGGTCGTCTTGCAAAAAAGGATGGAGTGTTTTTGGTGTATCAAGAGGTTGGCGGCATATTCTACTCGCGGTTATTGGGCTTGTTGTATATATCGGCGGCGGGGTTAAACTGGCCCAATCAAAAGGCATTGTAGTGACCACGCTCGCACTCCTAATAATTCCCGTAGTAATTCTGCTTCTGGCGTGTATATGGAATTTGCCGAAAGCGTCATACGAAGTTTATAAGGAGATGGAAGCTCAAAAAAACCTAGAACTGGACGCAAAACAAAACGCCATAAATAGCGTTACCGCTGAGGTGGTGCAAGCGCGGGCCAGGATTGCGGCTTTGGAAACAGAAAGGAATGCCAAGCCAACACTGGAGATAAGCCTGAGTTCTCCAGAACATGTATTGCGTAGCCCCGGCACACAGGGCCAAGTACTGGTTTTTGTGAAAAACGCATCCAAAACCGCAACTGTCAATAATGTTGAGCTTGATGTTATTTCCGTCACCCCGTATGAAGCGCCGCATGTTAGGTTTCCGGCAAGGGTATCTCTGCAATCAAGACGAAGGGAAGATATGATTTTTTCGGCGCAGAGACTTACCGCTACAGAGTGCAGCTCTTTCGCTGTTATCAACTCTTGGTCAAACAATACTTTTGCTTTGAATACTGAATATGGTGACAATAATAGCGTGCCAATTGATGTTGCTAAATTTGGAAAAGTATCAATTCAATTAAGAGCCAAAGCCGACCACCTATCTCCATCGTGCGTGGTGCTTACAATGACAGGCGACCTAAAAGAAATGAACTTTTCGATTAACCAAATTCCATGTCCTGAATGATGCGAATAGAGACATAAATTCAGCTTCGTTTTATGTGAAATAAAGCCTATCACTTCGGCTTCTTCGTCGCTGGCGTCCGCAGCATGACCCGTAGCGCGTCCTCGAACTTAACCCCGCTCAGGTTCAAGTGGACGTTCTTCGCTGGCGTCTTTTTGGCAGGCTTTCTTTTTTTCACGGTGTCTTTTCCTTCCGATACGGTAGCGGATTATGCCGGAATTTACAAGGCAATCCAAGTTCCTGTCCAGCCGCGATATTCAAACAGCTTGTCGGTAGGTTAGCCGCTTGCCTTTGGCACTTTCAATGGCCTTCGCCATACGCTGACCGTCGGTGGTGTTCCGGTGGTTCCATCGAAAGGCGAATTCATTGCAATATTTCGGCAAGTGGTGCTTGCTGACGTGGTGGAAGCTGCCGTAAACACCGCGTTTAATCAGGCTAAAAAACGAATTGCATGTATTGACATGGGCGGAATCTGCCGTCAATCCCAATAACGATAATTTACAAAGTTCGAGGTCAAAATAGGACGTTGACGGAACCAACGTGCTGGAGTTGAATCCTGGTGCTATGCCAGTCGATAATTCCATCCATTTCGAATGTCCTTATTGCGGTCAGTCCATCGAAGCACCAGCCGCTATGCGAGGAATGGAAGTTGACTGCCCAAGTTGCACTCGCAAGGTTAAGGTGCAGAGCACGGAAGTGAAAACTGGTGCGTCCGATGTAAGGCCGCCTCCCACGGCATCACCACCCAAGGGAAGCCCTATGATTGCAATAGCCGTCGTGGGGATGCTTGGCATCGGCGGATGTGTTTTATACCTCCAAAATCAGCAATTAGCTGCCGTCAATTTACTTTCACAAAAGGGTGAGGCTCGGCGATGGGATTACAAGGTGGTTGAAGTGGAGAATTTCAACCACCACATGAAGGAGGTAGCCTTTAATGAATTCCTAACCAACGAAGCGGAAGGTTCAAAACATATCCATTTTGCCGAAGATGACCCCGGTGATTTTCACCTAGATTCTGGGGGTTCAGCGGACAAGTATGGTGCCGACCTTTACCAACTTGGTTCAGATGGATGGGAGCTGGTTTCTGCGGTGCCTCAATCAGAAACATTGCCTGGTGTAGAAACCTCGCTGGGCGATAAATACAACAATGTCCGCACTGGGAAAATTATCCTTATTTTAAAGCGGCCAAAATAATTTGGTCAGGCTTACCAGTCCAGCCAGCCTCTCGCGGCCTTGCATTTGCGAAATATATAATCCTGAACTTTCTCGGGAGTAAGTATTTAACGCAAATCTTGCCGCCGACGGGGTATCAGGGGAAATATTCTTTGCCCCCCATCCAAAGGTAAATATCCAATTGTTTCGGCGTGAACCATTCAAGGTTAAAGCAGGTTTTGAACCTGTCTAGAAGTTCAACAAACCGTGGATAGTTTTTTAATTCCGCCGCCTTGAAATCATCGAAGCCGTTTGTTCCACGGAAGTGCAACAGCATTTTTTCGACGTATGAGTCGCAAATCGGGAATCGTTCCGGAGCATGGTTGTGGCAATATTTTGTTGCGAACGAATACATTCGCCGTTTTTTAGGTTTCTTTTCTCCAAGATCCGTTGGCGTTAAGGCCGTAATGAGCGTGTGGTCGCCAGCGGCAAGTCGCTGGTCGATGTCGAGCGATATGATGTGCCTGGCAACCGAATACGGGTCGAGGACGTGCGTACTGTAAAATTGGTTTATGACAGCAACTTTCAACAGCACATGATCGAGTGTGGTGTTCATTGGATATTGCTTTAACAGGCAAGAAAGAGCTTTATCGCCATCCGCATAGTTTTCGTGCTGGTTGAATTTCTGCACAAAACCGTTAACGATCTCTTGGCTTGGTGTTGGTATGTTCATTATCGCGCTCATGGCGACAAAAAGACACCCAAAGGTCTTGGCCGTCAAGAGCGCCAACGCAGGCCACAAGGTATGAACCGGGGAGATAGGTTGGCCAGTTCATTTTCCTTGCCACGAAGGGATCAATCTGATTCAATCAACTTCCGTCAACCAAAACCGACTTTGTATATGATAAAACCATGGACAGCAATGATGCTGCTCGCAGGAGCCGTGTCTGGATATTCGCAAGGGCTGGTAGAGTTTTACATGGACGATGACGTGGGCGGCATCCCGGACCCCCCTTATCCTGTTTTCCAGCAGGCAATTTACAATGTATCAGTCGGCACGGATCATGTGACCTACGGCGGATATACCGTGACCGAGCAGCAAGGCAGTTCGGCTATTGATACACCCGCAGGTACCACAGTTTATTCTGGGGCGTTGCTCGGAGGCTCGGCCTCCACAGGAAAAGCCTACGACGCCCAAATGCTCTCCGCTCCCGGTGCGGGCGATGCCTTATCTACTTTAGTGCCAGTTGGGACGCCTCTTAACTTCTTCACTTCAGCAGCGAACACAGGGTTCGTCAAAGGAGACTACGCCGAAACCCTTGGTGCGTACGGCTCAACCATTACGTTGGCAGTTGCGGTTTGGGCCAACGACGGAGTTGATGGCCCCGCTCCTACGCTGGCAGACGCACAGGCTGATGGATATGATTGGGGCATATCAAATACTGCCGATGATACCCTTTCTACGAGTGGTCCAAGTCTGCCAACAGGGATGCCTTCGACAATCGAGAGTTTCAGCTTGGGTGCAAGCGAGGTTCCAGATGAACTCTCAACTGGGATTGTTCTGGGTGTCGTTAGCGCATCAGCGTTTTTGCTTCTGTCCCTTGGCCGAAAGACCATCGCGAATTAGTGAAAGGCAACCAGTGATTGCTCCGAAGGGGTCCAAAATTAAATATCCTGCGGCTTCAGGTCAGCATCGCTTCAAGCCTAAAGGAGACGAAGTCAACGCGTGGCCACTTGAACCGATTCCCAAAAACTGAGCCTTCCCAGGCTTGTTGGCGGCGGCGAAAATAACTGAAAACAGCAAGACATGGGGTTCAGAGCCAAGTTTCCACTAAACCACCGCCCACCAGGAAAGAATGTAGCTGGTTTGTTGCTACCGTGTTACCGATTTTCTGGACCAATCTATCAATTTGGCACTTCATGCGATTCTTGGCGGCAAGAATGTTGCTGGGCTGTTGCGGGTCTGTTGCTCGAAATGTTGCGGGTTAAGTCGTTGACTATCAATGGTTGTTGCGGTGTTGCGGGGTTTTCCGACCAATGTCTCAAAGCGAGGAATTGGGAGTGCAACCCCCCGGAAGGAATTCGGAGCTCCCCGCACGTATCAAGGGGAGAGTTTTGACGTGCGAAAAGGGGTGGGTTCCTAGCAATGTTGCATTGGTGTGATCGGAAAATAACGTGGCTTTTAATTCATTTTTAATCCGGTGATTTGCCCGTGGTACTGCGCCATTTTTAACACCGAGATTTGGCCCAGATATTCCACGGTTACATTGTCACGCGCGATTTTTAGCACGCGCCGGCCGCGCACAGTATCGCCTTCCTCACAAATCTTGCCATCGAGCAAAACGGACGGATGGGAAGCGGAATAAAGGATGCCTTGAAGCTTCGGCTCATCGCCTGGTTTTTGAGGCGGTGGAGCGGGCGGTGGGATTGGCGCGGCGGCGACAGGCGCGGCGAGTTTGGCTGGCGCGGCGCCGGCAGTCGCTGCGGGTCTGTTTGGTGCGTCGAGGCCGAAGGCCCGGCGACATTGATTGACCGCGTCAATCATGGCGCCGGCGCCGCCGGGCTCATAGCCCCGCTGTTCCCACACGACTTTCCCATCCGGTTTGATGACGAACACCGAGGGAAAGCCGTTTACGTCATACTTTTTTTTCAGGGCGCGATTGGCTTCCTTGACATCATCGGCCTGCGACTTGTGCATGGGAAAATCGACTTTAACCAGTACGAGATTGTTGCTGGCATAGGCGATGAATTCCGGCCTGGAAAAAGTTTCCTCATCGAGTTTCATGCACCAGCCGCACCAATCCGAGCCGGTGAAATCGAGCAGCAGCAATTTGTTTTCCCTGGTGGCTTGATCGGCCGCCTCAGGGAGGTTGGTCAGCTAGGTTGGTTCGGTTGCAAACGCCGTCGCAGCCATGCCAAGAGTCAATAGTATAAACGTAATCTTCTTCATAAACCAACGTTTCAGCCGGCTCTTCTTTATCGGCAGAAGAAATCAAGGACATTAGAGCGAGTTCTTGCGGTTGGTGAATGAATGGCGGCCTCAGGGCCAGTCGGGCTGTTTCGTCGGCTGTGAAATGAAAAACTCGATTTTGCGCGCCCCTCCGTCGTATGCTGGCAAATTATTGACGCTGGTTTTGCGGGTATTTGAAAACCGGCAATCAGATTCTTATGAAACAAAACCGCAAAAGGTTCCTCCTGCTGATTCTGTTGGCCGCCTTTGGTGTCAGCAGTTGTCCTGTTCTCGCTTTAGGAGCGGGTCTTAATTGGCCGGCCGGTCAGTTACTGCCAACTTTTTCCATCCCGGGTCCCGTTTTGGATTGTATAGACCTCAGTCCTGCCAGCGGCGCGGAGATTGATCTATTCGCCTCGCTGGAAGGAATCGTGAACCGGACCCGGCCGCGAATCGCCTGCGTGAATCGCCGGGACAGAGAAGGGAAGTTTACCTGGCTCGATCTCCACAAGCTTTCGTACGGCATGGTCAGCGGCTACGACGCCATTCTCACATACCGGACGAACGTGACTGGATTGGTTGTCACCGATCCCGGCCAGCCGCATACGTTAAATTTGGCGACTACAATGGCCGGAGTGAACAATGAACTGATTTGCGATCCCAGCCTGCTGGCGACCCTGACCAACGCGCCCTATAACCTGGCGATTGTTGACGATCTGCGCGGCCGGTTCTCAAACAAGGACGAAGTGTATCGCTACCTTTACGCAAACTATTGGTCCCGATGCACCCATCGCATCTTTGCGGGTCTATCGCCGAATCAGCATGGGCAGTTGCGCGAGTATCTCGTGGCCGTGAAGTCCGCCACGGTCTGGTTGGGACCGGGGAAAACTGACGACGCCAAATTATTGCGTTTATTTGTTTCCAAGATGAGGCCGGTGGATGGCGTCTATATGGGTTGGTGGCCGGGCGAAGGCGACGGCCTGAAATGGATTGCGCATTATGGCATTCCCGTATTGGCCAGCGATTTTTTTTGCAATGCCACGGTCTTCAGCGGTGTGAGGCGGAGCATCCGTATTCCCGAAATACCGCCGCCGCCGCCACTCGAAAACAAGGTCTATGTCGCGCTGATCCTGAGTGATGGCGACAATGTTCAATACATGCAGCATACGATGAAGGTGGGCTGGGAAAACGCGCCTCGCGGCAGCGTTCCGATCGGATGGACTGCGTCCCCCTTGGCGGTGGATTTGGATCCTGCGATGCTTGACTACTACTGGAGCACGGCCACAACGAACGACTGTCTTGTATCGGGTCCGTCAGGAGCCGGTTATGCGCGCATCAACGACTGGAGTTCGGCCAATGTGGCGGCATTTGCCAGGGTATCCGCCCCGTATCTCCAACGCAGCGGCCTGCGCGTCATAACGATCTGGGACGAAGTCACCAGATCGGTAGCCCAGTCTTATGCCGCGCATTGTCCGAACCTGCTGGGGTTGACAGATTACGGCGGAAAATACAACAAGGTGGATTTGGGACTACGGACAATTCCGCTGACCCCGACGTATACATCGAGTGTGGGTAAAATGATTGCTGGCATTACCAATGCCGCCGCGAGTTGGAACGGCACGGCGCCACTCTTCATCGCGGCCCAGTCAGATGTCTGGCATCTGGGATCGGCGGGACTCCTCAAAGTCGCCGGTGCCTTGGATGAAAAAAAATATAAATTGGTCCGCCCGGACCAGTTGTTTCTGCTCGCCAACCAGGCAGCCCGGCGGTGAGAAAACTGGAGCGTTCTTCCGACTGCGCGAAGCGATTATTTGTTTTGCGCAGTGACGCTTATCAGGCCGACGTCTATGTTCTGGCCGCCGACGGTTTGGTGGCAGTGGACGGCCAGCGTAACCGTTGCGCCGGGTTGCAGCACGGGCAGGACGCTGGGACGAATCTCCAGGGGAACGTAGCTGGTGGTGAATCCGCTTTCGCTCGCAGCCTCAATGCCGTTGACGTATATCTCCACGTCCTCGTCATGATGAACATTGAATTGAAGGTTGGGATATTTGGCGTCTGGCAGCGTCACTTGCCGGCGCAGCCAAATGTCGCCAGTGTCCCAACGAGTGCGGACCACCGCGCCCGGGGTTCCGGAGGTGCCAAAGCTGGCCGGACCTTCCGGCCAGGCGGAGGCATCGAAGCCGGGCTGAGTCCAATCGGCGGCGGGTTTTTGCGTTGTGTAGCGCCATAAGGACGGCGCTTTTTGCGAGGTCGGGATTACCTCAGTTACTCTCGGCGGTTCGGGCAATGGCGCCCAGTGGCCGACTTTTTGTTTGTCAGCGCGCGCCCATTTCTGCCAGAGCTTGCGGTCGGCGAGCATCTTGATGAAGACGCCGCCGATCACTGGCCTGGCGTGCATGCCGTCGCTGCGGACATTATCGGTCATGTAGGAATCAACGAACGGAGAGCGCGCGGTGGTTTCGTTGAGGTAATCGTAAAGCGGGGAGATCAACTCCTGAAAGTCAGCCGGGTTCGTCGCCAGCGTGGCGCTCCACAATGTCCAGTCCGATTTCGTAAGATGCGTACGCGAATCGAGCGGCAAACCGTAACGCTTCAAGACGGTTTTGTAATAAGCGATCTCCTTGGCGGCCACTTCGGGCGGGAAAATGTTCAAGCCGAGAATGCGGTCCCACACTAGATTGTATTTCTGGCTCCAGCTATCCGGCTTGTCGAACGCCAGCCGGGAATGGCTGCCATCCGACGCCGCTGTCAGCCAGTGGGCGGCGTCTGCCCTCGCCATATTTATATATTTGTCAGCATTCGCGTGGTCGCCGCGCATTTTGCACAAGTCGCCGTAACAGGCCAGGCCAAGAATGGCCTTGATGGAAAGGTTGGCATTGTGCGCCAGATGACCCATGAAATCGTCGGTGCAAAGCTGGTCTTCGGGATCAAGGCCGTATTTTTCCAGGTACTCCGCCCACTGGGTCAGCTTGGGCCACCAGGGCGAAACGAAGCGGGCGTTCCCCTCGGCTTGCGCGACGGCGTCGCAGAGGATCAGCATGTTGCCGCTTTCCTCGACGGGCATGCCTTCGCCGCCGTCATCGGTGCCGCGCGCGATCGGGTAAGTGCCAAGGTCGTGGGGCGCGTTGGGAAATTTCCAGTGCCAGGACGCGGCATAACTCAGAATCGGCACCAGCGTGGCCTTGGCCAGGGTGGGACTCAACAAAAGCCATTGCGGATCCATGGGAAAGAACACATCCACAGTCCCAATGTCGCCATTGCTGGTGTTCTCCTTGGTGAAGAACAGCGGCTGGCCATTGGCATCGGCGGCGAGGCCGCAGGCGGCGGCGCATTGGCGATAAGCCAGGGCGCACATCTGCGCGTATTTTTCGCCGCCGGCCTTTCGGGCATCGGCCATCAAGCGCGTGTCGAACCAGACGCAACGCCGCTCCAGACTCGGAAATTCCCGCGCCGCCTGTTGCAGCATTTCTGTGGGCGTCAGGCCATTGCGCCGCCAATAAGGCCGCAGCTTTTGGCCGAAATACTTGATGGCATAAATCTCATCGTAAGCCACGATGACCTGGCGCTCCACGGGCTTGCCGGTCACATCACCGAGGTCGAAGGCGAAGGCCATCACTGGCTGTTCGTGGTTCATCGTGCGCGGCATCTGCGTAATGTCCTGGGTCGGGAGCCGTCCGGTGGTGACAAATAATCCGACCAGCTCCTGGTCCCTGCCGATGGCCGCTTGCGCCTGCGCGCTGGACGCGGCCGCGTAAACGTAACCCCAGTTGATGCGGTGGTCATCCCCGGCTGAGGCCAGGATCGGTTGTGCGACCGTTCCCGCGCGCAGGGCGGTCAAGCCGCCTGCTTCCTCCCGGCCCCATTGCACCTTTTCGTCAACATTATTGACAGCAATTTGTGCGCTGGTGCTGTCGTAGAGCGAGACGGCGTGCTTGTGGCCGTCCACCGAGCGCACCTGCCAGTTGACAAAACTGACCGGCAAAGCCATCGCATCCAGGTCCTCCGGAAGCGCCGGCCTCATGAAGGTAAGCGTCACCCGGATCTTGTCATTTGCAAAATCATAGATGCTGCGGGTGGGCGTGATTTGCAATCCGGTCTGGGGCAGCGGTGGCGCGTCCTTGGGATCGTCACCCATGAGGCGAAAGACCTGGCCATCCACCCGTATCAAGCTGACGAGGGAATGCGGGCGGCGCGTCCAATGCTGCGTGGCGCGATCGGTCAAATGATCGGCGGTGGACCAGATGCTCAGATACGGATCAAACGTGACCAGCGGCACGGAGGGCGGCCTAAAAGGTTGAGCCGCCCCGGCAGCGGCGCCAAAAGCAACGGAAGCGAGAAGGAGAAAGGATCGGATTTTCATGCGATATGCCGCAACGATAAGGACATTTTGATAATGTCCGCCAGATCAAATAAACCGCTCAACGTCGCCGCCCCGGCCGCATTTCGGAAGATGGAAAAAAATTCGCTTGACCGCAGATACGGACTTTACATTTTTAAAGGAAAACCGTAAAAACGGGAAATTATGTTTGTTTTACGGGTTGTCCGGCTGGGCGCGGCGGACGCACAGCGCTGAAGTCATGTTCAAAACAAATGCGCTTATGAAATACAAATGCAATCCTGTTGCTGAATTTTTCCCGGTGATATCGGGGGGCATTTTACTCGCCGTTGCGATTTCCGCACTGGGTGCCTCCAGCGCCAACGACAGGGCGTCCGCGCCCTCGTCGGGCAAGCCCATCGATGCGGATGCGGAGCACACCAAGCTCTTTATCGAGAATAAATATCCGTCCGCGGCGACTTGCCGCACCTGCCATCCCGGCCAATACCGCGAGTGGTCGGTGTCGGCGCACGCTTACGCGCAGATCAGCCCGGTGTTCAACGCCTTTCAGGCCACCGTCACCAAACTCACCAGCGGCGCCAACGGGGATTTTTGCATTCGTTGCCACGACCAGGTGGGAATGAATCTGGGAGAGCCCACCTTCATGAACAACATGGATCGCAGCGCCACTTCGCGCGAAGGCATCACGTGCATTGTTTGCCATCGGCTGCGAAATGATTATGGCAAGGTGAGCGGACGTTTCGCCCTGGTCACAGGCAGCATACTGGCGCCGGTTTATGGCCCCACGGGAGACGCGGAACTCAAGCGGGTGCTTTCTGAGCCGAACACTTACCGGGTGGTTACAAACGATGTCGCGGGACGAAAAATTCACACGGACATTGTCAAGTTCCCGGCGTTGCGAACGCCCGCCTTCTGTGGCACATGCCACGATGTCACCCTGTTAAACGGCTTTCGGCTGGAGGAGGCATTCAGTTCCTTCAAGAATTCGCCCGCGGCCCATCGCGGTGAAACCTGCCAGGATTGCCACATGGGGCTTATTCCCGGCAAAAAATCGGGCTATGCGGAAGCGCCTGCGGCCATTGTCGGAGGTGTGCCGACCAAGCCGCGCCGGCGGACCAATCACATGTTTGCCGGTCCGGACTATTCCATCGTGAACCGGGGCTTTTTCCCGCACAACGACAAGGCGGCGGCGCTGGCGACGATGCGGGAATGGCTGACATTCGATGACAAGGCGGGATGGGGCACGGACAAGTTTGAGAACAGTGTGCCCAAGGATTATAAGTTCCCGCGGCGTTGGACCTCAGTGGATGACCGTTACGATGCGCGCACCATCCTCAATGATCAATACGCGCTGCTGGCGGATATCAAAAAGCAGCGCGTGGCCGTTCTGCGCCAAGGCTACCAACTGGGCGATCTGGTGGTGGAGCAAGCCAATGCAAAGGGCCTTAAGTTCAAGATCCAGGCCAAGAGCGGCACGGACGGCCACAACGTGCCGACAGGTTTCGACGCGGAGCGCATTTCGTACATGCAGGTGTTCATCACCAATTCCGCCGGCAAACTGGTTTTCAAGTCCGGAGATCTCGACCCCAACGGAGACGTGCGCGACCTCCATTCTTCCTATGTTCTCGAAAATAAACTGCCTTTGGACTCCTATCTTTTTAAACTGCAGTCACCGTTTCTAACCAGCAACATTCGGGGCGGGGAGCGTGAGCAAGTGCTGGCGATCAATTATTCGCTGGATCCGCTTCCGTTTATTCGTCCGCCAACATTCGCCATGAACTTCACCGGCCGTCCCACGGGTGCGCGCATTCAGCGCCGGGGCATTGAAGCCCTGGCCTGCCGCTGGGCGGACTATAAGGTAAAAGCTTCGGAATTGAGTGATCCCGGCCCATACAAGGTAAGAATTCGTTTTCTAGCCGGCATGGTGCCGGTCAATTTGATCACCGAGATCAAGGTGGCTGGCTTTGACTATAACATGTCCCCCCGCGAAGTGGCCGATGCCATCAAACACGGGCAAACGCTATTGTACGACAAAGAACTCACATTGCAGCTCGATGGCAAGAAACCCACCATCAACCTCTCCGCAATTGCCGACAATCCAGCATCCTATGCGCAGAACTAAATCGGTCCGAACAGGTTTCTCCACTCGTGACATTGGAATCGCGTTTTTGTTCCTCGTGGCTGCTTCGAACCCGGCCAGGGCGGATGACACCACGAATTCCGCCACGACGAATACCGCCAGTGACACGGCCCGTTTCTCGGACCAGCCGGCCCCCTTGGCGTTGCAAGGTTTTCCGCAGCGTCCGCCGCCCCTCATAGAATGGGGGGACAAGTTTTTGGGCACTGGTAATCTCCAGAAGGGCATCACGCTGCCCACCGGCGAAGTGATTTCGCCCGATTTCTGGGTCTTCGGCACCCTGCGCTCGGCCGTGCAGACATTCGATACCGGCGCGGATGGCCCGAAAAACGGCAACAGCCGTGTCACCGAATGGGCCAATCGCCTGGACATTTTTGGCAACCTGCAGTTCACCCCCACCGAGCGCATTCTGGTGGGATGGCGTCCCGTTGACGAGTTGTCAGCCAACGGCTCGGATACCTTTACCGGCTATCGCTTCGAACCATTGGCTTCGAAGGGGTTCACTCAGGGATATGGCGCCACACCCACCACGCTCTTCTTTGAGGGTGAATTTGGCGAAATGTTTCCCCGGCTGGATAACCATGACCAAAAGAGCCTCGACTACGGTTTCGCCGTCGGCCGGCAGCCATTGACGCTGCAGGACGGCCTTCTTGTCAATGACGATAGTATTGACACGGTCAGCATCACGCGCAATTCGGTGCTGATCCCGGGAGGCTCAACGTTGCGGGCTTCGGCGCTTGTTGCCGTGGACCGGATTTATCGTCCGGATTATTACACCCCGACGGTCGCCAACACCCTTGACCGCGACGACGTTTTATTCGGATTCGATGGCGCGGCCGATTTTCCGCGCAACACGGTGGAAGGCGATCTTCTGTATGAATCGTCTGGCGGCCCCGGGAATGCGGTCTATGCGGGCTTGGGATCGATTCAGCGCATTGGCAAGGTCAACCTCACCGTCCGCGCTGTCACATCCGTGGCCGTGGATGGGCCCAGCAGTAAAGCGACAACCGGCACTTTGTTGCTGAACCAATTATCCTATACACTTCCAGCTTCCGATGACTTCATTTACATGGATGCATATTGGGGTATCGATCGCTTCAGCTCGGCGGCGCGCGATCCGACGGCAGGGGGGCCGCTGGGCGATGTGGGAATCCTTACTGCCGCGGTGGGCCTTGGATCGTATCAAGCGCCCTTGGGAAATCAGGCGGACCACTCCGCCGGTGGAGCGATCGGCTACCAGATGTTTTTTGACGAACTGCATCGGCGGCAGTTAACTTTTGAAATTGGCGGCCGCGCTCCCACCCAGACGCCCACCCTGGAGCGCCAGGAGGAGGCGGAAGGCGCCGGAGTGCAATATCAACAGGCTTTCGGGCGGCGGTTTGTTTTGGTGGTGAGCACCTTTGCCGTGACTCGGGATGAAGACGGGGTATCGTTTGGGGGGCGGGTTGAATGGGATACAAAGTTTTAAAGAGCGAAACTTTTTGATGCAGGACGTAGCATGGACTTGGTTAAAATACTTTTAGCCGCTGGCGCGGTGTTGTACCTGTTTGTGGCGTTTGACTTGGCGTTGTTGTTTTACACCGCCCTCAACCGCGCCGCCACCATTGGCACGCAGCGGCACCTGGACGGGCAGTTATTGTCCGAAAAACTTGCCTTTGCACGTCTCCAACTCAAGCGGGGGGAAACTGTGGGCTCCTGGAACGGGACGCGCAAATTCCAGATCGACCGTATTGTGACCGAATGTGCCGATGTCTGCTCATACTATCTGGTGCCGCACGACAAGAAACCGCTGCCCAGTTTTCTTCCCGGCCAATATTTGACATTTGATCTGAACATTCCCGGAGAACGCAACCGGGTCGTTCGATGTTATTCGCTTTCCGACTGTGCTCGTCCGGATTATTACCGGGTTACGATCAAGCGAGTTCCAGCGGCGCCAGGCACGCCGGGCGGCAAGCCGGGGCTGGTTTCCAACTACTTCCATACGGCTCTCAAGGCGGGAGATATTCTGGATGTGAAGGCCCCCAACGGCGGCTTTTTCCTCGACACCAGCCACCTGACGCCGGTCGTGCTCCTGGCCGGCGGTGTGGGCATCACTCCGATGGTGAGCATGCTCAACGAGATTACGGCCCTGACGCCCCAGCGCGAAACATGGTTTTTTTTCTGTGTGCGCAACAGCCAGGAGCACATCATGAAAGAGCATCTCGAACAAGTGGCGCGCAAGAACAACCGGCTGCATCTTCACATTTCCTACTCAAAACCTCAACAGACGGATGTCAAAGAGAAGGATTACCATAATGAAGGCCGGCTCGACGTCGCCTTGCTCCGGAGCCAGTTGCCTTCCAACAATTTCGATTTCTTCATGTGCGGGCCGGGCGCGATGATGAGTGATCTGAAGGAGGGGCTGCTGGCATGGGGGGTGGCCGAAGACCATATCCATCTGGAGGCGTTTGGGCCGGCCAGCGTAAAACGGTCGGCGCCTCCCGCGGCCGCTCCCGCCGACCCGCAGCCTAAAGTAATTTTCGCCCGGTCCAACCGCGAAGTGGCGTGGTCCGGCCAGGCAGACTCCTTGCTGGATTTGTCCTTGGCCGAGGGAGTGGCGATCAGTTATGGTTGCCGCGCCGGCAATTGCGGCACTTGCAAGACAGCCATTAAATCCGGTAAAGTCAAATATCTCAAACGCCCGGGGTGTGAGGTGGAAGCGGGAAGCTGCCTTACTTGCATTGCCGTGCCTGAAAGCGACGTGTCGTTGGATGCATAAAATTTCATAATCAAGTTGTAACCATGAAAGCTCAGCCGATGAATCAAATCAACCTGCGGAAACCGGCATACGTGACTGGACTGCTGGTTTCCCTGCTCGCGCTTGGCCTGCTGCACGCCGCCCGCGCCGCCGACAACGCGTATCACGCCGATCCCGCCAAGATCGTGGGGCCGGACGCCTGCAATGAGTGCCATGCACCCATGGTGGAGGCTTGGAAACTCACCCATCACTACGCCACCTTTAACACCATGCACCGCAGCCCGGAGGGCAAGGACATCGCCAGCAAGATGGAGATCCGCCGCATCAAGGATGAAAGTCTCTGCCTTAAGTGCCATTACACTGTCAAGGTGAACGACGATGGCAAAGCCGTTGCCATTTCCGGTGTTTCCTGTGAATCCTGCCACGGCGCGGCCCTGGACTGGGTCAAGATCCACAGCGCCACCAATAATCCCACCCACCTGGCCGATGCCATCAAGCTCGGCATGTTGCAGCCAGACGATTATTACCATGTCGCCGCCAATTGTTTTTCCTGCCACACCGTGCCGGAGGAAAAGCTCGTCAATGTCGGCGGCCACAAGGCCGGAAGCGATTTTGAGCTGGTTTCCTGGCTGTCCGGCGAAGTGCGCCATAATCTTCAAAAATCCGGGGGCAAGGTCAACGCGCAGATTCCGATTGAGCGCCAGCGCATGCTTTACATCGTGGGCCGGGCCTTGGACTTGGAGTACAGCTTGCGCGGCATGGCCAAGGCGACTGCGGACGGCAATTACGCCACCGCCATGCTCAGCCGAATCAATGCGGCGAAAGACCGGCTGGCGGAAATCGCCAAGGCCGCCGACCTTGCCGAAGTGAAAAAAATGCTGGCCGCAGTCAATACTGCTGACTTGAAGCCGGGTAATGCCGGGCCGATTGACAAAATGGCCGACGAGATCAACCAAATCAGCGTCGGCCTTGCCCAGAGCCAGGACGGCTCCAACCTGGCTGCGGTCGATTCTCTCATTCCTGGGCCGGATAAATACAAGGGAGCGCCTTACAGCCCCTGAGTAAAAATAATTGAATTCGCCCGCAAGTTTTTTTGGTTGTGTCCGAAGATTCACAAAGCATTAAGCGGCCGCAACGCTGGGACGTTCCCTTCCACAGTGAATTGAGGGATGATCCCGCCACGCCCATGACCGACCAGGAGGTGGGGCGGATCATGCAGATTCCGCTGTTCCGCCAAATGGATGCCACCCGTTTTCCGGTCAACACCTCGTTACACGACATTCTGCTCAACGATGGCCGGTTGCGACGTTTCAAGGCCGGGGACATCATCGTGCGGCAGGGGGACTATGGAAATTCCGCTTTCATCGTCCTTTCCGGTTCGGCGCGGGTGATACTCGACAAGCTCACCGACGCTGGCGTCGGACACCACGAGCCAGTCCGCAAAAGTTTTTCCGGCGCCCTCGCCCAATTGTGGCGCAACTCCAGGCTCCCCGAAGTGCGCCACTTGAGCGATCGCGCTCCGCTTTCGGACGGGCAAAACGATTTCATCAGCCAGTCCGACGCCGTGTTTGTGCAGGACATCAACGCCATCGTCAAAGGCAAGAAGTCGGTGGATTTGCCGGAGGGGGAACTATTCGGGGAAATTGCGGCCCTGAGCCGCACTCCGCGCACGACAACCGTGATCGCGGGCGCCGATTCGGAGATGCTGGAAATCCGCTGGCAGGGCCTGCGCGAAATCCGCCTGCGCGCTCCGGAGTTCAAGGCCTATGTGGACCGGCTCTATCGGGAGCACAGCCTGAAGAACCATTTGCGCGAGACGCCCATGTTTCGGTATTTAAACGACGCCACTCTGGAGATTGTTGCGGCGGCGACGGAATTTCTCACGTTCGGAAATTTTGAATGGTACGCCGCCTACTCGAAAATCCGCGAAGCCAGCGCTTCGGAGCGCATCCATGAAGAGCCTGTGGTGGCCCACCAGGGACATTATCCCAACGGGGTTTACCTCGTCCGCAGCGGCTTTGCCCGCCTGAGCGAAGCCTACAATAACGTCGAACGCACGGTCAGTTATTTGGGCCGTGGCCAGACTTTTGGTTTTGAGGAGGTGGCCTGGAACTGGAAGGAAAAAAGAGATATGCCGTTTCGCCGCACTCTCCGGGCGGTGGGCTACGTGGACGTGTTGTTTGTGCCCACGGCAATTTTGGAACAGCACGTGTTCCCCAGTTTGCCGGCCTCCGAGCTTCCCCGCCCGCAAAAACCGCGCGCCGACCGGGGATGGAGCGCCGCCAGCCTCCACCCCAAAATCAGCACCAAGATGATGGAGTTCATCGTGGAACAAAGATTTATTAATGGCACCGCCGCCATGATTATTGACATGGATCGTTGCACGCGTTGCGATGATTGCGTCCGGGCCTGCGCCGCCACGCACAACAACAATCCACGTTTTTTGAGGCACGGGCCGATCGAAGACGGTTTCATGATCGCCAACGCCTGCATGCATTGCCAGGATCCCGTCTGCATGATTGGCTGCCCGACCGGGGCGATCCATCGGGATTCCGCCGATGGCCGGGTGCTGATCAACGACCTCACATGCATCGGCTGCGCCACCTGCGCCAACAGTTGTCCTTACAACAATATTCAGATGGTGACCGCCCGCGCCACCGACGGCCGCCCCTATTACGACAAGGCTTCCAACCAGCCCATTCAGAAGGCGGCCAAGTGCGACCTCTGTGCCACGCAAATCACCGGGCCAGCCTGCGCCAACGCCTGTCCGCACGATGCCCTGGTGCGAATGGACATGCGCATTGTGGACAAGCTGGCCGACTGGATGGACCAACGATGACACTCACCAATCGCCAATATTTTGGATGGTTCTTCCTGGCTGCCGCCACCTTGTTCGCCTGCCTGCTGAACTACGCCCTGCGCGTGCATTTGCGCCGCGCGGAATTGGTTTCCGGGGCGGCGCTATTAGGCGTTATTCTATTATTGACACTATTTAACGCGCGCAAGAAACTGCCTTTCCTGCCGCTGCTCCGCGCCTCGACCTGGATGCAGGTCCACATTTACGCCGGGTTGCTCAGTTGCGTCCTGTTCGTCCTGCACGCCGGCTGGAAGCTGCCGCAAGGCGGTTTGGAAGCCAGTCTGGCGGTGTTGTTTTACCTTGTCGCCGCCAGTGGCATCGCGGGGCTGGCGCTGTCGCGCTGGGTGCCGAGTCACCTGACCGTTCTCGGCGAAAACGTGATTTTTGAGCGCATTCCCGCCTTGCGAGCCACACTGCGGCGCGAGGTGGAGGAAATGGTCCTCGCCTCAGTGGCCAAATCACAATCGTCCACCATTGCGGATTTTTACGAGATGAAGCTGCGGCATTATTTTTCCAAGTCGCGCCATCTCTGGTATCATCTGGCCAGTTCCGGCCGGCCGCTCTTCAAGCTGCTGTCCGAGGTCCAAGCGCTGGACCGCTATCTCAACGCCGAGGAGCGCGCCATCATGACGCGCATCGTGGAAAGAATCCATGCCAAGAACAACCTGGATTATCAACAGGCCCGCCAGGGATTGCTCAAAGCGTGGCTGTTCGTCCACATCCCGCTCACCTATTCCATGATCCTGCTGGCGACGGTGCATGGATTCCTGGCATGGAAACTTTCATGAGGTTCCCGTAATGCCGCGCCTTCAGGAATTTGGCTTCGAACAAAGCCCCTACGAACGCCCCAATCAAAAATGGATTTGCGGGCGGGCGCGCGAGGGCAAGTGCTGTTTGTCCGGCCCGGATGCGCGCGGCAATTGTACCGCGACCACCGAATGCCGGCCTTTGCGCAAGGGAGATCACTGGTATTGCACCCGGCCCTCCTTTCTCGGCGGAGCGTGCGCCGAGGGGCCCCTGCCGGACGGCCAATGCTGCCGGCCCATCCCCAAATGTTGCCCGGTCCGAAGTTTGCGCGCCTGGCGCGGGACCATCGTTTTGCTGGCGGTGGCTGTGACACTGGCCACCCTCCTGCTGGCCTTCGCGTCGGAGCATGGCAACGCCCTGCTTTCCCCCGGCCAGCTCAGCTTCGCTCACCGCTCCATGGCTGACAATTGTTCCGATTGCCACGGCGGTGTAATGGGGCGGCCGGCGAAATGGGTAGCTGCGGGCGCGGGTTCCTTGTCCGCCCATGACAACAGCGGCTTATGCCTGAAGTGCCACAACGTGGGAGAATCTCCGCTTCAGCCGCATTCGCTTGAGCACGCTCATTTGCAGCCATTGACGGTGGCGACTTTCAAAAAGAATGGCCCGGGACACGCGTCCGCCGGTCTGATGCTGGCTTCGTTCATTTCGAGCGTCGATCACTCCGCTGACAACGGCCTGGCCTGCGCCACTTGTCACAAGGAACATCGCGGCAAGGAAGCCGACCTCAAAAAGCTCTCCAACAATCAGTGCCAAAACTGCCACGTCACCCAGTTCACCAGCCTTGCTCACGGACATCCGCAATTCACCCGCTATCCTTTCAACCGCCGCACCCGCATTATATTTGACCATGAAAGCCATTTCCGCGACCACTTTAAGAACCCGGCATGGGCGCAGTTCGCGCCGGGCTCTTGCGTGGATTGCCATCAAACTGACCTTCGCGGAGGGACCATGCTGATTAAACCGTTCGAAGCCGTCTGCGCCTCGTGCCACGATGACCAGATCAAAGGCAAAGGCGCTGTCACCCCCGGCATCGTCTTCATCAGTTTTCCCACCCTGGACGACCGCGCGCTCACCGGCAAATACGCCATCGGTGAGTGGCCGGACGAAGACAACCAGCCGCTGAGTCCATTCGTGAGCCTGCTGCTCTCGGGTGACCCAAAGTTGCGCGAGGCGATGGATAAACTTCAGGGCGTTGACCTCTCCAGTTTGCCAAAAGCAGACAGTGAAAAGCTCCAGGCGGCCCAAACGCTCGCCTGGGGAATGAAAGGCCTTATCTTTGACCTTGGCGTGCGCGGACAGGATGAGCTGATCTGGCGCATCAACCGAAGTTTAGGCCGGACACTGACGGACTCCGAAAAGGAAGGCGTCGTCGCATTCCTCAGCCCGGAAACGTTGCGTGCTATTTTTCGAGGCGCCTTCCCGCACTTGCAAAAGGAAGTGCTCGACTACCGCGGTAACGCCAAAGCTGCCTCTACAAAACTGATTCCGGCCCCGGACTCGGCCAGCTCCGGCTTTGGCGTCGGGAAATCGGCCACCCCGGATGCCTGGGTGAGTCAGGGGGGTTGGTATAGTCCGGACGACGGCACTTCCTCTCTTTACTACCGTCCGCGCGGCCATCGGGATCGTTTTTTAAGTTCCTGGATGAACCTTATGGTGGACACGGACCATGCCGCCGATCCGCCCGTCTCGCAGGCGGTGTTCAAGAAACTCACCGCGCCCAAGGCTGTTGGACTATGCGCCAAGTGCCACAGCATTGATGATCAACCCGGCAACCATGTCAACTGGACGGCTTTACAGCCCGATTCCATGGAACATGGCTTCAATCGATTTTCGCATTCAGCGCATCTGAGCCTGCTGGATACACAAGGCTGCTTAACGTGCCACCACATGGCTTGGACCGACAGTAAGACGAAGGACACATACGCGTCCGCTTTCCAGCCCGGACAACATGATCCCTCCACCTTTCACAGCAACTTTCAAACAATTGACAAAGCCGTCTGCGTCAGTTGCCATCAGCCGAAGCTGGTGCGTGACGACTGCCTGCTTTGCCACAACTACCATGTGGGGCGGTTCAAGCCCATCGTGGCCCACGCTGGCATTGTCCCGGCGTTGCCGTCCGCAGCGACTCCATGAGGACTCCCAACGGAACGCAGGCCGAGAAAATTCGCCTGGATGAAGACACGGCGCGGACCCGGAACTGGAAGCGGTGGGGACCGTATTTGAGCGAGCGGCAATGGGCCACGGTTCGCGAGGATTACTCCCCGGCGGGAACGTGCTGGTCTTATTTCCCGCACGATCACGCCCGCAGCCGCGCCTATCGCTGGGGCGAGGATGGCTTGCTGGGGATCACCGATCGGGAATGCCGCCTTTGTTTTGCGCTGGCGCTGTGGAACGGCAAAGACCCAATTCTCAAGGAACGCCTCTTCGGTCTTACGGGTGAAGAAGGCAACCACAGCGAGGACGTCAAAGAGCAATATTTTTACCTCGATTCCACCCCGACGCATTCCTACATGAAGGCGCTCTATAAATATCCGCAGGCGGAATTTCCCTATGCGGCCTTGGTGGATGAAAATCGCCGGCGGACCCGAAGAGACCCGGAATTCGAGCTTGCCGACACGCGGGTGTTCGACGGGAACCGCTATTTTGACGTGTTTGCTGAATACGCCAAGAATTCGCCAGACGACATATTGATTCGGATTACGGTGGCCAATCGCGGGCCGGAGGCGGCGACCTTGCATCTGCTGCCGACGCTCTGGTTTCGCAACACCTGGTCGTGGGGTTGCACGCACGAAGGTTGCAGCCTGAAACCGCGCATTGCCCGCGGCGCGGAGGAGAATGAACTGCGCGCCTCGCACGAATCGCTGGGCAAGTTCCGGCTGGTCTGTGGGCCAGGGCCGGAAGGGCAACTCCCGCCAGTGCTGTTCACGGAAAACGAAAGCAATGAGCGCCGTTTGTGGTCGGAGGGGCGGGAAGGGGCGTTCGTCAAGGATGCGTTTCACGAATTCGTGATTGGCGGAAAACGTGAGGCGGTCAACCCCAAAGGCTACGGCACAAAGGCCGCGCCCCATTACGTGCTGAACATTCCCCCCGGCGGTTCGCAGGTGGTAAAATTGCGCCTGTGCTCCGAAAGCGAATCCCCCGACAACCCGCTGGGGCCGGATTTCGAAAAAGTATTCGACGTGCGCTTGAGCGAAGCCGACGCCTTTTACGCCGCTTCGGCCCCGCGTCCGATAGACGAAGTCCGCCGCAAGGTCGTGCGTCAGGGCTACGCCGGGTTGCTGTGGTCCAAGCAGTTTTATCATTATGTGGTGAAAGACTGGGTGGCCGGCGACCAGGGCTCTTCGCCACCGGCGAGCCGGCGTCAGGGGCGCAACCACGAGTGGCCCCACCTCTTCGCCCGCGATGTTATTTCCATGCCCGACAAATGGGAATATCCGTGGTTTGCGGCCTGGGACCTGGCGTTTCACATGATTCCGTTCGCGCGCATTGATCCCAAATTCGCCAAGGACCAGCTTTCGCTCTTTTTGCGGGAATGGTATATGCATCCCAACGGCCAGATTCCCGCCTACGAATTTGCGTTCGGCGACGCGAACCCGCCGGTCCATGCCTGGGCGGCCTGGCGCGTGTATAAAATCTCCGGCCGGCCCGGCCAGCGTGACCGCGCCTTTTTGGAAGGCGTCTTCCAGAAACTTCTCCTCAACTTCACCTGGTGGGTCAACCGCAAGGACGCCCACGGCAAGAATCTTTTCTCCGGCGGATTTCTTGGCCTGGACAACATCGGGGTTTTTGACCGCTCGAAACCGTTGCCCACCACCGGCATGTTGCAGCAGGCCGATGGCACGGCCTGGATGGCGTTCTATTGCGCGACCATGCTCAGCATGGCGCTGGAACTGGCGCATGACGAGGGCAAGTTGCGCACGGCTTACGAAGACATGGCCTCCAAGTTTCTCGAACATTTTGTGCAGATCGCCGACGCCATGAACACCCTCGGCGGCTCCGGCTTGTGGCACGAGGAGGACGGATTCTATTACGACCAAATTCGTTTTGACCACACCAGCGTTCCTCTCAAAACCCGTTCCCTGGTCGGATTGCTGCCCCTCATCGCGGTCGAAGTTCTCGAGGAAAGCCAGGTTTCCAAACTCCCCGGCTTCAGCAAGCGCCTGAAGTGGTTTATCAAAAATCGGGCGGATCTGGCGCGCAACATCACCCACTGCGAGCGCGGCCATGCGCATCTCCTCATCGCCATCCCCTCGCGCCAGCGGCTGGAACGCGTGCTGCGCTATCTGCTGGACGAGAACGAATTCCTTTCCCCGCACGGCATTCGCTCGATGTCGCGCTACCATGAACAGCATCCGTTTGAATTTCGCGCCGAAGACGAGGTCCATACCGTGGACTATGTGCCGGGCGAATCGAGGACCGGAATTTTCGGCGGCAATTCCAACTGGCGCGGTCCAATCTGGTTCCCTGTCAATTATTTGATCGTCGAGGCCCTGGAGCGCTACCATCATTTTTACGGCGATGACTTCAAAGTCGAGTGTCCCACCGGTTCGGGAAAGTTCGTGACCCTCAGCGAGGCGGCGGCGGAAATCGGCCGGCGGCTGGCGGCGATCTTTCTTCCCGATAAAAACGGCCGCCGTCCGTTCGCCGGCGACGACCCGCGCTGGACCACCGATCCGCATTGGCGCGATCTGGTCCTCTTTCACGAATACTTCCACGGCGAAACGGGTCAGGGCCTTGGCGCGAATCATCAAACCGGCTGGACTGCGCTGGCCATCCGGCACATTGAAGACTGCGGCCCGTGAGCAACACTTTATGATAATCAAAAGCGATGAATCGGCGGACCTGCAAACTTTCACCGGGCTGATGCGGACCCGCGTTTTCCGCCCGGTGGCCGCCGGGCGTTATCCGGGCCTCCTGCTCTTTTCGGAAATATTTCAAATCACCGGACCGATTAGACGGACGGCGGCTTTGCTGGCCGGCCATGGATTTGTCGTGGCTGTGCCGGAGGTTTACCACGAGTTTGAGCCGGCGGGCACTGTGCTGGCTTACGATCAAGCTGGCGCGGACCGGGGCAATGCCCTGAAGACCACTAAGGAACTTGCCAGTTATGATAGCGATGCGCGGGCGGGCCTGGATTTTCTGAAATCACACGCGAACTGCACCGGCAAACTTGGAGTGATGGGCCTCTGCATTGGCGGGCATCTTTCTTTTCGCGCGGCGATGAACTCTGACGTGCTGGCGGGCGTCTGTTTCTACGCGACCGACATTCACAAGCGCGGCCTGGGCAAAGGCATGAACGACAACACGCTCGACCGGATGAAAGAAATCCGGGCCGAAATGTTGATGATCTGGGGTCGCCAGGATCCGCACGTGCCGCGCGAAGGGCGCGCGTTGGTTTACAATGCGATGACGGATGCGAACTTGCATTTCACCTGGGCCGAATTCAACGCCCAGCACGCCTTTCTTCGCGACGAAGGCCCGCGCTACGATCCGGAACTGGCGTTAAAGTGTTATGCCCTGGCGCTGGATTTATTTAAACGCAAGCTGGGGGAAGGTGATTTATGAATGATACCATTACGCGGCGGACATTTTTGAAGCGGACATCCGTCCTCTCCGCCGGCCTGACCGCATGGAACGGCGCCCGCACGTTGCGCGCCGCCCCGAGGCCGAATGACAAAGTGCGCGTTGCCGTCATTGGTTGCAACAACCGCGGAATGAATCATATCAGGGCCTACCTTTCCCTTCCGCAATCTGAGATTGCGTACATCTGCGACGTGGACAGCCGCGCGCTAAAAAAAGGAATCGCGGCCGTCGCGAAAACGCAGTCCCGGACGCCAAAAGGTGTCGCAGACCTGCGCCGCGTGCTGGAGGACCCGGACGTCGATGCGATTTCGATTGCGACACCGGATCATTGGCTCACCCCTGCAACTGTCCTGGCCTGCGCCGCCGGCAAGCATGTCTACGTCGAGAAACCCGGCAGCCATGACGGACACGAAAGCGAAGTCATTGTAGCCGCCGCGCGAAAATACAAACGCGTTGTCCAGATGGGAAATCAGCGGCGGAGCTGGCCCTGGGTGCAGGAAGCCATCCAGGCCTTGCACGCGGGGGAACTGGGTCAACTCTATTTCGCCCGCGCTTGGTACACCGCTCACCGGTCCTCCATCGGACAGGCCAAACCGGCGGCGATTCCCGAGTGGCTGGATTACGCGCTGTGGCAGGGTCCCGCTCCTGAGCACTTCTTTCAAAGCAACGTTATACATTACAACTGGCGCTGGTTTTGGCGCTGGGGCACGGGTGAACTCGGCAACAACGGCGTCCACGCGCTTGACCTTGCCCGGTGGGGTCTGGACGTCGATGTTCCCCGGCGCATCACTTGCGGGGGCGGACGCTACCATTTTCATGACGAGTGGGAGACGCCGGACACCTACTTCGCCCATTTCGATTTCGGCAACAAAGGCATTGCTTGGGAAGGACAGAGCTGTGATCCGCATGGTTTTGAAGGCACCGGATTCGGGGTCAATTTCTATGGCGAAAAGGGTTCGATGACCATTACGACAAGCGCCCGCATTTATGATTTAAAAGACAAACTCGTGCGCGAGATTCCGGGGAAAATGGAAGGAGCCTATAGTCTCGATTCCCTTCATTTCGCCAATTTCCTGGACGGCATTCGCGAAGGCAAACCGCTCCGCTCCGAAATTGAAGACGGTCAGAAAAGCACGGTGCTCTGTCATTTGGGGAACATCGCCTGGCGTACCGGACACACCGTCAACTTTGATCCTGAATCCCGCAAAATCGTTGGCGACGACGAGGCTTTGGCCCTTTGGAAACGGACCTACCGCGAAGGCTGGGAACCTCAGGTGTGATCACGCTTCGCCATCTTTACGAATAATAAGGCCGCAATGCGGGAGCCATTTTACCCACGGTCAATGCTCGCTGTATCGTGGTGGCATCGAGATCGCCGGTCTCATTTAACCGCTTGATCTCGCCGGCAACGAGCGCGGCAATGGGCAACCCGTCGCGCAAAAGAATACGGTTGGCGGTGATGGCCGGGATGCGCGGCTCGGAGGTGAGAATTCCAAGAAGATTCAGAGGATCAGCCGCATTGATGACGACCCATTCGCCCGCCGGGGCTGCCTTGCGAATGGATCGCAACAAACCGATCGCTTCCGGCAATGCGAATTGTTCGCCGCTGACCCCGTTGATGAAGTGGCCGCCGCGAATTTCGCCGCGCGCTTCCAGGCGCCGGTAAACTCGGCCCAATTCGTACCACGAGGTCAAAGACTCACGCTCCAGCAACCGCCGAAATACAACCCCATAACGCCGCAACAAAACCCGGGCGAACTTTTCAAGAGCGGTGTCGCTGGGCCGTGTCCCAGCCTTCTCTTCTGGCATCGAATCGGGAAATTTCCTCAACAAAGTCCAGCGCCCGGCAAACTCCACACTGGTGACGCTCCCGTGCCGGCGGCGGGGGTGGGCATCGCCAAACGGGGCGCGTTTTTCAGATGGGACCAGGAGGGCGCGCAGTCCTTCAAAGCTGTCGGCGGTCGCCCAGCCCTCCGCGGCCAGTTCCCCCAGCGCCTGTTCAATCCGGGACGGCAACAGTTTCGTGGCGCGAACCAGTTCGGCGAAAAACATCGCTCCCGACCCGGCGAGGGTGGTCAAAACCAATTCTGTGTCCGGCGTGAAATCTTTTCGAAAATGCCAGTTGGCCAACTCCAGCCACGGTTCAAGATTTTCCCTGTCAAACACTGCAATCGGGGTGGAACGCAAGGGAACGATGGCGCGCGCATTCCGGTTTTGGGGTGGCGACAACCGCCCCCAGCCGACCCGGCCGGTCAGGCAGAGTTGGTCCAGCCATTGCGGCGTGTAATCCTTCACTCGCAAAGCCAGCACTTCCGGTTCCCATGCGGCTGCGGGCAGTTCCATGCCGTCCAGGAGTTCGAGCACGGTTTCAACGCCCGCCAATCCCTCGGCGCGGCGCTCATTATCCGCCCGTTGCCAGGCGAGGAGGAACCGCTGAAAATTTTCCAGCGATACCGGTTGTATTTCCGCGCGCAAACGGTTCAAGGTCCGCCGATGAATTCGCGCCAGCAGCCGGCGGTCGCACCATTCCAATTCCTGAACTCCCGGATGAAACTTCCCGCGCAAGACAAAGCCTTCCGCTTCCAGTCCCAACAAAGCCGCTTCAATTTCCGCATTGGGCAACCCAAAATATTTTGACAACGCCGCAGCCGTGACTGGGCCAATCGCTTCCATGCGGCCCCGCGCCAATTCGCGTAACGCCTCGGGGCTTCGCTCCAGATAAGCCGCCTTGGTCAGGGCCGCTCGTTCTGCCGCAATCCAGAACGAAGGCAATTCATTCAGGCGTACGACCCGCTTTTCCGCCGCCAGCGAGGTCAACAAGGATGGAGCGTCTTCCGAGCACCTTGCCAGTTCGTCGTCGGTCATTACCCCAAGCAATAAGAGGGCTTCGTGCAATTCGTCCGCGTTTCTCGCTTCTGGCCATGCTTCTTCACAAACCGCCGCAATGGCCGCGGCATCCAAAATCCCCAGTTCATTTCCGCTCGCGGAATCGCCCGCCCGTCGGGTGTAAACCGCCTGCGTGCGCCGCTCTTCCAGAGGAGCGTTATCCAGGAAGGCATACGGGCGCGCGTTAAGAATTTCATGGGCCAAGGGCGACGGTTCCGGCAAATCCCGCGCCACGCACTCCAGTTCCCCCTTTTCTATTTGGCGCAACAACGCTTCCAGGCCGTCAATATCCATCGCCTCCGTCAAACAGTCTTCAATCGTTTGTTTGACAAGCGGATGATCCGGGATTTCGCGATCACCCACAATATTTTCCAGGCAGGCCAGTTGGTCTGGAAAAACCGCTGCCAGCAAATTCTCCGATTCCATCCGCTGCAATGGCGCGGGCACTTTGCGCCCGTTCCGCTGCCGCGGCAGCGCCAGGGCGCGCGTGGCGTTCCAGCGCCAGCGGATGGGAAACATGGGCGCGTCCAGCAATGCCTGCACCAATACTTCCCGCACGGTCTTGCTGTTCAAATAATGAAATATCTCTTCGAGCGGAAAAGAATGCTGCGTGCCCAGCGAAAGGACGATGGCATCATCGGTGGCAGCCGCTTGCAGCTCGAAATTAAACGCGCGGCAAAATCGTTTGCGCAGGGCCAGACCCCATGCCCGATTGAGCCGCGCGCCGAAGGGGGCATGAACAACCAATTGCATCCCTCCGGATTCATCGAAAAATCTTTCCAGCACAATTTTCTTTTGGGAAGGAATGACGCCGAGGGCCTTGTAGGTGGCGCTGAAATACTCCGCCAGTTGCCCGGCGGCAATTTCGGAAATGCCCGTTTCGGCAACGAGCCACGCCGTGAGCTGTTTGACGGAATCACTGGTTTGTTCAATAATTGTTTGAATCTCGTCACGCAGCTTTGCCACCGCGGAGGAAAGTTCCGCCGTGCGCGCCGGCCCTTCCCCCAGCCAAAAGGGCATGCCAGGCGGCTGGCCCTGGGCGTCCACGACCCGGACAGTGCCTGCGATGACCTGAAGCACTTTCCATGACGTGTTGCCTAGTTGGAAAATATCGCCCGCCATGCTTTCGACGGCAAAATCTTCGTTGACGGTGCCGACGAACGTGTCACCCGGCTCGACCACGACCCGGTAATCGCCGTTATCCGGGATTGCGCCGCCCGAAGTCAGCGCGACCAGGCGGGCGCCACGCCGGCCCCGCACTCGCTGGTTCACTGCATCGTAATGGATCAACGCGCCGCGCCGGCCCCGCTTGGTGCTGAACCCTTCCGCCAACATGCGTATAATTTCCTGAAATTGTCCGTAGGTCAGGTCACGATACGGATAGGCCGATCGAGTCAAGTCAAACAATTTCCGTTCTTCCCAATCTTCACTGGCGGCGGCCGCAACGATTTGTTGGGCGAGGACATCGAGGGGCTGGGGCGGAATGTGAATGGCATCCAATTCCCCGCGCCTCACACAACGCAGCGTCGCCACGCATTCCACAAGCTCATCGCGGGTCAGCGGAAACCAGCGCCCTTTGGGCAGGCCGCTCCGTTTATGTTCCGCCCGCCCGACTCGTTGGAGAAAAGTGGCGATGGAACGCGTCGTCCCCAACTGGCAAACCAACTCGACGGAGCCGATGTCGATGCCCAATTCCAACGAAGAGGTGGCGACAAGCACCTTCAGTTCGCCGCGCTTGAGCCGGTTTTCGGCGTCCAAACGAAGTTTCGTCGAGAGACTGCCGTGATGGGAAGTGACTTTGTCCTGGCCCAACCTTGCCGAGAGTTGATGCGTGACGCGTTCCGCCAATCGCCGCGTATTGACAAACACCAGTGTGGTTCGATGAGCTTCGATCAAATTGACCAGTCGTTCATAAACTTCGGCCCAAACCTCATTGGACATCACTGCTTCCAGCGGCGAGCCCGGCAGTTCAATGGCTATGTCCATCGGGCGCATGTGTCCGCTGTCAATTATCCGGCACCGGGGCATTCCGGCTTGATTCACATTGCGGGAACCGACCAGGAACCTCGCCACTTCCTCGATTGGCTTTTGCGTCGCCGAAAGGCCAATTCGCTGCAACGGCCCCCCCGCCAATGCGGCCAATCGTTCCATGCTGAGCGCGAGATGCGAGCCGCGCCGGTTGCCAATCACGGCATGAATCTCGTCCACAATGAGTGTGCGAACCGTGGCCAGCATTTTTCGCCCTGATACCGAAGTCAGCAGCAGATAAAGCGATTCCGGAGTGGTGACAAGAATGTGCGGAGGATGCCTGGCGATGGCTTGCCGTTTGGACGCGGGAGTGTCACCGGTGCGAACTTCCGCGCGCACGGCGACGTCACGGCCTTCGTCCGCCTTGAGCGCGGCGCGGATTTCGGCAAGGGGTTCCTCCAGGTTTTTATGAATGTCATTGCTCAACGCCTTCAGGGGCGAGACATATAAAACCCGAACCTCATCCGGGAGCGTTTCTTTCAGCCCCTCGCGAAACAAGGCGTCGAGCGCGGCCAGAAACGCGGCCAGCGTCTTGCCGGAACCGGTGGGCGCGGCGATGAGGGTGTGCGCCCCCGATTGGATCGCCGGCCAGCCACGTTCCTGCGGCTCGGTCGGAGAACCAAACTTCTCCTTAAACCATTGCGAAATGACTGGATGAAATTGGAACCGTTCCATGGCTACGACACCTTAAAACATAACACTTGCCACAGGTCGGGGCAATGGATTGCAAAATATTCATTTTCCTTCATATTGGAAAGTGGTGATGGCATTTCCCAAAACCGGCTGCTGCGGGTTTCCTCTTCCCAAACTCGAATACGCTAAACGCTTTTCCGTGGTGGAGGTGCAACAAACATTTTATGAGCCGCCGAGGATTTCCACACTGCAAGGCTGGCGGGCGCTCATGCCGCCGGATTTTGAGTTCACTCTAAAAGCCTGGCAATTGATAACTCACACCGCCCAAAGCCCCACCTACCGGCGACTCAAGACGAAACTCACCCTGCGAGAACTTAATAAATGTGGGGCATTTCAGTGGACGCCGATTGTGCAACGGGCCTGGCAAACGACCCGCGCTTGCGCCGACGCTCTTTGCGGCCGGCATGTTCTCTTTCAATGCCCTGCCCGTTTCACGCCCACGCCGCAAAACGTCGATCAGATGCGACAGTTCTTTACTTCGATTGATCGGGGTGCATTGAAATTGCTGTGGGAGCCGCGCGGGAATTGGCCGGCCCCTTTGATATTATCGCTGTGTAAACAATTGGATCTGGTTCATGTCGTCGATCCTTTTTTGTCGCAATCTGTCACCACCGACTTCGTTTATTTTCGCCTGCACGGCGGGAGAGGGTTCAGGCATAAGTTTATCGGGGAAGAACTGCTTAGCATTGCGCGATTCATTCCCGCCAGCGCACCGTCTTATGTCATGTTCAATAACATCAACATGTTGGAAGATGCCATGAAATTTCAATCACAAAAATTGCCAATTTAAGCCGCTGGCATGATCGCCGCAAGCGGGTCGCATAGCTTCATCAGCAGTTTGGCATTATTTGGGGCGCGGACATTTAGCTCGTTGTTAAATAGGCATCTGTCCGCACGTCCCAAGATAGCACTTTTTACCACTTTTGGTGCTTCATCATTGAGGCGTTGACTCCCCAACCGCCACGACGGCGTCGAACGCCGGTTTGGTGACGCAGCCACGGCCAAACAGCAACGGATATTCCGTGCGGCCCGGCACGGGGATGTAGTTCAACCAGGAATCCGCATCCGTCACACCCCAAAAGGTCACACGGGTAATTTGATGTCGATGCTTGACAAAAACCTTGAACAAACCGGCGTATCGCCGGGCCAGCGCCTGCTGCAGTGCATCGGGCAGGCTGTTGCTGCCAGGCGGCGGCAACAGGTTCACGTCCAACTCGGTAATCATGACCTTGAGACCGAGGCTGGCAAAGTCCGTGATGGTTTGCTCCACTTCGCTCGGAATGGGCCAGTCCATGGTGTAGTGCCCTTGCATCCCGACTCCGTAGATGGGCGCGACTTGTGCTTGAAGCTTTTTGAGCAAGGCGATGGCACCCGCGCGTTTCGGCGGATTCTCCATTGAATAATCGTTGTAATACAATTGCGCGTGCGGATCGGCTTCGTGCGCAAATTGGTAGGCTTTGAGCAGGTAATCTTCGCCGATGATTTTCAGCCATCCCGACTGGCGCAGAGATCCGTCTTCGTCCACGGCTTCGTTCACGACATCCCAGCCTTTAATTTTTCCCTTGTAACGGCCCACGACCGTGAAAATGTGATCGCGCATACGCTGTAACAAGGCGTCGCGGCTGAGCGGAGCCCCTAGTGCATTTTGGAAGACCCAAGCGGGGGTTTGATTGTGCCAGACCAAATTGTGGCCGATGATGAACATCTTGTTTTTAATGCCAAACTCCACGTAACGATCGGCCGGCCCAAAATTATACTGCCCCGGCCAGGGATGGACGCTTTCCCATTTCAAAACATTTTCCGGTGAGATCGTGTTAAACTGCTTCTTGATCAGCGCTACTTCACAATTGTCATCGGCCGCCCCGAAAAATTGCCCCGGATTAAGGGCCGCGCCGACGAGAAAATCCTTTTTGAAAACGCGCTTCAAGGCCGACTCTTTTTGGGGCCCGGATTTTGCGGTCGCGTCGCCGATGAAGATGCAAAGCAGGGAAATGACCAAATAATTTTTCATAAAACGCGTGACAATGTGAATTTGCCGTGGGTTATTTCACAGGCGATTCAGGCGCGCCCGGGATGGCGACTTGGGGTTGGGTATTTGCGGGGACAATGGGCTTTGCCGTGGGCGCAGTGTCGGCTCCAACAAGTTCATCAGAAAGAATCGTGATGGCGATCCGGCGATTTTTGGCGCGTCCCTCTTCGGTCGAATTGTCGGCGGCGGGACGATATTCGCCGTAACCGACTGCGCCGACGCGGTGCGGATCCACTCCCGCTTTTTCGGTGAGAAAATGGACGGCGGCAAGGGCGCGGGCGGTGGAAAGTTCCCAGTTGCTGGCAAAGCGGGTGCGAATGGGCACGTTGTCCGTATGGCCGATGACGTGAATTTTGAGTTCGGGATGTCCCGCAAGAATGACCGCGACCTTGCGCAGCACGTCTTCACCATCGGGTTTCAAAATCGCTTCGCCAGAGTCAAACATAACTCGGTCGAGGATGTTCACAGTAAGTTTGCCCTGCAATTTGGAGATTGTGACATCCTTGGATTCAAGGTCCGAGCGCATTTCATTTTCCAGCCCCTTGGCCATCTGGCCAGCCTCTTCCTTTTCCTTCTCTAAATCGGCCACCTGCGTTTTTAGAGCCGCGACCTGGTCTTGGGCCTGCTGGCTTTGGGCCAAGGCGTTGGTGAGACTGGCATTGGCCTCGTCCAGCTTGGACCGGAGTGGTTCGAGGCCCCGGATCTTGCCCAGGGACGAGGCCCAGAGCAGCGAAACTGCAATCAAGACCACGGCCATGAGGCCGGCAACAATCCAGCCGGGCTTGGAGCTGCCGGCGCCGCGATTAGCCTTGGCGGCTTCTTCCTTAAAGGGATTTGTATCCTCGATCATTTACGTCGGCTCGATTTAACCAGACTCGTTCGCCAGCGTCCAGCCTGCCGACAATCCGGGTAAGATGAGCCCGCTGCGCGCTCGAATGAACTCTTGATTTTGGCCCGGTTCGTCGCGCACCTTTGGGGCATGTCAGCGGATCGTTATACTCAAACCGCACACGTCAAAGCCGCCGAACGCCGCCGAATGCTGGCCGAGTTGAAGCAGTTGGCGGCGGACATTGGACGTTGCCAGAAGACGATCGCATCGGTCATGGCCGAATTAAGTTCTGTCAACACAAAGTATCAGGGCGAGCGCTCCACCCGGCAGGAGGTTGAATACTTGACGGTTCTCCTGGCCTGCGCCAAACGAAAACTCGCGTGGGAAAAGCAAATGGCCAGCCTGCAAAAGCGCGCGCCAGCCCTGCTCGAAAGCATGTCAAGAATCATGAATGACCGGGACCACCCGCCGACGGAGGAATTGAAGGCGGAAATGTTGCATTCCCTGCAACTCGTCCAAGGCGCATTGGCGCGACTGCAGGTCCCGGAAGCCGGCGAGTAGCGGTCTCTCGCTAGTCGGCCGCCTAATGCGTCAAAGAAATGGGCACCCCTATAAGGACGATTTCGCGGGTCGGGACATGGAAATATTGCGTTGTTTTTAGCGAATTGCGGCGTAAAAACTCGTAGATCTGTTCGATCCGCTGGCGCCACCAGCCACCCTTCCGTTCGAAGATGGCTTCCGGCAGGTAACAGACCATCTTGTCCCAATCCAATTTGATTTTCTCTTTCGACTGTGCTTTAAGAATGCGGGTGATGTCGGGTTGTTGCATGTAACCAAAGGCGGCCATTAAGCGCCAGAGCCCATTGCCAAGGTCCTCGATCTGGCCCATTTCGTTTTCGGGCACGTAGGGCACTTCCTTCTCGATAACGGTGATTAGCAGCACCTGCTCATGCCGCGCGAGAGCCCGAAGCCAGTGGTTTTTTCCGACCAAGGGCACGAAATCCTGCCGCGTGGTCATGAAGATGCCGCTGCCTTCCTGGCGCTCCTTCCATTTTCTCATCTCGCGGCGAAAATCGTCGAGCGGCATGCTCCAGGCATTGAGGGCGCACCGCAAGCGGCTTCCGCACTCTGTCCAAATCCAAAAGATTCCAAAGACCAATGTCGCAAAAACCAGTGGCAGCCAGGCGCCGGAAACAATCTTGACAATGTTGCCCGCGAGGAATGACGTGTCGAGAAGAAGAAAAAAACCGACCAAAAGAACGGAGCCTGATTTTGGCCACTTCCATATGTCTCGCAGCACGAAGTAGTATGTAATGGAAGTGACCATCATGGTTCCAATGACCGCGAGACCATAGGCCCCGCCGAGTTTGTCAGAGGATCGGAAACCCAGGACAACACCGGCGCAGGCGATCATCAACGCGTAATTGACGGTGGCGATGTAAACCTGACCCCGTTGTTGCTTTGAAGTGTGGGTAATTTTGAAGCGCGGTAAATAGCCCATGTGGATGGCTTGTTCGGTGAGCGTGAAAGTTCCGGAGATAAGCGCCTGCGAGGCGATGACCGTGGCCAAAGTGGCCAGAATGACCATGGGCCAGAGTAACGCATGAGGCACAAGCGCGAAGAACGGCGCATCGGTTGCCTTCGGATGCAGGAGCATCAGCGCGCCCTCTCCGAAATAATTCATGAGAAGTGCAGGGAGAACCAGGACATACCAAGCCAATTTGATGGGCACGCGACCGAAATGGCTGAGATCGGCGAAAAGCGCCTCCGCACCGGTGAAGCAAAGCACCACGCCTCCGAGGACGATCACCCCCGTTCCTCCATGATGGGCCATAAATTGTATCCCGCCGGCGGGGTTAAGCGCGTGAAGCACGCGCGGCGCCTGCACGATTCCCCTCACCCCAGAACCGCGATGACTAAAAACCACAGCGTCATCACAGGCCCGAAAAGTTTCCCGACCACATCCGTGCCCCGACTTTGCAAAAGGAACAATCCCACTAGAATAACCAGCGCCACCGGCACGATGAAATGTTGGGCGCCGGGCGCTGCGATCTTGAGGCCTTCAACGGCAGAAAGCACCGAAATAGCCGGTGTGATGATGCCATCCCCATAAAAAAGAGCGGAGCCCGCCAGGACCATGAGGATCAGCGGAGTCGGCGGCATCGTGTTCTTGCGCGGCCGCTTGGTATGGATGAGTGCCAGCATCGCAAGCGTGCCACCCTCCCCCTGATGATCGGCGCGAAGAATAAAAGTCGAATACTTGATGCACACCATCAGTATGAGCGACCAGAAAATCAGCGAAAGAATGCCCAGCACCGCGGCTTCATCAATCGCCGGCGAATGAAGGTCCTTGAAGCACTGGCCCATGGCGTACAACGGACTGGTGCCGATATCCCCAAACACCACGCCAACCGCACCGAACATTAAGGCGGCCAAATTTCGCTTCTTCCGGTTCTGTTCCAATGCAGAATCGCTCTGCTCTTGACCGACCTCTGTTTCGGTTGTAATCATGAATGACTGGCGTAAAATCCCCGTTCGTTGCGCTGCCCTTCGCCGACAATGACTCCGCCCCTGGGCAGTGCGCATAAGCCGTACCAACCTCATTCAATAATACAATCTCCTATCGGCAACGCAACTTGCATCCCGAACGCTTGCTTTGCCTTTTTCGTGGTTTGAGAGAGCAGTGGCGGAAGGGGTGGATTTCCGCATCAAAGCTATAACATAACCCGCATAACACTGGCGATTTTCTTTTGTGAATAACCGGCGAATAACGAAGAATAACTGTGCGTTGACTCTGTCGTTACAATCGTAATGATCCTCAACATGTCGAAAAAAGCGCAGTCAGAACCGCTCGTGCCGTCGGCCCATAATTGGCGCACAACCGATCAAGACGAAATCAACCGCCGCCGGGAGCGCGCGCAAACCGAAGACTTCAAAATTACCAACGCCGATCCAGCCCATCCCATTTTTTCCAACTTCCAAGTCAAGTCCGGCAGCGGGCTGACTTATTCGGTCGAAGTGCGCGATTTGCGCCAGCGACAATTCGCCTGCCAATGCGTCGATTTTCGCATCAATGGCTTGGGCACATGCAAGCACGTCGAGGCGGTTTTGCTGCTGCTGCAAGCACGTTATTCACGTTTTTTTCAGTCCGCCGCCCAAAAAGGTTCCACACGCATCGAAGTCATGCCAGACCCGCTGCATGACACACTACGTCTGGTTAACGGTCACGGCCCATGGCCATCGGCTTTGCGCGAATGGTTTAACAGCGATGGACGATTGATCGAATCCGCGCCTGAAACGGCTGCGGAAGCTTTGCGGAAACTGGCGGCAAGCCAATTGCCACGCTTGCGCGTCTCGCAGGAATTGGAACCGTGGCTGCAAGCCCGCTCCCAAGCCGCCGAACGCAAAGAATTGCGCCGTCAATACGAGATCAAAGTGCAAAGCGGCGAGTGGCCGGCGCACGAAACCAAGGTGCCGCTCTTTCCGTATCAGCGGGAAGGAATGCTTCATTTGGCCTTTACCGAACGCGCGTTGCTGGCCGACGAAATGGGTTTGGGCAAAACGATTCAGGCCATTGCCGCCTGCGCTTTGCTCCAGCGGATGGACCAAGCCCGCCATGTGCTCGTCGTCACACCCGCCTCGCTCAAGAGCGAATGGGAAGAGCAAATCCAGCGTTTCACCGCGCTGCCCTACCAATTGCTTTTTGGCGGTCGCGCTCGACGGTTGGCCGCTTACGCCAGCGCTCCGTTCTTCACCATCGTCAATTACGAACAAATGCTGGCCGATTCGCTGGACGTCAATACCCGCATGCACCCGGACATCGTTGTGCTTGACGAAGCCCAGCGGATCAAGAATTGGAGCGCCAAAACCACCCAAGCCATTAAGCGCCTGCGCAGCCGCTACGCTTTTATTCTCACCGGCACCCCGATTGAAAACCGGCTCGATGAATTATATTCCCTCATGGATTTCCTGAACCCCTCGCTGCTCGGCCCACTTTTCCGCTTCAACCGCGAGTATTATGAATTGGACGACCGCGGGCGGCCCTCGGCCTATCGCAACCTCGATAAACTGCACCAGCGCGTCAAGCCCTACATGCTGCGCCGCCGCAAAGCCGACGTCGAAACGGAATTGCCCGAACGCACCGACCGCAACTTCTTTGTCCCGCTCAGCGCGGAACAACAGGGCGAATACACCGAGCATGAAGGCGTTGTGGCCAAACTGGCTTCCATGGCCAAGCGCCGGCCCTTGACGCAACCGGAACAGGACAAGCTGATGCGCCATCTCAACATGATGCGCATGGTCTGTGACACTAATTACATCTTGAATCCCAAACACCGCGCCTGTCCCAAAATGAAGGAGTTGGAAAAAATCCTCGAAGAATGCCGCGACAACAAGGACGTCAAAGTCATCGTTTTCTCTGAATGGGTGCGGATGTTGGAATTGGCGCGTGATTTGTGCCAGCGGCTCAAACTGGGTTTTGCCTGGCACACTGGCACGGTCCCGCAAAAACGGCGGCGCGCCGAGATTAATGTTTTTAAATCAGACCCACACTGCCGCGTCTTCCTCAGCACCGATTCCGGCGCGGCGGGTCTGAATCTGCAAAACGCCAGCGTTGTGGTCAATTGCGACTTGCCCTGGAATCCGGCCAAGCTGGAGCAGCGCATCGCGCGCGCCTGGCGAAAACACCAAACCCGCCCCGTCACCGTCATCAACCTCATTTCCGAAAAGACCATCGAGCACCGCATGCTCGAAACACTCTCCAACAAGCAGGCGCTCTCCGATGGCGTGCTGGATCTCAAGGGCAACCTTGCCGAGATCAAACTGCGTAGCGGACGACAAGCCTTCCTATCCAAGCTTCAACAGTTGATGGCTCCGGCCGTGGAGAATTCGAAAACTCCGCATCCCAATCCGCCTTTGCCCGCCGACCGCCCGCTTGGCTTCGCCCAAGCCGCGCACCAGCGGATCAACGGCGCGCTCTGTCGTTGCGAAGAACGTTACCCCTTGGAAGGTCCCCATTCCGTGCTATATGTCGTGGTGGACCGCGACGCCGCGCAATGGCGCGAACATCTCAACGCGCTGCATCAGGATTACTTCGGCCCCGGGCAATCCGACCCATTAGCGCCCGTGCGCCTGGAAGTTATCGACCGTGCCACGGATGAAGCCTTGCAGCGGCTGATTGAGGCGGGCTTGGTGGCCCGGACCACGCGCGCCACCCGTCCGCTTTGGCCGCTCGGTGCCGGCTCAAGCCCGCCCGCGCCGCTCTCCGACATGGAGCGTGAGAAAGCCGCCATCTATCGCCAGCGAGCGGCGCGAAAATTAAAAATGGCCGCGCTCCTGTCCGACGGAGGACTGCCAGAAGAAGCCCGCGCGGCTCTATTGGACGCAGTCGCCCCATTGGGCTGCGCTTTGGCGGTCGAAAACCGTCTGCCGGAACCGGCGTCGTTTGAGGACGCGCTTTTGCCGCCGTTGGGGCTGGTCTGGAAAGACGCACTGTCAATACTGCGCGCATATTCCCAAGACGCTTCCCAGCCCCTTGCGGTGACCATGACTGCGCTTGAAAGGATTTGACCCTGCATAGGTTGTTCCTAATGCCCGAAAAGTGGATTCCGCCTTCCTACGCCACCGCGCACCGCGCATCAACGCCCTGGCCGGGCGTTTCTTTTGCAGAAGAGCGAATCAGTGGTGTTGCATTCCTTTTGATTCACGCCTGCGAGCGAACGTTGCCCAATTATATCGCATCGCATCGATGTCTATGCGAAAATCAGGATGATGAGCAAAACGAAGAGGATTTGGGCGAATGGGCCGGCGCTCCGAACCTTCCTGCAAATCATGGCCGCCTTCGCCATTTTCAGTGGGGCGGTGGCAGCGCCGGGCGAAACGGTTATCTACAACTGCAACTTCAAGGAGGGGCTGGCCAAGGAGTGGAAAATGGTGGCTGGCAATTGGGCGTTGGCTGACGGATGCCTTACACAGACCGACGCCGGTCCAGCCGACCCGAAGAAGGCCATGATCATCGTTGGGGAAAAGAACGACCTGTCGAGCGACGTCATCGTTACGGCCAAGCTGCGCATCAATTCCTGGGATGGCGGAAGCGATTCGCGGGCGGGGATCAGCGTCTGCATGGATCCAGCGACCGGGCACGGATACGGCCTCGTGTTTCACCGCGGCAAATTGCAGTTCATGCAGGATTCTGTGGCTTGGAGCGAGGGTTGCGATTTTCCATGTCAGACCGGCCAGTGGTATTGGTTGAAGTTGCGGAAGACGGACGAACAATTGAGCGGCAAGGCTTGGGCCGACGGCGACCCGGAGCCTTCCAACTGGATGACCAGTTGGAAGGATTGGAATGATTCAGGCCCGGGTTACCCCGGCCTGGACGGCGGCGCCATGGGCGGTCCGGCGTCGCTCTCGTTCGCGGAGTTCCGTGTCGAGAGAATCACCAATTCGTCGAAAGTGGAGAGTCCTGCAGGCGCGGAACTGAATTTGAATGGAACCTGGCGGGTGCTGCCCGAAGGGCTGAATTGTATCGGCGAGACTGGGCTGGCCAAAGTTCGGCAGGAAACGGAGGGCTGGATGGATGGGCAAGTACCGGGTGAGATCCATCTCGATCTGGTCAAGGCTGGCAAAATGCGGGAGCCGACGGTCGGTTTGAACATGCCGGAGTGTCGCTGGCCGGGAACTAATTCCTGGTGGTATCGCACCACGTTCGATATGGGGCCGGATTCTAAACAGTATGAACGCCAATCGCTGGTTTTCGACGGCCTCGACCTTTTCGCACAGGTATTCGTCAACGGCAAGCTGGCGGGAGAAGCGACGGACGCCTTTGTCCCAGCCGTTATTGAGGTGAAGCGATTCCTGAAGCCCGGCCGGAACGAGCTTGTTGTACGTTTGACTGAAGGGAGCGAATTGGCGCCGCCTGAGCTCAGAAATCTGCCTCACACCGTGACGATAACCAACGATTGGAAAGGGCGAGTATGGCTGCGCAAGCCGCAGTTTGAATGGGGATGGGATTGGGTGGAGGGGTTGCCGAACATCGGAATTTGGAGAGGGGTGCGTCTGGAAAGCCGCAATTACGCGGTGCTGCACGATCTGCGGTTGGATACCGTGCGCCAAGGCGATCGCGTGTTTTTGGAACTTGAGGCGGTCTTGGAAAACCTGCATCCCAGCCGGCAACGCGCCTGCACGGTGGACCTGGAAATTGAGCCGCCGGACGGCGGGGTTCCTATCACACGGCGCTATGCCGTCGATGCTCTGCCAGGAAGGATGCCAATCCGGGACCTGATCGAAGTTCCGGATGCAAAGCTATGGTGGCCCAACGGCATGGGCAATCAGCCCTTGTATAAAGTGGCGGCCCGGGTCTCGGGTCGGTCCGGCCGCATCACCTATGATCGCCGCGAGTTCTCGATTGGCCTGCGAACCATCGACATTGACCGCCAACGGTTGGACCACGGCACACGGTTTTGCCTGCGCGTGAATGGCAAGGATGTGTTTTGTCGCGGAGGCAATCTCGGGCCGCAAGATCCGATCCTGGCGCGCGTTTCCGACGCCAAATATCAGGCGCTAGTTTCGGAGGCGAAGAACGCCCACATGAACATGTTTCGACTTAACGGTGTGGCCGAATTTGAAGCGCCGGCCTTTTACGACGCTTGCGACCGCGCCGGGATCCTGATCTGGCACGACTTCATGTTCGCCTGCTCGTCTTACCCGGAGGAGAATGAGCCGTTCATGAATTCGGTGCGAAAGGAAATTGAAGCCGCAATATTGATGTTGCGGAGCCATCCATCTATCGCGCTCTGGAGTGGCAATAACGAATGCTTTGGCAGCGGCGACGCGCTCTTCCAGCAGCTCATCCCGGACCTCTGCCGGCAATTGGACCCTCGTCGTCCACACTGGCCCGGCGGCCCCTCCGGCGGGAACCTTGCAGGGGATTCTCACGGCTGGTACTGCGAGTTTGCCACGCCCAGACAAATCCCCCCGGAGTTCGCGGTGCGCTTTGTCACCGAATATGGAATTCTGGGTCCGTGCCATCCGGACTCGATCCATCAATATCTGGGCACGGACTCTATCACGCGGGGAGACGCGAACTGGACCATGCATACCCAGGGATCGGAGCGATCAGAACAATGGGTCTCGAAGGGCATCCGCGCCAACTACACGGACCCGGACCAGCTCTCAGCAGCGGACTGGGTAGTCTATGGCCAGATGTGGCAGGCGATCATCCAAGGCAAGATGATGGAAGCGCTGCGGTTCCAAAAGAAGGATCCGAAAGACGATTGTGAGGGCGCCTTGATTTGGTCCTACACCGATTGCGTGGGTGAGACGGGTTGGGCCATTCTTGATTATTACCTGCGCCGCAAAGCCGCCTACTACTGGTTCCGCCGCGCCGCCGCGCCGGTAAAGGTCATTGTGCGCGAACGCGCCGGCCACTTCCTCACCCGCGTTATCAACGACACGCTGCAACCTGTCAACGGAACGGTGGAGACGGGTTGGTGGCGGCTCGATGGTGCCGCGAAAGAAACCGAGTTGCGCCCGATTGCGGTCGAGGCCGATGGCATGATCGAAGTCTCGCCAGGCAAAACGACAGCGGCGCCGCACGATCCCAACGAATGGGTTTATGCCGCGACGTTGCGCGATGAGGATGGCCAGACCGTCGATCAATCAATCTGCCTGCTCACCACATATCGCGAGCTAAAGCTAATGCCGGCTCAGATTAAGGTGACGCCGCTCCGCGACCGCTGGCTGGAGGTGTCGAGCCGGGTATTTGTCCATGCTGCGCATGCGGAAGATTACGGACACGAACTGATATCAGATAATTGGTTTGACCTGTTGCCCAGAACACCCATCCGCGTCCGTGTGGCCGAGGGAGTTGATGCGAACGCGATCCATTTGGAAGCCGTCATGCCGAAATAAGGTCCGGGAACCGTTGCATTCGCGCTTTTTTATGATTCATTGGGAAACGTTGTCATGAAAGACATCGCGCTTGCTCAATCCCCAAATAAGTCCCCGACCGAGCATTTGAACCTGTCGCAAAGCTGTTCCAAGGTCTTCAAAGGCGCGTTTTGTTCGCCCGGTTCGAGCCTGTGCAGGGTTGAATCCGAAATGCCGGTCTTGCGCGAGGACTGCTGAAAAGTGAGGTCTCCCCGACTTTTGGGAAGGAATCCAGCCAATTGATTTAGCAGGACGTTATGCCCGCCGTCTCCAAAAAAGCATTGGGAGAAGCAATTGCTTGGCGAAATAGGCGGCTGCCAGGAAATCAAGGAATGCTCCCCAATAAAACAGGATGCTGGGGGGCCAGCATTTCGGGCAACTCGGCCACCTCCGGTTTGTCAGGGAGATACACCACGCCAATCTCGTGGTGCGTGAATGTATGGCCTGGAAGCGTATGCTTCTCAAATAATTGCCTGCTCGCTTGGAACTCCTTTTTTCTCCCGGCATATTGAATGAAAAAGCTATAGGATCCGTTGTGGACGGTCACCTGTTGCAGTACTCCGGAAGTTTGTTGTCCCCCGGCTCTTAATAATTCCAAGTTTCGATTCTGCGCGACTTGCAAATAAATGGCGAGAACTCCCAGCGATGTCCACACCAGCCAAATGCAGAGAAGGATCACCTTTCCAAGGACGATTCTTAAATTGCTCATCCGCAGACTCGGTCTGCTCTCTTTGCCGGACCAGCCCATTCGAGACAAGGCCGTAGTGGTCTGGCCGTGCGCAATAACGAATCCGATAATCCCGAAAAATGGAATCAGCGAAAGCGGGACGACCGCCAGCAGGCCGTAGTAACGCCGGCTAATTTTGGCAAACAGGAGAATCAATATAAACAAAGAGATGGCGTTGACTACCATCGCCACAACAGCAAACCACAACAACACGTCCGCCGGTCCCTTATCCTCGACAAGATGGGTGACCAGCAACACGAGGGGGATCCAAAAGGTCGCTATATTGCTGAAAATAAGGAATCGAAACCCCTTTCGGCAAAGCACAACCCTGTCCTTTGCCGTTTGGGAAAAGGAAACATCCATTGCGACCTTTCGTTTAAATTTGTCCATTGATGTGCCAATGGGATTGCATCGATCCGCCGCTTACGCCTGCGGAAATCTGCCTGAAGAAACCGGTCGTCTCCCGGAGCATTTTCTCTGTTTCCGTCATAGGTTACTCCTAGCCAATCTTGAATTGTGCCATCAGTTCATCTGTAACCAACGATCCCAGACTACGCAGCGAAGCCATCGCGGTGATTCAGAGCATTCATGATCCAAAATTAGATAAAAAAATTGAAGCGGAGCGCAAACGAGCGCAAAAGCAGGGCCGGGAACTTCGGCGGCATTGAGGTGCATCTGGTCGGATGGTGAAGACGGTGTTTCATAATTCAGATCACACCTCCTCCGTAAGTAGACCAGGCCGCTCGTGCTTGGCTGAACTTGTTGTGGCCAATCTCGGGGGCGAATGTGTCGCTCCGAACGCGAATCGGCTGGTTGGTCACGATATCATCCAACCATTTGTCGCAAAATCGTCCGATTACTTCAACATCCGGGTCATCAACGACGGCGATGTCCAATTCCAGCAGTTTTTGAAAGTCGGCCATGTCCAATGAATCAGGATTTGGGGGTGTTTGCTGTTGGCCAGGAAGCACCCACTCGATTTTGCCTCGAGGATCGTTCGCATCATTGAGCACAGGCTGCACCATCGGATTCATTCGGACAACAGGACCGTCGCCGATTATGTCCCCGGCCGCTTGGGGGAGGCGGCCACCCAAGCTTATATGGGCGATGAATGAGGCGGCATCAGGCGGATCGTCGATAATGCTTGTGGCAATTTCTTTCACATCATTTACGAGTCCTTGATTTTCACGGGCCTGGACCAATGGCGAGCCGATATTGGACCCGTCCGCCAATGGGAGAAAAACATTGCCTGTGCCAATTGATAATGCGCGGATTCTTTTTCTGGGAATTTGATTTGCCAAAGCCTCCGTCACTGCCGCCAGCACGGGGTTGTTGTTGCCGCTGACTCCCCCGTCCCAATAGCGGGCGTTGGAGTTTTGAATTTGGGCCGGGATATTGAAAAAATTGATAGGCGCATTGGTGGATGCGTGAACCGCTTCGACCAAAGTGGCGTTCTGAAGCGTTGGCGAAAAAGAAGCGGCACGGCTGTTGGTTTGCGAGCGAAAGAATGCGACCCGCTGCCGATCATAGTTGAAAGACGTAATCAAGAACTGAGGAGAATTTCCGACCGTCTTGATTACGAGTGCAGGAATTCCAGGCATGGGTGTTGCCCCGTTAAGTGGGAATACATGTTGCAACCCGCTGAGTTTTTCCTCGGTGGAAAATCGCGGACCTAAACCGATCACTCGCGTCAACTTATCATACCAGGGGAGATTGACAAATATCCTCTCGCGCCAACCTTGTGACTGAAAACAGCCGAGTAGAACACTAAGCCGCATATTCTCTACCAGCGCTGCCAACACGATGCTCCCGCCGGAGGTGGCGGCGACCAGATTAAACCGCTTAAGCACTTCGTGGCCGGTAATGTCGCCATATAGACGGAGAAGCGCCTTGACCTGGATCAATGCCCAAGTGCCGCCTCCGTCCAGTGAAAGAATATTGAACGATTTGTCCGTAGTGGCTTTCTTTTCGTCGGGCATGTTGACTCTTCCGTTTTAGAATTTGGAAAAAAGATGCACCCCACATGGTTGCTCTTTTTGACTCCCCAAAGATAGGACAATTAAGTTCGGCGGAAGATTTTATTTTTGGGGGATGAAACGGCGCTTGTCAACTGGGCACTCCCGGTCAATTCCCACCGCCAGTGTCACTCATGACCTTACTCGCTCTTAACGACCATTGCAACATTCGGTAAACAAGAGAGTCGAATAAGCGCAGCGCTTGATCTTCTTGTTTTGGTTCTTTCGAAACCAACGGAAGAATTGTAATGGTCGATTCAATTTGAAGAAATCGCTCCCGTAATTTCGCAGGGCTTAACGACTGTTGATCTCCAATCTAAACGGCAGGCGGAACTAAGCCGACATGAACTCCTCAAGTTAGGCTTTTTTGCGTTCGGAAACATCGGCAACAAACGGCCAAAATAATACGATATTCCGTCATTGACTCCCAAACCCCAGCCAGTTTAAAAATTCTCCCATGAATATCAAAGATTTAACGACAGATCAGATCCAGCGCATAATCGTCATCAAAAAAAAGATTGAGAAACTGCATGCCACGGTCCACAAACGCGTCGAGAAACTGCACAATAAGATCGAGTCAATTGTGGAGAGTATCATGCCATCCCCACTAGTGGCTCTCAAAAAGAAGAAACGAAGGATGTCCAGGGCCGGTCGGGCTGCCATAGCGGCCGGCGCTAGAGCACGCTGGGCCAAGATCAAAGGCAAAGGCAAAGCGAAAGCAGACAAACCGGCCAAGAAGAGGAAAGTCAGCGCGGCAGTGAAGGCGAAGCTGAGGGCTATTGCAAAGGCGAGATGGGCTAAGGCCAAGGCTGAGGGGAAGAAGGCGTTGTAAAAATGGGAGAGGAGATTGGGTCCGTACTCGGAGACTGCTTTTAAACCAGTCCGGCAGATCAGGATTGCGATGTTTAATCTCCAACGCCTGGACACACAACCGACTTTATGACTGTTGTAACTTTCGGCATTCAATCCGTAAGTGCTTGATATTCAAAATGGCGGAAGGGGTGGGATTCGAACCCACGTTAGGGTTGCCCCTAAGCCTGATTTCGAGTCAGGTGCCTTCAACCACTCAGCCACCCTTCCTCTCCACTTGACTTCTAATCCTTGTCGCACGATTCGGGGGATGGGGCAAGTTCATTCCGCCGCGAAACGCCTTTCCGTCAACCCTGGCAATTGTAGCACCATGCACCCCGAACTTTCGGGGCTACATGGTTTACAATCAATGACTCAATGCCGAAAGGCCTTCGAGCTCGACGCGCCAAACAGAACCGCAGCGACTGCCGCCGCCGCGCCGCCCAAACCTGCCGCGCCTGTCGCCGCCGCGCCAATCCCACCGCCCGCTCCACCGCCCCAAAAACCCGGCGATGAGCCAAAGTTGCAAGGCATCCTATATTCCGCTTCCCATCCGTCCGTTTTGCTCGACGGCAAGATTTGTGAGGAAGGCGATACTGTGCGCGGCCGGCGCCTGCTAAAAATCGCGCGTGACAATGTGACCGTGGAGTACCTGGGGCAAATCACGGTGTTAAAAATGGTGCAGTACCACGGGCAAATCGCCGGGTTAAAAATGAATTAAAAGCCACGTTATTTTCCGATCACACCAATGCAACATTGCTAGGAACCGACCCGAATGGCCCTTAGTTAAGGCATAAAACATTGATAATTAACGTGATCCATCGGCGCCCAAAAGCTACCGAAAACCAGTGCCGTCCCGCATCTCCGAG
>Ga0182024_10000397_pt1 | contig 112543 bp, 104 predicted proteins | sample P32metaG_FD_120480 | JGI IMG/M metagenome (GOLD analysis project Ga0182024, IMG submission 120480) | Permafrost microbial communities from Stordalen Mire, Sweden - P3-2 metaG (Illumina Assembly) | ecosystem: Environmental > Terrestrial > Soil > Wetlands > Permafrost | place: Sweden: Stordalen... | reverse complement strand
GTGACGAAGTCCACAGGATCCTCCTCATCGGTCGGGCATTGGCACCTGGCGTCCCCGCTCATGGCGGGGGGTAGCTGGTTGCCGCGGCGTCACAGGGCCCGTCCCTCAGCCGCTCTTGATGGTCTCTCCATGGTGGCCGAAACGGACTCCGCCGTCAACGAAGGCCGGGGGAAGGTGGTCGCCAGGGGGCCGGGGATCGGCGATGATCGGATGGTGAGCAGGACCGGACGCCGGACTTACGACCACGCCGACTTCGAGGCCGCCTCCCTGGCGGAGGCCCGCCGAGGGCGGACGATCTCGGTGTGCCTGCCGGCCCGGGACGAGGAGAAGACGGTGGGGGTCATCGTCGGCAGTGTCCGTCGTGCCCTGGTGGCGGGGGGCGGCGGGGTCGATCTGGTCGATGAGGTGCTGGTCATCGACGACGGGTCGACCGATGGCACGGCCCCGGCGGCCACAGCCGCCGGGGCCCGGGTGGTGGCGGCCGGAGGGGCGGGCGGGGGCAAGGGCCAGGCCCTTCAGGTGGCCATGGCCGAGGCCCGGGGCGACCTGCTCGTCTTCCTCGACGCCGATGTCGAGAACTTCGGTCCCCATTTCGTGACCGGACTCCTCGGGCCGCTGCTCACCGACGACGAGGTCGCCCTGGTGAAGGGCTTCTACGAACGGCCGGTCGAGGGGTCGAGCGCAGGCGGCGGTCGGGTGACCGAGCTGGTGGCCCGGCCGGTCATCGATCTGCTGTTCCCGGACCTGGCCGGGGTGAAGCAGCCGCTGGCCGGCGAGACGGCCGCTCCCCGGTCGGTGCTCGAGAAGACGGGGCTCGACCGGGACTACGGGATCGAGCTCGGACTGCTCATCGACGTGGCCGACCGCTTCGGCGTCGAGGCGGTGGCCCAGGTCGACCTCGGTGTGCGGATCCACCGCAACCGGCCCCTGGCCGAGCTGCGTCCGGAGGCCACCGACGTGCTCCGGGCCGCCCTGCGCCGGGTGCTGCCCCCGGGCGCGCTTCCCGGCTGACTCGGCCTCACGGGTGGGGCACCGATCCGACAACTCGTCTTACAAGTGGTTCAGGGCTTCCCGGACGGCGTCGGCCACGCATCCGGCCGGATCGGCCAGGGAGCGCTTCTCCCCGTAACGGCCGGACAGGTCGACGACCTCGAGACCCCGGACGGTGCCGCCGGGACCCACGGTGCCGGCCACGACGAGGACCGGTATGCCGGCCCGCCGGGCCAGGCCCCGGACGCCGCCGACGACCTTGCCCGACCAGGACGAGGCGTCGAGCCGGCCCTCCCCGGTCACGACCAGGTCGGCGGCCGACAGGCGATCTTTCAGGCCCACGGCCCCGGCCACGACGTCGAAACCGGGCACCAGGGTGGCCCCGAGGAGGGCCAGTCCTCCGCCCAGGCCACCGGCCGCTCCGGACCCGGCCAGCCCGGCCACGTCGGTGCCCCGGGCGCGGTAGCGCCCGGCCAGCTCCTCGAGGCGCCGGCGCAGGACGACGATCTGGGCGGGGGAGGCGCCCTTCTGGGGGCCGAAGATCTCGGCGGCGTCGACGAAGAGGGTCTCCACGTCGCAGGCCACGATGACCTCCACCGCGTCGAGACCGCCGGCCTCGTCGATGGCCTCGACGGCACCGAGACCGCCGTCGGTGGTGGCCGATCCGCCCACACCCATGAGGACCCGGCGGGCCCCGGCGGCCACGGCGGCGGCGATGAGCTCGCCGGTGCCCCGGGTGGTGGCGGCCACAGGGTCGTTCCCGGCGGGACCGCCGGCCAGGGGCAGGCCGGAGGCGGCGGCCGACTCGATCACGGCCTCGGTGCCGCGCAGGAACCAGCGGGCCACCACCGGCTGACCGAGCGGCCCGGTCACGGTGGTCTCGATCCACCGCCCCCGGTCCCCGCCGTCGGCGGCTCCCGCGTCGGAGCCGGGGGGGGCGGCGGCGAGGACCTCGGCGAAGCCTTCTCCCCCGTCGGACAGGGGGCACCGGTCGCAGGCCCAGCCGGCGCCGTCGGCGGCGGCGGCCACGGCCGCCGCCACGGTGGCGGCCGTGGCCGTTCCCTTGAAGGCGTCGGGGGCGGCGAGGACAACGGGCGGGCGGGGGGAGTCGGCCATCGGGGACATCGTTGCCCCCTTGGCCACGACTCGGCCATTAGGGTCGCCGATATGGGCGGAGCCGACCTGGTCATCGCCTCCAACCGGGGCCCGCTCTCCTTCCGGCTCGACAGCGCCGGCCAGCCGTTGCTGGCCGACTCGGCGGGGGGCCTGGCCGGTGCTCTTCATCCGCTCCTCCAAGGCAGCGGGGCCACCTGGGTGGCCTGTGCGATGACCGACGCCGATCGCCAGGCGGACGATGCCGGGCTCATGAGCCAGCCGGGACTCGAGCTCGTGACCGTGCGGCCCGACCTCGTCACCTACCGGATGGCCTATGACGTGGTGTCGAACTCGATGCTCTGGTTCTGCCACCACCACCTCTTCGACCTGGCCCGGCGGCCCCGGTCGGGCCACCTGTGGTCCGAGGCGTGGGACGCCTACCGGTCGGTCAACGCCTCGTTCGCCGCCGCCGTGACCGAGGTGGCCAACGACGGGGCCACGGTGCTGATCCAGGACTACCACCTGTGCCTGGTCCCGGAGATGCTCGCCCGGGAGCGGCCGGACCTGAAGACGGTCCACTTCAGCCACACGCCCTTCGCCGATCCGAACATGTTCCGGATCCTCCCGTCGGGCACCGGGCGGGAGCTGTTGGAAGGCATGGCGGCGGCCACGGCCTGCGGCTTCCACACGGCGCGCTGGGAGGCCGCCTATCTGGGCTGCTGCCGTGACATGGGAATCGAGCCCGGTCCCACGTTCGTCTCGCCCCTCGGCCCCAACCGGTCACACCTCGAAGAGCGCGCCTCGTCGAAGGCGTGCCGGGCGGCGCGCCGCCGCATCGACGAGGTGGTGGGCGACCGGCGTCTGGTGGTTCGGGTGGACAGGGTGGAGCCGTCGAAGAACCTCCTGCGGGGGTTCTGGGCCTTCGACGAGCTCCTCCAAACCCAGCCGCAGTGGCGGGGCAAGGTCGTGATGCTGGCCCTCGGCTACGCCTCGCGCGAGACCCTGGCCGAGTACCTGGCCTACGGCACGGAGGTCGAGAACGCGGTGGAGCGGGTGAACCGGACATGGGGGACCCACGACTGGTGTCCGGTCATCCTCGACGTGGCCGACGACCCCGACCGCTCCTTCGCCGCCCTCACGCGTTACGACGTGCTGCTCGTGAACGCCGTGCGAGACGGGCTCAACCTGGTGGCCAAGGAAGGGCCGGTGGTGAACGACAACGACGGCGTCCTCGTTCTGTCGCGCGAAGCGGGCGCCTTCGAGGAGCTGCGGGGGGCGGCCCTCGAGATCAACCCCTACGACGTGGCCGACACGGCTCAGGTGCTGGCCCGGGCGCTGGCCATGGCGGGCCCCGAACGGGCCCGACGGGCGGCGGAGTTGCGGGCCCTCGTCGAGCGACGCCAAGCGGGCGACTGGCTGGTCGACCTGTTGGCGGCGGCCGGATCCTAAAGTCAGGACCCGGCGGCGGCATCGGCCAGTCGACCGAGCAGGTCGAGGGCCTCGACCGGGCTGTGGACTACGACGTCGGCGGCCGCCACCAACTCGGGCGGGGTCTCCTCGTCGGCCACGGCCAGGCGCACGACCCGCATACCCAGGCGGGCCAGGCGGTCGAGGGCGGCGAAGGCGGCCAGGTCACCGGCGTCATCACCGGCGAAGCAGGCAGCGGTGCGGCCGGCGGCCACCCGTTCGACCACCTGGCCCTTGTCGATGGGCACAGGCGGCCGCAGCTCCAGGGCCCGACGTCCGGGCTGGAGCAACAGACCGGTCCGCCCGGCCCAGTCCCGGGCGAACTCCTGCGCCCATGGACCGGCCTCGGGGGCCCGGCGCCAGTGGATGGCCAGGGCCGCCCCTTTGGCCTCCACCCCGACGCCGGGTGGTGCCTCGCTCGTGGCGGCGGCGACCACGGCGGCGGCCGGCTCCATCCAGGGCAGGGCTTCGGGGGCCACGTGGACCTCGCCCCCTTCGGTCCACTCGAGCCCGTAGACGCCGAACAGGCGGACCGACGGACCGGCGCCCTGAAGCGCCCGGGCCAGAAAGGCCACGGGCCGGCCCGAGACCACGGCCACGGCGGCGAAGTGCTCGGCCAGCCGGGCGAGGACGGCGGGGGCGGCGGGAAGAGCCACGGCGTCGTCGGGGTCGTCGACGATGGGTGACAGGGTGCCGTCGAAATCGGTGAGGAGAACAGTGGTGGCCGGTGCGATCAGAAGCGACGCCAGCGGGCCGAGTGACACGGGGCCGTCCATGACTGTGGCGATCGAGAAGCAGCAGTGAACGGTCAGCCGGAGGGCACCGTGGTGGTGGCCCCGGGGGCAAAGCGCGTGGCGAGGTCGGGGCCGACGATCACGACGACGTTGGCCCCGGTCGTACTCGACACCGGTGCCGCCGACGCCGCCGGCTCGATGCTGGCGGCGGGCAGACCGAGGGCGTTGGCCACGGCGTCGGTGTCGGCCGTGACGCCTCCGACGGTGAAGATCTCCGAGGAGGTGACTTTGACGAGAGCGTTCACCGCCGTCAGGGTGGCGAAGCCCTTGGAGGCGAGGAAGGCGGTGGTCGAACCGGCCACCCCGTTGGTATCGGTGGCGTTGGCCACGAGAACGTGGATGCTCGCCGGGGCCACGGTGGTGGACGTCGACGCCGGGGTGTGACCATGGCCCTTCGTGGTCGACTTACCGCCGGCGGGCACCGTGGGCGAGGTCGACGCCGTACTGGCACTGGCGGCCAGGGGCGCCCGTGTGGCCGAGGGCATGAGGAGTACGCCGATGACGACGGCCACGATGACGATGACCAGACCGAGACCCGAACGGGGATGGTCGAACGGCACCGGCGACTCGCCCGAAGGGTGGGCGCCCGATCCGTTGCCGCCGGTGGTGGCGGTCATCGCCGCGGGTGCTGTTGCTCAGCGGCACCCTCGTAACGTCCTCGACGACGCTCGGCCCTCTGCCGTCGCAGCCGCCGGACGAGGAGAGGGAAGTGCTCGAGAGCGGTCCCGCTGTCGACGATCTCGCCGAGCTGGCGGTAGTACTGCGTCGGCGAAATCCCCATGCGGGTGCGGATGGCAGCCGCCTTCTTCTCGGGTCGGGCCCACCACGATTGCTCGAATTCGAGAATCTGCCTGTCCCTGTCGTTCAGTGCCATCGTGGGCCCAGCCTGCCAATGCGCGGGGCGCGAAGCAAGGATCCCCCTGGGCGCATCGTCGTCACCCCGTCCCACCAGCCACCCGGGGCCCCGGGGGCGCCGGGTCCGAGGGACTCGACGCGGCAGTAGCGTGGACGGCCACGCCGGTGTGGCGCAGTGGCAGCGCAGGCGATTTGTAATCGTCAGGTCGTGGGTTCGACTCCCACCACCGGCTCTTCATGATGACGCGAGGGCGGTGACTCCCGAGCGGGCGTGGGACGAGTCGACGACCTCTCCATCTCGGCCCGGGCCCGGGCCACCGCGAAGAAGGCAACGGCGCCGGCGGCGGCGACATTGAGCGACTCGATGGTGCCGTTCTGGGGAATGGACACCAACACGGTGCACCGGCGACGGGTGAGCGCTGCCAGCCCCTTGCCTTCGGCCCCGATGACGAGGGCCACGGGGCCGGCGATATCGATACCGGTCCCTTGACCGTTCGCCCGGCCGAGGGCGAACAGCGACATGTCGGCCGACGCGTCGAGGCCCACGGTGATGACGCCCGTCCTCTCCATGCGCTGCAAGGCGTTCGGGACCCCGGGCACCACGGCCATGGAGAGATGTTCGACGGCTCCGGCCGCCACCTTGGTCACCGTCGGCGTCACGTGGGCGGCGCGATGACGCGGCACCACCACGCCGGTGACGCCGGCGCACTCGGCGCTGCGCAAGAGCGAGCCGAGGTTGTGCGGGTCGGTCACACCGTCGAAGACGACCAGAAAGGGGGCGATGCCGTCGTGCGTCCGGCACAGGTCATCGAGCTCGGTCTCCACCAGTGCTCCGGCCCGGGCGAGGACGCCCTGCGGTGCGTCGGTGCGCGCCTCGCTCTCGAGCCGGCGCCGGGGCACGACGTACAGACGGGCGTGGCGGCGCGCCGCCAGCCGCTCGATGTCGTCGAGCAGCGGCGAGGGCTCCAAGTCCTCGGCCATCCACACCTCGTGGACAGGGCGCCGGCCGGCGGCCAACAACTCCCGGACCGCCCGACGGCCCTCGACCTGGTCACCGCCGAGTCCGTGGCGAACGCCGCCGGCTCCGGCCCGGCCCCTGTTGTCGGGGGCACCGGTGCGCCCGCCACCGCTGCCGGCGGTGGCGTCTCGTCGGTCCGAGCGGCCGGTGCCGGCGCGCCCGGTGCCGGCGGCGGAACGCCCGGAGCCGGCGGCCGAGCGGCGAGCGGCGGGGTTCTGTCCGGTCCGGCCGCGCCCCGACGATGCGGATCCCGCTCGCTTGCCGGGGCGGCGGCCGGGGGCCGGGCTCACGCGCCGGCCACCAGGGCGACGGCCAGACAGGCGATCCCCTCGACGCGGCCGAGCGTCCCGAGACCCTCGGCCCCGGTCGCCTTGACACTCACGGGCGCCCCCAGCACGGCACCGAGGCGCCTTCCCATCTCGTCGGTGTGCTCGGCCAGGCGGGGCCGCTCGCACACCACCGTGCAATCTGCGTTCATCACTCTCATACCTTCGGCCGCCACCAGGTGTGCGACCTCGGCCAGAAGGGCCAGGGAGTCGGCCCCGGCCCACTGCGGATCGGTGTCGGGAAAGTGCCGTCCGAGATCCCCGAGACCGACAGCCCCGAGGAGGGCGTCGGCCAGGGCATGGGCCACCACGTCGGCGTCACTGTGCCCGGCCAGGCCGGCCACACCGGGAATGGTGACCCCACCGAGAACGAGGGGCCGACCGGGGTCGCCCGAGAAGCGATGGATGTCGAAACCCTGACCCACGCGCAGCGTGGGGATGACGTCGGCCACCGTCAGGCCTCGACGAGGGCGCGGGCCATGGCGAGATCGGCCGGGGTGGTCACCTTTACGTTGCGCGGGTCGCCGGGCACGACGCGCACGGTAGCGCCTTGCGCCTCGACGAGGCCGGCGTCGTCGGTGGCGTCCCCACCCGCCGCGTGCGCCCGGCGCAGCACGTCGGCTCGAAAGGCTTGAGGTGTCTGCACGGCCATGAGACGACCCCGATCGACGGTGGAGACGACCGCACCGTCGTCATCGACGCGCTTCAGGGTGTCGGACAGCGCCAAGCCCGGAACGGCGCCGGCGGCGCCGTCGGACACAGCGTCGACGACGGCCCGGAACAGTGCCCCCGAGGCCAGCGGGCGAGCACCATCGTGGACCACGATCACCCGGGCGTCGGGCGGGACGGCGTCCAGCCCGGCACGAACCGACGCGGCGCGCGTGACGCCGCCGGCGACGACGACGTCGGCCCCGTGGGTATCGGGCGAGGGGGAACGGGCCATGTCGGCGGGCACCACCAGAACGACCCCGTCAGCGGCGCAACGGGCCGCCTCCACGGACCAGTCGACGAGTGGGCGCCCGCCGATCTCGGCGAATTGCTTGGGGCCCCCGAAGCGGCTGCCGGAGCCGGCGGCCACCACCACCACCCACACCGTCACCGGGGTGGCCCCCCTGACAACGACGCCGCGGCGACGCGGCGGTCAGGCTGGATCAGGGAAGCGCCTCGTCGAGGCGCTTCTCGGCCGCCTCTTCGTCCACATCGAGGGCGAAGGTGAGCTCGGACACGAGAATCTGACGGGCGCGTTGGAGCATGCGCTTCTCGCCGGCCGACAGGCCCTTGTCCTTGTCGCGGATGGAGAGGTTCCGCACCACTTCGGCTACCTGGTAGATGTCGCCCGAGCGCAGCTTCTCGGAGTGGTTCTTGTAACGCCTCGACCAGTTGGTGGGCATCCGCGCTTCCTTCTTGCGAAGCACGGCGAAGACTTCCTCGACCTCTTCGTCGTTGATGACCTCGCGCAGCCCCACACCTTCGGTGTTGTCGGCCGGCACCATCAAGGTCAGATCCCCGTAGGCCAGGCGTAGAACGAGGTACTCACGCTTCTCGCCGAAGGCCTCTTTGACTTCTCGACGCTCGACGATCGCCGCACCGTGATGCGGATAAACAACCTTGTCACCGATGTCGAACACGTCTTGTCTCCCAACCAAGCTGCGTCAAATGTGCGCAGATCAGTCGCCCATTCTACCTGGTGGCGGCCCGGGGCCCGGCGAGGGCCTTGTTCCAGGTGGAGAGCGGTATCCCCGGTGCGGGGGGACCGGGGCCGTGACCGCCGTCAGGCGTAGCGATCGAGAATCGTTGCCTCGGCCAATCGGGCGAGGCCGTCTTTCACCGACTTGGCACGCGCTTCGCCCACTCGTGACACCTCTTCGAGCTCACCGACCGTGGCCCGCATGATCTTCTGCAGGCCCACGAAGTGCTCGACGATCCCGTCGATGATGGCTTCGGGGAATCGAGGCAGGCGGTGCAGGAGGCGGTAGCCGCGGGGTTCGAGGGCCGTGTCGAGGTCGAGCTGGGCGGGCGCCAGGCCCAGGGCGGCGGCCACCCGTCGCGTGTCGAGGAGCTCTTCGGTGGACAGTCGTGCGAGCGCCTGCAGGGCGCGTTCGAGACCGGCTCGCGCCGAGGTCTGGCCCCCGTCGGTTCCGGCACCGGGGCCCGGGCCGGCCCGCACCGGGGATCCGGCCCGCATGTAGTCGCGCACGACCAGTCGCCGCACCGGTGCCACACCGTCGAGCAGCTCCTCGAGCTGCAGCCGAAGGAGGCGGGCGTCGTCACCCAGTTCCACCAGTTCGCTGTCGATCTCGTCGGCGATCCGGACAGCCAGCTCGGCCGGCTGCAGGACGGCGGTCACGTCGCGCAGTGTCACCGTGTCTTCGATCTCGAGCGACGAGAGCGCCCCGACGGCGGCATCGAGACGCTGACGGAACCTCTCGAGGGTCTGTAGAGCCTGCCCGATGCGTTCGTGCAGGCGGGTGGCGGACTGCAGCACGTGTTTGGCATCCCCGCGGTACACGGTGACCACGCCCATCGATGCCGACACAGAGATAACCGGAACATCGATCGAACGTGCCATGCGTTCGGCCGTGCGGTGGCGCGTGCCCGTTTCGGTCGTGGGGATGGACGGGTTGGGCATGAGATGGACATTGGCCCTGGCGATGCGGGCGGCGTCGGCCGACACGATGATGGCCCCGTCCAGCTTGGCCAACTCGGACAGCCGCTGGGGCGTGAACTCGGCGTCGAGGAGGAATCCGCCGGTGCAGATGGACAGGACGTCAGCATCGTCGCCCACCACGATCAGTGCGCCCCGATTGGCGAGCAACACCCGTTCGAGACCATCGCGTAGCGGCCGACCGGGAGCCACCAGCGCCAGAGCCCCGGCGACGGCCGCGTTTGTTCGCTCCACGAACGCATGGTACCTGGGGTGCAGCGTGAGAGGCCCGGGGGCGCCGACGGACATCACGATGGAGGACGACGTTCTCTCGCAGTCCCGCTATGCCGACGCACGGGCCCGCATGGAGCGCCCTTCACCTTCATCTTCCATGGTGAGGGCGACGGCCACCGCGTCTTCCACCGACGCCACGCGCAGAAGTTCGATACCGGGAGGACCATCGGGACACGAGGCGGGCACGATGGCACGGCGAAAGCCGATGCGGGCGGCCTCCGACAGACGTCGGGGGGCGTGGGGGACCTGGCGGATCTCTCCTCCGAGGCCCACTTCACCGAAGGCGACCATGTCGGCGGCCAACGCCATACGGGCCACGGTGGAGGCCAGAGCCAAGACGAGGGCCAGGTCGGCGGCCGGTTCGGTGACCCGGATACCACCGACGGCGGAGGCGAAGACATCGGTGTGCCCGAACACCACCCCGGCCTGCTCGAGGACGGCGAGCAGCAGGGCCAGGCGGCCGGCGTCGACACCCTGGGCCGAGCGGCGCGGCGGCGCCGACTGCGACGAAGCAGGAGCCCGCAGGGCCTGGATCTCGACCAGGAGAGCCCGCTGCCCTTCCATGGCCGGGAGCACGGCGCTGCCCGGGGTCCCGGGGCGGCGGTCCCCGAGCAGGAGCTTGTGGGGGTCGGTCACCGCCGCCAGGCCGGCATCGCCCATGGCGAAGAGGCCCAGCTCACCGGTGGGGCCGAAGCGGTGCTTGGTCGCCCGCACCAGGCGCAGCTCATGGTGACGGTCCCCCTCGACGGTCATGACCGTGTCGACCAGGTGTTCGAGCACCCGGGGCCCGGCGAGGGCACCGTCTTTTGTCACGTGGCCCACGAGCACGAACGGCACCTGCTGCGTCTTGGCCAGCCGCACCAGGTATTCGGCGCAGGCACGCACCTGGGGGACGCCCCCCGGCAGGCCTGAGACGTCGGGGTCGGCCACGGCCTGGATGGAGTCCACCACCACCAGGGCCGGGGGCGATTCCCCCATGGTGCGGGTCACGGCACGGACGTCGGTGGCCTCCAGCAGCAAAAGAGTGGGCGGCACGGGGCCGAGGCGCTCGGCCCGCAGACGAACCTGGGCGGCGGACTCTTCGGCCGACACGAGCACCACATCGGCTCCGGTGATGGCCATGGACCGCAGCACCTGGAGCAGAAGCGTCGACTTCCCCACGCCGGGCTCTCCGCCGAGGAGCGTGACCGATCCGGGGACGAATCCCCCGCCGAGCACCCGGTCGAGCTCGGTCAGGCCCGTCGACTGGGGGGCCGCCCCCGAGACGTCGACGGCACAGAGGGGGACGGGCACGAGGTCGGGATCCCCGGCTCCGAGGCCCGGGCGGAGACCCGCCGGGGTCGCCGCCGGAACCGCCTCCTCCACCAGGGAATTCCACTCGCCACAGGTCGGACAACGACCGGCCCACCGCGCCGTCGTGACCCGACACGCCCGGCACCGGTGGACCGACCTCTGTCTGCTCATTGCCGCAGGGTAGGTCGCCGGTGTGACAGCCCGGTCGATGCCCGGACGCGCCGAATGCAGGTGGCGCTTTCAGATGACGTTGGATGACCCACGGGCGCCGTCACGGCGCCCGTGAGCTGTCACGTGCTCGGGCCGGCCCCGGCCAGTTCCACCGGCGGTGGCTGCAGGCCTTCGATCGTGCGGAACACGATCTCGTCGTTGTCGACGTCGACCACGATCGTCTCGCCCACGCGGAATTCCTTCCACAGGATGCGTTCCGACAGCGGGTCCTCCACGAACTGCTGGATGGCCCGGCGCAACGGCCGCGCTCCGAGTGTCGGGTCGTAGCCCTTGTCGGCCAGCATGACCTTGGCCGCCGGTGTGAGTTCGAGGCCCAGACCCTGGCTCTCCAGCTGGTCGCCGACACGCTTGATCATGAGGTCCACGATCTCGACGACTTCCTCGCGCGACAACTCGTGGAAGACGATCACCTCGTCGATCCGGTTCAGGAACTCGGGACGGAAGTGCTGCTTCAGCGCTTCGTTCACCTTCGTCTTCATGCGCTCGTAGCTGACCGCTTCCGACGATTTGGCGAACCCGACCGAGGACTTGCGCAGATCGGCCGTCCCCAGGTTGGAGGTCATGATCAGCACCGTGTTCTTGAAGTCGACCGATCGACCCTGGGCGTCGGTCAAGCGACCGTCCTCCAGGATCTGCAGCAGTGCGTTGAACACGTCGGGGTGGGCTTTCTCCACCTCGTCGAACAGAACCACGGAGAAGGGCTTGCGCCGCACCGCCTCGGTGAGCTGACCACCCTCTTCGTAGCCGACGTATCCAGGGGGAGAGCCGACCAGGCGCGACACGGTGTGCTTCTCCATGTACTCGCTCATGTCGAGCTGGATCAGTGCGTCCTCGTCGTCGAAGAGGAACTCGGCCAGCGTCTTGGCCAGCTCGGTCTTGCCCACACCCGTCGGGCCCAGGAAGATGAACGAACCGCTCGGACGCTTGGGGTCCTTCAAGCCGGCGCGGGTACGGCGCATGGCACGCGACAGCGCCTTGATGGCCTCTTCCTGGCCGATGACACGCTTGTGGAGCTCGTCCTCCATGCGCAGCAGCTTGGAGGTCTCCTCCTCGGTGAGGCGGTAGACGGGGATGCCGGTCCAGTTGGCCAGGACCTCGGCGATGACTTCTTCGTCGACGATGTCGAAGAGCTCGACGCCCTCGGCCCGCCACTCGGCCTCCATGGCCGTCTTGCGGTCGAGACGTTCCTTCTCCTGCTCGGCCAACTTCTTGGCCTGGTCGAATGCCTGGCGCTCGATAGCCGAATCCTTGTCGATGCGGATCCGGTCGATCTCCTCTTCGAGCTTCTTGTAGTCCGGAGGCGTGGTCATGCGCCTGATGCGCAGACGGCTACCGGCCTCGTCGATGAGGTCGATGGCCTTGTCGGGCAGGTAGCGGTCGGCCAGGTAGCGGTCGGCCAGGTTGGCCGCCGCCACCAGGGCCTGGTCGGTGATGGTCACCGAGTGGTGCGACTCGTAGCGGTCGCGCAGTCCCTTCAGGATCTCGATGGTGTGCGCCACCGTGGGCTGCTCCACCTTGATCGGCTGGAACCGGCGCTCGAGGGCGGCGTCCTTCTCGAGGTGCTTGCGGTACTCGTCGAGGGTGGTGGCCCCGATCGTCTGCAGCTCCCCGCGGGCCAGCATCGGCTTCAGGATGGAGGCGGCGTCGATGGCGCCCTCGGCGGCGCCGGCGCCGACGAGCGTGTGCAGCTCGTCGATGAACAGCACGATGTCGCCCCGGGTCCGGATCTCCTTCAGGACCTTCTTCAACCGCTCCTCGAAGTCACCGCGGTAGCGGCTCCCGGCCACCAGGGCGCCGAGGTCGAGGGTGTAGAGCTGCTTGCCGCGCAACGTCTCGGGCACGTCGTTGGCCACGATCTTCTGGGCCAGGCCTTCGACGATGGCCGTCTTGCCCACACCGGGCTCGCCGATGAGAACGGGGTTGTTCTTGGTGCGCCGCGACAGCACCTGCATGACCCGCTCGATCTCCTTGTCCCGACCGATGACGGGGTCGAGCTTGCCTTCGCGGGCCAGCTGCGTGAGGTTGCGACCGAACTGGTCGAGGACGGGGGAGCCCGAAGGGGTCTCCGATGCCGTCGAGCCGGGGCCGGCGCCGACCGACTCCTTGCCCTGGTATCCCGACAGGAGCTGGATGACCTGCTGGCGCACCCGGGCCAGATCGGCCCCCAGGCTCACGAGCACCTGGGCGGCCACGCCCTCACCCTCGCGGACGAGGCCGAGGAGCATGTGCTCGGTGCCTATGTAGTTGTGGCCGAGCTGCAGCGCCTCGCGCAGGGACAGCTCGAGGACCTTCTTGGCCCGGGGCGTGAAGGGTGGAGACCCTGTCGGCGCCGTGCCCGAGAGCCCGATCGTCTCCTCCACCTTCTCGCGCACGGCCTCCAAGGAGATGCCGAGTTGCTCAAGGGCTTTGGCCGCGACCCCCTCGCCCTCGTGGATGAGGCCGAGAAGAATGTGCTCGGTACCGATGAAGCTGTGATTGAGCAGGCGCGCTTCCTCTTGCGCCAGCACCAACACCCTCCGTGCCCGGTCCGTGAAGCGTTCGAACACCAGTCCGCCTCCCTCGACGGCTCGATTTCCTAGAAACGAGTCTACCGGTCGGACTGAACGAACCAACACCAGTCCGACACGAATCTGAGTCGTGGATCCGTTGTGTTCTCCTTCGGCAGATCGGGGCCGGATCCTGACGACGACCACATACCGCGGTCATCTGACTCGTCAGCCGACCAGGAGGAGGTTCGGTGGGGGCCCCGGGTCGAACCGGGGGCGCCGGCCACACAAACCCCGCCGGGATGTCGATCCCGCCGTTGACAGGGCCCTGACCAGGACCGGACCACTGATCGGGACAAACCCCTGTTGTCGCTCCTCGCACTCCTTCGCCTATCGTTCTGCGCGGTGAACGCTGCTCCTCTTTTGTCGCTCCCATTCATGGACGGCAACCTGGCCAGCCTGGAGCCCGAGCTTCGGGAGTCCGTGCGCTCGGGTGACCCCTTCCTCGACGAGGTCACCGGCCATCTCATCGCCGCCGGAGGCAAGCGCCTGCGCCCGGGGCTGGCCCTGGCCGCGGCCACCGGGGGAAAGCATGAAGCCGGGGCCGACGACCTCCAGGGGGCCGTGGCCGTGGAGCTCGTGCACCTGGCGTCGCTCTACCACGACGACGTCATGGACGAGGCCACCATGCGCAGGACGGTCGAGAGCGTGAACGCGCGCTGGGGCAATCTGGTGGCCATCGTGGCCGGCGACTTCCTGCTGGCCCGGTCGGCCGAGATCGCCGCCTCGCTCGGGACCGAGATCGCCGGACTTCTCGCCCACACCCTGGGCCAGCTGTGCCAGGGACAGGTGGCCGAGGTCAGGGCGGCCTTCAGCACCGAGCGCACCGAGGACCACTACTTCACCGCCATCGCCGGCAAGACGGCGGCGCTCATGGCCACGTCGTGCCGCATCGGTGCCCTCACCGGGGCACTCCCCCAGGCCGAGGTGGACGCGCTCACGACATTCGGTCTCTGCTTCGGCATGCTGTTCCAACTGCGTGACGACGTGCTCGACGTCATCGGCACCGAAGAGGATCTGGGGAAGCTCCCCGGGCAGGACCTGGCCGAGGGCATCTACACATTGCCGGTGCTGAAGGCCCTGCACGATCCCGAGGCCGGCTCCGAACTGGCGCCTCTGCTCGGCAAGCCTCTGGACCAACCGGAGCGGGACAAAGCGCGCTCGATCGTGGCCGGATCGACGGCCATCGACGCCACGGTGGCGGCCGGCCGGCGCTACGTCCAGGAGGCGGCCGACGCCGCCGCCTCCCTGCCCGGCACCGACCTCGGTCGTGCTCTCACAGAGTTGGCCCGCGGACTGCTCGACGATCTTCCCGTCGTCAGCCGGTAGAGCGCCCGGGAGTCGCCGGTAGCGGCGACGATGACCGGCCCGAGAGCCGGCCATCGTCGGTCACACCGGTGCGCGGAGGTTCTCCCGGGTTGGTCCCGTCAGGAACTGGCGCCCGACGGGCACTTGGCGTTGATCTTGGTGGCCAGGGCGCCGGCCTTGGTGTCGGCCTTCTGCAGCTTGGTGATGCGCTTCTCGACACGGGCGGCAAGCTTCGTGTGATGGGCCGTTGTCAGCTTCGTCTCCTGCGCCTGCAGCTTGGCCAGGCGCCTGGTGATGGCCGTCTCGACTTTGGTGATCTTGGTCAGCGCCTTTGGGGCCCGGGCACAGCGGGTGACGCTGGTGGACGTCGTGGTGGTGGCAAACGCGGCCCCACCGGTTCCGACGGCGACGGCACCGCAGATCACAGTGACGGTCACCGCCTTCTTGGCCAGCGTCATTGCCGGGAAGTGGCTGAACATGGACCGACCTTTCCTATCGGAACCGGCTCATCCGGCTCGCCTACCGCTCCACCATCGGCCGGCGAGGTAAGCCCCTTGTGTGCCATCTGTTATGAAATGACGAAAATCTGCCCAACGACGCCCCAACAAACCCGCGTCCGAGAGGCCGGCACGAGGCCCCGATCGACGGGCGCCGCTCTATCGTTCGGGGCGCAGGGTCGGGAAGGCGATGACCTCGCGGATGTTGGCCACGTCGGCCAGCAGCATCACCAGGCGGTCGATACCGATGCCCAGCCCCGCCGTGGGGGGGAGCCCGAGCTCCAAGGCGCGGAGGTAGTCCTCGTCCACGGCCATGGCTTCGTCGTCGCCGGCGGCGCGCGCCGCGGCCTGGGCCTCGAAGCGCGCCCGCTGGTCGTCGGGATCGACGAGCTCGGAGAAGGCGTTGCCGAGCTCGCGCCCGGCCACGACGGGTTCGAACCTCTCGACCAGATCGGGGTCATGGCGATGACGACGCGACAACGGCGACACTTCGGCCGGGAAGTCGGTGACGAACACCGGCCCCCACAGATCGGTCTCCGTCGTCTTCTCATAGAGCTCGAGCAGAAGCTTCCCCGACCCCCAGGTCGGGTCCGGCTCCACCCCGGCCGCCGCCACCCGGGTGCGCAACTCCTCGACCGGCGTGTGCACGCTCGCCTCGTTCCCGGTGGCCTCGGTCACCAGTTCGGCCATGGTGGCGCGTCGCCACGGTGGGGTGAGGTCCAAGGGACGCCCCTGATACACGAGCGACGTCGTTCCCCGCAGCTCCGTCGCCAGGCCGGCCACCAGCTGCTCCACCAGCACCATGAAGTCGTGGTAGTCGGCGTAGGCCTGGTAGAGCTCGAGCATGGTGAACTCGGGGTTGTGGCGCGGCGAGAGTCCCTCGTTGCGAAACACCCTTCCGATCTCGAAGACCTTCTCGAAGCCGCCGACGACGAGGCGCTTCAGGAACAACTCAGGGGCGATCCGGAGGTACAGGTCGGCGTCGAGGGCGTTGTGGTGGGTCACGAAGGGCTTGGCCGTCGCTCCCCCGATGACGGCGTGGAGCATCGGTGTCTCGACCTCGACGAAACCGTCGGCCTCGAGGCGCCGGCGCAGCGAACTGATCACGCGACTGCGCAAGCGCAGCACCTCACCGGCGCGTTCGTTGGCCCACAGGTCGACCTCGCGCTGACGGAAACGCGTTTCGACATCGGTGACGCCCTTCCATTTGTCGCCGAAGGACCGGCGGGCCTCGGCCAGCAGGACCCACTGGCGTACCTGCACGGACAACTCACCCTTGCGCGTCCGCATCACGGGCCCACGCGCCCCGACCCAGTCCCCTTGCGACAGATGGGAGAAGGTGTCGAAATCGGCCGTCACCTTCTCGGTGGCGAAGAGCTGGATCTGACCCGACGAGTCGCGGAGCGTGGCGAAGGCCAAGCGGCCCTGGGGCCGCGTGAGCATCACCCGACCGGCCACGGCCACGTCGTCCTCGGTCTCCTCGCCCGCTCCCAGAGCGGCGTAGCGCTCGTGCAGCGCGGCGGCTTCGGCCGTGCGTTCGAAACGGTACGGGACGTCGGCCATGGGCGACGACGCTATCGGCCAGCAGTAGGCCACGCTGACAGTGGCTCGTAAGACGGTGGTTGGCGCGTCTAGTCGTCTTTGATGTTGCGGTCGTAGATCAGGCGCAGGCCATGCAGCGTGAGCCACGGTTCGCGATGCTCGATGCGGGCCGACAGCGGTGCCACGATGTCCGACAGCCCGCCCGTGGCCACCACCGTGCACCGCCCGATCTCGTCCATGATCCGCCGGCACATCCCGTCTACCTGTTCGGCGTAGCCGTACAGAGCGCCCGACTGGATGGACTCGACCGTCGACTTCCCGATGACGCTGCGGGGCTCGATCAGCTCCACGCGCCGGAGGGCGGCGGCGTGGTGGAACAGGGCGTCCATGGAGATGGCGATGCCCGGTGCGATGGCGCCGCCGAGGTACTCCCCGGCGTCCGAGATGACGTCGAACGTCGTGGCCGTCCCCAGGTCGACCACGATGCAGGGACCCCCGTACAGGTCATAGGCACCAATGGCATTGGCGATCCGGTCGGGGCCCACCTCCTTGGGGTTCTCGTAGAGGATCGGCATGCCCGAACGCACCCCCGCCTCGAGGACGATGCAGGGAACGTCGAACCATCGACTGGCCATCTGGCGCAGCGCGGCCGTGAGGCGGGGAACCGACGAGGTCACCGCCATCCCGGTCACCACTTCGGCCACGTCCATCCCGTCCAGGGTGAGCAGCTGTGAGATGAGCAGGGCCAGTTCGTCGGGGGTGCGGTCGTCGACCGTCGACAGGCGCCAATGATGAGTCAGGCCGGCGGGCTCGGGTGGCATCGGCGGAGCAGGGCGGGTGCCGGCCGGCGGCTCGTCGCCCGGTCCGGTGGAGAACAGTCCGATGACCGTCTCGGTATTGCCCACGTCGATGGCCAACAGCACGATCAGTCCTCCTCGAGATCGAGACCGAGATCGAGGACGGGCGCCGAATGGGTGATGGCCCCCACCGAGATCAGGTCGGCGCCGGCCGCCGCATAGTGCGGGGCGGTGTCGAGGGTGACGCCCCCCGACACCTCCACGAGAACACGGGTGCCGGGGTGGCCCACCCGGGCCAGGGCCACACACGACGCCACCTCGGCCGGGGTCATGTTGTCGAGGAGCACGGCGGCGGCGCCGGCCTCGATCGCTTCGGTCACCTGGTCGGCGCGGTCACACTCGACCTCCACCAGCCGGCCCGGCCACCATTGCCGCGCCCGGGACACCGCCTCGGCGATGCCGAGGCCGCCCAGGTGGTTGTCCTTCACCAAGATGGCCTCCGACAGATTGCCGCGGTGGTTGAAAGCCCCCCCGGCGCGCACTGCCGCCTTCTCGAGGGCGCGCAGACCGGGCGTCGTCTTGCGGGTGTCGAGGACCCGGGTGGCCCGGTTGGCGGCGCTCACCACCTGGACGTACTGCGAAGCGGTGGTGGCCACGCCCGACAGGTGGCACAGGAAGTTGAGCGCCGTGCGCTCGGCCGTGAGGATCGATCGCAAGGCACCGGCCACCGATCCCACCACCGAACCGGCCACCACGGGGCTGCCGTCGTCGAGCTCCCAGTCAACGACGACGGTGGGATCGACCTGGGCGAAGGCCTCCAGGGCGCACAGACGACCGGCCACCACCCCCGGCCGGCGCGCCACGATCTTGGCCCGGGCCATGGTGGCGGCGGGAACCAGTGACGCGGTGAGATCGCCCAGGGGCAGGATGTCCTCGGCCAGGGCCCGGCCCACCGCGTCGCGCACGGCCAGCAGCGGCGGATCCACGGGACCGGTGGACGTCACCGCGTCCCCGGCGCCGCATCGAGACCGACCGGGGTGTCCCCATCGGGGAACCGTCCGTGCACCAAGCGGAGGCGCCACTCGAGATGGGACTCGGGGTACTCGACCCGGGCGTGCGCCCCCCGCGTCTCGACCCGGGCGTCGGCCGAACGCAGCAGGGCGCCGGCCACCACGGCCAGGTTGGCCACTTCGCCGGCGGCGCGCCCGGCCGGCCACTGCGCAGCGCCGGCGGCCACATCGCCCACCTCTTCGGCGGCGGCGGCCAGAGACGCCGTCGACCGGAGCACCCCGGCCCCCTCGGTCATGGCCCGTTGCAACCGGTGGCGGCTCTTCATGACGTCGTCGCCGCCGCGCCCGCCATATCCGCGCGTCGTGACCCACGCCGGCGCCGGAATGTCACTCACGGCCGTGCAGCCGATGTCGGTCCCCGGCCCGCCACCGAGCAGGGCCCGCATGACCCCGGTCCGCTCCGGCGCGTCGCGGCCCTCTTCGATGGCCTCGGCCAGGCGCGCACCGAACACCATCCCCTCGAGCAGTGAGTTCGATGCCAACCGGTTGGCCCCGTGTACGCCCGTGCACGCCGTCTCCCCGGCGGCCCACAGTCCCGGCAGGGCGCTGGCGCCGTCGAGGTCGGTAATGACACCGCCCGACAGGTAGTGGGCGGCCGGGGCGATGGGCAACCAGTCGACCGACGGGTCGAGTCCGGCCGCCGCCAGCCGTTCGGCCAGGGTGGGGAAGCGCTCGTCGAACGCTTCGAGGCCGGTAGCGTCCAGCCACAGGTGCGGCACTCCGCCGGCGCTCATCCGCTCGGCCATGGCCCGGCTCACGACGTCGCGCGGAGCGAGCTCGTCGACGAACCGTTCGCCGCCGGCGTCACGCAGCAACGCCCCGTGGCCTCGCAACGCCTCGGACAACAGCGGCCGCGGCACGGCCGGATGGTGAAGGGCGGTCGGATGGAACTGGAAGAACTCGACATCGGCGACAGCCACCCCCGCCCGCAGAGCCATGGCGATGCCGTCGCCGGTGGCCTCCACCGGATTGGTGGTGACGGCGTAGAGCTGGCCGGCGCCCCCCGTGGCCAGAACCACGTGGCGGGCCCACACATCACGCACGCCGCCGTCGGGATCGACCGCCACTACCCCCGCACAGCGGCCGCCCTCCACCAGCAGGTCGAGGGCGAACCACTGCTCGAGCACGGCCGCCGCCGTGTGCTCCACCGCCGACACCAGAGCGCGTTCCACCTCGGCCCCCGTGGCGGCACCGCCGGCGTGCAACACCCGGGCCGTGGAGTGACCGCCTTCGCGCGCCCGGGCCAGGTCCCCCCCCGCCTCGCGGTCGAACACCGCCCCCAAGGCGATGAGCTCTCGCACGCGTCCCGGGCCTTCGTCGACGAGCATCCTGACGGCGTCGGTGTCGCACAGGCCGGCGCCGGCGGCCAGGGTGTCGGCCAGGTGCAGATCGGTCGAGTCTTCTTCCCCGCCCAGTACGGCGGCCACCCCGCCCTGGGCCCAGCGCGTGGCCGACTGCTCGAGCTCGGCTTTCGTGAGCACGCCGACCCGCATGCCCGGCACCTCGGCCAACCGGACGACAGTGGACAGCCCGGCCACACCGGAACCGAGAACGAGGACGTCGAGCTCCACCGCCGGACCCGCCCCCGACACGTGGGCGGTTGTCAGCCGGTCACGGCCGGGAGCAGCTCGGCCTCGTACAGACCGGCGTCAACGGTGGACGTGATCGCGATGGGAGCGTTGTTGGCGTCGACCTGCACGATCGTGGGGGCGAACTGCTCGAGCTCGGCCTCCTCGTAATCGGCGTAGGTGATGACGATGACCTTGTCACCATGATGCACGAGCCGCGCCGCGGCACCGTTCAGGCACACCTCGCCGGGACCACCGACGATGGCGTAGGTCTCGAATCGGGCACCGTTGTCGATGTCGACCACGGTCACCTGCTCGTACTCCAAGATGCCGGACAGCTTCATCAACTCGGGATCGAGACTGATGGAACCCACGTAGTCGAGATTGGCGTCGGTCACCGTCGCCCGGTGGATCTTGGATTTCATCATGCGCCGGCGCATCGCCCTCAGCGCTCCTCTCTTCTCGGGTCGTTCATCACGCCACCGCCACCGGGGTGTCGGCGTTCTCGAGCACCAGGCCGATGTTGTCGATCAACCGCACCGCCCCCACCGTGGCCGCCACCAGCAACCGGACCTCGCCGCCCAGTCGCTGCGGTGTACCGAGCGTGGCGGCGTCGACGGCCACGGCGTAGTCGGGCTCGACCCCGTCGGTGGCGTCGAGCACGGCCACCATGGCCTCGCCCACCCGGATCGGGTCGCGCTCACCGGTGTCGAGTGCTCCGAGACCGGCGTCAAGGGCGCCGTGCAGAGCCACGGCGGCACGGCGACCGGCGTCGGACAGCCGGACGTTGCGGCTCGACAGGGCCAGACCGTCGGCCTCGCGCACGGTGGGACAGGGCACGATCTCCACCGGCAAAGACAGGTCGGCCACCATGCGCCTGACCACGGCCAGCTGTTGGAAGTCCTTCTCGCCGAAGTACACCCGGCTGCGGCCGGCGAGCGAGCACAGCTTGGCCACCACCGTGGCCACCCCGTCGAAGTGCCCCGGGCGCGACGCTCCCTCGAGGACGTCGCCCACGGCGTCGACGTGCACCGAGGTGGCCACCGGTGCCGGGAAGCCGGGGTACATCTCGTGCACCGGGGGAGCGAAGACGATGCTCGCCCCCGAGGCGGCGGCCTGCTCCACGTCCCCGTCGAGATCACGCGGGTAGTTGGCCAGGTCCTCGGCCACGTTGAACTGAAGCGGGTTCACGAAGACGGTGACGGCCACGATGTCGCACTCCGCCGCCGCCCGCTCCACCAGGGAGCGGTGACCGGCATGCAGCGCACCCATGGTGGGGACGAGCCCCCCCCGTCGTCCGAGGGCGCGCTCGGCCTCGAGGGCATCGGAAAATCCCCGGGCCGTGGTGATCACGCGCACGGTGCCATCCCCGCTGGAACCGGCTGCGGGCGCACTGGCTCGGCCGGCACCGCACCCGACTGCGCCAACCGGCGGACCAGAGCCACGCCGGCGTCGTACCCGGCGATCTCCTCGGGCCGCAGCGCCTGCCGGTGAGCCGCCAGGGTGGCAACGTCGCCCCGGGCGGCCGGACCGGTGAGGGCGGCGGCCGGACCCAGATCGGCCACGTCCTGGAGGGTGGCGGCGGCCAGGGCCATGAATGCGTCGAGGCCCAGTCCGGCGCTGTCGGCCACCCTCTGCACCTGGCCGAGCAGAGCCACCAGGTGGTTGGCGGTGATGCAGGCCGCCGCGTGATAGGCGGCGCGGTGGTCGTCGTCGATCTCGATGCACCGTCCCCCGAGGGCCCGTCCCAGGCGGGTGGCCATGGTGTCGCCGGCCACGGCGAAGGTGATCCCAGTGCGCAGTCGGACCCGGCCCACCTCGGGCGAAGGCAGCGGCATCAGAGGGTGCAGCGACGCCCGGCGCTCATGGGGGGCGAGGACATCGAGGCCGAGGGCGCCCGACAGGTGGAGCACGACGGTGGAGGCGACCGGTCGAATGGCGGCCGCCACCTCGCCCACGACCGCATCGGGCGTGGCGATGATCACCACGTCGACTCCGGCGGCCGCCGCCCTCGGGTCGTCGCCCCGGGCCACCACGCCGCGCAGGACGAATCCCGTGTCGACAAGGGCCGAAGCCATCGAACGGCCGGCCCGTCCGGGGCCCACCAGTCGGAGAGTTGTCACCGGAAACCTTTCTGCGCTCCGGCCCCTTCGAGAGGGTGCCGGTCGCGTCAGGCGATCGGATCAGTACTCCCGAAGCTTACCCAGTACGTGGACGACTCCACCAGAGGCAATCCTCACCGACGGGGCGACGAGATCGGGCGCCAGATCGGCCAGCGGCTCGACCACGAAACGGCGCTCCCACATCCGTGGATGGGGACGACCAGATCGGGTTCGTCGATGACCATCTCGCCCACGAGAAGGACGTCGACGTCCAAGGTCCGCGGCCCGTTGCGCACCGTCCGCACCCGGCCGGCCTCCTGCTCCAACCGGTGGGCCACCTCGAGCAGCTCCCATGGCGTCAGCTCGGTGTCGAGCTCGGCCACCAGGTTCAGGTAGTCCTCCTGGCCCGGCGGACCCCCGATCGGCTCGGTCCGGTACACCGGCGACACCGCCACCAGGTCGGGGAGTCCCGACACGGCTCGGCGCAGATGGCCTTCGCTGTCGCCCACGTTCGAGCCGAGACCGAGAAATGCCCGCACCTCGTGTCCAGGGTCAGCGCCGGGGCCGGGCGAGCCGGACACCGGTCGAGCCGATGTCGTAGGCCACCGGTGGCCGCAGCTTGCGCACCGTGACCGTCACCGACGTCACCGGGGAGGCCCCGAGCACGGCATCGGCGATGGCGCCGGCCAGGGACTCGAGAAGCTCGTGGGGCGCCCCGGCCACCACCGCGGCGGTGGCCTCGATGATGGCGCCGTAGTCGGCCGTGTCGGCCAGGGCGTCACTGGCCGCCGCCGCCTCCATGTCGATCTCCAGATCGAGATCGATCTCGAAGGGCTGGGGGCGGGTCCGTTCTTCGTCGAGCAGTCCATGCACCCCGACCAGGCGCAGGGCCCGGATCTCGATCCGGTCCCCCCTCACCGACCCGTTCCGGCACCACGAGGGGGCGCCCGCCGCTTGTCGGTCGACGCCGTCCCCAAGGTGATGGCCTGGGTGGCGATGTCGCGGCCCTGGGGGCCCATCTGATGACCGACGAGCTGCTCCACAGCGACGATGGCCTGGGCACCGCCGGGCAGGCGGCCCGACCAGAACAGGTAGCCGGCCACCACCCCCATGAGCCGGTCGCCCAGCTCCTCCTGGTGGACGAGCACCCGTTCGTCGGCCTGCCGCCATTCGTCGAGGCCCCGGTAGAGGTCGAGCAGCGTCTCGCGCACATCGCCGGCGGGCCCGAAGGGGAAATGCGAGCTCGGTATCTCACCCTCGTCGTAGGCGGCCAAGTTGTGCGACGAAGGCAGCAGCGACACCACCCGGGTGAAGCCCTGGACCCGCAGCCAGATGATCTCCTCCTGGCGCCGGACCCGTCGGTGGTTGGGAGCGAATCCCCCCGGTCGTTCGCTCACCGCCAGCTGGTCCTGGACCACCCACGTGAAGTTCCTCGGCGAAATGCCCGCCGCCCATTTGCCTCTCATTGCGAGTGTCCCCTCATGCCCACATGCCCTTCATGACCACTGGCCTTCATGCCGGCACCGAACCGGTCTGCCCCACGAGCGTCGCCGCCTGCACCGTGGCGGCCACATCGTGGACCCGTACCATCGCCGCGCCGGCGAGCATGGCCCACGTGGCCGTGGCCAGCGATCCGGCCAGGCGGTCCTCCACCGGAGCGGGCCCGCCGTTCGCCGTGGGCGCCAGGCGGCCGAGGAACGACTTGCGGCTCGTGCCCACCAGTACCGGAAAGCCCTCGGCGACCAACTCCGACAGGTGGTGCAGCAGGGACAGATTCTGCCCCACCGTCTTGCCGAAGCCGATCCCCGGATCCACCCACACCTCACCGACACCGCCGTCGCTGGCCTCCCGGGCCCGGGCCACCACGAACGACCGCACCTCGGCGGCCACGTCCTCGTAGCGGGGGCCCTCCTGCATGGTGCGCGGCGTCCCCAACATGTGCATGGCCACCCATCCCACCCCGTGGGAGGCGGCCACCGGCCACAGGGTGGCCGAGATGTCGTTCACCATGGTGGCCCCGGCGCCCACGGCGGCCTCGGCCACCCCCGGCTTCACCGTGTCCACCGAGACGCGCACGTGGGGGGCGAGGGCCTCGATCACCGGCACCACCCGGCGGCACTCCTCGGCTTCGGAGACCGGCTCGGCCCCGGGCCGGCTCGACTCGCCGCCCACGTCGACCAGGTCGGCCCCCTCGGCCACCATCTCGAGGCCCCGCTCGAGCGCCTTCTCGGGGTCGAGGTACCTGCCTCCGTCGGAGAAGGAGTCGGGCGTCACGTTCAAGACGCCCATCACGAGGGGCCGCATGGGCCGTAGCGTAGAGCCGCCCGCGCCGGCCCGCGCCCGGTCCGGCCCGAAATCTCCGACCGGATTCTTCATCGGCCGTGCACGAATTCCATGGCCTCGGCCCGGGTCCGGGGGTCCTCACGGAACAGGCCCCGCACCGCCGATGTGATCGTGAGCGTCCCCGGCTTGCGCACCCCGCGCATCGACATACACAGATGCTCGGCCTCCACCACCACCAGCACCCCACGGGGCTCGAGGACCTTCTCGATGGTGTCGGCGATCTGGGTGGTCATCCGCTCCTGCACCTGTAACCGGTGGGCGTAAGAGTCGACCAGACGGGCCAGCTTCGACAGTCCCGTGATCCGACCGTCGTCTCCGGGTATATAGCCCACGTGCGTCTTACCCATGAACGGGATCATGTGGTGCTCGCACAACGAGGCGAACGGAATGTCGCGCACGAGCACCATCTCGTCGTGTTCGGCGGCGAACGTCACCGTGAGATAGCTCCCCGGGTCCTGGTCGTTCCCGGCGAACAATTCCTGGTACATGGCCGCCACCCGGCGGGGCGTGGCCAACAGGCCTTCGCGACCGGGATCCTCCCCGATGGCCACGAGCAGCTCGGACACCAGCTGTTCCACGCGCTCGACATCCACGCTCATGACGCGTCACCTTCTCCTTGCGTTGCACTTGCGACGTTTCTTTCCGGGGTTTTTCGTTCTGCGCCGGCCGATCCGTCGGCCGACGCCGCCGCGCTTTTGCGTCAGTCGGTCACCGCCGGTGTCACCCGACGGGGACGGGGCCCTTGTAGACGCGCACGTCCGGCAGGTTGCGGTAACGCTCGGCCACGTCGAGGCCGTAGCCGACGACGAAATCGGGAGGAACGTGGAAACCGACGTAACGCAGATCGAGCTTCGACGGCTGCCGTCCTTCCTTCACCAGCAACGCGCACACTTCGAGGCTGGCCGGCTGACGGGCCAGGAGACTGCGGCGCAAGTACGACAGCGTGAGCCCACTGTCGACGATGTCCTCGACGACAAGGACATGACGGCCGGTGAGATCGGAGTCGAGGTCCTTCACGATGCGCACCACACCGCTCGTCGTCGTGGCCGACCCGTACGACGCCACGGCCATGACGTCGATCTCGACCGGCAACCGGATGGCACGCGCCAGATCGCTCATGAAGACGAAGGCGCCTTTCAGCACCCCCACGAGCAAAGGCGGGCGCCCCTCGTAGTCGGCCGTGAGCTCCTCACCGAGCTGGGCCACCCGCTTGTCGAGGACATCTTCGGCCACCACGACCTCACCGAGATGCGGGTCGTCACGCCAGGGGTCCACCGCACCTGACATCCGTTGCCCTCCGGCGCGCCAGGGCGACCCCACCTCATCGGCCATCGGGCGGACACTACCAACGCCAGATCAACAATCAGCCGGGGCTCCCGGCCGGGCCGCGCCCGATGCGCCCACCGGCGCCACCGACAGCCGGCCACCCGAGCGCCTGACCCGCACCCCGGGGGCCACGTCGGTCGCCTTGGCCTCGCCCCGGGCCACGCCGAGCACCCGCTCGATGGCGGCCAGATCCGGTGGGTAGGGCCCGTCATGGCGCAGCCACCGCCGGGTGGCCCGGCGGGCCAGGGGTTCCGGGGCACCGGTCAGCTCGGCGCTGTTCGACGGATCGATCCCGGCCGCCAGCTCGTCGAGGAGGTCGCCCTCGGCGGCGAGCAGTCCCGCTTGGCGGGCGAGGACCGGCACCACGTCGCGCCCGGCGATCTCCGAGCACAGCGGGAGGAGCTCGTGGCGCACCCGGTTGCGTCGGAACCGCGGGTCACTGTTGGAGGGGTCGCGCACCGGATCGAGGCCCAGGCTCCGGCACAGGGCCCGGGTCTCGGACCGCCGCAGTCCGAGGATCGGATGCCGCCGTCCGGCCCGCATGGCGGCCAGCCCGTCGAGGCCCGCCCCCCGCAGCAGGTTGAGCAGCACCGTCTCGGCCTGGTCGTCCATGGTGTGGCCGGTGGCCGCATCGGGCCCCACCGCACCGCGGCGCGCCGTACGGGCCCGGGCTTCGAGGTTCGGACCGTCCTCGACGATCACCGTCTCGGACCGGAAGGCGGCCCCGAACCGAGCGGCGGCGGCGGCGGCGATCTCGGCTTCGGCGGCCGACCCCGGCCGCAGTCCGTGGTCCACATGGACGGCGGTCACCGTCAGCCCGGCGGCACAGGCGAGCACCAGCAGGGCCAGCGAATCGGCGCCCCCCGACACGGCGCAGACGACTGTGGTGCCCGAAGGCGCGAACGTACAGCGGCCGAGGAGCTCGTCAACAGAGGGGCCGGGCGCCTTGCCGTCTGACGCGGCCCCGGGGCCGGGCATCAGCCGGCGGCGACGCGGGCCGGACCGGTACGGGCCACCCAGACCTCGGGGTGGCGGATCTCCTCCATGGTGGGCAGCTGATCGGGCCCTTCCCACACCCGGGCCATGACATCGGGTCCGGCGGTCGACTCCACCGTCCTGATGAAGTCCTCGCCCAGCTGGTACTGCCGCATCTTCGCTTCGATCCCCACCAGCTGTTGCAGGAGCCGGACCGGCCGCGGCGCCCGGTTGCGCCGATCGCGCAACACCCGGGAGAACCACGCCGCATCGGGGACCGCTTCGGCCCCGGCCCGGTCCATGGTCACATCACCGTGTCCCTCGAGGACGCTCATCATGGCCTGGATGCGGGCGATGACCTCGAGCTGCTCGGGGGGGGCCACGAGACCGAGCATCCCGGCGTCCTCGAGGGGGTTCTTCCCCTCGCGCACGGCCTGGGCGGCGCGCCCGATGGCCTCGGCCAGGCGGTGCGGATCGGGCGTGACCTGGGCCAGCACCTGGTCGACCTGGGACAGGAAATAGCCGCGCAGCCAGGGCACACCCGTGAACTGGCACCGGTGGGTCACCTCGTGCAGAGCGATCCACAACCGGAACTGCCGGGGTGGAAATCCGTGCCGGCGTTCCAGGGCCACGATGTTGGGCCCCACATAGGACACGGCGTCCCCCGACGTGTCCCCGGCGAAGAGAAGGTCGTACTGGCCGAGGACCCGGGTGGACATCCAGCCGAGGACCAGGCCCAGCTGGGCCCCGGCGGCGGCCCGGGCGGCGCCCGGGAGGGGTCCCTTGAGCGCCGTGGTCTCGAGCTGCTCGAGGACGGGATCGAGGAGATGGCGGAACGAGGCCAGGTTGTTCTTCACCCAGCCGGAGCGGTCCACCACCCGGGCCCGGGCCTCGCCCGAGACGGGCCGTAGGCCGGTGGCGTCGATGACCAGAGCCTCGGCCTGGGCCGTGACCTCAGCGAAATCCTCGTCCAGGCGGCCGGCCGTGGACGCGTCGATGCTCGGCAGAAGCTGCGCCCCGGTCACCGAACGCCTGCCCCCCACCCACGTGGCCACACGTTCGGCCACATCCCACGACACCGGGCTAGTCACACCGACAGTGTACGGAGCGGCGACCGCGGTGGTGATGCGGGGCCGGACCGCCCGCCGTCAGAGGTGTCCGGGGCCGAAGGGGTCAGGCGCTCTTGCGGCCGCGCAACCGGGGGGCCGAACCGGCGTCGTGCTGATAACAGAATTCGCTCTCGTTGTAGATGGAGAGCATGGTCCCGCAGCCCGACTCCCCGCAGATCCGTCCCTCGGCGAAGGTCTTCGAGGGGCGCCCGTGGGTGGTGAAGGCCTGTCCCCCAATCGATGCATCCCCGCCGTCCGCTCGATCCTGGACCATGTCCCCCCGACCTCCCCTTCTGTAGCAGCGTCTCTCCCCTATCGGCTGTGGGGACCACTGGACAAAAGGAACTTCTCGTCGCGTTGTGGAGACGTTGTGAGCGCCGGGCGTGTCGAAATGAGGTCGTCGGGGGACCGGGATCGGCGACGGTCTCCGAGAGCGCCGAGCGTGGTGGGCCGACGGTCACGCCGCGAGGCGGCGGGGAGGGCGCCGGCCCCCGGGGAGAGTCAGCTCCCGGCCGGGTGGCTCTCGCTTTCCGCTTGCAGAGCGTCGTGGATCCTCTGGCGCAGGGCCTCGGGCACCCGGTCCTTGCAGCGGTCGGCGATGACCTGGCGGAGCTCGGACTCGAAGTCGAAGGCATGGAGACAGGGGGGGCAGTCGTCGAGATGGCGCTTAATCTCGATCCGGCGCTCGTCGGTCAGCTCACCGTCGAGGTAGGTGTACAGCCGCTCGATCGTCTCGTTGCAGTCGACGTCGGACTCTCCGGTGCCCATCGCGCGTCCTCCCTCGGGCTCGTGGCGTGCCGCTAATGACCGGTGTCGGCCGAACCGACCAGGCCACGTGCCACTGCGTAGTCGAGTAACGCCTTCTGCAACGCCTTTCTTCCCCGGTGGATCCTGCTCATCACCGTGCCGATGGGAACATCGGTGATTTCGGCGATCTCCTTGTAGGAGAAACCCTCCACGTCGGCCAGGAGAACGGCCATCCGGAAGCTCTCGGGAAGGGACTCGAGGGCCTGCTTCACCTCGTCGTCGGTGAAGTGGTCGAACATCTCGTCCTCGGCCGACCGGCCCGTCCCCGTCGCCTGGAGATCCCCCAGCCGGTGGTACAGGTAGAGGTCCTCGACGTCCTCCACGTCGGCCTTCTCCGGCCGCCGCTTGGCCGCCCGGTAGCTGTTGATGAAGGTGTTCGTGAGGATCTTGTACAGCCAGGCCTTCAGGTTGGTGCCCTCTTCGAAGCGGCCGAAAGCCCGGTACGCCTTCAGGAAGGTCTCTTGGACGAGGTCCTCGGCGTCGGCCGGATTGCGCGTCATGCGCAGCGCGGCGGAGTAGAGCGAGGGCATGTGCTCCATGGCGAGGTCCGCGAAGCGCGCCTGATCGGCCATCCCTGCACCCTACTCACCGGCTGTTCGGTCCACGGGCCGCCCCGGCGATGGCGGGCCTTTGGTGCCGGTTTCCTCAGAGTTGGGCGCAGACCGCCTTGACCTCGGTATAGGCCTCGAGCGCTTGGTGGCCCATCTCCCGGCCCCATCCGGACTGCTTGTAGCCGCCGAAGGGCAGGGCGGCGTCGAAGATGTTGTAGCAGTTGATCCACACGGTCCCGGCCCTGAGCTTCTTGGCCAGAGCGTGGGCCTTGGAGATGTCCTTGGTCCAGATACCGGCGCCGAGCCCGTAGGGGCTGTCGTTGGCCGTCCGGGCGATGTCGTCGATGCTCTGGAAGGGGGCGGCCACCACCACGGGGCCGAAGATCTCCTCCCGCACCACCTTCATGTCGGGTCGGGTCCCGGTCAGAACGGTCGGCTCCACGAAGTAGCCGCGCTTGCCACGCCGGCCCCCGCCGCTCAGCGCCGTGACCCCGTCGCTCTTGCCCGACTCGAGGTAACCGGTGACCCGGCGCAGCTGCTCGTCGGAGACGAGCGGGCCCATCTCGGTGTCGGGGTCCATGCCGTCGCCCAGCGTGATCGACTTGGCGATCTCGGCCACGCCGTTCACGACCTCGTCGAAGCGGTCCTCCTGGACGAACAGCCGGGACCCGGCCACACAGCACTGCCCGTGGTTGAAGAAGATGGCGTTGGCGGCACCGGCGATGGCCAGCTCCGGATCGGCGTCGTCGAAGACGATGTTGGGGCTCTTGCCGCCGAGCTCCAGGGTGAGCTTCTTCAGGTTCCCCGCCGCCGCGTGGATGATGAGCCGACCCACCTCGGTCGAGCCGGTGAAGGCCACCTTGTCGACATCGTCGTGAGCGGCGAGGGCGGCGCCGGCGGTCTCGCCGAATCCCGTCACCACATTGACCACACCGTCGGGCACTCCGGCCTCGGCGATCAGCTCGGCCAGGCGCAACGCCGACAGCGGCGTCTGCTCGGCCGGCTTGAGCACCACGCAGTTCCCGGTGGCCAGGGCGGGGCCGAGTTTCCACGCCGCCATGAGCAACGGGAAGTTCCAGGGGATGATCTGGCCCACCACGCCCACCGGTTCGCGCAACGTGTAGGCGTGGAAGTTGGCGCCCGGCGCGTAGGGGACCGAGATGTTGATGGAGTTGCCCTCGATCTTGGTGGCCCAGCCGGCCATGTAGTGGAACATGTCGGCGGCCAACGGCACATCGGCCCCGGTGGCCACGGTGAGAGGTTTGCCGTTGTCGAGGGTCTCGAGTTGGGCCAGCTCGTCGACGTGGTCGAGGATCAGGTCGCCGATCCGCCAGATGATCCGCCCGCGATCGGACGGTGTCATGCGACTCCACGGACCGTCCTCGAACGCCTTGCGGGCGGCGGTGACAGCACGGTTGATGTCCTCGGCGTCCCCCTCGGCCACCGTGGCCAAGGTCTCTCCGGTGGCCGGATTGGGCGTCTCGAATGTCCGGCCCGATGCCGAGTCGACCCACCGACCGTCGATGAACAACTGGCGCTTCGTTCCGATGAAGTCATCGACCCGCTTGTCCAAGGTGACAGTCATAATTTCCTCCTCGCCGTCCCCCTGATCAGGGACGTGGACGCTCCTGGTGGCTCGACCAGACAGATGCGGTCGCCAACCGGTGCGCATCGGCCCAGCGGTCACAACCCAACTACCCGGGGGACCGAAGCGCAAGCGGTCTTTTCGTGTTGTGCGGGCGTTGGAGCCTGGGAGGGGATTCGAACCCCTGACCTGCGCATTACGAGTGCGCTGCTCTGGCCGACTGAGCTACCCAGGCATCGGCTTGACCTGCTGAAACGAGACTTCCTGACCCGTTAGGTCCTACAGCCGACCTAACCCGGACATTGGGCTAGGCGAGTCCTCCAACCTACAGGAGCGCTCCCTGCGTCAGCCGAATGCACGGAAACGAGGGCGGGGCGAGGGCATGTTGAAGGAGATCCGGCCCGTGTACGAGACGCTACGCGAAAGGCCGGGCAGCTGGGCGTCGGAGCGACGGTGATGAGTCTGATCGCTAGTGGTGGTGCGAGTGGAGTGCAGTTGGGCCACCAGCAGAGACCACCGCGAGCGCCCAGATCACGTCAGCGACCAGGTGGTCACGGACGTGTCGGAGGCTCGGAAACCACCAGCGTCTGGTGGCCACGGTGTCTCTGTCTCGTGGACCAGATTTCATCTTCTTGCACTGTTCGAGTTTCTTCTTCCTCCATTGTTCGAATGCCCCCTTGGCCGCTCGAACATCGATGTCACTCCGATAGCACCACTCCACGCTTCCGCACCAACCCATCCGTCGTGCGCTTGAGTCATAGCCGTAGGCAAATTGAACCGGCCTGGGATCCCCGGAGGCTCGCGCTGTTACAGCCGCCCGGCACGATTGAGGGCATGCCTCGCCAGCGCCCTGTGGATGCGCCGACGGTAGTCCACCGCACAGCGCGGATCGCCCTGCGGACGTCCCCGTCACAACGCCGACGATGCTTCGACTTGCTGCGTTCCGGGGGCGACGTGTGGGCCTGTGTTCTGGCGCTGAATGCGATCCATCGTCAGCGGGGGACGCCTCTCGTCGTCACCTACCAGGAGCTGTGCCGTGAGCTGGCGACCGACGGCCCGGCCATCTTCGGCGAGTTGTCCTCGACCGGTGCCCGTTCGGTCCTTCGCCGTTACTCCGACTCATGGATGGCCACGGCCAAGCGTCGCCGAGCCGGTGACTCGTCGGCTCACTACCCGAGACGCAAGAAGGCCCTGGTGCCTTCGCGCTATTACGCAGGAAGGTTCGACCTAGACGGCCGTCGTCTGAGGATCCCCCCACCCAGGCTGCGCCGCCCCTGGTCGTCCGGCTCACGCGAGACGTCCCCTACCCGGCCGCCACCATCCGCTCGGTGACGTTGCTGGCCGACGGTCCCCGACTCTACGTCGACGTGACGGCCGAAATCGAGGTGGAGCGCTACGCACCGGGAGAAGCCCCCGACCCGAACCGCATCGCCGGGGTCGACCTGGGCATCATCCACCCCTTCGCCGTGGCCGGCGGCAACGGGGCCCTGCTCGTCTCCGGTCGAGCTCTGCGGGCCGAGTCCCGGCTTCACCTGGCTGAAACGAAGGCTCGACGAAGGGCCACATACCGCCGGGCCCCGACCAAGGGGCAACGGGGCTCGCGCCGGTGGGCCCAGTACCGGGCCCGGACGAGGGTCCTCGAGGGCCGACACCGCCGCCGCCTGGCCCAGGCCCGCCACGAGGGGGCCAAGACGGTGGTTGATTTCGCCCGGCAGAAACGTATAGGGACCCTGGTAGTGGGCGACCCTCGAGGGGTCCTCGATCAGGATTCCGGAGCGCGGCAAAACCTGGCCACTCGCAACTGGCGGGTGGGCCAGCTCATCGAGGTGCTTGTCGACAAGGCAGAGGCGGCCGGCATCGACGTCCAGCTCGTCGATGAACGGGGGACGTCGTCGACGTGCCCATGCTGCACGAAGAGGGTGCCCAAGCCCAAGGGCCGGAATTTCTCCTGCCCTCACTGCGGACTTCTCGCCCACCGCGACATGGTGGGCGCCACGAACATCGCCTCAAGGTCACCTCGAGGTGGGATCAACGTCAACCTCTCAGGGTTGGCGATCACGCACCGTCGAGCCGGCCGGCATCTGCCCGGTCGGACCCGGCGTGACCCGAGACGGGTGGCCTTGGAGAAACGTGGCCAACTCAAGGGTCTGTGGCCGGCCGTGGGCCGCCCCGGGGACGTCGGAGATGACGATCCCGCGGAGTCGCTCGCTCAGGTTGCCTCGGCTGCCTGATCGAGGAACCGCCAGTCCTTGCATCAACAGGCAAAGATCGGCGGTCGCGGCACTACCCAGGCGAAGCGAGCGACTAACCAGTGACGGCGGACAGATGGACGAGAAGCGCCTCGAGCATGAGCGACTCGTTCGGGTTGCGCACCATCTCCACGCAGACCCCTTCGACGGCGGCCACGGCGCCCGACAGCTCCCCGACACGGCCCGGTCCCGACGGGCGCCCCCCGGTGACCTCGGCCACCAGCCGGTCGCGGTAGGCGCCGGCCAACACGCCCAGCCCGGCCTTGATCTCGTCGGCGCGCCAGCGACGTTCCTCGCGGTTGTGGCGGTCCTCGATGTCCTTGCGGCCCGGCACGGCGCGCTCGCCGGTCGACTCGGCCTGCTCGGCCCGCCCCTGCATCTCGGCGAGGTGCAGGGCGCGCAGGGGCTCGACGGCCTGCTCGGCCGACGCCAGGAGATCGGCCGCCAGCGCGGCGGCGGTGGCCCCGGTGCCGTCGAGCCGTGTGGGGATGTCACGCCACAACCGGCGCCGGGCGGCGAAGTCCTCGTCGTGGACGAGCAGCCGGGCCCGGTCGATGCTGCCCCCGGCGGCGACGGCCATCTCATGCGCCGACCCGGCATCGACCCCTTGTCCGACGAGCCACCGGGTCAGGGCCTCGGGCGACACCGGATGGAGATCGACCCGCACACAGCGGCTGGCCACGGTTACGAGCTCCGGAGGGACGAGGTCGGCCGACAAGACGAAGACGGTGTCGCCCGCCGGCTCCTCCAACGTCTTCAGGAGCACCGGTGCCGCCAGCCGGGCCAGGTGGAGATCGGAGACGACGACCACCTGGCGACGTGACTCGAGGGGTCGGCGCTGGGCCAGGCGGACCACCCGACGGGCGTCGTCCACCGACAACGAGGCTCCCGAGCGGTGGACCTCGACCAGATCGGGATGGACCCCGGCCAACGTCCGCCGGCAGGTCGAACACACTCCGCACCCCCCGTCGGGGCACAGCAGGGCGGCGGCGAAGCCGCGCACGAGAGCCTCCTGACCGACCCCGGGCGGCCCCACCAGCAGATAGGCGTGGACCGGACGACGGGCCGACGCCCGCAGCCGGTCCACGGCGGTGTCCTGGCCCACGGCGTCGTCGAACAGGGCCAGCACCGGGTGATCGCCGTCGGCCAGGGACGACCCCCCAGGGTGCCCGTGTCCTGCCGTAGCCCCCGCGGTGCCGGTGTCGGTGGTCACGTCGCTCCCGACGGCAGGGCACCCAGTCGGGCCGCTACAGCGCCGCTCACCTGTCCGGCCACCTCCGGGGCGGCGCCCGTCCCGTCGATCACCACCCACCGGGCGGGGTCGGCGGCGGCCAGAGCCAGGTACCCGTGGCGGACCCGGTCGTGGAAGGCCCCGTCCAGGCTCTCGAGGCGGTCGTCGGCCCCCGCCGGTCGCCGGGCCCGGGCCACGGCCACAGGGACGTCGACGAGAACGTTCAGGTCGGGCTCGATCCCCCCGGTGGCCCAGTCGACCAGGCGGCGGAGCTCTTCGAGATCGAGGCCCCGCCCGTAGCCCTGGTAGGCCAGGGTCGACCCCGAGAAGCGGTCGGTGACCACCCACCGCCCGGCGGCCAGGGCCGGGGCCACCACTTCGGCCATGTGCTGGGCCCGGTCGGCGGCCATGAGGAGGGCTTCGGTCCGCTCGGCCACCGGCGGCAGGTGGCGGTGCAGCAGAAGACTGCGCAGCTCGCCCCCGAGGGCGGTAGCTCCCGGTTCGGAGGTGACCGTGATCCGCCCGGCCATCTCCGCCTGGTCCGCCAGGAGCCGGACCTGCGTGGTCTTGCCGCTGCCGTCGATCCCCTCGAGGGCGATCAGCCGACCGCGCCCACCCATGCCCGCGTCAGGCGTCGCCGTCAGAAGGGGTCGCCGTCAGAATCGGACGCCGCCGGGGCCGCCTTCTTGACCGCCTTGGTCGTCTTGGCCGCTTTGGTGGTCTTCTTGGCCGCCTTGGTCGTTTTCTTGGCCGCCTTCTTGGCCTTGGCCGCCTTCTTGGCCCGCTTGACCGGTGGCCCCGCGGCACGGCGGTCGGCCAGGAGCTCGACGGCGCGCTCGTGGGTGATCGTCTCCTGATCGTCACCCTGGCGCAGCGAGGCGTTCGTCGCCCCGTCGGTGACATAGGGGCCGAAGCGTCCGGCCCGCAGCACGATCGGCTGCTTGGTGTCGGGATCTTCGCCGAGCTCCTTCAGAGGGGTGGCCGCCGTGCGACCGCGGCCGCGCTTGGGCTGGGCGAACAGAGCCATGGCCTCGTCGAGGGTGACGGTGAAGAGCTCCTCTTCGCCGGTGAGGCTGCGGGTATCGGTCCCCTTTTTCAGGTAGGGCCCGAAGCGGCCGTTCAGGGCCAGGATCTCCTCGCCCGACGCCGGGTCGTGGCCCACCGGACGCGGCAGGGTGAGCAACTGCACGGCCTCGTCGAGGGTCACCGTGTCGAGCCCCATGGTCTTGAACAGAGAGGCCGTGCGCGGTTTGTCGCCGCCGTCGACGACCTCGCCGAGTTGCACGTAGGGACCGAACCGACCGGTGCGGGCGATGACGGGCAGACCCTCGTCGGGATGGTCGCCCAGGGTGCGGTCGCCCGACGGCGCCGCCAACATCTCCTCGGCTCTTTCCAGGGTCAGCTCGTCGGGAGGCAGGTCCTCGGGAATCGAGGCGCGGTCATCGTCGCGCTGGAGATAGGGACCGTAGCGACCGACCCGGGCCACCACGGCGCGGCCCTCGGCGTCGGCGCCGATGGGGATCGAATTGATCTCCCGGGCGTCGATGTCGCCGAGGTGGACGGCGATCTCACTCTTGAGGCCGCGGTTGGCCCTGCCGTTGGTGGCCCCGCCGGCGTTGGTCGCCCCCGTGCCGTTGACAGCCCCATTGCCGTTGGCGGCTCGGGTGCCCGACGCTCCGTCGCCGTTGGGGGCGACGGCACCGTTGGCCCCGCCGGTGGTGGCGGCGGCCGGGTCTCCGAAATAGAAGCTCGTGAGCCAGGGCAGGGATTCGCGGGCTCCTTGGGCGATCTCGTCGAGGTCGTCCTCCATGGCGGCCGTGAAGCCGTAGTCGACGAGGTTGCCGAAGTACTGCTCGAGCAGTCCGACCACGGCGAAGGCCGTGAACGAGGGCACCAGAGCGCTGCCCTTCTTCCAGACATAGCCGCGCTCCTGGATGGTGCCGAGAATGCTGGCATAGGTCGAGGGGCGCCCGATGCCGAGTTCTTCCAGGTTCTTCACCAGCGAGGCCTCGGTGTAACGGGCCGGCGGTTGGGTGGTGTGGGCCCGCGGCTCGATAGCCGTGGCCGACACGCGGTCGCCCTCCGACAGCGCCGGCAGTTGCACCTCGCGCTCGGACAGGTCGGCCTCGGGGTCGTCGGACCCTTCGACGTAGGCCCGCAGGAAACCGGGGAAGGTGATCACGTTGCCCGAGGCGGCGAACTCGGCCTCTTGCGGCGCGGCGCCGTCGAAACCAGCAGTCGGCATCCCCACCAGGCGCAGCTGGGCGCTGGTGCCGGTGGCGTCGGCCATCTGCGAGGCCACCGTGCGCTTCCAGATGAGGTCGTAGAGACGCAGCGCGTCGCCCGACAGCTCGCCCTCGGCCTGGTCGGGCGTGCGGAACGATTCGCCGGCCGGGCGGATGGCCTCGTGGGCCTCCTGGGCGTTCTTGACCTTGCGCTCGTAGCGACGCGGCTTGTCGGGGACGTACTCGGGTCCGTAGAGCTGCGCCGCTTGGCCCCGCGAGGCCGACAGGGCCTCGTCCGACAGCGTCGTCGAGTCGGTCCGCATGTAGGTGATCCAGCCCTGCTCGTAGAGGCGCTGGGCCACCTGCATGGTGCGCTGGGCGCCGAAGCGGAGCTTGCGCGAGGCCTCCTGCTGCAGCGTCGAGGTCATGAAGGGTGGCGCCGGCGTCCGGCGCAGTGGCTTCTGCGTCACCGACTTCACCGTGAAGGGCTGGTCGGTGAGACCGGAGGCCAGGCTGGTGGCCTCAGCCTCACCGAGCACCTTGACCTCACCCTTGGCCGTCAGGACACCGGTCTCCGAGAAATCGCGCCCGGTGGCCACCGGCGTCCCTCCCAGGGCCACCAGGTTGGCCCCGAAGGACCGGACGGCGCCCTCGGCGGTGGAGCCCGACGCCTCGAAGGTGCCGTCCAGGTCCCACCAGGTGGCCGAGCGGAACCTCATCCGGGCCCGCTCGCGCTCGACGATCATCCGGGTGGCCACCGACTGGACCCGGCCGGCCGAGAGCCGGGGCATGATCTTCTTCCACAGCACCGGCGAGACCTCGTAGCCGTAGAGGCGGTCGAGGATGCGCCGGGCCTCCTGGGCGTCGACGAGGCGCCGGTCGAGGTCGCGCCATTCCTCCACGGCGCGCTGGATGGCCGGCGCCGTGATCTCGTGGAAGACCATCCGCTTGACCGGCACCTGGGGCGACAGGACCTCGGACAGGTGCCAGGCGATCGACTCCCCCTCGCGGTCCTCGTCCGTGGCCAGATAGACCTCTGAGGCCTGCTTCACGAGGGCCTTCAGCCGGGCCACCACGTCGCGCTTCTCGGGCGCCACCACGTAGAGGGGCTTGAAGCCGTTGTCGACGTCGACGCCGAGGCGGGCCCAGCCCTCGCCCTTATAGGCGGCCGGCACCTCGTTGGCCCGGCGGGGCAGGTCCCGGATGTGACCCACCGAGGACTCGACCACGTAGCCCGATCCGAGCAGGCCCGCGATGGTCCTCGCCTTGGCCGGCGACTCCACTATGACGAGGGGTCGGCCGGTGCCGCTGGCGGCGCTCTGGGGGGCTCGGTTGGGAGGAGACATGGTCGCAGAAGAGCGTGAAGGCTCAGACGTGGCCTGTCAACAATCCCAGGTCACGCCGTGGCTCTGGTCCCGAAGTATGCCCGGATCCCCTGCCGTCCGTGACGTCGGGACTGACGTTCAGGACCCGACAGCCGTCGCCGCCTGCTCGGGAAGGGGGTCCACCCCGGCCGTTGCCGCGCCCTCCTCCTCGTCTCCGAAGCCACCCGTCTTGCGCTTGGAGAAGGCGATGGCCCCGGCCAGGACGACGATGGCGCCACCGGCGATGCCCAGCCGGGCCCCGGTGTGGTGGCGCAGGGTGATGACGGCCGGGAGGATGAGCAACGACACCAGGTTCATGACCTTGATGAGCGGGTTCAAGGCCGGTCCGGCGGTGTCCTTGAAGGGGTATCCGACGGTGTCACCGATGACGGCCGCCTTGTGGGCTTCGGAACCCTTCCCCCCTTCGTGGCCGTCCTCGATGTACTTCTTGGCGTTGTCCCAGGCCCCACCGGAGTTGGACAGGAAGTTGGCCATGAGCTGACCGGTGAGGATGGCGGCGGCCAGGAAGGCTCCGAGGGCCAGGTAGTTGATGCCGAAGCCGACGATGACCGGAGTGAGGACGGCCAGAAGGGCCGGGGTGACGAGCTCGCGCTGGGCGGCGGCCGTGCAGATGGAGATGACCCGGCCGTATTCCGGCTTCTCGGTGTAGTCCATGATCCCGGGGTGCTCCCGGAACTGCCGGCGCACCTCCTGGACGACGGTCCCCGCCGACCGGCCCACGGCCCTGATGGCCAGCGACGAGAACAGAAAGGCCACCGACCCGCCGATCAGCAGACCGATGAAGATGGTCGGGTTCGACACGTTGATCTGGGTGTACTTGGAGTCGAAGAGCTGGGCTCCGGTCAGGTGCAACCCGAGCTGGGAGGCGATCGTCTCCACGAAGGAGCCGAACAGCGACACCGAGGCGATGACGGCCGAGCCGATGGCCACACCCTTGGTGATGGCCTTGGTGGTGTTGCCCACGGCGTCGAGGCTCACCATGACCCGTTCGGCCTCACCGGTGAATTCACCGGACATCTCGGCCACACCGGCGGCGTTGTCCGAGACGGGGCCGAAGGAGTCCTCCGAGACGACCATGCCGGCTGTCGACAGCATGCCGATACCGGTGAGCGAGATCAGATAGAGCGAGAGCTCGACGTTGCCGTGGGCCAGCAGCACCGACACGGCGATGGCCACGGCGATGGCCAGGATGGCCCACACCGTCGACTCGAGCCCGAGGGAGATGCCGGACAGGACCGTGGTGGCCGGGCCGGTGCGGGTCGCCTCGGCGATCTCCTTGACCGGGCGCCTCTCGGTGGAGGTGAAGTGCTCGGTGATCTGGCTCGCCACCAGGGCCAGCAGCACCCCGGTGAGCACGGCGTAGAAGGCCTTCATGTAGTGGAGGTAGAAGCCGGCCACGAGCCCGGAGCCGAGGACGGTCAAGGCGGCGGCGGTCCAGAAACCCCGGTTGATAGGGGCCATGGCGCTCTTGTCCTTGGGCCGGGCCCGGACCACGAAGACGCCGATGGCCGAGGTCACGATGCCGATGGCGGGGACGATGATGGGGAAGATGACGGCCCGGGCCGAATGCTGCGAGAGGGATCCGCCGAGAGAGGTGAACGCCGCGTAGCCGAGGATGATGGCGGCCACGATGGTGATGACGTAGGACTCGAAGAGGTCGGCGGCCATACCGGCGCAGTCGCCCACGTTGTCGCCCACGTTGTCGGCGATGGTCGCCGCGTTGCGGGGGTCGTCCTCGGGGATGCCTGCCTCCACCTTGCCCACGAGATCGGCCCCGACGTCGGCCGCCTTGGTGAAGATGCCGCCGCCGACCCTCATGAACAGCGCCAGCAGGGAAGCCCCGAAGCCGAAGCCCACGAGCACGGCCGTGGCCGTGTTCTGGAAGAGGAACACGATGACCGTGGCGCCGAGGAGCCCGAGACCGACGCAGAGCATGCCGGTGACGGCCCCGGTGCGGAAGGCGACTTTCAAGGTGCCGGGCAGTTCCCCGCCGCGGGCGGCGGCCGCCGTGCGGACGTTGCCCCGAACGGCCAGGGACATCCCGATGAAGCCGGTGGTCCCCGACAGCAATGCCCCACCCAAGAAGCAGATGACCCGGAAGATCCCGGCCGAACCGAAGGAGAGGGCAACGACCGTGTGCCCGTTCACCTGGTGCGTCACCTTGGTGGCGGTGAAGAAGATCAGGACGGCCAGGGGGACGATGACGATGGCGATGGCCCGGAACTGTCGGCCGAGGAAGGCTTCGGCCCCTTCCTGGATGGCGGCGGCGATCTCGCGCATCTTGGTGGTGCCGGTGTCGGCCGCCAGCACCCCCTTCATAAGGATCAGGCCCACGACGATTCCGAAGAGGGCGGCCGCCAGGGCGATCACCAGCCAGGCCTTCTCGGGGCCGTGGAGGACGAAGTTCTGGTACCCCCCTTCAGCGATCAAGTGGCCCATTCGCCTGCTGCTCCCTTCATCGGTGTCCCGGGCCGGCCAAGTTGGCCGGTGCCCGGTCGTGCTTCGGTCACTGTCGATCGGTTCAGGTCGATCGGGGTGGGAGGCGGCTCGACGATGCAAGCCTCGGCCTCCCGGAGACGGGGCCAGACGATACCGACTCTCAGGTGCGGAGGTCCACCTCTTCGGTGTCGGGACCGGCGATGAGCTCGTAGTCGGGGTTCAAAATGGCCAGCCGACCCTCCCAGGCGCCCACCGTCCCCTGGGCCACCAGACGGGCTCCCTGCTGTATCCCGGGGATCTTGCGCCGCCCCTGGAAGACGAGCAGAAGAGCCCCGCTGCCGTCGACCAGGGTGCATTCGAGGTTCGGCGTCGGGGTCCGGGTGGGTACCCGGATCGACTTCACCCGTCCGGCCACCCGGACCCTGGCCCGCCAGGTGACCTCGGCGATAGGGGTGGTCCCCGCCGCCCGGGGGCCGAGCTCGGCGTCCATGCGGTGGACGTCGCGGGTGGTGCGCGCCGTGCGCTGCACGGCGGTCTCGATGATCCGGCGTCCGCGTTCGGCGGTCCCACCGCGCCTCAGTTGGAAGGGGACGATGGTGGCATTGACGTGGGGCAGCTGACCGACAGCGGCGGCGATCCGGTCGGCACTGCGGTCGTGCAGCAGGCGCCGCCAGCCGGCGGCGAAGCCGCGCCGGGGCAGCAGGATCGAGAGCTCGGTGGTGCCGTCGGCCGTGGTCTGGGCGGCCAGCTCGAGGGCGCAGCGGGCCAGGCGCCGGTCGGGACACTCGATGATGTCGAGCGGCAGGCGGCTCAACCCGAGACGGCTCCAGTCCGCTTCGAGATCCCCGGCCTCGAAGGGGTCGACGGCGAAGTGCACGGCGCGCAGCTCGTCCGGCGACAGCGTGCGGGCGTACTGCACGGCGCGCGCCGTGGCCAGGTCCATGCGGTCGATGAGGACGAGCACGATATGGCGGCGCAGCACCGGTACCTCGCAGGCGATGGCGGCGTCCTGTTCGAGTTGCCTGTCCTCGTCGACGTACTGCCGGTGCAGCCGCAGAAGCAGCAGGACACCCAGGGGCAGCAGCACGATGACGACCCACGCTCCCTCCTTGAATTTCGTCACCGCGATGATGATGTCGACGATGAACGACAGGACAGAGGCCGTGCCGTTGATGACGGCGCGGCGCTGCCACTGGGGTTCCCGGTGCGTCAGGTGGTACTTGACCATGCCCGCACCGGCGATGGTGAAGCCGGTGAAGACGCCGATGGCGTACAGGGGGATGAGGCTGTCGACGCGTGCCTTGGTCACCACCAGCAAGACGATGGAGACGACGGTGAGCACGATGATGCCGTTGGAGAACACGAGCCGGTGCCCGCGCCGCGTCAGCGCCCGGGGAAGGTAGGAGTCGGCCGCCGCGAAACTGGCCAGGAAGGGGAAGCCGGTGAAGCTGGTGTTGGCCGCCAGCACCAGGATGAAGAACGTACCCCCCTGCAGGGCGATGTAGAGCACGTGGGCCACCACACCGTGTCCGTAGACGTACTTGGCGATCTGGGCCACCACCGTCGGGGTTCCGAGGACGCGCGGCACCGGATGGACGACCGAGGCCAGGAAGGCCACGCCCATCACCAGTGTGCCCAGGATCACGCCCATGATCACGAGCGTGATGCGGGCGTTCCTGGCTTCCGGTTGGCGAAAGACACTGACGCCGTTGGAGATGGCCTCGGTCCCCGTCAGAGCCGATCCTCCGGCGGCGAACGCCCGCATGACGATGAAGAGACTGGCCCCGAGCAACAGACCGCCCCCGGGCGTCCCCACGTGGATGGCACCGGGCTGGTCGAGCGACAAGGGATGCAACTCACCGAGGGCGTCCTTCACGATGCCGACGATGATCAGCAGCACCATGTTGACGATGAAGAAGTAGGTGGGGATGGCGAAGAGGCGTCCCGCCTCCCGGATGCCGCGCAGGTTGGCGTAGGCGATGAGAACGACGAAGGCGATGGCGATCTCCACCGTCCACCGTTCGAGCCCGGAGAACACCGACGTCAAGGCGGCCACGCCGGCGGCCACCGACACGGCGACGGTGAGGGTGTAGTCGATCAGCAACGACACCGCCGCGATCTGGGCCACGTTGGGACCGAAGTTCTCCCGGGCCACCACGTAGGCCCCGCCCGCCTTCGTGTAGACCTTCACCACCTCGAGGTAGGAGAGGGTGACGAAGAAGAGGACGACGATGACAGCGGCGCTCACCCCGATCACGAGGGAGAAGGCGGCCACCCCGATGACCCTGATCAGGTTGAGCAGGATCTGCTCGGTGGCGTAGGCCGAGGACGAGATGACGTCCGAGGAGAGAACGGCCAACGCCGTCGGCTTGCCGAGGCGCTCGGTCGCCTGGCGCTCGGACGCCAGGGGCGGGCCGAGAAGGGCGTTCTTCAGCCGGTAGCGCAGCGTCTCGGGCAGTCCCGGGGTGTCGAACGACGGCAGGGCCAGCGGCGCCACCGACCGGTCACCGGGTCGCAGGTGCGGAGTCTGGACGACTCCGTCACCACCGTCTGAGCGCCGGTCCGCAGCGCTCGTGGCCGTGGGCGGCCCCGCGTCGTTCACCCCCTCAGGTAACCACATCACCGTTCCCGGTCAGGGCACGGACCATGACCGCAGGGGGAGGGAAAGGGAATCCAAGGAGAATCCGATGAGAATCCGATGAGAATTGAATGAATTGTCATGGCGCCCCCCGCCGTGTTGCATGGAGCGGTGCACGTGGTCGTCGTGGGATGCGGTCGGGTCGGTTCCGGGCTCGCCGTGGGCCTCGCCCAACAGGGCCACAGCGTGGCCATCATGGACAAGGTGGCCCGTTCTTTCCGTCGCCTCCCGGGCGGCTGGCCCGGTACCACGGTGGTGGGTTCGGGCTTCGATCGCGAGGACCTCGACCGGGCCGGGGCGAGGACGGCCGACGCCCTGGCGGCCGTGACGAGCGGGGACAACTCGAACATCCTCACAGCCCGGATCGCCCGCGAGAACTACGGGATCGCCAACGTCGTGGCCCGGATCTACGACCCCCGGCGGGCCGAGATCTACCAACGCCTGGGTATCCCCACGGTGGCCACCGTGACATGGACGATCGATCAGGTCCTGCGGCGTCTGCTGCCCGAAACGGTCACCGGTGAATGGACCGACGCCACCGGTCAGCTCGTCCTCGTGGAGCATGCGCTGCCCGAGTCATGGGCCGGCAAGCGCCTGTACGACCTCGGCCTCGAAGGACGGGCCAACCTCGTGGCCGTGACCCGCGGCGGGGTCCCCCGGCTCGACGTCTCCGCCATGGTGGGCCAGGAGGGTGACGTTTTGCACGTGGCTGTGATGAAGGACGCCATGGTCGACCTCGAACGCCGGATCGCCACCGGGACCCCCGACGCCAAGTCGACCGAAAGCCGCAGACGCCAGTGAAAGTGGCCCCGCAGTGAAAGTGGCAATTGCCGGAGCGGGAAATGTCGGCACCGCCATCGCCAAGGACTTGAGGGCCAACGGCCACGACGTCTTGCTGATCGAGAGGGATCCCGACCTGGTGGAGAAGCTGCGGAACTCCCTCGACGTCACCTGGGTGGTGGCCGATGCCTGCGAGGTGAGCTCGCTGGTGGCCGCCGGGATGGCCGACGTCGACGTGGCCGTGGCCGCCACCGGCGACGACGAGGACAACCTGGTGATCTCGCTTCTGTCGAAGCAGGAGTTCGCCGTCCCCCGGGTGGTGGCCCGGGTGAACCACCCCGACAACCACTGGTTGTTCAACGAGTCCTGGGGTGTCGACGTGTCGGTGTCGACCCCTCAATTACTCACGGCCCTCGTCGAGGAGGCCGTCTCGGTGGGGTCGCTCGTCCGGCTCCTGCACTTCGAGGGCGGGTCGGCCAACCTGGTGGAGGTGACCCTGGCCGAGGGGTCCCCGGCCGAGGGCATCGCCCTGGCCGACCTCGAGATCCCCCGCGACGCCACCATCGTCGCCGTGGTCCGTGCCGACCGCCTGGTGGTGCCCCGGGGCGACACCGTGCTGAGCGCCGGTGACGAGGTCTTGGCCCTGGTCATCGGCGATGCCGAGGAGGCCGTACGCCGGTTGCTCGTCGGCCCCTGACCGGCCGCCGCACCGATCAGCCCGACCGTAGACTCCTCCCCATGGAGGCCGCCTTCTTCGACCTGGACAAGACGGTCATCGCCCGGGCGTCGATGGCGGCGTTCGGCCACACCTTCTACCGCGGCGGCCTGATCTCGCGCCGGACCGTCATGCGGGCCCTCGTATCCCAACTCGTCTACCTCCACCTGGGGGCGAGCGAGCAGAAGCTGGCCCGGATCAGGGAGTCGGTGCTGGCCATGACGCGGGGGTGGGACCAGACCCAGGTGTCCGATCTCGTACGCGAGGCACTCGACAAGGTGGTGGAACCCATCATCTACGCCGAAGCCATCGAGCTCATCGAGCAGCATCGGGCGGCCGGGCGCAAGACCTACATCGTGTCCGCCTCGCCCGAGGAGATCGTCAAGCCGCTGGCCGAGTACCTGGGCGTCGACGGGGCCATCGCCAGCCGGGCCGTGGTCGACCTCGACGGTCGGTACACCGGAGAGATGGCCTTCTACGCCTACGGACCCTTCAAGGCCGACGCCATCCGCTCGCTGACCCTCTTCGAGGGGATCGACCTCGACGGGTCCTACGCCTACAGCGACTCCTACACCGATGTCCCCATGCTCGAAATCGTGGGGCATCCGGTGGCTGTCAACCCGGACCGGGTCCTGGCCCGCCTGGCGCGCGAGCGCGGCTGGGAGATCCGGCAGTTCTCGCGGCCGATCCGCCTACGCGACCGGGTGCCGGTGCCGACGCTGCCCACAGCCGCGGCCGTCACGGGGGCGGCCGTGGCCCTCTCGGGGGCGGCGATGTTGGCATGGCGCTACAACCAGCGGCGCACCGCCAGCTGACCTTGGTCGGAGAACCGGAGCAACGGGCGAAGGCGCCAGCCTCCGCCCCGGGGCTCAGGCTTCGCGCAGCCGCTTGGCGGCGACGAATCCGAGGGCGACGAGGATGGCGAGGATCAGCAGCTTCTTCACACCCCGGATCCTACCCATACGGCGCCGCCACCCACCAAAGAGGTGGTGACCAGGATCTATCTCCCGGGACGGATCAGACGGTGAGGAGATCCCGGGCGCCGGTGTCCGACGACGGGTGGCGCAGCTTCGACATGGCCCGGGCCTCGATCTGACGGATCCGCTCCCGGGTCAGGTTGAAGTGCTCCCCGACCTCCTCGAGGGTGCGGGGCTCCCCGCGGTCGAGGCCGAAACGCAGGCGCAGGATCTCGCGCTCGCGTTCGTCGAGAGGCGACAGGAGGCGGTTGATCTCATCGGGGAGCAACGAGGTGGCGGCCACCTCGAAGGGCGACTCGGCCGACCGGTCCTCCACCACATCGCCGAGCTAGGCGTCTCCGTCCTCACGCAGCGGCTCCGACAGCGACAGCGGCTCGGCCCGGAAACGCAGGGCCTCGATGAGCTTGTCCTCCGGCATCTCGACTTCGGCACCGAGCTCGGCCAAGGTGGCCGGGCGTCCGTACTTGAGCTCGAGCCGGGCCTGAGCCTTCTGGACTCGGGCCAGGGTGTCGCCGGCATGCACGGGGAGGCGGATGGTACGACCGGTATTGGCGATGCCGCGGGTGATGGCCTGACGGATCCACCACGTGGCATAGGTCGAGAACTTGAAGCCCTTGCGCCAGTCGAACTTCTCGACGGCGTGCATGAGGCCGAGGTTCCCCTCCTGGATGAGGTCCAGCAGAGGCAGGCCCGAGGCTTGGTACTTCTTGGCGATCGACACCACGAGGCGGAGGTTCGACTGGACGAAGGTCTGCTGGGCAGCCTCGCCGGTCGTGATCTTGCGCTTCAACTCACGACGCTTGGACGGCGTGACGTCTTTCGGCTTTCCTGCGCCGAGCTCCTGCTCGGCATCGCGACCGGCCTCGATCGTCTGCGCCAAACGGACCTCGTCATCCTTTGTCAGCAGCGGATACTGCCCGATGTCCGTGAGGTACAGCCGTACAAGATCTTCCTCGTCGCGCTCGACGCGCTCCTTCGCCAACGTCCTTGCCCTTCCTCGGGTCCCCTCCGGCGGTGCCTGCCGGCAGGACTAACCTTTTCGCCTGCCCCACGCACCGGTCGGTTGCCCGCAGCACGGGAATTTTTTCCGGGCTGCGGACGGCGGTCGCCTGTGGATATCAGTTTACCGGCGCCGTCAAGGGCAACAGGTCACCCGGGGCCGGTTCAGTCGGCCGAAAGCGGCTGCGGCCACGGTACGAGGCCCGGTCCGATCCCGGCCAGGACCTCTTCCAGGGCTTGTTGATGGGCCGTCACCACGGAGATGTCGTGCGGCCGGTCGACCAACGTCTGCACAAGAGTTTCCGTCGCCTGCCACGCTTCGACCTCGTCGCGCACCACTAAACGTAGTGATCGCACTACAGGACCGTCGGCCACCGACGCCGCCCGGCGCAGGTGGAGGCCGTAGCCGGCGATGAGTCGGGGGAGCACGACGCGGGCCAGGCCGACAAGCCTCAGGAGCGTGCCCCCCGCCGCCGGGGCCTGCCCCGGGGCCCCACCAGAGAACAGCACGAGCATGCGGTCCACCTCGACGCTCGGGGGCAGCGTCAACGTGGCGGGGTCGAGACCATCGAGGACGGGAAGCCGCTCGGCCCACAGCTCGGCATGCCACGCGTGCTGCTGGCTGTAGACGTCGAACATCAGGCGGGCCTCGGCCACCGCCTCCGATGTCACCCAGCCGCCGAGCACCTCGAAGAGACGGCGTTCGATCCACTGGTAGCCGCCGATGACACGGGCCTGCTCCTCCAACGGGAGGGCTCCGGCACGGGCCGTCACCGAGGCGTCGCCGGGGCCTTCGACAGCCAGCGCCATCGCCTCGGTCGGATCACCGGCCACCGGCAGGCCTCCCCTCGGCCGGCTCCGTCGGCAGACTCTCGATCGGCACCGTCGTCTCGGCGAGCACCGTCGGCTCAGTCGGATCCGGTGCTCGGTCGCGGTAGCGGTTGGTGATCGGCATCCGGCGGTCCTTGCCGAACGCCTTGGCCGTGATGCGGACACCGGGTGGTGACTGGCGGCGCTTGTACTCCGCCCCATCGACGAGCCGGGCCACCCGCGTCACGATCTCGGGGTCGAATCCCGCCCCGGCCACCTCGGCCACCGAGCGGTCATGGTCCACGAGCGCCTCGAGGACCGGGTCGAGAATCTCGTACGCCGGCAGACTCTGGTCATCGCGTTGATCGGGTCGCAGCTCGGCTGACGGGGCCTTGGTCAGAATGGCGTCGGGGATGAGATCGGTCCCGGCCACGGCGTTGCGATGACGACACAGGCTGTACACGAGGAGCTTGGGGACGTCCTTGATCACGGCGAAGCCACCGGCCGAGTCTCCGTACAAAGTGGAGTAGCCGGTGGCCAGCTCGCTCTTGTTCCCGGTGGTGAGCACGATCCATCCACGGGCATTCGACACCGCCATCAGCAGGACGCCGCGGATACGCGACTGCAGGTTCTCGTCGGTGAGCCCGACCGGAGGAGCTCCGAGAACGGACGCCAACATGCCTGCCAGGGCGCTGTGGGCATCCTCGATGGGAACGGTGCGGAGGTCGATGCCCAGGTTCTGGGCCAGAACAGAGGCATCGCCGACGGACCCTTCGCTCGAGTAGCGCGACGGCATGGCCAGAGCGTGGACATGGTCGGCACCGAGGGCGTCGACGGCCACGGTGGCCACGAGAGCGGAGTCGATACCGCCCGACAGACCGACGACGGCATCGCCGAAGCCGTTCTTGGCCAGATAGTCACGGGTTCCGAGGACGAGGGCGGCGTACACCTCGGCGTCGCCATCGAGCGCAGGCGGTAACGGCGGCGCCGGGCGGGCCACGGTGTCGCGCGCTTCGACACTGACCGGTACGACGGGCAGATCCCGGCCGAGCGAAGCGTCGATCGTCGACCGCCGACGAAGGGTCTCGGGCACCTCGACGTCGACGGTGAGAATCGTCTCGGCGAACTGTGGGGCGGCGGCCACCACGGCACCTGTGTGATCGACGACGAAGGAACCGCCGTCGAAGACCAGCTCGTCCTGGCCACCGACCTGGTTCACGTAGGCGATGGCGCATCCGGACTCGGCCACGCGCTGGCGAGCCACGGCCAGACGGTCCGCCTCGCGGCCGATGAGATAAGGCGACGCGTTGATATTGACGATGAGGCGGGCCCCGGCGCCGGCTTGGACGGCGATAGGGCCGGAGGCGAACCACAGGTCCTCGCACACCGACACACCCACGGGAACTCCGGCCACCTCGTAGAGCTCGAGATCGGACGTGCCCGGTGCGAACCACCGTTCTTCATCGAAGACTCCGTAGTTGGGCAGGCGACGCTTGTGGTAGACGCCGAGCACCCCGCCCCCCGCACACACGGCCAACGCATTGCGCAACCGTCGCGGCGCGCCGCGAATAGCCGCTTCCCGGGCCACCACGCCGGCGCCGTCGGCCCGCGAGACGGCGTCGGAGACGCTGTCGTGGCCCACGACGTCCACGAACCCCACCAGGGCTACGCAACCGCCGGTGGCCGAGGCCACGCGCTGCAGGGCGGCGAAGTTGTGAGCCACGAACGCCGGTTTGAGGAGGAGGTCCTCGGGTGGGTACCCGGTGATGACCAGCTCGGGAAAGGCGGCGAGGTCGGCCCCGTCCTCCTCCGCCCGGGCCAGACACTCGACGATCCGTTCGACATTGCCGTCGATGTCGCCGACGACGGTGTCGAGCTGGCACAGGGCCACACGCACGCGGGGCACAGGTGAATCCTAATGGCCGGTCCCGACCCTCCCGACGGTGCATCCCGCCTGGCATGCTGCCTCCGTGCGCAGTGTCCTGCCCGCGGCGCTGGCCGGTGCCGCCGAACGCTCGGCCGAGCCCGACGCCGTGGCCATCGCCCTACGTCGGGTCGTGGAAGACCGTCCCCCGACCGAAGGACGTCTCCTGGAGGGACACGAACCGAGCCCCCTGGCGCACGCGTTCATCGCCGTCGTCGCCGCCAGCAACGCCCTCGGCCGGCTGTGCGTTGCCGATCCCCTGGCCCTCGACGTCCTCGACGCACTGGATCGTCCTGTGCCCATCGACGGCACCGATCCCGCCGCCCTGGCCCGGTCCAAACGCCTCGAGCTCCTGCGTATCGCCGCACGCGACCTGCTCGGGATCGACGCCCTCGAGGATGTGGGCCGGGCTCTGGCCGACATGGCCGCCGGGGTGCTCGACAAGGCCTGGTCTTTGGCCAACGGAGGTTCCGGCGACGACAGGTTCGCCATCATCGGCATGGGCAAACTCGGCGGACGCGAGCTCAACTACGCCAGCGACGTCGACGTGATGTTCGTGACGGAGGGAGGTGGCGACGCTGGTGGCACGGTGGCCCGAGAGGTGCTGCGCACCGCCCGCGGGTGCTTCAGGGTCGACGTCGACCTGCGACCCGAGGGCCGGTCCGGACCACTCACCCGTTCTCTGGACAGCTTCCGCTCCTACTGGGACAAACGAGCCGACGCCTGGGAGTTCCAAGCTCTTCTGAAAGCGCGACCGGTGGCCGGATCCACCGCCCTGGGCGAGAAATTCGCCTCGGCGGCGGCCCAGGCCACCTGGCACCGCAGCTTCAGTGCCGACGAGCTGGCTGAGCTCAGGTCGATGAAGGCCCGGGCCGAGTCCGAAGCATCGCGTCACGGTCTCGCCGGTGGCGAGATCAAGCGGAGCCCGGGGGGTATCCGGGACGTGGAATTCTCCGTGCAGCTGCTCCAACTCGTGCACGGACATCACGATCCGACCATCCGGGACCGCTCCACTCTCGGCGCCCTCACCGAGCTCGCCGGGGCCGGGTATGTGAGCGGGGAGGACGGTGCCGTTCTGGCCGACTCGTACCGGTTCCTACGCACCGTGGAACACCGACTGCAATTGGTGGAGGAGGAGCAGACCCACGCCCTGCCCACCGAGCCGACGGCCCGACGGCGCCTCGCCCGCGTCCTCGGCTTCTGCGACGGTCCGGCGGCCACGGCCACGGCATTGTTCGACGACACCATGCGGCGCTGCCAGAGTGACGTTCGGATCATCCACGAACGGCTGTTCTTCCGTCCGCTGCTCGAGGCCTTCGCCGCTCTGGAAGCGGCTCCCTCGGATGCTTCGGTCGGTGCCGTCATGTCGGCCGATGCCGTGGCCCGGCGGCTCACCGCCTTCGGCTTCGGCGACGCACAGCGCACGCGGGCGGCGGTGGAGGAGCTCGCCGGAGGGCTCACGCGCGCCTCCCGGCTCATGGGCCAACTGCTTCCACTCCTGCTCGACTGGTTGTCGGTCACCCCCGATCCCGATCTGGGCCTGCTCGGTCTCCGGACCCTCGTGGTCCGCAGCCATCAGCGCACCTTGGTGGTGACCACGTTCAGAGAGTCCTTCGAGGCCGCCCGGCGCCTGTGCCTTGTCCTCGGGTCGAGCCGCGTCATGGCCGAGGCGATCGAGCGAAACCCCGAGCTGATCGCCGACCTCGACGACGATCACGCGCTCGCCCCGGCGCCGCGCGCCGAGTTGGTGAAAGATGCCATCGAGCGCCTGAACCGGCCTGGCGACGAGGGGCGCCGTCGGGCCCGTCTGGTCCGGCTCACCCAGGATCAGACGTTGCGCATCGCCACCCGCGATCTCCTCGACGTCGACGACATCGCCAGCACAGGAACGGCTCTCACCAACGTGGCCGAGGTCGTCCTCGAAGCGGCCGTGGACTACGTCTCCCCCGACATTGCCTTCTGTGTCGTGGGCATGGGCCGGCTCGGAGGGGCCGAGATGTCCTATGCCAGCGACCTCGACGTCCTTCTCGTCTTCGACGACCCCGCCCCCGGCGTCGACGACCGGGGAGAGCAAGCAGCCGAGGCCCTGCTGCGCTTCATTCACGGACCGAGTCCGTCACAACGCGTGGCCACCGTTGACCTCGGGTTACGTCCTGAAGGGGGCCAGGGCCGGCTGGCGCGCGACCTGCTCGGCTACCAGACCTATTTCGAGCGCTGGGCCCAGACCTGGGAGCGCCAGGCCCTGCTCCGGGCGCGCGTCGTAGCCGGCGACCGCGCCCTCGGTGAACGCTTCCTGGCCCTCGCCCACGGTTTCGTGTGGGAGCGCCCCCTCACCGAGGACGACGTGGCCGACATCCGCCGCATGAAGGCCCGCATCGAGCGCGAGCGCATTCCGCCGCGCGAGGACCCGCAGTTCCATCTCAAGCTCGGTCGGGGATCCCTTTCGGACATCGAATGGACGGCACAGCTGCTGCAGCTCCGTCACGGCGTCTCCGCCACAGGGACCATGGCGGCCCTCGACGCCCTCAGTGCCCAGGGAGCCCTGGCCGTGGCCGACGCCGACATACTGGGCCACGCCTACCGGTTCCTCGAGCACACCCGCAACCGTTGGCACCTCGTCGGCACCTTGCCCGGGGGTATCGCTCCCGGAGACTCCCTACCGACCGAAGCCCACCAACAGTCGCATCTGGCCCGCAGTCTGGGCACCTCCCCCGTAGCGCTGCGAGACCAGTACCGCAGGGTCACGCGCCGGGCCCGACGGGTGGTCGAGCGCCTCTTCTACGGCATCGAAGAGTTCTAAGGCCGAGTCACTGCCCGGGGCCGAGGTGGCTGCCACTTTGGCGGGCGCGTCCTACGCAGATGCCACTTATCGATCGGTCGTCAGCGACGCTCTACCCTCCCTACCTCCTTTGCAGACGATGCACCATCGGCGATGGCCACCATGTAGGGGTGCCAACCGACGATGAGCAGGACAACGAACAGGATGTAAGGCACGTCGAAGACCACCCCTTCGCTCGTCGTGTCAAGGCGGCCAGGCTCGCCCCCGCGCAGGAGAAGCGATCCCGCCACCATGTCGGCCAGGGTGGCCGGCAGGGCGCCCTGGAGGACCCCGGCGCCGTTCACCACCCGGGGTGTGACCTCCATTTCCATGGCCAGGTCGGCCCCGTCCGTTGCTACTTCGCGCCCCTCGAGGGCCTCGAAGGCGTGGCCTCGGGCCAGCGGCGACATCAGGCTCGCATGGTCGGGCCCGTCGGAGCCGGGGGCGGCGGGGCCGGTCATGGTCGGTCAGCGGGGCTGTCCGACAACGCTTCGGGTCCGGAGCCCACCTCCCCATCACGACGGGCGATCACGTGCACATCAACCCCGCTGTCGGAGGCGAAGCGCAGCACCCGTTGCACCACCGAGCCCTTGGTCATTTCCTCCCAGCGGCTGCGTCGGCTCGAGCCGATCACGATCTGCGTCACCTGGTGCTCGCTGGCGAAATCGACCAGGGCCCGCGCCGGATCGTCACGGGTGATCTCGTGCCAGTGCGCTCCGAGATCGTCGGCCAATCGGTGCAGGGCGTCGAGCGAGGCGGCATCGCGCTGTCGGGATTGCTCGGCCGCGGTCACGTGCACGGCGTGGAGGTCGCCTTTCATGCGGGCCGACAGACGCGCCGCCCGGCGGATAACGGCATCGGTGCCGGGCGCGGCGGTGATGGCCACCATGATCCTCTCTGACGTATCCCACATCTCGTTCGGATGGCGATCACGGAGATAGGCCAACAGCTCCTCTTCCGTCTCGTCGGCGACGAAACGCAGAGCCAGCTCCCGCAGGGCCACCAGATTCTCAGTCCGGAAGAAGTGCGTCAGGGCGTCTTGGACCTTGGGCGGTGGATAGATGTTGCCGTGCATCATGCGCCGACGGAGCTGCTCGGGCGAGGAATCGATGAGCTCGAGCTGATCGGCCTTGCGCACCACCCAATCCGGCACCCGTTCGCGCACCCGTGTCCCTGTCATGCGCTCGACGGCGTCGGCGATACTCTCGAGATGCTGGACATTCACCGTCGTGATGACGTTGATCCCCGCCCCCAACAGCTCGATGACATCCTGCCACCGCTTCTCGTTGCGACCCGATCCGGGCACGTTGGTGTGCGCCAGCTCATCGACCAGCGCCACCTCGGGCCGGCGGGCGAGAACGGCGTCGAGATCCATCTCCTCGAAGTCGCTGTCCCGATAGGCGACGACTCTACGGGGGACGACCTCCAGGTCACGGATGAGCTCAGCCGTGCGAGGACGACCGTGGGTCTCGACGAAACCGATGACGACGTCGGCGCCCCGACGGTGCCGGCGCCAGCCCTCGTCGAGCATGGCGAAGGTCTTGCCCACTCCGGCCACGGCTCCCATGTAGATACGGAACCGGCCTGTCGGACTGACTTCGTCGGCCTCGAGATCGTCGGCCGTCGGTTCACGGGACATGACCATGTCCACATTGTGCCCGAGGACGGTGCCACGAGGTCCTCCGTCTATCGTGGCACTACGCGCAACGGTGCAAGTGAGGCCCCATGATCTCGGGACGACGGAGCTTGGCGGGTGCCGGTGCCGCCTTCGGGGCCGTGGCCGCCCTGGCGGGGATCATGGTCCCCTTCCGAAGCCACCTGAGCATCGCCACCGCCGCGCTCGTCCTCGTCGTCCCTGTTGTCATCGGCGTGGTTCTGGGCGGCTTCGTCTCCGGGGCCGTGGCCGCCATCGCCGGTTTCTTCGTCTACGACCTCGTCTTCATCCCCCCGTACGGCACCCTCACCGTCGGGGCGGCCGAGAACTGGGTGGCCCTCGGCGTCTACGTGGTGGTCATGCTGCTGGTGGCCCGCGTCGTGTCACGGCTCGACGAGGCGCGGTCCCAAGCCCACAGTCGCGAGACCGAGATCCGACGTCTCTTCGACCTGACGGAACTTCTCATCGGCGAGAAGCCCGTCCCCGAACTGCTGGCGCTCATCGTGTCCACCGTCCACGACGCCTTCGGGTTCGCCAGCGTCGCCCTGCTGCTTCCGTCGGGATCCCGTCTCGAGATCGCCGCCGAGGCCGGGGAACCGCTCACGAGGGACGAGCTCAGCCGTATCACCCCCGCGCCGGGCAGGCCAACGAGTCTGGGCACGTCGTCGGTCGGCGCCGACGAAGTCCAAACCGTCGCCTTGTCGGCCACGGGGAGACCGATCGGGCTCCTCGGCATCAGAGGCCCTCTCCTCTCCCGTCACGACCGTGAGTTGCTCCTCACCTTCGCCAACCACATCGCGCTGACCGTGGAACGGGCTCAGCTGCGCGAACAGGCCCTGCGCGCCGAGGTCCTGGAGGAGATCGACCGCCTCCAGAAGACTCTGATGGGGGCCGTGTCGCACGACCTCCGCACACCTCTGGCCACCATCAAGATCTCGGCCTCGACGCTCGGCAATCCCGGGGCCGACATCGGCACGGAGGAGCGCCAGGAATTGCTGGCCCTGATCGACGACCAGGTCGACCGTCTCAACCGTCTGGTGACCAATCTCCTCGACGTGAGCCGGGTGCAGTCGGGGGCCTTCGAGCTACGCCGGGAGCCCATCGCCGTCGTCGACCTCGTCACCGAGGCCGTGAGGGGGCTCGGTCTCACTGGCCGCCCGGGAGGCGTCACCATGGACCTCGCCGAGGACCTCCCCCTCGTCGACGTCGACCATCTCCTCATCGGCCAGGTCCTCACCAACCTGCTCGAGAACGCATGGCGTTATGCACCGGACGACACCCCCATCTCCGTGTCGGCGCGAAGCAGCGACGAAGGACACATCGAAGTAGCGGTGACCGACAGCGGTCCCGGCGTGCGTCCCGACGATCGGGCCATCATCTTTCAGATGTTCACGGGCCGCGGTTCGGCCGGGGGGTCGGGGGTCGGACTGTGGATCGCCAAGGCCTTCGTCGAAGCCCACGGCCAGGCCATCTGGGTGCAGGATACGGCCGGTCACGGCGCCCGTTTCTGCTTCACCCTTCCCGTCGCCCTCCAGCCGGCCACAGTGCCCTGATCCGTGGCACGCGTCCTCGCCGTCGACGATGACTCCGCCCTGCTGCGGGTTCTGCGCATCGGGCTCGTGGCCCTCGGCCATGAGGTCCTCACCGCCTCCACGGGCAGCCAGGGGATCTCCCAAGCAGCCGTCGGGGCACCCGACGTCATCGTCCTCGACCTGGGGCTGCCTGACATGGACGGGCTCGAAGTGTGCCGACGCATCAGACAGTGGAGCGCCGTCCCCATCATCGTGCTCTCGGCCGACGGGACCGAAGACCGCAAGATCGCCGCGCTCGACGGCGGCGCCGACGACTACATGACGAAACCCTTCGGCATGGGCGAGCTCGAGGCCCGCCTGCGCGTGGCCTTACGACACCGTCCGGCCGAGAACGGCCCCGACGAGCCCACGACGCTGGCCGTCGGACCACTCGCCCTCGATCTCGTACACCACGAGGGTCGCATGGACGGGCGCCCGCTGGAGCTCACCCCCCGCGAGTTCGCCTTCCTGGCCTACCTGGCCCGACACGCCGGCAAGGTATGCACCCACCGCATGATCCTCGAACACGTCTGGGGACCGCACTATGGCACCGAGAACCACTACCTCCGCGTCTACTCCTACCGCCTGCGACGCAAGTTGGGCGACCCCGACGGTCATTTCCTGCGCACCCTTCCCGGCGTGGGATACGAGCTGGTCGATGACGGTGCCTGACCGTGCCTCGCCAGACCAGACGGTGCGGTGGCTGACGATGCGGCCAGGATCTCCGGTGTATGCGCCTGTCGGCCAAACCGGGGACGTGGCAGTCTTGTCTGACACGGCGTAGCGACGCAGCTGCCGGGAGATACAGGGGGCTCGACCATGTATGACCTGGTCATTCGAGGTGGCACAGTCGTCGACGGGACCGGATCAGACGCCCGGACAGCCGACGTGGCCGTGGACGGCGGCCGCATCGTCGCCGTCGACGACCTCCACGGTGAGCGGGGGCGCGAGACCATCGAGGCCGACGGCCTGCTGGTGACGCCGGGGTGGGTGGACATCCACACGCACTACGACGGACAGGTCACGTGGGACGAGGTGCTCGCCCCGAGCAGTTGGCACGGCGTCACCACCCTGGTGACCGGCAACTGCGGCGTCGGCTTCGCTCCGGTGAGGCGCGACAAGCACGACTGGCTCATCGGTTTGATGGAAGGCGTGGAAGACATCCCCGGGACGGCTCTCTCCGAAGGCATCACCTGGGAGTGGGAGAGCTTCCCCGAATACCTCGACGCCCTCGACCGACGCCGGTGGACCGTTGACGTCGGTACCCAGGTGGCCCACGGCGCCGTGCGGGCCTATGTCATGGGTGACCGCGGCGCTCTCAACGAGCCCGCCACCGCCGACGACATCGAACAGATGAAAGCCATCGTGAAGGCCGCCGTGTCCGCCGGTGCCCTCGGTTTCTCCACCTCGCGCACGATCGCCCATCTGGCCATCGACGGCGAGCCGGTCCCGGGGACGTTCGCCGCCGAAGACGAGCTGTTCGGCATCGGCGCCGCCCTGGGTGAGCTCGGCGCCGGCATCTTCGAGCTGGCCCCGGCGGGGGTGGCCGGAGAGGACATCCTCAGTCCGGTCAAAGAGGTCGACTGGATGCGCCGTCTTTCGGCCGCCATCGGACGCCCGGTGACATTCGCCCTCCTCCAGGTGGCATCGGCGCCCGATCTGTGGCGCCAACTCCTCGACATCTCGCTCGAGGCCGTGGCCGACGGCGCCGACCTGTGGCCTCAGGTGGGGGCGCGCGCCACCGGCCTTCTCGCCGGGCACTTCACCACACTCTGCCTGTTCGAAAGCATCCCCGCCTACCAGGCCCTGAAGGCCAGAAACCTGACCGCACCCGAATTGGTCGCCGCTCTGCGCGATCCCGCCGTGCGTGACTCGATCGTGTCGTGGGAACCCGAACACGACGGCGCCGCCCGCATGGAGGACGCCTACCGCAACACCTTCATTCTCGGCACCCCGCCCGACTACGAGCCGGGACCCGAACGCTCCGTCACCCACATCGCCGCCACCACCGGACGGCGTCCCCTCGAGGTCGCCTACGACGCCATGCTCGAGGGCGAGGGACAGGGCCTTCTCTACATCCCCATCCTGAACTACGCCTCGGGGAGCCTGGAGCCGGCGCGCCAGATGTTGATGCACCCTCGCTCGGCGGCAGGACTCGGCGACGGAGGTGCCCACTGCGGCGTCATCTGCGACTCCTCCCAACCCACGTTCATGCTCACGCACTGGACACGGGACCGCACCCGCGGCGAGCGCCTGCCTCTGGAGATGATGGTGAAGAAGCAGACGCTCGACACCGCCTCGCTCTACGGACTGGGCGACCGCGGCACGCTGCAAGCGGGCAAGCTCGCCGACGTCAACATCATCGACTACGAACATCTGCAGCTCGGGAGCCCGAAGGTCGTCGCCGACCTTCCCGCCGGGGGCCGTCGCATCGTTCAGGACGCCACCGGCTACGTGGCCACCATCAAGTCGGGCGTCACGACCTTCGACAACGGAAAAGACACCGGGGAGCGCCCGGGCGTTCTGCTGCGCGGCGCCCGCTAGAGCGTCAACGGCCGCTCCACTTCGGTGGACGATGCTCGAGGAAGGCGGCAATGCCTTCGCCCGCGTCCTCGGAGGCCATGACGGCGGCCATGGCCTGATCCGACAGCGGCCAGGCATCGTCCTCGGTGGCGGCACATGACTCGAGCAACTGCAGGCTCTGGCGCACCGCCACCGGCGCGTTGGCGCAGATACGCCGGGCGAGATCCAAGGCCCCGTCGAGAGCGCCCCCCGGTTCGGTCACGGCGTTCACCAGGCCGTAGCGCTCGGCCCGGCCGGCGTCGATGGGGTCACCGGTGAGCACGATCTCCTTGGCCACGTTCAGGGGAAGAGCCCGGGCGGAGCGGAAGACTCCGCCATAGAGCGCCAGCAGTCCCCGTCTGACCTCAGGTAGTCCGAACGAGGCCGTGCTCGACGCCACCACCAGGTCGCAGGCGAGGACGATCTCCATGCCGCCACCGAGGGCCAGCCCCTCCACCGCCGCAATCAGCGGCTTCGATCGTCGCCGCCGGATGATCCCGTACGGGCCGCCGCGTTCGGTACCCGGGCCCGAACCGACGCGCAGGTCGGTCCCGGCGCAGAAGATGGTGGTCCCGCCCGTGAGTATGCCCACCCACAACCCGTCATCGTCTTCAAGCTCGTTGAGAGCGCTGTCGATGCCGAGGGCCATCTCCTCGTTGATGGCGTTGCGTTTCTCCTCCCGTCGCAAAGCGATGAGGAGAACGCGGCCACGGCGTGTGCACTCAACGGGCAAGACATTCTCCGTCCATGCGTGCTGAGCATACGACGGCGACACGAGCACCCGGCCTGGCGGCGCGAAAGCCCTCTGTTACTCTCGGAAAGTGCGCAGGTGCCCGCCGCTCGTCGTTGCCGTCGCCCTCGCCGTCACCGCCTTGGGCGCCACCGCGTGTGGCTCGACATCGGCGGCGGCGCCCACCCGTCCGAAGACGACGGTGCCCCTGCCGGCGGGTCCCGTGCCGTCGGAGATCGCCAAGATGGTGTGTCAGAACAAGGCGCAGGGCGAACTGGCCGAGGTGCTCGGTGTCCAGGCGGTCGTCCAGACACCCACCTGGATCGATCACCTCTACTCCTGCCGGTACCAATACCCGAACGGGTCGATGGTGCTGTCGGTCAAGGAGTTGTCGAGCTGGGCCCAGACGAAGGGCTACTTCGCCATGCTCGGACGCCAGCTGGGAGACACCGGCAAACTGGGCAACCTGGGGCAGGGTGCGTTCACCACCAGCAACGGCTCGGTTGTCGTCCGCAAGGACTGGAAGGTGTTGCTCGTCGATATCACCGCACTACCGCCGCAATTCGGTGTGCCCCCCACGACCAAAGCCGACATCGCCGACAGCGTGTCGGACGTGATCCTCGGATGTTGGGCCGGGGACTGAGACGGCCCCGTTCGGGCCTGACCTCAAAAGCGGCGCGTGAGGCTCAGGCGGTCGACTGCAAGATGGCCAGGCACATCTCGTCGGAGGAGCCGTCGCCCCAGGTGACGTAGCGCGGCGGGAGCTTCCTCAGCTGCGGGAGCTCCTGGCGCAGGACGGGGTTGTAGGTGCAGGTGACCTGGACCGAGTCCCCCGGCTTGGTGGCCACCGGCTTGGGCAGCGTGAACGACCGTTGATAGTCGAAGTTGTAACTGGTGTCGTTGAGCAGGGTCTGCGCCTGAGGTGTCCCCGGGTCGAGCACGATCGTCATGGCCTGCCCGAGCAGGTGCATGTGGGGTGTCACCCGGACGATGTGCCCGGCGCCGATGGGCCAGGTGCAGCTCGTCGTGTCACCACCGGGGGGATCGGTCACGCTGCGCCCGCAGAAGTGCTCGAGGAAGTCCACGAAAGTGATGGCGCTCTGCCCGAATCGTTGGCCCGTGTTCGCCAGGGAGGCGGCCCGGTTGCACAGGGGGCCGGTCACTCCGGCCGGACACGGGATGTCCGGGGGAGCCGGGAGCAGGTTCAGGTGCAGCGGCTTCAGAGGTGTCGAGGCGGGCACGGTCACGAGCGTCAGCTTGGCCCGTACCGGAGCGTCACCCTGGAGGAGGTTGTAATGGATCTGCTCGATCACGAGGCTGCCTTTGGGGAACACCACACCCGTCCCCTTCGGCTCCACATCCTTGCCATGTCCCGGCGCCCACGCCGTCAGCCACGGTGTGTTCGAGACCTGGGCGAACGACGAACCCGGGAGCGGTGACTCACCGAAACAGGTCCAGCCCTTGCCGTTCTTGTCGTCGGCCACGGCCAGCTTGGCCAGATCGGGCGGAACCAGGAAGAAGATGGCGTGATGGACCTCGATCCCCTCGGGATAGAAGTGGCTCCCCACGATGAAGGAGTTCTGCTTGACGTGGGGATTGACCAACGTGCAGTGGTAGTCGTCGGTGGCACCCGGGGGGGCGATGGGTTTGTAGGCCAGCACCGGTCGCATGGTGATGGTGGTGACCTTGGGCGCCACGGCCGTGGCCGAGGACCCAACGGCCACCAGTCCCCCGATAACAATGGCAACTGTCGCCAACAACCAGGCGACGCCGAGGCGCGCAGAACGTGGGATCCCCATGGGAAAAAGGTAGTCCCTTTCGGCGTCAGCCGCCGGTTCAGGCCGCCATCGGCCCCCACGTACGACACCAGTGCCCACCACGACCCCTCGTCGATCCACCTGCAATGTAAAGGACCCTGCCCCACCGGTAGTCTGAAATGCCAGCGTGCGAGACACCCTCCACCTGGAGGCGCATTCCACCAGAAACCGTGGGGGCATGGCGACGATGAGTGAAGCGATGGGGTTCATCGACGCATCCTCCCGACCGAGAAGTGCACTGGCCGTCGACTGGCGGGCTCCCGACCGGCGACGGATGCTCCAACTGGTCCTGGCCACGGTCTGGCTGGTCGACGCCGTGCTGCAGTTCCAACCCTTCATGTTCACGAAGGCCTTCGGGAACCAGATGATCACGGCCAACGCCGCCGGGAATCCGACCCCGCTGGCCCACCAGATCACCTGGGCCGGGCGCGCCATCGGGCATCACGCCATGGTCTCCAACACCGCCTTCGGCCTCATCCAGCTGGTCATCGCGCTCGGTATCGCCTGGCGTCCGACGGTCAAGATCGCTCTGGCCACATCGGTCGCCTGGGCGCTCAGTGTCTGGTGGATCGGCGAAGGACTCGGGCGCGTTCTCACCCCCACGGCCAGCCCCCTCACCGGCGCCCCCGGTGCCGTGATCCTCTACGCGTTGTTGGCCATCCTCCTGTGGCCCACCGAGCGGGATGCGTCGACGGAGCCATTCGTGGCCGCCCGTCCGCTCGGAGCGCCTGTGGCGCGGGCCTTGTGGCTCGCCCTGTGGGGAAGCCTGTCCTACTACGCGCTCCTGGCCGCCAACCGCTCGCCGCAGGGACTGCACGACTTGATCAAGGCCATGGCCGTCGGGCAGCCCCACTGGTTGTCATCCCTCGACAACTCGGCCGCCACGCTGGTGGCGCACCGGGGCCTCGAGTTCTCGATCGTGCTCGCCATCGTCCTCGGCGTGATCGCCCTCGGCCCCTTCCTCTCGGTGACCGCTGCCCGCGCCACCATCGTCGCCGCCGTGGTCCTGTCCGCTGTCTTGTGGGTCGTGGGCCAGGGATTCGGCGACGTCTTCTCGGGCTCCGGAACCGACCCCAACAGCGGGCCCCTCCTGATGCTGGTGGCCGCCGCCTTCTGGCCGAGGCGGGTCCGAGCCCCCGCCGCCGCCGTCTCTGAGCCGGGGGCGGATCTGTCGCGCCCTCTCAGCCTGAGCGGGACGTAAGTCGTGCTGCAACCCACCTGGCTCGTCGACACCCTGGCGGGCATCATGCTCGTCACAGCGCTGTACTGCGTGACCCGACTGGTGGCGGCGAGGGTGTGGAGGCGGACGCTGCACCGTGACACCAACCTGGCCCACATGGCCGACGGCGCGGCCATGGCCGGGATGCTCGACGGGGCGCTCAAGACGCTTCCGAGCGGCGCCTGGGAAGTCGTGTTCAGCTTCTTGACCCTCTGGTTCGCCACGCGTGGCGCGCTGTTCGTCTGGCGCCACGGGATCGGGGCCGCCGACAGCGACCACGTGCACCACGTGACCCACTATCTGTCCCACCTGGCCATGGCCGGGGCCATGCTGTACATGTTCGTGGAGGCGTCGCCGTCGCCCCCCGGCTCGGCCACGCGAAGCATGGTGGCCATGGGCGGTGCCGGAGCAACGTCGAACCTGACAGGGCTGACTCTGCTCCTCGTCGTCGTCCTGTTCGCCTCCGCCGTGTGGCACGCCGACGGCTTGACCAGATACACGGTGGTCCGGCCCACACTCGTCGGCGCCGTCACCTCCGGCGCCGCCTTCGGAGCCTCGACAGGAGCCGACGACGAGAGGACCGCCCCCGGGGTCGATACCGACGTGAGCGCTCACGATCCGGCCGGAGCCGATCCGTCGCGGTTGCTGGCCCCCCGGCTCGAGATGGCCTGCCACATCGCGCTGTGCATCACGATGGGCTACATGCTGATCCTGATGCTCTAATTACTTCTGCAACTACTTCTGGCCTGACTACTTCACCGGGCGGGTCACGCTGAACGGCACCGTACGGCCATTGATCGACGCCGTCATCGAGAATCTCCAGGTCCCGGGGCCGAGCGTCGGGTAGGCGACGAAGTGTCCCGGACTGAGGCGCAACTGGCGCACCAACTGGGGAGCGCCACCGGCGAGTGACGTCGTGACCCGCATCGAACTGGCGGCGTCCTGGCCCACACTCAGGCCGTCGAGGATCACGTGGAGCTGGTTCACGCCGGGGTGTCCGGGATAGAGGTAGACCTCGGCACTCCCGCCGCCTGCCAGGGCCACGTTCGAAATGGGGACCGGGAGCGCCGGCAAGAGGGACTGGCCGCGCGCCGGCGACACCACCTGACCGATGACCGTGGACCCGGCGAACAGCACGACCGGGAGGGCCACCCACAGGGCGAAGCCCCGCGCCCCGCGCATCACCCGCGGGGGCTGCACCTGGTCGAGTCCGCTGCGTCCCAACCGCATGAGCCGGAGGCTGTTGAGCACGACGATCAGACTCGACAGGCCCATGGCCAAGGCGGCCACCAGCGGGTCGAGGAGACCGACGGCGGCCAGGGGCAGCGCCGAGATGTTGTACCCCATGGCCCAACCGAAGTTCTGCACGATGACAGCCAGGGTCGACCGCGCCATGCCGATGGCGGCCGGCACCCCGTGGAGATCGTCACCGAGGAGGGCCACGTCGCTGTTGGCCAGGGCCGCTTCGGTCCCGCTGCCGATGGCACAAGCGACGTCGGCCGTGGCCAGGGCCGGGGCGTCGTTGATCCCGTCGCCCACCATCAGGACGTGACGCGAGCCCGCCTGCAGTGCCCGCAAGGCGTCGACCTTGGCCGCCGGGCTCAGGGCGCTCTGCTCGTCGTCGACACCCAGTGCCACGGCCACTGTGTGCACCGCCGGCTCGCTGTCACCACTCAGGATCGTCGTCCGCAAGCCCATGGCACGCAGTTGGGCGACGGCGGCGGCCGCCTCGGTGCGCATCGGGGTGGTGACGGCGATGGCCCCCACCACCGCGGCGTCGCGCTCGACGACGACGACTGTCTCGCCCCGGCCTTCGCAGGCGGCCACACCGTCGGCCAGCTCCGCCGGCAGGTCCGATCCGGTGAGTCGGATCACCCTGATCCGGTGACCCCCGACCATCCCCTCGACCCCCGTACCTGGGAGGATCGTGGCCTCCTCGACCCGGTCACGAGGCGGATAGGCAGCCCGTATGGCCGAGGCGATGGGGTGGTCGCTCTCGGCCTCCACGGCGGCCGCCAGGGCCATCACCTCGTCTTCGCTGCTGCCGGCGGCGACCAGCACCTTGGTGACGCGGGCGAAGCGCTCGGTCAGGGTTCCCGTCTTGTCGAAGACGACCGTGTCCACCTGGGCCAGGCGCTCGAGCCCCTCCCCGCTGCGGATGAGGATGCCGAGGGCCGACGCCCGACCGCACCCGACCATCATGGCCACCGGCGTGGCCAGACCCATGGCGCAGGGGCATGCCACCAGCAGCAGCGCCACCGCGCTGAGCACGGCCTTGCCCAGGTCGCCGGCAGCCAGCCACCAGGCCAGGAACGTCACCACCGACCCGGCCAGGATGACCGGCACGAACACGCCGCTGATCCGGTCGGCGATGCGTTGCAGCGGGGCCTTGTCGCGCTGGGCCTCCTCGACCAACCTCTGCAGACGGGTCAGCACCGATTCGGCCGCCACCGTGGTGACGCGGACGACCAGGACCCCACCGCCGTTCTGGGTACCCCCGGTCACCTGGCTTCCCGGACCGTGCTCCACCGGCAGGGGCTCGCCCGTGAGCATGGACTCGTCGACGGCCGACCATCCGCTCACCACCTCGCCGTCGAGAGGAACCGTCTCCCCGGCCCGGACCCGGACGAGAGCACCGACCGGAATGCTCTCCGGCGCCACGAGCTCACCCTGATCGTCAGCCGGAGCCGATACCACCCGCGCCGTCGGAGGCCGCAGACCGAGCAGCGAGTGCATGGCCAGCGCGGCGCGCCGGCGGGCCTTGGCCTCGATGGCCCGGCCCGTGACGAGGATGGCCACGATCAGCGGAGCCATGACCCCGTGCAGCCGCGCCGCGAACTCGCCCCCACCGCCGAGGTGGTAGTGCTGTCCGTGCAGGGCGATGGCCTCCACCGCGCTCACGGCCAGGGCGGCCAATGTACCCAGGGCTATGAGGGTGTCCATGCTCGTCGCACCCCGTCGCAGCAACCGGACCGTGGTCCGCAAGAACGGCCAGCCGCCGGCGATCTCCACCACCACGGCCAGGATGAGCACGATCCACCCGTCCACCGCGCTCCCCGCCTCGGGCGCCACCAGGGCGACGGCGAAGGCGGCCAGGGCCAGCGGCCACGAGATGGCCGCCCGCAGGCCCCAATGATCCGACCGCTCACCGACGACGGCGCCGTCATCCTCCTCGACCGGTGCGGCGCTGTAGCCGGCCCCGTCCACCGCGCCGCACAGATCGTCGACCCCGACCGTGGCCGGGTCATAGGCGACGAAGGCCCGCGTCGTGGCCAGGTTCACCGACGCGCTCACCACGCCCACCTGATCAGCCAGGGCGCCCTCGATGCGCGCCGCACAGGCGCTGCAGTGCATTCCGCCCAGTGAGAGCTCGGCCGTGACCAGCCGGCGCTCCCCGGCCTCGGTCTCCGGCCACGGACTCGAAGGGACGGTGAGCATGGCCTCCCAAGCGTAGTGGCCGGCCCTTCTGGCCTGACCGTCGGCGCTCCGCCGCTGACCGAACTGCACCGGTGACAAGGACCTCACCACCGTGGCCCGCGGTCGCCGCCGAAGGTGGCGTCGGTAAACTGCCGTGGCTCGGGGCCGACGTCGATGTCGCCATCAGACGTCGCCGGGGCGTCACCTAGCGCCGTTCAGGGAGCGAGATGACATCCAATCAGCGCCAATGGATCGGACCTTCCCCGTCCTCGGCCTCGGCCGGCTGGGCCCTGCTCCCGCTCCGGGCCTTCATCGGTTTCACCTTCACCTTCGCCGGCCTGCAGAAGCTGGCCAATCCCGGGTTCTTCGACGCCAACAACCCAACCTCCTTCCAGTCCCAATTAAAGGAAGCCGCCCACTCGAGTCCCATCCACGGCCTGGTCGGCCCCCTCCAGCACATCGCCGTCCCCGTCGGCGTCATCCTCGCCCTCGGGGAACTGGCCGCCGGCATCGGTACCTTGCTCGGCCTCTGGGCCCGGATCGCCGCCATCGGCGGGATGGTGCTGTCACTCAGCCTGTTCCTCACCGTCAGCTTCCACGCCAGCCCCTATTACACCGGCTCTGACATCGTCTTCCTCTTCGCCTGGGTTCCTCTCCTGGTGGCCGGATCCGGCGGAGTCCTTTCCGTCGACGCCTTCCTGGCGGCCCGGGCCCGTCCCCGCTCCCGGTCGCCACGACCGACGTTGACGGCGGCGGCCGACCGCGTCGAGCTCGACCGCCGCTCCTTCGCCCTGAAGACCGTGGCCCTCGGCACCGCCGGCGCCCTCGGCCTCTTCCTCGCCGGCCTGGCCGCCGGTGTGGGACGGCTCGTCGGCCACTACTCCGACGAGGCCGGTGCCTCGGCCACCAACACCGGGACGAGCGCCACGCCGGCGACAACAGCGAAGCCCGGGCCGACGAACACCACCCCCCCGGGGAAGAAGGTGTTCCCCGCCAGCACCGTAGCGCTCGGCGGATCGGCCACCTTCAACGATCCGAAGACCGGGGAACCGGCCGTGGTCGTCCAGCCGAGCGCCGGCTCCTTCGTGGCCTTCGACGCCATCTGCCCCCACGAAGGATGCACCGTCGCCTACGCCGCGCCCGACAAGCTCTTCATCTGCCCCTGCCACGGTTCGCGCTTCAACGGCGAGACCGGCGCTGTCGAGAACGGCCCGGCCACCCGGGGTCTCACCCCCATCTCCATCGCCGAAGGGCCCGACGGCAACCTGTACGCCGTCTGACGCTCCCCCGGCCGGGAGTGCCGGGGGTCAAGATCAATTTCACGGCCACCCTGACGGATCCGTGCCCCAACGCCCGCAGTCACCAAGCCCAAGGGAGTGACCGTGATCGGAGGAACCGTCACCGGTTCCGGGTGTTACAAGCCATGGCCGGTGGTGCCAGTTCCTGCGCCAACTTCGATGGTCCCTACGTCGTGGGCAAGATCACCGTCACCGTGACGTGGACGACCACCGGACCACCGATCGCCACTACGCCGATCGTCTACAAGAACAACCCGGCCACCGCCAGCGGATCCCCACCGACACCATCGATCTGCTCGCCCCCCGGGGACGGCGACGAAGTCAGGATCGTCCACCGCTCCGGCGACGAACAACACCACCGAGATCGCCACCGACCTTCCCGCTCCGCCGTGCGGACCGGGACCGTTCTCGAGCTTCCACATCCTCGGGGGCTTCGTTCTCGTCTAGGGGACCGGACTGCCGGAGTTCCCGGGGGGGAGGGTTCGCCCGGTAGCCTGGGCGGACCCTCCCCCTGCGGAGGCCATCTCACATCTCAAGGATGAGACGCTGTCACATCTCAAGGAAGAGAGGGCGCGGTGTTAGTTCTCGGCCGTTGTGTCGGTGAAGGCATCATGATCGGCCACGACATCAAGGTCACCGTTCTCGTCGTCGCCGGCGACAAGGTGCGTATCGGTATCGACGCCCCCTTGGAGGTCGAGGTGCACCGCGAAGAGGTCTACCTCGAGATCCAAGAGGCCAATGTCCAGGGCGCCTCGACCTCCACCGAAGCCGTGGCCGGGCTCACGGCCGCCCTGCAGGACGCTCAGGCTCCGGACAGCGGCGCCAGCGGTTCGGCCGCCCGGTAGCTCGACTGGTACTGCACCACCTGGGCGGCCGCCCGCGTGCGGCGGTTCACCACCAGGGGGCCCGAGGAGGTTGGCCGTGGGCGGACGGCCGAGCGTGACGCTGGCCAGCACCATGGCGTCGTCGGCCGACTCCAATCCGAGAGTGGCCACGTGCTGCTCATCGAACTCGATCGTGTAGTCGGGGAAAAACGTTCCCGGTGCCACCAGCACGAAGCTGATCCCGGTTTCGCTGACCGATCGCATGACGCAGAAAGGTTGGAGCTCCGGCGCCAGTGTCTCCAGCCGGAATTGGCGCGACGCCAGGTATCCCGGAATACCTCCACCGAAGTCGAGCACGGCGCCGTCTTCTCACCGGGTGGCACTTTGATGTCGTCGTCGTCAGCCCCTGGTCGACGGCCGAGATTGTCCTCGACCAGATACGGCGCTACGCGCCCCGTGCCGCTGTCATCGTCGACACCAACGACATCCACTTCCTGCGGCTGCAGAGGGCTGCCGCTCTGTCGGATTCGCCGCCAACGACTATATTCTGACTGCGACCTCTGGCAACGACTACGCGAGGGCGGTCGCGCCCATGCGATCAGCCACTTCGGCATCGATCGCATGCGCAAAGGCGTGTCCGAGATGCTTGAGGGAATGCCGGCGACCGCATCCGTTGCCGTCCGTTCGGCGCTGTCCACTGCCCCCTGAGCCCGGGACCCATCCGCGAAACCAAGGTGACGTCTCAATAATGTAGAGATGGCGTGGACCTGAATATCCAAGTGAGTGACGCTTCTGGGGCGGCACTGGTGTCCCTGGTCGGGGAGCTGGGCCCCGCCACGGCGCCTTCTTTTGGGAAGGCTCTCGATCACCTGTGTGAGAAGGCCCGGCCCGTCATGGTGGACCTTCAGGGGGTCACCCGGATCGACGGACTGGGCCTCAGTATTCTCGTTCAAGCCTTCCGTCTGCTCCGTCAGCACGACTGCGCCCTGATCATCGTGGCGCCGCCACCGGGTGTCCGGAAGGTCATGTACGAGAGCGGTGTCGAGGACTTCATGCCGATTTGCCGGACCCTTGAAGAGGCGGCGGCACTCATCACGATTCTCAAGAGGCAGTCCACCGACACCCACAGTCCAGCCTCGCAGCCCGCGACACCGGCAGAAGGCGGCGGACAGAACTGACGCTCTAACGGCTTCGGTAGTGACGTTCCAGCGCGATCCTGTGGTCTTCCATTGTGAGCGGCGGCTTAATCCCGCTTTGATGCTGACCTGGCAGCATTGGAGCCCGAGGACCCGCACGAGGAATTCCGCATGAATGCACGGATCATCGTTCTGGCCCACAAACCAGCCATCTGACGGTCCCGACGATTGCCGTTCGAACGGAAGACACCCCCCAATCTTCTCATCAGACCAAATAGCATCCACGGCTGATGCCCTGTGGGATCGCGTCCACCACTTTGCTCGCGTAATTGCTCACAATGGTGACATGCACAATGGAGCCCTGGTCCGGTTTCCGACTGACCCAGGGTACGCGACATCACCTCCTGCTCTCTCGGAAGTCAAGTTCTTGACATGAGCCGATTCCCAAGGGGCCACTGGCCTATGAAGATCGTCGTCGGTCTGGCCCTGACCGGATTTGCGCTTGTGATCGCCGGTCGGAAGACCCATCGGCGAGATGTCATCTTCCCCTCGCCATTCTCTTCGGCCGCCGAGAGGTGCACCGCCGACCCTGAGGTCCGAGTGCCAACGATGGCGAATCTATTCGCGGACCCACCAATGGCCAAGGCCAAGGCCGAGACCTCAGTGGGTCTCAGTGAGATCCCCGTAGCGTCAGCAGCTCCAATCCCCGCCGCAGCAACCCCATCCGTCCCGTTAGCTGGAGATTCGCTTGCCGCGAACAGGTTTGTCCCCAATGACGGCCGCGACTCCTTCGACGACGTGATGTCCCGGGTCACCACGATGCTCGAGACGGCGTCTCAGCGTTGCCTTCGCACGCATCAGATCTATGAGTCATCGCGCACCCGTGCAGTCGATACTCCGCTGGTGTTGACGACCCGCCTGGCTTCCGCAACGGGCAATGCTCGAGTCGTCGGTGGCGACACTCCCACGGGCGACGCCGTCGGCTATCCACCGGGGCCGGAACCCGCCGCCTATGACGACGTGGCCACGCCGGCCGGCGTCGCCTCCAAGGCGGCTCTGTTCCTGGCCGAGACCACGGCCGAGCCACCCCCCACGGCCCGGTCGAACGGCGCCATGTCCCGGTCGAACGGCACCACGGCCGAGCATGCCGTGGCCGGTGCCCTTCGGCGGATGGGACTCGGCGAGGCCATGGTCGAAGCGGTGTCCGAGGGTCGGCGTCGGGGGGCCGATCTCGAGGCCCTTCTGCTCGAGGCCTTCTCTGGCGGGGATCCGGCCCCGGCCGTGCCCTGTCGGGTGGGCAGCCTGCTCGTGGTGGTCGGTGCCGGAGCCCCGGCCCGGCGCCTGGGCGCCGCCCTAGCCGACGAGATCGGGATCAACCCGGCCGAGGTGCCCTTGGCCTCGCTCGACGCCGGTGCCTATGCGCTGGCCACGGGGACGCTTCTTCTGCGTTCGGCCGAGGACGCCGCCGAGCGGGCTCCGGGGTGGCGCCGCTCCCGGGCGGTGGTGGTGGTGGTCGACGCCGCGGTGGCCGGCGGGCAGCGGTCCTGGGCCACCCACCTGATCGCCTCTCTGAGTCCCACCGCCGTCTGGGGGGTGGTCGACTCCACCTCCAAGACCGAGGACGTGGCCGCCTGGGCCGAGGCCCTCGGGGGGATCGACGCCCTGGCCCTCGAGAACACCGATGCCACCGTGAGCCCGGCCGCCGCCCTCGCGGCGGGCATCCCCGTGGCCCGGATCAACGGCCAGCCCGCCACCGCCGCTCGCTGGGTGGCCACCATCGTGGACCGGATGCCCTCGTGTCGGTGAGACGACCCGAACTCGTGCTGGCATCGAAACTGACTCGAACAACGGCCTTGTTTTATTCCTTATGACAGTGGCCCGACCGATCGCGGGATCAAAGAACGGAGCTCCGCCTCTGCTGCGCAGTGCTTGTCCAACAGCTGCTTGACCATCTGTGGAGACGTGGACTCATCTTTGCGGGCCAGCCGGATGGCGGTTGTGATTTCATTCATGGCAATGCTCAGTTGTTGACCCCTCTTCGTCTGATCCGAGGAGAGTCGAACGACCATGCGTTTTCCCTTTGCCTTAAGACATTTATGCCTGTCAATATCAGCCTAAGAGATTCATACCTGAAGTGACTCGTACTCCACATCAAGTTGGACCATCCGTCGCGAGATCGCCACGAGGCCTCATCCCGTACTCCTACGCTGACGGACCGCGGTCCCCCTTGGGGGGCGACGAGAGGTTGACCACGAACTGGGCCGGGCAGAGCTTAAGGCTCCATCCGAGAAGAAGAGGGCTGCGACGGGGGCGCCAAGCTGTCGGGTTGTGGAATGTGGGGATGAGGAGACTGGGCCGCCACCTGTTGCGCGGCTGCGACCATCTCAAGGGCCTGAGCCTTGTCGAGTTTCACCGACATGCCACAGAGTGTGCATGTGGAAATGTACTTATTTCCAAGCGGAATCACCGGAATGAAGAAGAGGGAGAACCAGGTACTCGTTCGGACTATCACCTGGGCTGCTGGTGTGCTGCATTGTCCGCAGATGGCAAGCATCGTGGCAAGCCGTCGTTTCAGACGTTTGATCCCGAAGATGAGGAACATCGCACTCGCCTTTCTCTCTGTAAGTCGTCCGCTGAATGGCCCATCTATCCGACCGCCGGCCTCTCCACGTCCAGGCTACTGATTCATGGTCCTGGAGGGTCCTACACTCACCCAACGCTTCGTCAATGACGCATCGAGGTCACTCTCAGACCATCCGAACGGATATCGGACCCCGGTATCGACGACGGCCCAAATTGATCCTCTCTTCTAGTCTCAGGGTTCACGAGTAGGAGAGAAACATTGGACCTCGCTGGGAGATCATCTCCGGTCCTACGGTGAGCGGTGCCGGCGAACTGTCATGGCACTAGACCACCTCCATGCCGAAACGAGCCATGAGGGCTCGTTCCTCAGCCGGCGACGGTGGTTCGTCACTGTTCCACAGCTCGTGCAGCCCAGCGAAGTAGGCGTCCATCGCCGGGGCATGGATCACCAGTAGCCGAGCGTCCTCCTCGGTGTCGTTGCCGAAGGTATGTGCGGTTCCGCGAGGCACGAGGACGAACCCCTCGCGTCCCACGGTCAATTCCTCGTCTTCGACGATGACCGACACAAGCCCGTCGAGCACGAAATACGCCTCCGAGCAGTTGGTGTGACGATGCGCCGGGGGTCGGCGGCCACCGGGCGGCAGCGTGCGTTCCATCAACGACAGGTCGCCAGCATCCTGCTCGGCCAGCGCCTTGAATAGCATCACGCTGCCTCGGGCTGTGAAACGTCTCCGCCCTTCACCACGCTCAACAACTCGAGCTGCCATCGGCTGACCTCCTCTATGGGATGCTGAATCTACGCCGGTCTTGCATCGATCAGCGTTTGGCTAGCGACTGCCCGTCCCATCGGAATGCTAAGACCCGAGTAGGACGCTCCCGGTCTGGATGCGAATTTCGACGCACGCGAACGACGGTCGGATCCGGTCACGAGTCGGTCGACAAAAATATCTCGGCGATTGCTCAGCGCTACGGATCGATGTGAGCGTCGTCCACGAGTGTGTCCCATGGCTGGCGGACAGGAGCGAGCGTTTGTTGCGGCGCGCGGCCACCGCCGACCTGAACTGGATCTACGTCTTGCGTAGCTACGTATTACGTAGTACCGTTGCGGGATGGCACGACAGCGAGAACCGATGGGACTCCGACGGCCGAATGACCCCCCGGTTCTGATTCTGACCAGCCTGGCCGGCGGGCCCAAACATGGGCATGCTCTGGCCAAGGACATCGAGGAATTCGCCGGGGTCACCCTTGGTCCCGGTGCACTTTATGGGGCGATCACTCGGCTTGAAGAGCGAGGTTTGATCGAGCCACTAAAGACCGACGACAGGCGTCGGCCCTACCGGATCACGGGGGCTGGTTCTGCCGCCCTGGCGGAGGTGGTCGCCGCCATGCGGCAGATCGCCGATGTCGGTGCGTTGCGTCTCGGACTCACGTTGGGGACGTTGGCGTGAGCAGGCGCCGAGATGTAACCGCTGCTTTGCTCCGATGGTACCCAGACTCGTGGCGCGAGCGCTACGGAGAAGAACTAGTGGCGCTGATAGAGGACGGCTTGGGCGACCAGCCTCCGACGTCGAAGCTGAAGGTGTCGATAGCCAGGGCCGGGTTGCGCGAGCGCGTCCATCAAACCGGCCTCATTGGCGACCACCCCTCGCCCGCCGAGCGAACGCGAGCCGGGTCGCTCCTGGTCCTTTGCGCCTGGACTGCCTTCGTGCTGGCCGGGGCCAGTTTCTCCAAGGCCTCCGAGCACTTCGCCCAGGCGATGCCGGCCGCATCCCGGACGCTCCCTCAGGACGCCTTCAACGTCATTGCCGCTCTGGGTGTGATCGGAGCAGCTCTCGTGGTGCTTGGCGCTCTCGCGGCGCTCCCTGCGTTTGTCCGGTTTGTCCGCAGCGGCGGGTGGTCCTTTATCGGGAGGCACGTGCTCAGGGCCACCGCGCTCACTGTGGTAACGGTCGGTGCTGTGATCCCCCTCAGCTTGTGGGCCCACCACCTGAACGCGTTCCAGCGCAACGGAGGCGACGGGATCTACTCAGGGGCTTTTGGGATATGGGCTCTGTTCGTGGCCGCGACCTTGGCCCAATGGACGGCGGCCGGCGTCGCCGCCGCTCGCAGAATCGACCTGGCACGCCGAGTTCTCTACCTCGAGGCGGTCCTGGCCTTTACAGTGGCCGGAGCCATGGCGGTCATGACAGTGTCTACCGCGCTCTGGTGGGGGGCGATGGCCAAGAACGCGCCGTGGTTCCTTCAGGGAACGGCAACCGGGTCGAAACCCTCACCTTTCAATACTCAGCTTCTGTTAACGATGGCGCTGATGCTGATCGCCGTACTCATTTCCGGATACGGCGTGATTAGGGTCGGACGCTCGTGGACAGCGCTAAGGGCCGCTTGATTCGTCCATCACCACCGTGCGGCCACCGGCACAGCCGATACTTTCCTGCCCACGGCCGCCCGCCTTTATCGCACCTCGGTCGCCGATCCAACTGACCCCGGCCGTCTTTGGTGATTCCTCGGCCGATGGGCCCAGGGGCGCTCGACGCAACAACTCGTGGGCCGGCAGTCGGTACCCATCAAGGTCAGGAGGCGTCTGGCTCAGGGACCGGTGACCGTAATCTTTGCTGCTCCAACGAGGTTGATGACGTCGACGCCCGACGGCATGGGATCACCGATGAAGCAAGTCTCCGAAAAACCAGGGGGCGTGCTCGTTCCTCCAGGACAAGTCTCTACGGTGAATGAACTCCTGAACTCGCCATGGCTGTTGGTCCTCACGACTATCGAGTTCGTGCTGTCGCAGGGGTTCTGAGGAACAATCCAGGTGGTCTCCGAACACTCTTTGATGGTGATCGACTTCCTGGGCTTGAAGTTCGTTCCGATCAGCGTGGTCGAGCCGTTGACCATGACACTGTGGGGATGGGTCGCGATGTGGGGCGACGCGGCTGCGCTGGTCGCGCCAGCGGAGATCGAGAAGACACCGACCACTCCTCCGCTGATCAGGGTGAGTGCAGCTACGCTCAGAGCGGAAAGACGGGCCATGATTCTCCTTTCGGGTCATTTCGGTTGACTCTGGGTGCCTGTCCGTATCAACTCTTGGGCGCTGCAATCCGTTACAGCGGCTGGGCCCTTTTCGCGCTCCTGGGCCGTCTACCGGGACTTTCACAGCCGGGTGGCCCCAGGCTGTCAGCTCTCCAGCGAGATGTCGCCCCGAATCATCCAACGCCCAGTCGGGGTCCTCAATGGAAACTCGTGCCACAGCGGACGGGCGCCAGCCACCCTTTCAGACTTAACTCGAGGAAGAACCAGGCGACTCGAGTTTGCGCACATGCGCTTCTTGGCGAGGACTGTCGGACAGGACCCGCTTCGAGCACACCGTTACAAGGGTCTGCACCGATCTCATCTGACCCCGCTGCTCAAATGACGTAAAGCTGACCGTCGGACCCTTCGGCGACTTTGATACTAAGCAATCCGGTAGCCGCCGGGCCGACCTCAACCACTCCCGTTTCCGCGTTGAACTGCGACCCATGGCACGGGCAGATGAACACCGGGTTGGCGGTGTCGTACTGAACAGCGCAACCGGCGTGCGGACAGACGGCATCGAAGGCCAGGAAGGTTCCTTCCCGGGGATGGATGACGAGCGAGGGATCGCCGGTGCTCGGATCGTTGAAGGATCCCGCCCCACCCACAGGGACCTGAGACGCCGCCCCTATTGCCGTCCCCGGCGGGTGTGGCCGCGGTGCTGTCGTCGACGGTGCCGTGTCGGTGGACCTGGGCACGGAGGTGCTCGACGGAGGGGCGCTCGTGGGCGGTCCCGTCGTGGTGGCCGCTCGGGTGCCCGTTCCGCCCAACGCCAGTGGCCCCGGCTTCGTTGAGGAGCCTCCCGCCAGGCGGCCGATGCCTGCCGCCAGGCCTCCGCCAACGAGAGCAAGGAGGGCGGCGGCGGCCGCCACCGTGCCCTTGGCAGCGAAGGTGCGCCGATCCATTTCGGCCTCATGAGACCTTGGGGACGACGCTGCACGCCCGATCAGAAAGGGGCATGGCGCAGGCTCGCACGGTGCCCCTCGCCGAGCGCGGCAGGTGCCGCTCTCGTAAGAGCCACACACCTCACGCACCGTCGAGAATGGGATCGGCACTGTGAGATCCGGTTCGTGGCCGGCTCTCCTCCGGACCCCATGTGCCACCAGGGCGTCAGCCGAGATGGCTCCGCCGGATCCGGCCAATAGCAGCGGTGTCCAGGCGAAGACGAAGACGATGTCCGAGCCCGTGTAATACGGGCTCGAGTGGAAGCTGACGGTCAGAAAGAGCATGAGCGACAGGACGATGCCACCCGCTGCCGCCACCCTCGTCCATAACCCCAGCAGCGTCCCCAGTCCGATAGCCACTTCGGCCAAGGCGATGACCAGGCCCAATGGGACCGCCACGTGAACGAGTGGCGCGACGAGAGCATGGACCGGGCTCAGGCGGGCGGCGCCGGACAGTTGTGCCTGGATCGATGCGGGGTTGGCGGCGTCGAGGAAGCCCGGATTGGCGAGCTTCTGCAGGCCGGCGAAACAGAAGGTGAACCCGAGGAAGAGGCGCAATGGAATCGACGCCCAACCGGCTGAGTACAGGGCGCGCACCGGCGGTCCGAACCAGGCCCAATTTGTCCTCACCTCCGGCCGGTGGGCTTTGTTCGGTGGGCGCAGGCGGGACTGGGTCGATGGGCGATGAGCAGGTGGCCGACGACCGGCCCCAGGTTTAGACATTGCCCTCCCGCGTCTGGACTTCGGCGCGCCACTCCGGGCCGATCGGTTCCTTCAGCATGTGCCTGGGACCCTTACGGAATCGTGAACGTGACCAGCCGGTTCTTGGGATCGTGGGCGCGTTTTCACCAGAATGTCAGGTCAGACGAGTAAACCCTTAGGAATGAGGGTGTTGGTGGCCGAAGATGACGAGGCCCTACGTTCGGTCCTCGAACGGGGCCTGCGAGAGAACGGCTACGTGGTTGACGCCCTGCCTGACGGTGAGCGGGCCCTAGCATTCCTCCGCACTTACGATTACGACGTGGCGGTGTTGGACTGGCGCATGCCTAACGTGTCCGGCCTCGAAGTGATACGGGAATTGCGGCGTGCCGGCTCGCCCGTCCCGATCTTGATGCTTACCGCTCGAGACAGGGCCGAGGACCGTGTCGCCGGACTCGATGAGGGTGCCGACGACTACCTGGTGAAGCCCTTCGATTTCGGCGAACTGCTGGCGCGCGTGAGGGCGCTGCAGCGTAGGCCGCCCGCCATGCACGGGCCCCAAATGGTGGTAGGGAACCTCGTCTTCGACCCAGCCACGAGGGAGGTGCACATTGGTTCGAAACAACCATCGCTGACGGGAACCGAGTTATCGATCCTGGAGATCCTGATGCGCAGGCACCCGAGCGTCGTCGAGCGCCGGTCGATCGCGCTGCACGTGTGGGACGACGAGGCTGATGCGCTCGGTTCGAACACGATCGACGTCCACCTGGCTCGACTGAGGGCGAAACTCGTCGGTGGACGGGTGCGTATCGAGACGGTCCGCGGCATCGGATACAGGATGACGTCGACGTGAAAGGTCGGCATGGCCTCAAGCGACCCTTCTTCGTTCACGCGGCGCGCGTGGCGGCCGTCGCCACCCTCCTTATCGGTATCGTCTACGTCGTCTTCGTCGTTGTCTTTGATACGGTCGACTCTCATCATCTGGTCGCACAGGTTGATGCCAGCCTTCATGAGCGGCTCACAGATGCCAGCCACCACGGCAAAGTATTGCCGACTCACCGCCAGGTTTCCGATGGCGATGACGTCGATTCGGCCCCCATCGTCCTGTGGCGGATCGAGCCGAATGGCAGCTCGTCCACATTGACTGATGGAGCACCGGTGTTGCCCACCACGGCGTGGGTCCGTTCGGCCTACCCCGTCACGGTCGACATCGCCGGACATTCATTCCGTCTGGACGCGGAGCCGGTCAACGGTGGCGGGTGGTTGGCGGCGGGGAAGAGCCTGGCCGAGCAGACACACGTCGAACAAGTGCTGCTCACGGGCGAGTTGATCGCCGGGCCCGTGCTGCTTCTCACCATCTACCTGGGCACCCTGGTCATCGGGCTCAAGGCGTCGGGCCCGATCGAACAAGCTCGACGGCGTCAGCTCGAATTCACAGCCGACGCCTCGCACGAACTGCGCACACCCCTCAGCGTAATTGAGGCAGAGGTAGGTCTCGCCCTGCGCTCTCCCCGGGACGCCACGCGCTATCGCGACACCTTGGAAAGGGTGGGGCGCGAGAGCGATCGTCTGCGGCGGTTGGTCGAGGACCTCCTGTGGCTGGCGCGGTTCGACTCGGAGCCCCCTCCCCCAAGTGACGAGCCCGTCGATTTGGCAGCCATCGCCGACGGATGCGCCGACAGGTTCGGAGCCGTCGCGCAGTCACGGGGCACCGTCATCGCCGTTGTCCGAGAAGGTGACGCCCAGGCTTGGATAAGTGCTCCCCCGGAGTGGGTTGATCGCCTCACCGGAGTCCTGGTGGACAACGCTTGTCGTTATGCTGGGCGGGACGGCATCGTCCGCATCGTCGTGAAGGCTCAGGGCACTTGGGTGAGCTTGGCGGTGGAAGACAGTGGCCCGGGAATTGCGACAGACGAACGTCCCCACCTGTTCGACCGGTTCCACCGGGCCACCGACCAGGGGACTGGCGCCGGTCTCGGGCTGGCCATCGCCGATTCCGTCGTGCGCTCGACCGGGGGCCGGTGGCGCATCGGCGATGCTCAGGTTGGAGGGGCGCGGCTGGAAGTTTCGTGGCACCGGAGCGGTCCTCGGGAGGCAGGACTTCGCTTCACTTCGACAAGGGACGGCTCCGGCAGCGATCTGCGACACGAGGAGAACCAAATCGTAGGCTGACGGACGGGCCGTCACCGAGGGCGGTCATCTCGTGCCGTGCGTACCGTTCCACATCTCAGGTCAAAGCTTGGACTTCGTCCCCACGCGATGATGCGCATGAGACTTTGCCGAGTGTGGGAGAGCTTTCGCGAGCCTGGATTTGGAAGCGTTCCCGGCGGGGACCGTAGGCAGAGCGACCTGCGAAGTATCCTCCGAGGGGGGTCGTGGTCGAGAATGAGGGAGCGGTGCTAGACGTCGTTGACGACGGTTGCGACCCATTCGTCGTGGCGCTTGACGTATGTGATGGTGAGTGAAGTCGAAGGCCAACGTGCGTGGTTGACGACGCCAACCAAGGTCGCACCTGTCCGAGCAGAAGCAACCCGAAAAGAGACCCGACAACGACGCCTCGAAACCTACCGACACATGGTGACCGGTGGGAATTGTCGCAGCACAATCCCGCATGTGCGGCACAATGCACCGTCACAAGTGGTTCGGATTCTGTTGCCATCCCGACGTCGTGGGAGCAGTTGGACGCCCCTCACCCACCTTGGGGAACGCAAGAGACTAGAACGGGGGCCGAGTAACCGACCGTGACTTCCCACCCCCCCCTTACGCGCGTGCCAGGCGCCCATGTCCGACGAGCGCGAGTGCGCACACGCCGGATCCGTGTCGGTCTTGCGTTGGCCCTCTTCGTCACTCTCGGTACGCTTTTGGCCACGTGCACCGGCAGCAACTCTCGGTCGACGTCGGCGCCGAAGGCCTCTTCGTCAAGCCATAAGACCGTTGGCCGCCGAACCGGGAGCATGGCCGCCGCCGAGTCGGGCCTTCTCCCGTGGGCTCTGGCCGCCCCCATCAGCCGGGCCGTCGTGCTCCCCGGGCAAGGGAACCAGGTCGTCATCCTCGGTGGTCTGACAGAGTCCAACACCTCCGCTCAAGGGGTCTACACGCTCGACACCACGACCGGAGCGCTCACTCATGTGGCCAACCTCACCGGTGGCCTGCACGACGCATCGGGAGCCGTCATCGACGGGCGGGACGTGACTTTCGGCGGCGGGTCGCCCGCCACCGTCGCCGCCGTCCAGGCCGTGCCGGCTCCCAGCCCGACCGGTTCCGTTGGAATCACGTCGGCCGAGACGATCGGGGCTCTCCCCCGGCCACGGTCGGACTCGTCGACCGTCACCGTCGGAACGACCACCTACATCGTCGGCGGATATGACGGTTCGAACCCCGACTCGGCTGTGCTGGCCACGACAGACGGGCGCACCTTCTCGACCGTCGCATCGCTGCCGGTGCCGGTGCGGTATCCGGCGGTCGCCGCCGACCGAGGGCTTCTCTACGTGTTCGGAGGTCAGGCCATCACGGGCGCCGGCGCCGGCCAGCCTGTGAATGCGATCCAGGTAATCGACCCGAGGCGACACACGGCATCGATGATCGGTCATCTGCCGATCCCGCTCGCCGCCGCCGCCGCCGTCACTATCGGGGGTCAGGTCTACGTGGCCGGCGGCGAAAGCACGGTGGACCAGCCGGTCATACCCGGCGTGGGCACGACGCAATTAGCTCCACCGCCTCCTGGGTCCGACCCTGGTGCCGGTGCGACCAGTGCCACCAACACTGCCGCCACCGTTCCTGAGGGGGCCAGCGCGAGAGGTCTGCTTCTCACCGCTACATCGTCGACTACGGCCACAACCTCCGGTCCTAATGCGGGTTCCGGTTCAGGCTCGTCCGGGGCGAACCCCAACGAGTCGACGACGGGCACTTCCACTGTCTCCGCCATTTGGGCCTTCAATCCGGGGACAGGGAAAATGCTGGTCGCCGGGCGTCTCCAGGTGCCCGTCTCGCACACGAGTGTGACCGTTCTCGGCACGACCGCGTGGTTCGTTGGTGGCGAGTCCAATGGAATGCCGGTTGCCGCGGTGCAGATGCTCAAGCCCAATCGGGGATTCGGCCCTGCCGGCACGTCGGGCGCAGGGTCGCCCTACTTCGGGCTGCGATTGCTCATCGCCGACCGCGGCAACAACCGACTCATAGTGTTGGACTCGGCCATGCACATCACCTGGACCTATCCATCGGCGACATCACCGGCTGACCCCTTCGGGTTCGTCTTCCCCGATGACGCTTTCTTCGTCAACAAGGGCCAAGCCATCATCTCTAACCAAGAGGAGAACGAAACAATCGTCGAGATCGCTTATCCGTCGGGCAAGATCATCTGGGAGTACGGACACCCGAAGCGGTCGGGTACCGCGCCGGGATACCTGCACGAGCCCGATGACGCCTATCTGCTGAAGAACGGCCAGATTACCGTGGCCGATGCTCAGAATTGTCGCGTCATGATCATCAACCACGACGGCACAGTGGCCGGGCAGATCGGGACCGACGGGCGCTGCGTCCACGACCCGCCGTCGTCGATGGGGTCACCCAACGGAGACACGCCGCTGGCTGACGGCAACGTCCTCATCTCGGAGATCAACGGCTCGTGGATCAGTGAGTACACGTTGCAGGGCCAGCTGGTGTGGACAACACAAGTGCCGGTGGTCTACCCGTCAGACCCCCAGCAGCTCGGCCCCGACCTCTACCTCGTCGCCGACTACTCGAAGCCAGGGGAGTTCATCTACACGAACCGGCTGGGCCAGGTGCGCTACCGGTACTACGCCGCATCGGGCCCGGGGATGCTCAACCATCCGTCACTAGCGGAACGGCTTCCGAGCGGCGTCGTGATGATCAACGACGATTACGCCAATCGGATGTTGGCGATCGACCCCACTACGGGGGCGCTCGTGTGGCAGTACGGCATAACCGACGCCGCCGGCACTTCGGAGGGCATGTTGAACACGCCAGATGGCTTCGACGTCCTGGCGCCGGATGGAAGCACTCCCACTCACTCCGCAACGGGCTGAGGTCGGGAATGCTGGGCCCATTCCGCAGCACTCCGGCCTTGTCCTTGGTCGACGCTACGAAGGGTCCGGCGTTGCCACGACTCCGTCGCCTTGAGCAGTCCCTGCCGGAGCCGCCCTGTCGGAATGGACGGCCACGCTCGACAAGTGAGAGGCAGCCGCTTCGATGCCGACCGTGCCGCCCACCAGAGCGACGACGAGCGCAAGAGCGGTAATCCTGGCGCGTCGGTGCCCGCTGGCGATTGTCATGCCTCTACCGTCGGCTGCCCGTCTGTTGCTGACCTGTGTAGCGCCTGAGATCTTGCTATGAAAGGGCTCGACTGCGCCGTTGCCTCACCCTGATCAACGGCACAAACGGTCGCCGGATGTCGGGGAGACGATTTCGTGGCGGCCGTGCAACTCGACATCCTCGTTGTCGCCGAGCGCGCAACCTAATTGCTCGACACGACGATCGACGCATCGCCGGGCGGTTCCAACGCCGAGACCAGCTGGGCCGAGCTGGCACCTGCGGGGCGAAGGGCGTCATTGAGAAAGCGCACCGTCTCGGCCCGCACCGCCGCCGCCTGCGGGGAGGAGCCGATATACATCTGCAGGTGATCGCCGCCCGTCACGGTGAGCAGAACTTTCCCGCCCATCGTCGCCGTGTCGAACACCTGTGTGGCTTTCGGCAGCAGGCCATACTCGTCATTGGTCCCGACCGCCACCATGAGTGAACCGGACGTAGGCACGCCCCAGGGCCCGGGGACTCCCGCAGGGATCTCACCGGACAGCGACAGATAGGCCCGCACGCGTGGATCAGCGTACGAGGGGTTGAGGGCGAGCAGCGCCACGTCAGTCCCACCGTCGGAGTGGCCGGCGACGGCAATGCGGGTCGGATCAACCGGCCCGGCCCGACCGCCAAGCAGCGAGGTGATGACGAAGGAAAGATCAAGGGCCTGTTCGGGATAGTTGCTCACCGGCGAGCCGGGCAAGGTGTTAGCCGAGTCCGGAAACACGGGGGCCGCCACCAGATACCCAGCGGCGGCCCAGGTGTCGAGGAGCGATTCGTAGACCGTCGGGTTGCTGTTCCATCCGTGGGCGAAAACGACAAGCGGTAGGGGGCCTGTCGGACCGATGGGTCGGCGGATATCGGTGACCAACACCCGGCCCGTAGTTCCGGGCACGTCACCCCTGGGAGGCGTATCGCGGGTCGGGTCAAAGAGGGTGACCGTCTCGTCCTCGACCGGGTAGGGGGGCTCGGGGATCGGTCGCGTCGCCGTTGAGCTTGTGCTGGCAACGGTTCGCCCCCCCACATCCCCCCCCCTTCTCCCTCGGGTGCCAAGGCCACCAGTGCCTAAAGAAACAGCCACCACAACGACGACGATGCTGAGCCCGCCACACACCCAGACGCCAGGACGTCTCCGACCGGCGGCGGCCCGTCGAGCGTGCCGATTCGCCATTCGCTCGCTCATCCAGGTGGTCACCTCCAGTGCTTCCTCGGAGACGTCCAATTGGTGTGGTGGGCTGCCGCCCTCACGGTGCCGGCTCTCCCAGCCTGGCGTCGATGATCCGGATTCTGATCTGCGGTGTGACAGGAGCCGTGCTCGTCACCGTCGGTTACCGTCTCGACGCCAGCTGCTCGAGACGTGCGAACTCACGGTCTGAGCGAGACGACGGATCCACTCGGGTGTTCGGACCCCACGGGCAACTGACCGGGAACGGCAAATGGAAATCCTTCCGTCCAACGCCAGGTGCCATCCAACGAGACAACGACGGCCTCATAGTCTTTGAGGGCATTGATCACAGTAAGGCCTGTCTCTCCTGCGACTGCGAGTGCCGTGGCAAGTGCGTCGGCGAGACCGAGATCAGGCCCGCTGACGCTGGCCGAAGCAGCGCGAGTCGTCGGGCGTTTCGAGCGAGGATCGATCAGATGGTTACCGCGCTCGTAACTGCCAGATGTCGCTATCGCCCCGTTGAGAGCAATCACGCAGGCCAGTTGCCCCGGTGAGAACGGGTCGACGATGCCGACTTTGAAGGGCGTGGCGGGCTGGGGACCTCCAAAGCTTGCGATGTCGCCGGCAGCATTCACCATTGCGCCTGAAATCTCACTCGAAGTGAGTGCGGCGAGGGCGGCCTGGGCGGCCCAACCTTTCACGTATCCAGTCGGGTCGACGCCTCCCGGCATTGCCCATGGATCGAACCACCCGGCGGACATTTCGCGCGCGATGGCGCATAGCTCGAGAACCTCGGCTACCTCAAGCGGAGCTTGATCACACGTGATCTCTCCCCGGCGTAGCCGGCTCATAGGGCTATCCGCTTTCCAGGTGCTGAAAATGGCGTCAGCGCGCCGGAGCGTGGCCCGTGCTCGGGCCAGGCCCAGAGAGACAGCGGGGTCCCGATTTCCGTCCTCGGTGTAGATGTCGATGGTCACGATGGTGCCCATCACTTGTTCGTGGTGACGAATCGCACGCCGTTGCTCAGGACATTCTCCGACAGCCGTGATCTCGGAGGTCATCATACCCCGAGCTTGCCGAGGGCCGCCTGGAGCGACTGCTCGAATCCCGCGCTCGTGTAGCTCGCACCCGATACACCTTGGATATTGGCACTCTGGGCCTGTAGGGCCTGCTGTTCGAGAAGCGGAATCGACTGCTGGTCGATGGACTGGGACCGAAAGTTCCCACCGTCGTCGAGTGAGGCAATCCCGACATTGGTGATCTTCTTGCCCTTCACCGTGATCGAAACGGAAAGGACGCCGTAGTTGTAGTTGACCAACGGACCATTGGCGCTTCTCGTGGTCGAGGGAACCGTCGTCGGCGTGGTCGACGGAACCGTTGTCGGCGTGGTCGAAGAAGGCGGGGAACCTGCGCCACTGGAGCCGTGTGGCGGGGGCGCCCCCGCCGCAACCGAAGTGCCCGGAGAACCCTTGGTCGTCGATGTGACGGGTAGTCCACCGACGATGAGGGGCGCCGACTTCGTATGGAAGCTCAGCACGCCGGCAAGACCTGCGGCCGTGGCCGCGATCACTATTGGTGTCCGTCGCATTTATCGGGCTTTGCGCCGAGTGCTCATCGGTTCGATTCCTCGATCTAGAACGTGAACGCTTCGTGGTGGATCTTGTCGCGAGGCACACCAAGTTTTCTCGCTGAGGCGACGACCCTCTTGCTGAAGCCGTCCGGACCACAGACATAGACATCGCAACTTGCCAGGTCGGGTACGAGCCGTCGGAGGGCGCCGGCGTCGAAGCGCACCTCATGTCGTGAGCCAATGAGCTCGTGAAACTGACCGCCTCGCGAAGCGACGAAGCCAGCGACTTCATCCCGGTGAACGATCCCCTCCGGAGTCGACGCTCGCACGACAACCGTAACCGCGATCGATTCGGGCAGGTCTTCGAGAAGGGCCCGGAGTGGGGTGATACCGACCCCGGCGCCGATCAGTACGACCCGATCAGAAGTGCGGGCGTGGTGGTGGGTGAACGCCCCGTAGGGGCCCTCGATGGCAACGCGGGTTCCTGGTGTGAGCTGGGCCACGGCACGGCTCTGATCGCCGAGCGCCTTGATCGTCACCCTGATGTAGGGCGGCCGCGGGAGGGCGGAGAGCGAATATGGGTGCGCGTGCCACCACAACTCCTTCGTGAAGAAACGCCATTGGAAGTACTGACCACCCGACACGGCGAGCCGTTCGAGACGGCGCCCCGAGCAGACGACCGAAAACACTCCCGGTGCCTCTTCGTGGACCGATGCGACGCGCAGCTGATACCGGAGGCTCCGCCCGATGGGCAGGAGGACCCGGAAGACGATGACCACGCCTGCCGTCGACATCCAGACAGCGATCCAGATGGCCCGGGTGAGGGGGTGGCCCACAAACGAGCCTCCGGTCACGATCTGGTGGGCGAAGGCGAGTGCAAGAGCGAGGTACATGTAGAGATGGACGACCCACCAGGTCTCGTATCTGAGGCGCTGACGAGCGATCCTGATCGAGGTGACGCCGGCCAAGATGAAGAGACAAAAGGCGACAGCGGCAGCGAGAAGATCCGGATAGGAGCTGAGAAAGACCCACAACTGACGGAGCGGCCCGACTTTGGCAAGCTGCGAATAACCGAGGATGATGAGCACGACGTGGGCGGTGATGAGCCAGAGGGCCCACGGTCCGATGCGGCGGTGCCATCGGACCAGTCGATCCTGGCCGACTGCCCGCTCCAGCCACGGCAAGCGGGCGATGAGGACCACCATCACGAGCATCAGGTACGCGCCCGTGAACCCTGCGAACCGGCCCCCGGCGATCAGCCATCCCCCGGGTGCGGCCAGCGAACCGCGAGTCTCACCGATGATGGCCAGAGCCAACGTCACGCCCAAGCCGAGGCCAGCGAGGCCGGCGAAGACGTCGGCGACCCAAGGCGCGGGCGTGTGACCGGGCCGGGACACAGGTGTCGGTCCGGTGGGGACGCCGCTACCAGCCGGCGTTATTTTCGTAGCCGTCGGCATGAGCCATCCTCGCCCGGGAGGTTGAGCACCACCTGTCCGTCACCTGTGCACTCCTTGTGAGGCTGTGAAATATTCGTTGACACGGCCGCCACCGGGTGGGGCCGCGACCATCATTCTCCGACGGAAGTCTCAGGGCCGAAGCCTGCTGGTGGGTGACACCGGCGCCCCGCCTTTGGCTCCGCCTATTGCGGTGGGAACGCCCCCTCACACGGCGGATGAGTTGTCCAGCCGCCGACATCCCATGACGGAGGCCCACAGGGACTCGGAATCCGGCCGCGGCCCGACCACAGTCTGGCGGCCATCCGAGGGTGTCTCTGGCGCTTTCGTGCCGTACCGCGGAATCGTCACGTCTCATCACCTCCGAGAGACATGGTGCCCTGCCGATCATGACCGGAGTATGAAGATCTCTCTGCGTGTGCCAGCCCCGCTACGCAAAGGGACCGGGAGACAGCCGACAGGTCATGCGACCGGGTCGATTGCACGTGTTCTCGGTGGCCGCTCCTCGGCCGTCACGATCTGTCATCGGGAGGCCGACTGGGTCTTCATGCTGTCGTCAGGATCACCTTTGTAGGGTGACCTGGTGACTCGCACCTCTGCCCGGAACGGTGCTGGCGCGGGGGTGTCGGGGCATGGACGGGAGGCCACGCGGTGCCGGGGTGACTCTCCACCGATAGTTCGAGCGGGCCGAATTGTCCGGCGTGTGCTCCGAGTTCGGTCTGACGCGCAGACGACCCACGCTGGCCCATCGCATGCATCTCGTTCGGATCAGTCCGAAGCGTCTCGACAAGATCCGCCTCACGCTCTTCAGCGACGACGCAGTGGACCCCAGCCCTTGTCCCGAGCCGTGTCGGCCGTCGGATCGAGATCGTGCTTCGGTCGCCGCAGCGATGTCGCATCGGCGTCCCCGAGCGGGCAATCGATTGGTTGAGATCGGCCGGACCGACATCGAAAAGTTCGCTCCCAGTGCTCGTCCCGTCCGGCACTGGCCCAAGCGCGAACGGACCTTTCGACGACGCAGGGTCCTCACCTTCGTCTGCGTGGGATTGGCTGTCGTGGTGGTGTGGCTGGCCATCTCCCTCGAGGGTGCCCTCACCAACCCGGCCTTGGGCAGCTCTCCCGGCGCCCGCTTCGCGGAGTGGGCACGGGAGCACGGCGGAGCCAGCGTCGTGAACTGGGCAGAGAACGAGTGGTACAGCCACCATCCGCCACGGGTGGGCGGTGTGCCGCCCAAGGGAGCGATCCGTCGACCTCCCTCCACCTCGGTGGCGCTCACCACCGGGCCGCCCCATCTCCCGCCGCCGACCGCTCTGCAACCCTTCGCCAGTCCTGCCATCGCCGGAGAGGGCCAATGGTCCCCCGCCGGCCGGTTGGTCGGAGGTATTCCCGCCGTCTACGAGACGACATTGCGGCCCGACGCCGTCCACACGAGCTACGTGGTGGGAGTGGCCTGGATGGACACGAAACTGCTTCGGGCGACGTTGTACTCGGGCAGTCAGATCCCCGGCGGCGGGCCGTTCTCGCACACCGCTCCGATCCAACCAGCCGCCTCCACTTCCCTGGTCGCCGCATTCAACGCCGGCTTCCTCATTTCGGCTTCCAACAGCGGGTACTACACCGACGGGAAGGTCATCGTCCCACTACGCACAGGGGCGGCGTCCTTCGTGGTCTACAGCGACGGAACCTCTACCGTCGGAGCGTGGGGCCGTGACGTGACCATGGCTCCAAATGTGGTCGCCGTACGCCAGAATCTCGATCTGCTCGTCGACAACGGGCAACCCGTGTCCGGGCTGGACGCTTCCGACACCACTCAGTGGGGTGACACGCTCGGAAACGCGGTCTACGTCTGGCGCTCGGGGCTCGGAGTCACGGCCGACGGGGCCATCGTGTACGTGGGTGGCCCTGGCCTCAATATCGTCGACCTGGCCAACCTGCTCGTGCGGGCCGGCGCCGTTCGGGCGATGGAGCTTGACATCAATACCGACTGGGTGAATCTCAGCACGTACCGGCCTACATCGCCGACCGGGTCGGCAAGCGCCACGAACGGCACCGACCTGCTGTCGAACATGACAGGAACGCCGGGGCGGTACTTCGACTCGTGGTGGGCGCGCGACTTCATCACGATGTCCTCTGTGCCCAGAAAATGAGTTACACGACATCCACGGAAGAGGGCTCAGGCCCCCGCGCTGGCCCTCGTGAGCAAGGCTGTGATGCTTGGGGGAGATCCGGCGAAGTGCCGAATCTCTCGCGGTCAATCGCACACACCGCCGGCGAGCCTCATCTTCCGTAGATATTCCCTCATGCGCGGTTGCTCGTTGCCCCCCAACGCATCGAGAAGCCGGTAAAGGCTGACGAAGCCCTCGGGTCCAAGCTCCGTACGCAACTGGCGCTCGATGGATCGAGCTGCCTTTCCCTGGGCGGCGAGATAGTCGATGGCCCGCGGGGTGAGCTTCACTGGGTTCGCGGCAGGAGTCCTATACGCACCGGATCCGGCATGAGCGCCGCCGAGCTGATCGGGGGCTGCTGGGTCGAGGAGGCGCCCGTATCGGGCTCCGTCAGCGTGTCCCTTTCCCTGCGTCCGGGTAGGAATCGGAGGGCGTTCACCGCTCCCACAATGGCCACGCCGGCACCGACGATGCAGGCGATCTTCAAACCGGCTCCGAACCCAGTGAAAGTTGCTGCTCGCAATAGCGGCTGCACGGCGCTCGGTGCGTGGCTGACGACGGCGAGGGCTGCCGCCACTGACTCGTGGGCCGCCTGCTTGGCCGCTCGAGGAATGGGATACGGGGCGAAGGCCTTGGTGATTTTGGGGGCATAGGCCGAGGCGAAGACCGATCCCAGCGCGGCGACACCCAGGGTGCCGCCTAGTTCGCGGGTGGTGTTATTGACGGCGGCCCCGGCGCCGATCTGATCGGCCGCCAGGGCACCCATCACCGCCTCGGTCGCTGGAGCGGTGATCGCTGACAGCCCGAGGGAGAGCAACACCATCGAGATGATGATGGGACCGAAGAACGCGGCATGGGGCGTCGAGGTGAAGCCGGCCATGAGCAGACCCGCTGCCATCAACAGCAGCCCGACCCCCACGACGAGCCGAGCCCCCACCTTGAGCGCCATCACGGCGCCGATGGGCGTGAAGATGGCTGCCACGATGGCGAAGGGGAGCGTGTGCACACCAGCAGAGAGAGTCGAGTAGCCCTTCACGAATTGGAAGTACTGGGTGATCAGGAAGATGAACCCGAAGAGGCAGAAAAATGCCACGGCGATCGACACGGCACCGGCGGTGAAGCGCGGGATCGTGAACACCCGCACGTCGAGGAGGGGCTTCTCCGTATGCAACTCGACGACGGTGAACACGGCTAGGAGCCCAGCGGCCACCGCGAAACAGGCCAGCGTCCTCACCGATGCCCATCCCCATTGGGGGCCTTCAATGATGGCGAGCACCAGCAGGGTCACGCCGGCGGTGGAGATGAGTACGCCTCGAGTGTCGAAACGGTGTCGCACTTCGGCTTCCAATTTCGGGATCAGGAAGTGGCCGCTCACGAGCGTGATGACGACGATGGGCAGGTTGACGAGAAAGATCGATCCGTACCAGAAGTGCTCGAGAAGCGCCCCACCGGTGATCGGCCCGAAGGCCACCGCGATACCCGACGTGGCGCCCCAGATGCCGAGCGCCTTCTGACGTTCTGAGTGATCGGTGAAGATCGTCGTCAAGATGGCCAGGGTGGCCGGGAATATAAAGGCGGCGGCCACGCCCATGAGCGCTCGGGCGGCGATCAACGACCCGGTCGTGTGGGATTCCGCCGCCGCCGCCGAGAAGATGCCGAAGAACACCAACCCGACCTGCATCACCCCCTTGCGACCGAGACGATCACCGATGCCTCCCCCAGCGAGGAGGAGGCCGGCGAAGGCCAGGCTGTAGGCGTCGACGATCCACTGCAACGACGTCGTCGACGCTCCGAGGTGCCGGCTCAAAGTGGGCAGGGCCACGTTGACGATGGTGTTATCGACGACGACCAGGAACACCGAGAGGCACAGGACCAGGAGGATCAGCCAGCGACGGTCGTGTGAGGCGGCAGCAGTCATGGTCGCTTCCTTACTTTAGAGTACATTGTGCTACTGTTATAGCACGACGTTCTTCTATACGATACACACGTGATTACATCCGCCCGGAAGAGAACCCCGAGCGCCGGGATGGAAGCAGGACTGCTGGAGGCGGCATCCGAGCTGCTCGAACGCGAAGGACCCGACGCTCTGTCTGTTCGGCGGATCGCCGCCGCCGCCGGGGTAGCCCCGATGGGTGTCTACAACCACTTCTCGTCAAAGTCTGGCATCGTCGAAGCCCTTTTCATCCAAGGCTTCGAACGTCTGGGCGAGGCGATGATCACACTCGGCGCCATCGACGACCCCGTCGAGGCGCTCACCGAAGGCGGTCGGCGCTACCGCGCCTTGGCTCTCGCCCATCCGATGGCATACCAGGTGATGTTTCTTCGAGCGGTACCAGGCTTCGAGCCCAGCGATAGAGCCAAGGCGGCTGCGGCCAAAGCGTTCGACGGTTTGGTCACCGCCGTCCAACGTGCGATGCACGCCGGCGTGATCGCCGAAGGGAGTCCCACCGTGCTCGCTCAGATCATCTGGGCGAGCATCCACGGATGGGTGGCTCTGGAGCTCAGTGGCATCGGTTTCATCGAAGACCAGGACTCAGGTGCAGACCTCCTGTCCGCAACAATCTTGCTAGGTCTCCAACCTCGATCTTGACCACGGACAACCTCTTCGACCGGCGCAAGCATCGCTCAACGTCGAGCGGTCTCCAAAATTTGGCGAGCTACGGCCGCGTCCTAAATGTCGTAGTAGAGCATGAACTCGGGCAGGCGACCCTGTGACCAGCCACAATGCCAAGGCGCTGGCTGATCTTGTAAATCGGCTCCCATAACTTCCCGCCATTTCTGGTCATTTTCGGATGTCTCGCGGCCTACTCGCGGCCTGTACGCCCTCCCACTTCCGAGCGCAGGAGCCGATGCCCTCTCCGCCACCAAAGCCCGCCGGTGCCGTCTTGGGCCCGACGAATACGCCATCCACAGACCGATTACGGCTTCGAGGGCCTCCCTGCCGCCCCTGCGTCTCCGAGGCCGCTCTACTCTGGCTCAGTTCCGCGTCCTTCTCGCCACGGTGCCCCTGGAGCTTCCAAGGTGTCCAAGATCATCCCGACATAGGCGTCGGCGCAGCGCGCAACCAAACGGCTATGACGTGAGGTGAGGCCGCCCACCCGGGTCAGCCTGCCGTGGCCATCCCCGTAGAGGTTGCGGATCTCGTCGACCTTGTTAGCAATGGTCGCCAAGCCTCCAAGCGCCGGGATAATGGCATCCGCCCCAGCCCTGTCGGGAGCAACCGTGGCGGGGTGCAACCTCAGCTCCCTCTGGACCAGGTCGACGAGGGCAGGGAACTTTTCCCTGCCTGTCAGCTCGATGCCGAGGACGTGAAGCGCATGCTTGGTCGTCGCTTCGATGGCGTCCTTGGCGGCACTGATCGCTTGCTCGGGTCGTTCCTCGACTGAGTCCCACATCCGCCGCAGATGCCCTGGGATTGCGGATTCCTCGGGTAGCGCTCTGATTGACTGCTGAGTTAGCACCTCCCACTTTGCTCGGAGTGACCCATCCTCGTCGATGGCAAACCCATCCCGAAGCAGGAGTTGCTCGAACTGAGCACGGCCGGCGGAGATGATGTGTGCGTACTCGTCCTCTCGGATCTCCGCCATCCGCATTCGGTCCAGGACACCTTCTATAACTCGAAGCATCCGACGGACAGCGTCCCAATCGGTCCAGTCAACTCCTGCATAGAACTGTTCGACGTAGGTGCGCCGCTCTCCGTTCACATTGGGCGTAAAGCTAGCGTCGGCCGTGAATCCCTCTGCCTCAAACAGGTCTCCAATCTCACCGAGCGTCGTACCGACAAGTTCTTCTCGCAATGTCGTCCGCACCCGACGGGAAAGCAGTTCCTGCCTCACACAGTCAAAGTACCGGAAGGTCTCTGAAGCCGCGTCGCACTACAAGATTGCCATCGTCAACGCCGTCAGGGGTTGACGCCCAGACCTAGCAAGATCAGCAGGGCGAGCTAGTCTGGAGCCGCACTTCATCCAGAGGAGCCGAGGGGCCTGGCCCGTTGACGCTCCGCCAACCTGACCCATTGGGCACAGGTGGCAATGCCAGGACCGATGAGGAGGTCCGTCATGGTGTCGCAGGCAGTGGCGTCCGTGGATGCGTGGCTGGCGAGAGCCGAACAGGTCCTCCAGGCCCAACAGGAGCACGGAATCTCACCGTCCTCGGTCCCCTGGGACGATGAGCGTGAGGAGTGGGTGCTTCCTCTGGCGAGTTTCGTGGATGCCCTGGAAGACCTCCTGGGACGGCTGTGTCGTCGCCCGGGACGGTGGATTCTGATCGCCGAGGACAACGAGCACCGCCATCACTTCTGGCAGGCGCTGGCCTTCGAGGACGGGTCTCTGGTGACGGAGACTGTGAGCAACTTCTACCTCGAGGGTGAGGACTGCTGGACGCCAGAGCAGGAGAGTCGTCTTCACGCCCTCGGATGGGAGTGTCCGAAGCCGCCGAAGCGTCCCAACTGGATCAAGGTGGAGTACACGACCTCGCCATCCGTCGATGAGGTTGCAAGGAGGACTTCGACGACACTGAGGGAAGTGTTCGGACTGGGAGCCAACGACGAAGTCTTCGTGAAGCTCACGGCGGAGCTCACCCCTGCCCTGGACATAGAGCGATTGGTAGATCGTCTCGTGGCTCACCTGCATCATCGGATCGTCCGAGTGCTCGAGGCGCAAGCGCCTGGAGATCTCCTCGGGGGACCAAAGCTGCTCAAGGCCTTCGACGACCTGGGCAAGGAGCGCCGGGCAGGAGGTCATCTTGGCTGGTTTCGGACGACGGGTTTGCTCCTGCGCCCGAACATGGCCGCCCCAGGCCCGGTAGTCATGGCGGCCTCCGTTCGCCGCCACTTCACGGCTGACGGTGGAGGGCGCCTTGCCGATCCGATTAGCGATACCGGTGAACGTCCCGCCCTTGGCCAGGCCGATCACGATTTCCTCTCGGTCAGCAATCGTCAATCGACCAGGACGGGGCGCCCACGTTGCTGGCCGCGCCTGCCTCGGCGTCCGGTCATAGGTCCATGCCCCCGAAAGCGAGCATCCAGCGGCCCTAGCGATCTTCTCCCAGCTGAAGCCCTTGCCCCGCAGACGATGCACCATCTGCCTCTGCTCCAGACAGGACTTGAAGCGTTCGAGGTCATCGCTGACCGGTTCTCTCTGTACGTGATTCATGATTCATCGACGGAACACTTTATGTGCGCCGACTCCGTAAAACGAGGACGTCGGACGACCCGAAGTAGGGCACAACCTTTTCGTTCCTTGTCCCGCTGCTTTCCTTCCACGCCTCAGCGGAGACTTCGTTCGACAGCGCAGGCAGTATCGCGATTTCCCGGACAGCTGCCTCGGCAATCTCGTCGTTGCGCGGAAATTTGGCGATGAACCGGGAACCGACATCAAACGTCCAGTAGGCCCATCCGCCGAGAATCGGCTCCACTGGGACCGAGGTGATACCGACGCTCGACAGGGCAGATACAGCGTGCGAATCCATCGATCGAGGGTAACCAATCTCTGCACCGCTCTGTGGCTCTATCAGTCGTAATCGGCTCGACAACGGAAGCAGACAGCACATCTCAGTACGGATGGTCCTGATCACACCAAAAGGCGAACCATGCGACCTGAATCGGCTCTTCGTACCGAGGCGCTTGGCATCTCGCCCAGGAGAACGACTTTGTCTCGCCCACTTGATGCGCTCGGGCGCTTCCTACTGCCAGATACTTGCCCCTGTCATCCTGTCGAAAAAATGGATGCGAGTGGTATCGACCTCGAAGGTGATCGGTGCGCCGACGACCAACCGAATCCGGGGATCGAGGCGGGCGATCGAATCTGCCCGTGCCGCTCGGCTCAGCTCGCCAGCGCTTTCCGGCGACGATTCATCGTGCCCGAGTTCGTCCTCGTGGGTGGCATCGGAGTGCACTCGGGCCGCATCGATACGGAAATGAACGAGGAGTTCGGAGCCGAGAGCCTCGATCAACTCCACCTCGGCGTGGAGGCGAGTGACGTCGTCGGTGCCGAGGGAACCCGCTGTGGCTTCGACTATGTGCTCAGGCCGGATACCGACAACGAGTTCCTTTCCCGCGTATCGCTCAAGTCCGGGACGGGTCATACCGACCCTGGACGCCAAGACCAGGTCCTGGCTTCCCAGGCGAACCGCTTGGCGGTTCTCCGACAGGACGCCGGCATAGAGGTTCATGGCCGGCGACCCGATGAAAGCCGCTACGAACATGTTGACGGGATGGTCGTAGAGTTGTTGCGGAGCGTCACACTGCTGCAGGAGTCCGCCCCTCAGGACCGCCACCCGATCACCCATGGTCATCGCCTCGACCTGGTCGTGGGTCACGTAGATGGTTGCCACTCCCAGGCGCCGCTGAACCCGTGATACCTCGGCGCGCATCTGGACTCGCAATTTGGCATCGAGGTTGGACAACGGCTCATCCATCAAAAATGCGGAAGGCTCTCTCACGATTGCCCGCCCCATGGCTACCCGCTGGCGTTGGCCACCCGATAGTTGCGCTGGCCGCAGGTTGAGCTGGCTCGTAAGTCCGAGGACGCCCGCCGCGTCGCGCACTATCTTCGCTATCTCAGGCTTCGGGATCTTCCTTAGTTTCAGGGCGAAGCCGATGTTCTGCCCTACCGTCATATGCGGGTACAGGGCGTAATTTTGGAAGACCATGGCGATGTCTCGATCAGGGGGCGCCACCTCGTTCATAACGTGGCCGCCTACCCGCAACGTCCCCGAGGTGATGTCTTCGAGACCGGCCACCATTCGCAGGGCGGTGGTCTTTCCGCATCCTGAGGGGCCCACCAACACCATGAATTCGCCGTCGGCAATGGACAGATCGAGAGCGTCGACGGCTTTGAAACCGTTCGGGTAGACCTTTGTGAGTTGCTCCATCGTGATGGTGGCCAACGATCTCTCCTTGTGGTGCAGATCTCATCACGTTCGAAGTCCCGCAGGGAGCGATGACCCGTGTGCCGAAATCATGTCATCGCACATGGCGACGATCTCCGAAGTCGTCAGCGTCGCCGCCGTGTTTGGGTCGAGAAGAGCGGCCTGATACACGAACTGGCGGTCGCCGGTCACGGCCGCCTGCACCGTGAGCTCGACAACATTGAGAAAGGTGCGATTCAAAGCCGTGAGCTGCGGAGGCAAAGCGCCGACGGCGATCGGTTCGGGACCAGAGCGTCCCACCGAGCAAGGAACCTCCACACAGCACGCCGCCGGAAGGCTCGAAATGAGCGCCCCATTGCGAACGTTTACGTATATCTCGCGTTCCTGGCCCGTCTCCAGGGAGTGGATGAATTCAGACGCCAACTCGGTTGTTTCCGAGTCGTCAAGGCTGTCATCGCCGGCGAGCTTGCGCTTGAGGTCCTCGTATTCATGGATGTTGTCCTCCGAGCGTTTGAGGTAGTCGCCGACGAATATCTGAAAGTTCTCGATCTCCCGATCATGGTGCATGAACCAAGGCACGTATTCAGCTAAGTGCTCGCTCGATTCGGTCGGGAAGTAGCCGAAACGCCTGAAGACTTCCACCCGCACCCGCCGCTTCTGCTCGGGAGAGGCTTCGATGAACTCGCGGAGCTGGGGATAGAGCGACTGACCCTGGTGTTCGAATTTCAAGACGAAAGCCTGGTGGTTGAAGCCGGCCGTAAGGAAGTCGATTTCGGCCACATCGAGTTGAAGGAGCCGGGCCAGGTGTGCGTGCGTGTCCCGGACGGAATGACAGAGCCCGAAGACGCGGTCAAACGGCGTCGCTTCGTAGACGGCCCACGGGATCATGGCCATAGGGTTCGTGTAGTTGAGCAGGTAGGCGTCCGGGCAGTTGGAGAGCATGTCCTGAGCCAGTTCGACGACCACGGGAATTGTGCGAAGGCCACGGAAGATCCCACCTATACCCAGAGTGTCCCCGATGGTTTGACGAACGCCGTACCCGGCCGGTATCTCAAAGTCGATAAGCGTCGCCGCATATCCGCCTACCTGGATCTCGTTGATGACGTACGACGCACCATCGAGGGCGGCGACGCGGTCAAGGTGAGCGCTCACCTTGGCTTTCGCTCCGCTGGCCCGAATGAGCTTGCCGGCAAGGTTCTCGGCGAAGCGCAACCGTTCTTCGTCTATGTCGTGGAGGGCGAACTCGAATTCACCCTCGAGATCAGAGAAAGAGCACAGGTCGGCCACCACGCTGCGGGTGAACTCGATGCTGCCGGCCCCGACGAACACAACTTTGATCATCGGTCCTCAGTCTGGCAGAAGGGGTCAAAACGAGCAATTACGCGCATTTTCTCCGCGCAGTCTTGCACGTTCGCCGGACGTGGCTCCCGTCGGAAAAGTGGTCAGGAATGGGTCAGCACGTGGTCACAGCTACGCCGGCGTCGCGCAACCCGGTTAACAATTCACGGTCGGCCTGCTCGTCGGTGATGAGGTCATCGATCTCCGAGACGTCACAGATGTGAGCGAATGCCGAGCGCCCGAGTTTCGAGCTGTCAGCCACAACGACGACACGTCGGGAGCGGTCGAGAAAGGCGCGATCTGTCTGCGCCTCCATCTCCTCATGGGTGGTACACCCGTGGATGAGAGTGAGCCCGTCGGTGCCGATGAAGGCAACGTCGAGGTGATAGCGGGCCAACATGAGCTCGGCTGAGGGACCGACCAATTCGTAGCTGGCGTGTCGGGCGCTCCCGCCGATGACAACCAGTCGGGTGCTCGAGCGAAGCACCAGCTCAGAAGCGATGTTTAAGGCATTGGTGACGATCGTGACCCCGTTTCGATCGGACAGAACCCGAGCCAATTCGGTCGTGGTCGTTCCGCCGGTGAGCCCGACGACTGCGTTGTTTGGTACGAGACTGGCCGCCGCCTGGGCGATACGGAGCTTCTCCGGTCTCCGCAGGGAAGTCCGATATCGGACGGGGAGCTCGAGGTCCATGTCACTCGACACGGCACCCCCGTGAGTCCTGACGAGCAGGCCTTGCTCATGGAGTGTGTGGAGATCACGTCGGACCGTGGCCGACGACACGCCGAACTCGGCCGCCATGGCGCCGACGTCGATGCTCCGCTGGGACGCCAGGGTCTCAAGGAGGGCGGACAGCCGCTCGGCTCTCAGCATTGGTGGACATCGTAGGGGAGCCGACGCCGCGCTCGGAAGAGGTGTACCATCTGTGCGGTGATGCTCGTTTTGCATCCAAAGTGCGCAGACCAGGGCATTTCCGCGCGGTGGCCCGTGCGGCTGATTGCCAGTCTGATGGTCTTCGGGTTGGCCGCCTTCGGGTTGGCCGCGTGCGGTTCGGGCTCTGGGGGTTCGACCGGGGCCAACGGCAAACTGAGCCTGGACATTTGGGAGGGATACACGGGCGTCGAGGCGGCCACCTTCACTCATTTGGTGAAGGAATACGAGGCGGCCAACCCTGGCATCACCATCTCTGTCCTGACTGTCAACAACGACAACACCCTTACCAAGGTGCAGACGGCGGTAGCCGGCGGGTCCCCGCCGGATATCGCCTATCTCTATGGTTCGTGGGCGCCGAATGTCGCTCAGATCCCGCAGGTGGTCAACCTGACCAATGTGGTGAAGCGACCCGGAGTGAACTGGGACGATTTCTTCGTCGGCGAGCGGGACGTCGCCACCGTCGGAAGCAAAGTGATCGGCATCCCGGCCTTGGTCGACAACCTGGCCGTCGTCTACAACAAGAAGCTTTTTGCTCAGGCCGGGCTCACCCCGCCGGGTCCCGATTGGACCTGGGACGAGTTCGAGGCCGACGCGCTGAAGTTGACTGACGCCGCCAAGAAACAGTTCGGTACTGCCTATGTGACGCCAGAGAGCGAGGATTCTGTCTGGCACTGGGAGGTACTCCTGTGGGAGGCGGGCGGGGAATTGTTGACCCCGGGAAACAAAGCGGCGGCCTTCAATTCACCGGCGGGATTGAAGACGCTCGAGTTGCTCAGGACCATGGCCGTGCAGCAGCACTCGATGTACCTGGATCCGAGCGACAGTGAATACGCCAACCTCTTCAATTCGGGAAAGATCGGGATGCTCGTCACCGGACCGTGGGACCTCTCGGCGTTTCCCAACGTGAGCTACGGCGTGCAAGTTATGCCGTCATTTCCGGGCTCCTCTGGTGGCCATCAGACGATTTCCGGCCCCGACAATTGGGTGGTCTTCAACAACGGCGCGGCCCACGTCGCCGCCGCCGAGAAGTTCACCCTATGGTTGACGGCGCCGAAGCAGGGCAAGTACTTCTCGCTCAAGACCGGCGACCTCCCCACCCGGACATCGGTCGCCAATTCGGCGGGGTTCGACCAGGAGATGAACAAGACGCTTCCCGGTGTATCGACCTTTATCGACAACCTGGCCAACGTCCAACAAGCCCGGCCGCAGATTCCCACCTATCCGAAGATCTCCACCGCCCTGGCCAACATGGTTGTTTCGGTGCTGGTGGGATCGGCGCAGCCCCAAGCGGCTCTCACCACGGCCGCCCAGAAGGTCGACCAGATCTTGAGTTCTGGCAACTCGGGCTGAGATGACGGCCCCTCCGACCTTGCTCCGACGGGCCGACGGCACCGGGGGACCGAGGGGGGCAAGACGGGAGGTCCCTCGTAGGCGGCGAGGGGTGTCAGAGCATATCGGTGGATGGCTGTTCGCCACGCCGGCCACCGTGATTATCGTCCTCTTCGGAGCGGTGCCGATCATCTGGTCGATCGTGCTGTCCTTCGAGCATGTCCCGCTCGGTTCCGGTGGCCGATTCATCGGGACGGCCAATTATCGGGAGTTGGCTCATGACCCGGTGGTCCGACAGGCGATCGGGCACACCTTCATCTACACCGCACTCTTCGTCCCGCTCACCATGATCATCGGCCTTTTCCTCGCCGTGGCCATGAACCGCAAGATCCGATTTATCTCTTTTTATCGGACAGCCGCCTACGTGACTATGGCTGTCTCGACCATCAACGAAGCTCTTGTTTTCCTCTGGCTCTTCGACCCCAGCTACGGCATCGTCAATTTCGCCGCCCACGCCCTCGGGCTGCCCCAGCAACAGTTTCTCAATTCCCCTTCGGAGGCTCTCGGCGTCATCGTGGTGATGACCGTGTGGGGATGGACGGGATTCGCCGTCATCATCTACCTCGCCGCCCTCCAGGGAATCCCCCAATCCGTGCTCGACGCATCCTCGATGGACGGGGCCGGCTCGTGGGCGACGTTCCGGCGGATCACCGTCCCGTTGCTCAGCCCGGCCTCACTCTTTCTCGCTGTCTGGCTCACCATAAATGCCTTGCAGCTCTTCGACGAGGTCTATGTCTCCACGCAAGGGGGCCCGGTGGGGGCGACGACAGTGATCGTCTATTACATCTATCAGCAGGGGTTTCAGTACTTCAACGCCGGCTACGCCTCGGCGATCGCCCTGCTTCTCCTGATCATCACCCTGGTGGTGACTGCTGTGCAGTTCCGAATCGGTCGACGTTATGTGAATTACCGCTCGTGACGGCCATAACCCTTCCTCCCCGTCAGCGGTGTCGGTTGCGACTGCCGTTCAGTCCGTGGCACCTGGTCCTGCTCCCCGCCAGCCTCCTACTCATCTTCCCGTTCCTCTGGATGCTGATCACGTCGTTGGAGACCCAGAACGAATCGCTCCACTTCCCGCCCATCCTCGTTCCCCACAAGTTGGTGCCCGCCAATTACCCGAACGCCTTTGACGCCGCCCCCTTTTCACATTTCTTTGTCAACTCGATTGTCGTTGCCGTGTCTACCGTGGTGGCCAACCTGGTGCTGTGCTCGCTGGCCGGGTACGCCTTTGCCCGTCTCCGATTCCTGGGGCGCACGGCTTTGTTCATCGTCCTCATGGCCACCCTCATGGTGCCTTTTCAGGTAACGATGATCCCGCAGTTCCTGATCGAGAAATGGCTTGGCGTTCACGTCCTGGCCGCCGTGGGCATCAACCATCTGGGCGCGTTGATCTTGCCCAATGCCGCCACGGCCTTCGGTGTGTTCTTCCTCCGTCAGTTCTTCAAGACGCTGCCACTCGAGTACGAGGAGTCCGCCCGCGTCGAAGGGGCCACCCGGTTCACGGTTCTCTGGCGGATCGTGCTTCCACTTTCCTTGCCAGCGCTGGCCACCTTGGCGGCATTGACGTTTCTCGAATCGTGGAACTCCTTTCTGTGGCCACTCATCGCCGTCGATAGTCAGAACGAGATGACCCTGCCGCTGGGGCTGCAGACATTTCAGAATGCCCACAACACCCAATGGCCACTTCTCATGGCGGCCAATGTGATGACATTGGTTCCCATGCTTCTCGTCTTTTTCTTCGCTCAACGGTATTTTGTCCGCTCCGTGGCCTCCACCGGGTTGGGGGGCGCGTGAAGGAAGAGGTCGCCACCGGCCAACAGCCGCTTTACCTGGCCTTTGACTTCGGGGGCACGAAGATCGATATTGCCTTGGCCTCCCAGGGTCCACACATCATCGACCGAAAGACGCTTGAGACTCGCGCCGAACTCGGCGCCGTCCAGGCTGTGGAGAGGGCGCTCACGACGGGGCGAGAGCTCGTGCAGACCCATGGCGAACAGGTATTGTCGGCGGTTGGTGTGTCGACCATGGGCTACACGCGTGAGGACGGAGTGGACCTCGCTCCGAACGTTCCGGGTTGGGAGGTCCTTCGTCTGCCCGATGCGTTTCGCCGAGAATTCCCCCATGTCCCAGTGGCCCTCGACAATGACGTGCGGGCAGCGGCGATCGCTGAGCTGAAATGGGGGGCACTGGCCGGGGTTTCCGCCGGGCTCTATGTCAACCTCGGCACCGGTGTGGCGAGTACCGTCGTAATCGACGGCGTCGTCTATCCGGGCAGCCATGGACTGGCTGGTGAGGTCGGCTGCTGGCTGGTGAGGGGCTCGAAGGTAACCCCGGACCAACCCTCTCCTCGAGGGGCAGCCCCATTCTCCTCACTCGAGACCGAGGTGGGTGGGGCGGGCGTGCGGCATCGAGCCCAGACGCTCGGGTTGGCGGGCGGTTTCGCCGAACTTGTGATGTCATCCGACGGTACCGCTATGGCGTTGGTGGAGGATGTCCTCCGGCAGATCGCCATGTGCGTGACGAACATGGCGATTCTCCTGGATCCCGCCCGGATAGTCCTGGGCGGGGGCTATACCGGGTCAGGCGACCAGCTCGTCGCCGTCATCACCGACTCGTTGCACCGGAGCGCTCCCGGCCGTCCCGAGGTGGTGATCGGCCGTTTCGGTTCCAATGCCGGTCTGTACGGTGCGGTGGCCGTGGCCGAGAGCGCCACCCCTCACCCTGATGGCGGCATCACCGGCCATCAGGGCAGGGGAGGAATACCCGGTCGTTGAGGTCGACGGCGAAGAGGACGGCGCTAAAGCCTGAGGGTGGCGCATAGACCGCTTGGCAGTAAGCCGAGAAGGTAGACCGGTGTGGAGCCCGACATGCGGCCGATGGCTTACACACGTAGTGGTCTTGGACATACTCGGCTTCGCCCACCCACTTCCCGTTCGGCTGGTTGGTGGTGACGTCGGTGGTGAAGTCGTCCCAGCCACACGGCGTCGGACCCGAGAGGTCGGTGCACTGGATACCGACCTCACTCTTACCAGCGAACTGCGAAGCGTCGCATTGATGTGAGACGTAACATTCTTCCACCACGGCTCCGTCGGTGTAACGCACTCCCCATGCGCTCAGCAACGGACTGTTCTTCCACAAAGCCGTCATACCGTCGGCGTGAATGAGATTGAACGTATAGGCCAGAAAATTCTGGGCATCACCCGGTGTGAGGTGGAACCCTGTGGTCGATGGCGGGTCGAAGCTGTCGATATCATCGATCTCGACGGCATCAAAGCCTTTTTGGGCGCACATGTTGATGCGCTCCTTCAGCATCGGCTTGAGTGCATCGAGCTGGCGGAAATCGAGCCACCGTTCAGCCGGGTAGCCGAAATAGACGTTGCCCAGAGTGCTGGCCGGGAACTTTCCCCCGTAGCTCTCGGGACTAGCGTCGGGACGGTATTCCTCCCAAGCCACATCCAGGTAGCAAACGGCCTTGGGGTGGAGGAGGGTGGCCGCGGCCCACGTCTGATGGATGGCACTCACCTCCGATGCCGTGGTGAGAAAGCCATCGATATCGTAAAGATCAACAGCCGAGGCGCCCGTCTGCTCCTGTGGCGTCACCAGCCCGATTTGCCAGTCCCAGCGCATCGGCTGACCCTGCGAGTCCAGGTGCGGCGGGTACCAGCACGCCTGATCGGCCCGGGGAACACAGGGAAGCGGAGCCGGAAGAGGCACGACTCGCCACGAGAACGAGATATCGGTGGCTCCGGCGCTGTTGGCGGTGCGGACGTCGACGCGGTGCTTACCAATCGAAAGTTCGCCGGTGTAAAAGACGTCGTCGGTCGGCATGGCAAGCCACGGGTTCGTATCGATCCGGTACTGGATTGTGAGCACTCCGTCGGTGGTAGCGTAATGAGGAGGATCCACCGAGAAGTACTCCGAAGTCGAACCGGTGGTGGCCTCAGGTGTCCCGTTCACGAATTCGGTTCGGGGTGCCCTGCCACTTCGGTAACGGGCCACTTCGGTGGACGACGCAACCGAACTCGAGGCTGAATGGGGACGTTGGGCGAACGTCGTCGCATTGGTTTCGACGACTTCGGTGGCGATTTCCTTTAAGCGTAGGAACCGGTCCACGTCCTTGGCCCACTCGGTAGGAGCGAGCCGAAAAAGGCGTGGCGGTGCTGTCCTCGGCCACGCGACACGCTCCTGATGCCGGGGCGCACGTCGACCAGTCGTACGCCACCTCGAAGGTGAGGAGACGGTCCCCTGCGGGAAGCGAGCCGGGATTCCAGGTGAGCCCTTCGGCCTGCACCAAGGACCCGTCGGCGAGCTGACCGGCGATGGTCAACGTCCCCGTGGCCACCGGAGGGGGCACGGTGGCACCGGATTGAGAAACGGCGGACGAGCGGTGACGCCCGACGGCCTGAGCCGAGGACGTTGTGAGGGCCACGACGATGACGGTCGCCAACGCAGCCATGGCGGCCGGCCCTACCCGCCGTCGCGGCACGGCCCTCACCGGGCGCCACCTCCCGGCTCTGGGACCGCCATCTCGGCCCGCTCGTACTCGTTGATCAGCTTCAGATAACCCTGACCGATCTGCCATGTCGCCTCCTCAGCTGACAGCCGTTGCTGTAGGACCTTCTCGAGCGGACCTGTCCATAGCGAGCGTCCCACGGCGAACCCCGAGAATCCGACTGTGCTCGCTGCCATATCGATCCATTCCAAGAGCTGTGGTTCGCCGGCACCCCGGCCGAGCACCAGACAGGTCGTCTCACCGTCGGCGGCTCCGGTGGACCTGGCCAGTTCTGAGAAAGCGGAGGGGTCGGTCTGGCCCTCGAGCTTCCACCACTGGGGCCGCATGCCCGCCTCTCTGAGTTCGGATACGGCGGAGAGCGTCAAGGGAAGTCGGCGCTGGTCATCGAAGTCCGGGTGGGTGTGCCCACTCTCGTCGAGGTCAGCGGCGCCTGGCGGCACCAAAAGCTCGAGCATCAGAGGCAAGGCGACCTTCTCGCACCATTCGGCCAGAAGTGTCAGTCCGGCACGACTGCGGGCGTTTCGATCATCTCCGGACGAAGGGTTGTAACGCACCAGGGCCTTGACGACGTCGGCGCCGCTGGCCGTGATGGCGGCGGCGAAATCATTGCCGTGCTCGAAGATGAACTCCGGCATGCCGCTTCGCTCCGCGGGAACGACGACTCGAACGCCCACTTTATGGGCCCGGGTTATGGCGGCCGTGCCGTACTCGGTGTCGGCCAAAATGGCTAGTTCCTCGGGGTTCCGCCCGGCGGCGATAACCATCGGCAGAGCGTCGGCCACCAGGAGTTTGAGATGGCGCAATGTGGCGACCGGAGCCTCGAGGCCGAGGCCGTGCTTCGCCCACCTCCGAAAGGAAGCCCGGTGATCGATGGCCAACACGTATGCCCTCCCACCTGGCCTCACATCACCACGACCTTGCCTTCGTCGGCCAGATCCCTGGCCAGATCGAGATCGATCAGGCCGGCGCCGGGCAAACCCACCGAGCTGGCCGCCAAAGCGGTGGCAAAGATCAGGCGGTCGCGGGGACCAGCAGCAATCATGTCGTCGCAGACCAATCCGGCAGTGAAGGCATCACCGGCGCCAACCGGATTTCCCGAGCGCTTGGGAGGGTGCACCCGCCATCGCCATCCGTCGCCGCAAGCGATGGCTCCTTCGGCTCCGAGGGTGACGATTACGTCCCCTTTGATGCCTTTCGCCCACGAGAGAATCGAAGCCTCGTCGGTCAGATCAGTGCCTGCCAACTCGGAAAACTCAGCGTGGCTGACTTTCACGACATCCGGTTCGGCTTCGAGGCCGCGGCGCAGTGCAACGCCGCTAGCGTCGAGTACCACCGTCCGTCTCTGTCGATGGGCGGCCTCGATGAGGATGGCATAGGCGTCATCAGGGATGGATGTCGGGAGACTGCCGGCGCAGACGACGGACGAACACTCAGACAGCAAGGCGTTATAGCGGACGAGGAACTGTTCCCATTCGGCGGCCAACACGACAGGACCCGGCTCGTGGTATGCGGCCACACTCCCGTCGTCGGCGGCCACCACGACGGTTTGGCGGGATTCTCCGGCGATGGGGAACAAGGCCTCGGTTATGCCGACGTTAGCCAACCCCTCCCGGATGACCTGCCCGCGGCGGCCGCCCGCCAGACCGGTGACTGTCGCCCCCGTACCGAGGGCGGAAAGGACGAAGGCCACGTTGATGCCCTTGCCGCCGGATCGGGACATGACGCGACGCACACGGACGGGTTCACCGTGTGATTGGTGTTCAACCTCGTAGGTCACATCGAGCGCCGCGTTCAAGGTGACCGTCAGGATCATGATCGGGCTACGTTGCGCCCAGAGAGGTGAGGATCACAGAGCGTGAGAGGTGTCGGGGTCGATCGGGATCGAGACCTTTGAGGACCGCGAGCTTCACGGCGGTGCGTTGTACCCGCAACAGCTCGACCATTGGGTCGGCCGCCCCCTCGGTTACGGCCGCCCCGGTGGTTACAATCTCCTGACGTAGTGACGGGTCCAGCGGATCGAGGGACCACACCAGGGTGTGTTCACCGACGGCGCTGATTGGTCCATGGCGGAATTCCATCGACGGATAGGCCTCTGTCCAGCAGCCGGCCGCCTCCCGCATCTTGAGAGCGGCTTCGGCGGCAATGGCACCGGCCGGCCCGTGACCGAGGAAGACAAATTGAGAATAGGAGGCGACGTTGTCGGGCAGCTCAGCGTCAAGGGAGCGGCGTCCGTCCGATGCCAGCACTTCGATGTCGTGTCCCAAGTGCGCCCGCCACAAGGCCAGGAACCCGGTGGCGAAACGGGTCTGAACCACTGACTGCTCATCGGCGAAGGGGAGTGAGATCGTATGAAGGGCAACCTGGGCCGCGGCCGTGTCACGGTCGGCTGTGATGAGGAGGGTGGACCCGCTGATACGGCCCAGGACGTCGAGCACCTCGGTGGTCGTACCTGATCGTGAGATGGCCACACACGCGTCGTAGGACCGGCTCGACGGGAACTCGGAGGAGGCGAAGGCATCCGTCTCGCCCTGTCCGGCGTCTTCGCGCCAGCGGGCAGCGGCCTCGGCCATGTAGAGGGAGGTGCCGCATCCAAAGACGGCCACCCTCTCCCCGGCCGGCGGGAGGAATTTCTCGACGCTGCTGACCAGATCACGCGCCTCAAGCCAGATGTCCGGCTGACTGCACAATTCCTGCTCTATCTTGCTCATTATTGCCCATAATAAGCAAGATACAAGCAAGAAGCAACATCGCCGGTCGGCGCCAACGACGGAGAGAATCAGGCCCGAGGGCGCCACGCGAGCGTTGCGCACCAGTTCAGAAGCTGTAAAGCCTCTTCGCCTGGGGTGAGATCCGACCCCTGTCCATCCAGCGCTGGGCCCGGAGTTACCTTGTTGCACCGATGCCGAGGCGAATGAAACTGCACCCATCTTGTGTGCGGTTCGAATATCGCGTTCCCGCCGATGCAAACGAGCATGCCTGGGCCGACAGAGACCTCCTGAACGGTGAGGTCACCAGTCAGCAAGTAGTACAGCTCACCTTCTTCGTGGCTGTGCTCGGCTTCTACGTGACCGGCCTCGTATTCGATCAGTTGCCCGTCGGGTACCCCCGGATCCCCTGTGGTGAATGCCTTGAACCGAACCTTCGGCTGCCCGGACGCCGCTTTGCCGGCCCATGTAGCGGGAACATCCTGCCACTGGACTGCCGATAGTTCGATCACGGTTACGGCCACTGTTCGTTCCCTTCGGTTACTCAACGCAATTTGGCCACATTGTCCACTCTGACAACACACCCCACGTCCCGGGGGCTACTCAGCCCCCGTTCATCAACCGTGACGATGGTCACGCATTCTGTGGTCGGCGACGATGGTGTTGGGTTCACATCATCGGACTGACCTCGACATGCCCAAGGAATCACCATGAATCTTCGCCGTCGTTCTCTGACCATCGTGGCCCTCGCCGTCGTGGTCGCCCTGCCGCTGCTCGGCATGTCGGGTGTGGCCTCGGCAAAAGCAGCCAAGGGCTGTCACAAGACCCACTCCTGCAAGAGCAGCGGCGGAACTCCGACGGGCAGCGGGACTGGCGCTGACCCGGCCCCCATGACCGTCCAGATCGACCCCAACCCCTTGGTAGAGAACGGCTCATCGGCCTTTGCTGCCGTGATCCAGGTGGAGACTTCGCCGTCCTTCGCCGGTGACACGGTCGATATTGCCTCGTCGCAGGTGCAGGCGACATGCACCACCTTCTACGGGTTCGTCGGAGCTGGAACGGATTTCCACCTCCTGGCCCCCCCGACGCCCCTCGTCTTCGCCGCCACCCTCGACGACGACGGCAACGCCACGGTGGCCCTTTACGGCGTGGACTGTGCTCCCGGCTCGGACCTGATCGAGGCTGACCTAACCACCGCCCCCTATGGCACCGCCCTCGGAACCCTGGTCCTCGATCCGCCAGTCGTCACACCGTCGGGCTTGTTCGCCTACCCGACCTCAAGCGGCACGGCGACCGGCGGTGAGGTCGAGACCGGTAACGGGGCCACCGGCTCCGACATCTTCGCCGTTTTCAATCTGGAAACCGACCCCGTCTACGCCGAGCAGACGGCTGAGATCTCCTTCGACCAACTAGAGGTTCGTTGTGGAGGCCTTCTGGAGTGGGAGATCTTTCCCCCGAGTGGATTTACGATCTTCTTTGACCGCATAGGCGGAACCTCCTACGGCCCCGTCCCTACCACGCTCGATGACGACGGCAACGCCACCTTCCTCTTCGTCGGCGAATCGTGTGCGGCCGGGTCCTCGGTCGTGACCGCCGACGTGGAGGCCGGGAGCCACCCGACCTACATCACCAACTTCAACATCGTCGCTCCGCAGCCGACCATCTGAGCGCGTTACGGCGTCCCTGGATACTTGAAGTCCCTTTCGGCTGTCCCCAAGGCTGAGGTCGTGCGTCAGGGTTGATTCGCCACCTCCAATAGAACGTCGGCATGGCAGGGCTCATGGGCCGGACACCAGCACGCGAGGTCCCGGCCGGACAACTCCCTGCGCACGTCGGTGACGGAAAACGCAAGTTCGCCTCGGACGAGTGCCTCCCGGTAGAACGCCACGCAATGAATCCTGTCGCCGTCTATCCCGATGCGAAACGGGTTGCCCCATCGTGAGGGCCGCGCCACCACGATGGCCCCAGTCGGCTTGCGCCAACCCCTCGTCCTCCGAAGCTGGACCCGGACCGGCACTCCGTCCATGATGCCGGTCAACGAGCCTGGCCGCATTGCTTCGAGGTAGACCTGCGCCGCCCCAGCACCCACTGCCTCGAGGCACCTCTTTACCATTCCGGGCGGCGTCCTCCCGTGTCACGCCGTTATGCAATTCGAGCTGAGGGCGTCGGCCAGAGTGCGGTCTGGGGCGAATCCCCAGCGGGGGTGCAGGGGGCAGAGCCCCTGCAGGGACAGGCGCGTATTTGCCGAACGATCTGGCGTCTCCAATGTCGCCCAGCTGCCACTACCAACTCGCGTTGGGCAGAGTCAACCCCCGCTCCAAACTGCGCTGCGCGCGCTTTCAGGAAAAACAATCACTCCCGATAGCTGAGTATCCAAATCAGAGCCTGCCTGAAGCCAATCATGGTCGAGGTGTCGACATCGCTTGCCTTGACCTCGCCACCGTGGATGGCCAGCAGGGTCCTGTCGGTGCGCTCGAGAAGCTCCTGAGCAGCCTCGCGCAAGGTCGGGCCCGAGCGTTCAGTCATCATCATCATCGTCTTGGGTCTTGCGACTTTCTTGCTGTCGACCATGGCCCAGTTGTTGTGACCGAGGTAGTCGGTACTCCTCCAGTTCGCCAGCCTCATACTGACGCAATAGCTCGGGTTTCTCTGGCGTCTCAGTGACGTCTCCCTCCAGCAGCACGTCGGCATCGACAACCGGCTCGGACCGGCCACTGCCATATCCACTGGCGGCAATCTTGTCGGCCAACTACTTCGCCAGCTTGCTCATCCGTTCTGGTGCCTCCGTGAAGGTCGTCCAGGCTCGGTTGGGGCACGCGTCTGTCAAGACGACACTTGACGTGTACGGCCACCTTTTCAGCGACGAGGAGGGCCGAACCCGAACGGCTATCGACGATGAGTTTGGAGGATCTGAGGCCTCGTCGCGGCCTGACCAGGCTGTCGGAGACTGAAACCGCAGGCCAGAGGCTAAATATCGTAGTAGAGCATGGACCACGTAGGCACAGGGCCCAGACGACACCACACGGCGTCAGACGGCTCTGAACTGCGATTTTGTCAACTGGCCAGTGGAAAGGACCTCAAAGGTCGGCTGTGAACGTGGGATGAATGTGGGATGGCAACGAGGCGTGAGGCCGTTAGAACTCGACCGCAAAGCGTGGCACGAACGTCTCACTGGTGGGTCTGACGCCGACAACGAGATCGGCTCGGTAGCCACGAATCTGGTCCCGGTCGTTGACGACGTAGAGGATGAAGTTCCCGGCCTTGGTGAGCCGGAACGAGTAGGGCTCGACGATCCGAGGTCCCCAGCGTCCGTTCATTGCTCGGTAGTCAAGCTCAACCTTCATCCTGTTGGCCCCGGCGTAACGGATCAGTTCGAACGGGAAGCCGCGGTGCCACGACGTGATCGCTCGTGGTGCCACCCACGTGGGATCGAGGTCGTCCTTGGTCTGCTCGGCTCGGGGCAGGACGACAGCGGCCTCGCCACCGAGCCAGGCGAAGACGTCGTCGAGGGTGCGCCAGAAATCGGCAAAAGGTGGTGACGGCTTCGGCAGTTGATGCCCGAGCATGTTCTCCCACTCCTGTTCAACTTCCGCTCGATAAGGGGAGTCGTGGATCGTGCTCAAGGTGGGGACGTCAATCCCAGCGTGTGCGCACTTTCGGGCCAGGATCAACGCGACCTCCGGTGCAAGCCCGATCAGGTCCGGATGCCGGTGCATGTGGACGACGTCGTAGAGGTCTCGGGGGCGACAGCGCTCGGCGAGAGCCCGGAGCTTCTCGCCGAACAGCTCGGTGAGCGAGTAGCAGCGAGCGCCCTCTCCGGGAAGGAGCGCGTCGCTGTACTGGTGGCCGATCGGTCGCATCTCTGGCTCAGCCACCAGAACCTCATCCGTTGTGAGGTCGATCTTCACCTTAGGGAATTGAGTCGGAAGAGTCGGTCCTCGATAGGCAATCCCGCCTTGCGTGGTCGGATTGCCGCGACGATTCTGGCGGCGACGGAACGACCTGTCGTCGATGACAAGCTTCATACCGCACTGCTCGCGTACCCATTCGGCGATCCGGCGAAAAATCAGCACGAGCGCCTCCGGCTCTTCGGGGCCGCCGTCGATAACGGTGAAGTCGAGGTCTTCCGAGAGCCGATACGTTTCGTAGTAGCACTTGCGCAGGCAGGTGCCTCCCTTGAACACCCACGTGTCGCGAAGGGCGGGATCGTTGGCGATTCCGGCAAGGAGCCACCCAAGTAGGTAATCCTTTTCGATGATATTGACATCGAGCGCCCACTCGGTCCGCAGCTCCAGCAGCTCGCGCTTTGGGATCATGCGGACTCCGCGTAGGCCAAGGCGACGTTGATCCGGAGCTGCCAGCGGGTGATTGTCCGCCCGTTTCGTGGAGCGTCGGGATCGAGTGGAGAGACTCCGGTGGAAATCCGGTCGCGGCTAGCAGCAACGAGATCGTCATGCCCGCCAAGGAATTCCACGATGTAGCCGAGGCGCTTAAATACTGTGCGGTTGCCGAGCCTGTCGCCGTAGTCGACCAGGAGTAACGGGTCGTGGCTATCGAGATACGACGAGAGGATGTCCGTGGCGTGCCGGATGCCGCCACCGAGACGAGGCGTGTCGAGGATATCGATGACCGTCCGTGCGGGGTCGGCGATGCGGAGGCGCACCTCGTCGTGCCACTCCATCTTCATCCCCCATGCCAGCGAGTCGGCGGAAGTGTGCGTCACGAGGTAGTCGTGATCGAGGACACGTACCGACGATGCACGGACGCGCCCAGCCGTCTTGACGACGGTGGTGCGGAACAACTGATCGGTCAGCGCCCAGTGGTTCGCCGCCGTCCACCCCGTGATGCATGACTGGGGCCAAACGGCCGTGGCGACCACCAAGGCGTCTTCGGACCAGGCCGCCGGGTTGGACGCGTCGAGGGGGACAGGAATGTAGAGGTCGCGCCGGGCGCGCCGAAGCCAACCTTCTGCCGCCCACCGGGACAGCTTCCGGCTGGCGGTCTCCGCATCAACTCCGAGGGCGGTGACCACGTCGTAGGTCGTCACGAAACGCCGGCCGAGGCCGAGGACAGCGGCGAGGTCGGCGCGGCCCCCCGAGCTGATACCCGCACGAGTTGACATGACTGAGCCAGCACCTCCTCACGGGCGGGGGTTTATGGATCGACAATATCACGAATACCAACGATCCAGCACATCCCGCTACAGGGGAGTTTCTGGATTACCAATACCATCTAGACATGGCAGCGGCCCCTACCTTCAGGTTCTCAACTTGGACATCAAGTGCCAGGGTCCGTGTCCTGTCAGACCGCCACAGTGCCCTTGATCTGGGCGAGTCGATGAGCTCGTCCGCCGCGTCGGGCCGAATCTGCCCACTTTCGGCTCGGATTTGTGGACAGGATTATGGACAAGATCCGGTGCCGGACCCACGGCAAAACCACTGATGCACCAGCGAGCTCATGACGGCCGCTCCCCGACCAGTCGTCGACTCACGAGCTCCAGTGGGGTCGCGAATCCCCGTGCCCCATTGGACGTGTCATGCAGGAGGTGGTTCAGTCCCACGACGTTGCACCCTCCGAGACCCCCTTCACTACGGATGATGTGTCGGGCCATGATCACCATGTCGTTCATCGACCCAAGGACGCTCCGACTGCGAGTCCGGGCGAGGGAGATCTGCCGGTAGTCGATGTCGCCCAGGGCGTCGGGGGAAGTCCCTCGCTCTCGAGGGCTCGGACGATCTGGCTGTAGACGTGCCCGCCGATCGGTCTCAGCATCCCGACGGAGACGTTCAATGCCAGGCTTGCGAACAGCGTGCCGTCGTGTACCAGGAGTACGCATTTCTTGCCGTCGATGTAGATGACGTTGGCGTACCAATCGTCGATGCTGGGCTCGACATCGACGAGTTCCGGCTTGCCGCCAATGGCATCGAGCATTCGAGAAGTGCAGCGTAGGTTCACTGTGTGGCGACAGTCAGGTCGACCCCGTGTTTGAGCGCGAGTTCTCCAACGAGGTCGGCAACCGGAACTTCCAGTTTGGCCGCGCTGGCTCGGATAATGGCCGCGGCCGCGGCGAGGGCGTAGAACCAGAAATCGTCCGTTTGCCACCAGATGACCTCTTCGAGGAGGTCGGGGTCGATGCCACCTCGAGCGGCACCGATGGCCAGGATGGCGAACTTGATTTTCCGGGCGCGGCGGTCCCGGAACTCGTACTCTGGTAGGTGGTTATTCAGAAGCTCTTCGTACGACAAGCCTCGCTGCTCGATGCCAGCGAGGTCCATCGCTTGGACGGCCACCTCCATGAAGACCTCTCCGGGGAAGGTGTCGGCTCGAGGATGCAGGGAGTCCATCGAATGGGCCAAGTCAGGCAGCTCGGTGCCCCACCTGAGCCCGGCCAGAAGGGACCGGATTGCCGCATCGCGATCTGACTCGGCGGGCCTCGTCGTCGGCATGCCGAAAGCGTACGAGCCTGAAGGTGACAGATGGGAGGGCTCCGCGAATATCGGTCGGCCTGGCCCCGACTCGGGCACCTCGGTATCCGGCGACACCTGAGTGTGCAATGAATGTGGAATGCACCCACATTCTCCCAGGTCAAGGCTAGATATCGTAATAAAGCATGGACGACGTAGGCACAGACGCCAGACGGTGAAGGACGGTTGTCCACGGCGCTGACCTGCAGTTTTGGCACGTCATTGGCGGAACAGGCCAACTCAGACGGTCTGAAACGTGGGATGAATGCGGGATGGGTTTGTGGAGTATTGGCTAGGCAAACCGGAATCGTGACAATCCTCTCGGCTCCGACGACACGGAGCTCCAATCGCGAGCGATTAAATTAGTTGCTGCATAGGTGACTCATCAGCTGCTTGTAACTCATAGTCGGCATTACCGCCTGGTGGCCAGGGTGACACTGCGCCGACAAACAGTGGCGATACTGGCCGGGCTGGCGACTGACCTCATGTGCCAGGCAGGAATCATCCGCGTGTCCGCAGCACTGAGGCTTCAGTCTGTCTTTTTGCCATGGGCCAAGGGCCTCAGGGGTACCGTCCAGGAACCGTCAGCTGCCTGGCCGAAGAGCAAGCCCTGGTCGCCGCAGAACTTCGCCTGATAGATGACCCCGGCAGCATCGGTGCCCTGGGGGTTCATGAGGGAGCTGGTCAAGTCATGCCCGCATTGGGAATGACACTCTGACTTGGCCCCACCTGGGACGGTTTTGACGGCTTGATTTGGCCCCACGTGGGGGTCGCCGGTTCCAGGGTCCGCGTTCTCGCTACCTCCAGCGGGGACCGTGCTGGG
>Ga0182024_10000396_pt1 | contig 112585 bp, 96 predicted proteins | sample P32metaG_FD_120480 | JGI IMG/M metagenome (GOLD analysis project Ga0182024, IMG submission 120480) | Permafrost microbial communities from Stordalen Mire, Sweden - P3-2 metaG (Illumina Assembly) | ecosystem: Environmental > Terrestrial > Soil > Wetlands > Permafrost | place: Sweden: Stordalen... | reverse complement strand
GACACCATCACCCGGCAGCCGGCCTGGCGCAGCGAGGCCGCCGAGCCTTTGCCGACGTCGCCGAAGCCCGCGACCATCGCCACCTTGCCGGCCATCATCACGTCGGTGCCGCGGCGGATGCCGTCGACCAGCGACTCGCGGCAGCCGTACAGATTGTCGAACTTCGACTTGGTGACGCTGTCGTTGACATTGATGGCGGGGAAGAGGAGCCGGCCTTCCTCTGCCATCTGATAGAGCCGGTGCACGCCGGTCGTGGTCTCCTCGGTGACGCCCTTCACGTTCTTGGCGGTCTTGCCGTACCAGCCCGGTTGCTCCTTCAGCCGCTTCTTGATGGCGGCGAACATCACTTCCTCTTCCTCGTTGCTCGGATGGCCGAGCACCCCGGGATTGGTCTCGGCCTGCATGCCTAGATGCAGCAGCAGCGTGGCGTCGCCGCCATCGTCGAGGATCATGTTGGGGCCGCCGCCGTCGGACCACGCGAAGATGCGGTGGGTGTAATCCCAGTACTCGGTCAGGCTCTCGCCCTTGACGGCGAACACCGGCGTGCCGCCGGCGGCGACCGCGGCAGCGGCGTGGTCCTGCGTCGAGTAGATGTTGCAGGACGCCCAGCGCACGTCGGCGCCGAGCGCCTTCAAGGTCTCGATCAGCACCGCGGTCTGGATGGTCATGTGCAGCGAGCCGGCGATGCGCGCCCCGCGCAGCGGCTGGCTTGGGCCGAACTCCTCCCGCGTCGCCATCAGGCCCGGCATCTCGGTTTCGGCGATGGCGATCTCCTTGGCTCCCCACTCGGCGAGCCCGATGTCCTTGACGACGTAATCGGCGTGGGAAGCTTTGGGCTTGGTCGAGGTGCTCACGGTCGAGGTGCTCATGGCGGTCCTTGGTTGGGAGAAAGGCGGCGGCCGGTGGCCGAGGCTGGCGACCCTATAGCAGGCCGGCGCCCAGGCGGCAATAAAGACATAAAGATACCTTTATGTCCAAGCGCTACCCTTATGACCAAAGGCGAACCTTCCAGGGCGGCGGCGCATTGTGCCCCCATGGATGCCCCAGCCGACAAGCCGATCACCTCGCTGCCCCGGCTTGCCGAAGCGGAGGCCGCCTGCACGCGCTGCCCGCTCTATCGCGACGCCACCCAGGCGGTGCCCGGCGAGGGGCCGAGCCAGGCGGCCTTCATGCTGGTCGGCGAGCAGCCCGGCGACAAGGAGGACCTCGCCGGCAAGCCGTTCGTCGGTCCCGCCGGCCGCATGCTCGACCAGGCGCTGCACGACGCCGGCATCGCGCGCGCGGAAATCTTCGTCACCAACGCGGTCAAGCACTTCAAGCATGAGATGCGCGGCAAGCGCCGGCTGCACAAGCGGCCGAACAGCTACGAAATCGAGCGCTGCAAGATCTGGCTCGAGGACGAGCGCAAGCTGGTCAAGCCGTCGGCGATCATCGCGCTCGGCGTAACGGCGGCGCGAAGCCTGACCGGCAAGACCGTCACGATCGCCAAGCTGCGCGGCAAGCCGCTCAGCCTGGCGGATGGCACCAAGCTTTTCGTCACCGTGCACCCGTCGGCACTGTTGCGCATCGAAGACGAGCAGGACAAGCGCGTCGCCTACCGGCAATTCGTCGCCGATCTCAAGGCGGCCGCACGGGCGCGCTGAATCGAATCAGCTCGGCTTCGGCGTCTCGCCCGGCCGCGGCGCGGACTTGAGCAGGCCGGATTGCGTGAGCGCCGCCGCTATCTGCTGCATGCGGTTGATGAGGTCGAGCGCCGCCGCCGGCGGCAGCACCACCCGGCAGGCCGGATAGCGCCGCCCGGTGATCGGACTGTTAGGCTTGACCTCGTCGAGCCGGGTGACCGCAAATTCGATCCGCAGCGTCTGGCCGTCGAACATCAGGCCGGTGACCGCATCGGCGAAGGTCTCGGCGACCTCGGGACGGTCGATCACGCGGATGCTCGCCGGCTGTCGCTCGGCATGACCGGCGCCGCCGCCGTTGCCGCCCAGTTGATCGGGCTTGCCGGGAGTCTTTTCGTTCGCCATCGCCGCCTCCGTCCAACTGCAGGGCGATCAATCGATCAATCGTCCTCGCCGAAGCGCGAGCTGACGAGCGCCGCGAGCGCCGCGATGACTTCGGCCGCTTCCCGGCCGCTGGCCTCGACCGTGATCGAGGTGCCGGGCGCCGCCGCGAGCATCATCAGGCCCATGATCGAGGTGCCGCCGACGGTCTCGCCGCAGCGCGTCACGCGCACCTCGGCGTCGAACTTTTCCACGGTCTGCACGAACTTCGCCGAGGCGCGGGCGTGCAGGCCCTTGCGGTTGCAGATGGCGAAGACGCGAACGATGGCGCCGCCGTGGGCCGGCTCCCCGGCCCCTTCGCTGGCGTCCGCCGCGCGCGGGGCAGGCGAGGGCTGCGGCGTGCTGCGGGCGGGTTCGCTCATTTGCCAGTGAGGACCCGGCTCGCGATGGTGACGTATTTGCGCCCGGCCTCCTGGGCGGCGCTGACCGCCTCGGCCAGCGGGCACTCGTCGCGGACCTTGGCGAGCTTGACCAGCATCGGCAGATTGATGCCGGCGAGCACTTCGACCTTGGGCCGGCTCATGACCGAGATGGCGAGGTTTGACGGCGTGCCGCCGAACATGTCGGTGAGGATCGCGACGCCGTCGCCGCTGTCGACCCGTTTGACCGCTTCGATGATGTCCTTGCGGCGCTCCTCGACGTCGTCGTCGGGGCCGATGGTGACCGCTTCGATCTGGCCCTGGGGTCCGACCACATGTTCCAACGCCGAGCGGAACTCAACGGCGAGGCGCCCGTGGGTGACAAGCACTAGACCGATCATCGAGTTCCCCGCGGGCGCGTCCCGGTTGCACCGCACGAAAGGGTGCCCATCATGACCATCCGAAGCCTCGGCGCAAGAGGCGTTCTCGTTGAATTTTGGGGTTTGTTGCATTGCGGTAGAGCAAAGTCGAATCGGTTTGCATAAAAGTGCGCGCTGCGAACGCCGTACAATTGCAAACGCCATACAAGTGTACGGGAATGGGGGTTAACCGGTCGTTAACCAAATGCGGTCGGCGGCCATCAGGCGTCGTTGGTCCCGATCAGGGTTCCCAAAACCGCGCTTTCGGGGCGGCCAAGCCCGCTACCTGATGAAATGAGCAGGCTCAGGACCCCCGGCAAGGCCGCGGAACCCGGTGCGACGGCAAGCCGCGGCAGGGCGACGCCGTGGATCGTGGCCTGCCGGCGCTGCGGGTCCGGCAGCCGTTCGGCGTCCGCCGCGGCGAGGTCGACGACGAGGCCGACGACACCGCTTGGCTCGTAGGCGAGCCGCAACAGTCCGACGCCGCGCACCTCGATCATGCCGGCAAGCGCCGCGGCGGGCCGCACGATGAGTCGCCCGGCGGCGGCTTCGAGCTCAATGCGGTCGTCGCCGATCAGCTTGGCAAAGCGCACCAGGCCGGCCGCTGCGGCTTCGATCAATTCAAGTGCCAGCCGCGATTTTCCCGAACCCGACGGGCCGCGGATCAGCACCGCGCGCGCCCCGACCAGCACCGCCGAGGCGTGGATGGTCGTCATCCGCGCGGTGTCATCACATCGCCGGCAGACGCACGACGAAATGCGCGCCCAGCGCGGTCGCCGTGCCATCCGCGGCCGGCGGCCCGGCGCGGTTCTCGACCCACAGCTCGCCGCCATGGGCTTCGACGATCTGCATGGAGATCGAGAGGCCGAGGCCGGAATTCTGGCCAAAGCCCTGGTGCGGGCGATCGGTATAGAAGCGCTCGAAAATCTTCTGCAGCGCATCGGGCTGCACGCCGGGGCCGTCGTCGTCGACGCAGATCTCGACCTGATTGCGCAGGCGCCGGCAGGTGATGCGCACGGTGCCGCCCTGCGGCGAGAACGAGCGCGCGTTCTCGATCAGATTGTCGACGATCTGTCCGAGCCGCGAATCGTGGCCCGGCACCACGAAGGCCTGCTGGTCGCCGCCTTCGAACCGCAGCGTGACGTTGACGCCGTCGTCGCGCTTGACCTCGTTGGCGACCGCGACCAGCGTCTTGAGCAGCTTGGCGAGATCGACCGGCGCCGCCTCCTGGCGCTGCAGCTCGGCATCGAGGCGGCTGGCGTCGGAAATGTCGGAAATGAGCCGGTCGAGCCGTCTGACGTCGTGATGGATGATGGCGAGGAGCCGCGCGCGGCTGTCTTCAGTCTTGGCCACCGGCAGCGTCTCCACGGCGGAGCGCAGCGAGGTGAGCGGGTTTTTGAGCTCGTGCGACACATCGGCGGCAAAGCTTTCGATCGCCTCGATGCGGCTGTACAGCGAGTTGGTCATGTCGCGCAGCGTGCCGGAGAGATGGCCGATCTCGTCGTGCCGCGTGGTGAAGTCGGGAATCTCGACGCGGCTGCGAATCCGCCGCCGCACGCTCTCGGCGGCGTCGGCGAGGCGGCGCACCGGCTCGGCGATCGTGCCGGCGAGCAGGATCGAGAGCACCACCATCACGGCGGCGGCGATCATGAATACCTTGAGGATGGCGAGCCGCTCGGCCTGCACCATGTCGTCGATCTCGGCGCCCTGGGTCGAGAGCATGAGGGCGCCGCGCACGGCGCGGAAGCGTTGCACCGGCACCGCCACCGAGACGATGACGTCGCCGCGATCGTTGATGCGCACCTGGCTGGAGTTCTGGCCGTTGAGCGCCTGCGCCACCTCCTGATAGCCCTTGCCGTTTTCGCTGCCGAGGTCGTGGTAGAGCGGCAGGTCGCCGCGTCCGATCCACATGCGCACCGCGATATAGGCGCGCTCGAGCAGGTTCGGCTTTTCGGCGGTCGGCGGCGGCAGGTCGAAGCGCAGCACGTCGCCGCGGCCGAACAGGTTGCGGCTGTCGACCAGCAGCACGCCGTCGCGGTCGTAGATGCGCGCCCGCGTCTTGGTGGGCGACACCAGGCGCCGCAGGATCGGCGCCACCCGCTCGGGATTGATCGGAAAATCGATGCCGTAGAGCGCGTCCTCGGACGGGCCGTAGCTTTCGCCGGGCGCCAGACCTTGCAGCTTGTCGGGATCGATGGTGATCGAGGAATCGGTCTCGACCGTCGCCGAGGCGCCGATGGCGCCGGCGATGATCTCGCCCTGCACCTTGAGGCTCTGAACGCGCGCGTCGATCAGCCCGGCGCGGAATTGCGAGAGGAAGATGATGCCGACCGAAAGCGCGAGCAGGCCGGCGACGTTGAGGAACAGGATGCGGCGGGTGAGGCTCGAAAAGGTCTGGGCGATGAAGAACTGCCAAGCCCGGCGCAGCCAGCCGCGGACCTTGGCAAGACCGCGGTGCTCGAGGCGCGCCTCGGCCTCAACCGGCCGCGCGATCTCGATTTCGGCTCCGTCCGGAGCGAGCGAGGGGGCCTGGGTGGCCCGTGCCATTTCTGCGGTTCGATCGAGCACGTCGTCTGCCGTGGTTCCGATCGGCCCCTTGCCAATCCTCCAGATCAGAGGGTGAGGAAGGCGCCGAACGCCAATACTACCGCACGTCAGCCGTCCCGGTCATCGGTCCATGGATCGATTGTCCATGGATCATTGTCCTGACCTACACGTAACGCATGCCCGTCGCACACGCACATGACGCCTGATTCGAGGCGCGTAGCCAAGCACTAACAGCCGGAGCGTCAAATTTCCTTGAACCGATAGCCCACGCCGTACAGCGTCTCGATCATGTCGAATTCGACGTCGCTGGCCTTGAATTTCTTGCGTAACCGCTTGATGTGGCTGTCGATCGTGCGGTCGTCGACATAGACTTGGTCGTCGTAGGCCGCGTCCATCAGGGCGTTGCGGCTCTTCACCACACCGGGACGGCTCGCCAGCGCCTGCAGGATGAGAAACTCGGTGACGGTGAGCGTCACCGGCTCGTTCTTCCAGGTGCAGGTATGGCGTTCCGGGTCCATGCGCAGCAGCCCGCGCTCCAAGACCTTGCTGTCGGCTTCCTTCGGCGCGGCGCCGTCCTTGGGCGAGGCGCGGCGTAGCACCGCCTTGACCCGCTCGACCAGGAGGCGCTGCGAAAACGGTTTGCGGATGAAATCGTCGGCCCCCATTTTCAGGCCGAACAGTTCGTCGATCTCCTCATCCTTGGAGGTGAGGAAGATCACCGGCAGGTCGGATTTCTGGCGCAGCCGGCGCAACGTCTCCATGCCGTCCATGCGCGGCATCTTGATGTCGAGGATGGCAAGGTCGGGCAATACCGTCTTGAAGCCGTCCAGCGCCGAGGCGCCGTCCGTATAGGTCGTGATGCGGTATCCCTCTGCCTCCAGCGCGATCGACACCGAGGTGAGGATATTGCGATCGTCATCGACGAGAGCGATTGTCGGCATTGCAGCCTTCTAACATGAGTCGGCCGCAGCATCACCAGCCCGGCCCCGCAAGTGTTTGATTCCCATGTGGGGGCAGAAGTGTGACAAGACAAGGCAAAATCGGGGCAATTACGCTGACTTGGAACAACATGGGAAAGGAACCGGAAAGCAAAAACACGAGGCGGAACATGGCGAAAGCTGATCCCGCCGGCCCCCTGCCGGGTGTCATGCCGGGCCGGCTGCCGGAAAACGCCCCGGCGCCCGAGTTCGCCCCCAAGGCGGTGGCCAAGGGCCTGCTGCGGGCGACCCGGGCGGGCGCGCTTGCGACCATCGACCGCAATACCGGCCACCCCTTCGCGTCATTGGTCAATGTCGCGACCGACGTCGATGGCTCGCCGCTGATCCTGGTGTCCCGGCTCTCCACCCATACGGCCAATCTTGAGGCGGACGGCCGCGCCTCGGTGCTGCTTGCCTCGACCGGCAAGGGCGACCCGCTGGCGCATCCTCGCCTGACGCTGCTTGGCACCTTCGTGCAGATCGGGCGGGACCAAAGCCTCGAGCCGCGCGTGCGCCGGCGCTTCCTCGCCCGCCATCCGAAATCGGAGCTTTATGCCGGCTTCGCCGATTTCTCGTTCTGGCGGCTCGCCGCGGTGTCCGCCCATCTCAACGGCGGCTTTGCGCGCGCCGCGGATCTCAAGGCCGCCGAGGTGCTGACCGACGTTTCCGGCGCCGAGAACCTGATCGAAGCCGAGGCGAGCGCCGTCGCCCATATGAACGACGACCACGGCGAGGCGGTGCGGCTGTACGCCACGAAGCTGCTCGGCGCCGAAGGCGGGCCATGGCGGCTCACCGGGCTCGATCCCGACGGCCTCGACCTCGCGCGCGGCGACGCGACGCTGCGCCTGCCGTTCCCGGAGCGCGTCACGACCGCCGAGCAATTGCGCAAGGTGGTGGTGGATTTGGCGCGGCAGGCGCGCGCCAGCCAGGACGCCGCGTCGTAAGGTTACTGCGCCCCAAAATACGCTGCACTGCAACGTGGGAACACGCGCCGGTTTTCACCGTTAGGCTTGAGAAGGGCGCAGTCTTGGCAGATGCTAGGAGGCTCGCTATAGGGTCGCACGCCTGCCGGCAGGCGGGTGAAATCTTGTAGTGCAGCCATTGGGTTGAGGCTCCGGCGCGGACCGCGGGCCAATAAGCGGAGGCTAGGGTGCAGGAAACGGGTCTGAGGAACGGCGCCCACGGCGCCGACAAGTTCGGCTTGAAAAATCTCGCCGCGATCCACTGGAACCTGCCCGATACGGCCCTGATCGAACATGCGATCGCCAACGACGAGGGTAAGCTCGTCCATGGCGGCGCGTTCTGCGCCGAAACCGGCACGCATACCGGGCGCAGCCCCAAGGACAAGTTCGTCGTCGCCAACGCGCAGACCGAGAAAACCATCTGGTGGCAGAAGAACGGCCACCTCACGCCAGAGCAATTCCAGCTGCTGTTCGACGACTTCCTGGCCCACGCCAAAGGCAAGACGCTGTACGCGCAGGACCTCTATGGCGGCGCCGATCCGAAATACCGCATCAAGACCCGCATTTACAACGAGCTCGCCTGGCACTCGGCGTTCATCCGCGCGCTGCTGATCAGGCCGGAGCGCACCGAGCTGGCGCGCTACGTGCCGGACTTCACCATCTTGAGCCTGCCGTCCTTCAAGGCCGATCCGAAGCGCCACGGCGTGCGCAGCGAGACCATCATCGCGCTCGACCTGACCAGGCGGATCATCCTGATCGGCGGCACCTATTATGCCGGCGAGATGAAGAAGTCGGTGTTCACCACGCTCAACTATTATCTGCCGGCCGAGAGCGTGATGCCGATGCATTGCTCGGCCAATGTCGGGCCGTCGGGCGACGTGGCGCTGTTCTTCGGCCTTTCCGGCACCGGCAAGACGACGCTGTCGGCCGATCCTCAGCGCACCCTGATCGGCGATGACGAGCACGGCTGGGGACCGCGCGGCGTGTTCAATTTCGAGGGCGGCTGCTACGCCAAGTGCATCAAGCTCTCGGCCGAGGCGGAGCCGGAAATCTACGCCACCACGCAGCGCTTCGGCACCGTGCTGGAGAACGTGGTGTTCGATCCCGACACCCGCATCTGCGACTTCGACGACGAGACCAAGACCGAGAACACCCGCGCCGCCTATCCGCTCGATTTCATCCCGAACGCCTCGCGCACCGGACGCGCCGGCATGCCGAAGAACATCGTGCTGCTGACCGCAGACGCCTTCGGCGTGATGCCGCCGATCGCCAAGCTCACGCCGGCGCAGGCGATGTATCACTTCCTGTCCGGCTACACCGCCAAGGTCGCCGGCGCCGAGAAGGGTTTGGTCGGCGTCGAGCCGGAATTTTCGACCTGCTTTGCGGCGCCGTTCCTGCCGCGCCATCCGTCGATCTACGGCAACCTGTTTCGTGAGCTGATCAGCGCCCACGAGGTCGATTGCTGGCTGGTCAACACCGGCTGGACCGGCGGCATCTACGGCGTCGGCCGCCGCATGCCCATCAAGGTGACGCGCGCGCTGTTGACCGCGGCGCTCGATGGTTCGCTCAAGAACGCCAAGTTTCGCACCGATCCCTATTTCGGTTTCTCGGTGCCGACGCAGCTCGCCGGCGTCGAGCCGCATCTGCTCTATCCGCAGAAAACCTGGCAGAACAAGCTCGAATTCGATCAGACCGCGCGCAAGCTGGTCGGCATGTTCCAGAAGAACTTCGTGCAGTTCGAGGAGCACGTCGATCCCGACGTGCGCGCCGCCGCGCCGGAAGTGCGCCTCGCCGCGGAGTGACTTCTCTTAATGCTCGTGCGAGTTTGAGCCGCTGAGGCCGTCGGGGCCGCGGCGTCGCGCGGGCCTGCACATCCAGCGTCGTGGGAGAGCCAATTGCCCGAACACCAGTTCAGGGGGCGTCGCGAGGACTTGCGACTCGTCACCGGTCGCGGCCGCTACACCGCCGACTGCGACATCAGCGGCGAAGCGGCGGCCTGTTTCGTGCGCAGCGATCGGGCGCATGCAAAGATCGCACGCCTCGACACCGCGCGCGCAAAAAAGATGCTCGGCGTCATCGATATCCTGACCGGTGCCGACCTCGCCGCCGCGGGCTGGAAGGGCATGCCCTCAACTTCGTTCTTCAAGGGCGTCGGCGGCAGCGCGCTGCGCGTGCCCTTCAGGTCCGGGCTGGCGCAGGGTCGCGTCCGCTTTGTCGGCGAGCCGGTCGCCATCGTGGTCGCGGAAACCGAGCCGGCCGCGCTGGACGCCGCCGAACTGATCGAGATCGACTACGAGGACTTGCCGGTTCTGGTGGAGGCAGACGCCGCGATGGCGCAAGGCGCCGCCCGCTTGCATGAGGAATTCCCCGATAACCTGGCGTTCGAATACGAGTACGGCAACAGCCAGGCCGCCGACGCGGCATTGGCAGGCGCCGCTCATGTGGTGCGGGTCGAGCTTCGCGCCCAGCGCATTGCCGGCAATCCCATGGAGCCGAAGTCCTGTACGGCGCGCTACGATGCGGCGGCTGGCGCGTTTGAATTATTCGCGCCGACGCAGGGCACGGCCGACCTGAAAACCGCGCTTTCGAACATTACCGGTGTCGCGCCGGAGCGCCTCCGCATCCATTCCGCCGACGTCGGCGGCGCGTTCGGCATCAGAAACGAAATCTATCCCGAATTTCTGGCGGTCATGCTGGCCGCGCAGCGCACCGGGCGGGCCGTCAAATGGACCGGCACGCGCGCCGAGACCATCTCCGGCGATCATCACGGCCGTGCGGCGGATATGGTCGGCGAACTCGCCCTCGATCGCGACGGCCGTTTCGTCGGCCTGCGCGTGCAATGGCTGGTGAATTTGGGCGCCTATTGCTCCAACGCCGGCCCGCTCATCAACACCATCGCATCGCCGACTAGCTCGGCCATCAGTCTCTACAACGTCACGGCCGTCTACGGCCGCAATCGCCTCGTTTTCACCAACACGACGCCGACGACGGCCTATCGGGGCGCCGGTCGCCCCAATGTGTCCTATCTCTGGGAGCGCCTGGTCGAGGAGGCGGCGGCGGTCACGGGCATCGATTCGGTGAAGCTTCGCCGCCTGAATTTTCTCCGCAAGGAGATGTTTCCGCTGCGCACGCCGACCAATTCGAGCTACGACAGCGCCGATCCCGAGCGCCTGCTGACGACGGCGTTGCAGGCGGCGGATTGGGCCGGCTTCGCCGCGCGGCGCCGACAATCCAAGGCCGCGGGCAAGCTGCGCGGCATCGGGCTCGCCATGTTCCTGGAGCCCTCCGGCGGGGCGGGAAAGGAACAGGTCGAGATCCGCGCCGAGGCGGGCGGGCGCCTCGCGCTCTATTCGAACGCCGGTCCGTCCGGACAAGGCCACGAGACCGTATTTCCCGACCTGGTGGCGGGCGTTCTCGGGGTCCCGGCCGAGCGGATCGAGCTGCGTTACAACGACATCGCCGCGCCGAAGCTCGCCGGCACCGGTTCGTTCGGTTCGCGCTCCCTGATCAGCCACGGCGGCGCGCTTACGGCCGCGGCGCGAGAACTCGCCGAGAAGGGCCGTAAGCTCGCGGCCGAGGAGTTCGAGGTCGAGCCGGCCGACGTCGTCTTCGCCAACGGGCATTACACCGTCGTCGGCACCGATCTGAAGCTGAGCCTGCAATCGCTGATCGAGAAGACCTGGAGCGAGCCGGGCCATCCGCTCGACACCGACACCACCATCGATCTCGCCACCGCGTTTCCGAGCGGCGCCCATGTCGCCGAGGTGGAGATCGATCCGCAGACCGGAGCGCTGTCGATCCTGAACTATGTCGCCGCCGACGACTGCGGCACGATCGTCAACCACACCCTGGTCGAGGGTCAATTGCACGGCGGGCTGATGCAGGGCGTGGGCCAGGTGATCGGCGAGCACATCGCCTACGATCCGGAAACCGGACAGCTCCTGTCCGGCAGCTTCATGGATTACTTCATGCCGAGAGCGGACAACGTGGCGCCGACCCGGTTGATCGACTGCGGCGTGCCGTCGCCGGCGAATGCGCTCGGCGTCAAGGGCGCGGGAGAAGCCGGCGCCACCGGCTCGGTGCCGGCACTCGCCAACGCCGTGCTCGACGCGCTCAAGCCGCTCAACATCGGGCGGCTCGACATGCCCTACACGCCGGACCGCATCTGGCGGGCCATTCACGAAGCGTCGTAGCGCGGATGGCCCTGCCGCTCAGGCGGACTCGGCTTTCTGCATGTCGCGGCCGGCACGGCGGGCCCAGTTCTCCCAGGCGCGGTTGAGCGTGTAGTCGTTGACGCGCGCGACGATCTGGTCGACCTCGCCGGGCGTGAGGAATTTGATGTCGCCCATCGCCATCGATTGCATCTGCAGCTTGGCGCCGACCTCGAGATAGACCGACACGAACACGGCATGGCGCACCGAACGGCCCACCACGGTGGCGCCGTGGCCGCGCATCAGTGCGGTCGGGCGCGGCCCCATGTGGCGGGCGAGATCGCGGCCCATCTCCATGTCGGTGACGAGCAGCGTGGTGTCGCCGAACTTGTCTTGCGAATCCCAGATCGGCACCTCGTGCCCGATCGAGGCGCACATGTGGAGAAGCGGCTTGAGCTTCTTTCCGGTGACGCCGAACGGGATCACGCTCGGCGAATGGTTGTGCACCACCGCGTGCACGTCGGGCCGCTGCTCGTAGATCGCGCCGTGGATGTAGCGCTCGAGATAGGGGGCGCGGCCGCGCTCGTCGATCGGCGTGCCGTCGAGCATATATTCGACGATGTCGCCGCGCTCGATGCGCTCCGGCGCGCGGGCGCGCGACAGCAGGTAATGCTGCGGATTGTCGGGATGCCGCGCGCTGACATGGCCGAACGAATCGACCACGCCTTCGTTCGCCAGGATGCGGTTGGCGGTCACCAGTTCTTCGAGGATGAAATCAAGCTTGCTCATTGCGGCGCCTTTCCCGTCGGGGGCCGCGATCCTATGGGCCGCGATGCGGTTTGTGAACCGCGTGCCGCGCGGGGGCGCCGCGCGCGGCAGCGCGTCGCGGGACGTGGCCCAAATCCTGGACCATAATCGACGCCGCGCTGGATTCCGGGAGCTTGCGCCATGTCAGCCATGTCGAAACGCCCCATGTCGAAACGCCCCATGTCGAAACGCCCCGTGTTGAAACGCCCCGCCGTCATCGCCGTCCTGGGCGTCCTCGTTGCGGCGGTCGCGGCCGCGGTGGGGACGGCGGGCGCGCAGGATGACGCGGCAAAGTTTCCCAACCACCCGATCCGCATAGTTGTCTCGGTGCCGGCGGGCGGCGGCGTCGATACCGTCACCCGGATCGTCGCCGACCGCATGCGGGCGCAACTCGGACAGCCGATCGCGGTCGAGAATAAGGCCGGCGCTGCCGGCGGCGTCGCCGCCGACGCCGTCTATCACTCCGATCCCGACGGCTACACGTTGCTCGCCTCGCAACCGGCGCCGATCACCACCAATCCGTTCATCTACGCCTCGCTCAATTACGATCCGACCAAGCTCGAACCGGTCGCCATCATGTCGCACATCGCCAACGTCCTCCTGGTGCGCGAGGATTTTCCGGCCAAGACCGTGCAGGACTTCATCGCCTACGCCAAGGCCAACCCGGGCAAGCTCAACTACGCCTCGCAAGGCATCGGCACCACCTCGCACCTGACCACCGCGCTGTTCGAATCGATCACCCACACCAAGCTGGTGCATGTGCCCTACAAGGGCACGGCGCCGGCGCTCAACGATCTGATCGCCGGTCAGGTCGATCTGATGTTCAGCGAGCTGGCGACCTCGCTCGAGCTGCACAAGGCCGGCCGGGCGCGAATCCTCGCGGTCGCCGCCAAGGAGCGCGTCGCGGCGATCCCGGACGTTCCGACGTTGGCGGAGTCCGGCGTGCCGGGCTGCGAAACCGACACCTGGAACGCCATCACCGCACCGCCGAAAACGCCGGCCGCCATCGTCGCCAAGCTCAACGCCGCGGCCGACAAGGCGATGACCGATCCCGCCCTGCTCGAACGCTTCCGGGACCTCAATCTCAGTCCCGGTGGCGGCACGCCGGCCGCCGCCGGCGCCTTCATCGCGGCGGAGACGCGGCGCTGGGCCGAAGTGATCAAGAGCGCCGGCATCAAGCCGCAATGATCGCGCGGTGCCGGCGCCATCCGCGCCGCGCAGCACCGATATGACGATTCGGCCGATTCGTCTCACGAGCCCTTGCCGCCGCCCCGCGATGCGTCGTATCGACGGACGTCGAGACCGTTGCGGCGTCACATCATGCGTTCGGCATTAGCCCGGCTGTTCAACGATCGGGATGCGCAAGTCGGCGAAAAGCTGGTCGGCATCTATGCCGTGCTCGTCGCCGCCAATCTGCTTGCCTGGATCTGGGCGCTGATCGCGTTCCACGATTACCCCGTGCTGGTCGGCACCGCGTTCCTCGCCTACACGTTCGGCCTGCGCCACGCCGTCGATGCCGATCACATCGCCGCCATTGACAACGTGACGCGCAAGCTGATGCAGGAGGGCAAGCGGCCGGTAGCGGTCGGCTTGTTTTTTTCGCTCGGCCATTCGACTGTCGTCGCGCTAGCCTCCGCCGCCATCGCGCTGACGACGAGCGCGCTCGAGGGCCGCTTCGAGACGTTCAAGACGATGGGCGGCATGATCGGCACGCTGGTGTCCGCCGTGTTCCTGTTCGTGGTTGCGGCGGCGAACTTTCTGATCTTGCGCTCGGTCTATCAGACCTTCCAGGAGGTGCGCCGCGGCGGCGCCTTCGTCGAGGAGGACCTCAACCAGTTGCTGGCGCAGCGCGGCTTTCTCGGCCGCATTTTTCGCCCGATGTTCCGCCTGGTGTCGCGCAGCTGGCACATGTATCCGCTGGGGCTGCTGTTCGGCCTCGGGTTCGATACCGCGACCGAGATCGGGCTCCTTGGCATTTCGGCGGCGGAAGCCTCCAAGGGGCTGCCGGTGTGGTCCATCATGGTGTTTCCCGCGCTGTTCACCGCGGGCATGTCGCTGATCGACACCACCGACGGCGTCCTCATGCTGGGCGCCTACGGCTGGGCCTTCACCAAGCCGATCCGCAAGCTCTACTACAATCTCACCATCACCTTCGTGTCGGTGCTGGTGGCGGTACTCATCGGCGGCATCGAGGTGCTCGGCCTTTTGGCCGACCAGCTGAGCCTGGAGGGGCCGTTCTGGAGCCTGATCGGCCGCCTCAACGAGAATTTCGGCAGTCTCGGCTACCTCATCATCGCGATCTTCGTGGCGAGCTGGCTGGTTTCGATCGCGGTCTACCGGCTGGGACGGTTCGAGCGCCTCGAAACCGCCGGGTAGTCGGCGCGTCAACCAATTGCGGCACTTGCGGTTGCGCGGCCGGGCGGTCCTGACACAATAAGCCCATGAAGGTCATCATCGTCGGCGCCGGCATCGGCGGCCTCACCACCGCGCTGATGCTGCATGCGCGCGGCATCGCCTGCGAGGTGTTCGAGCAGTCCGAGCAGGTGCGCGAGCTCGGCGTCGGCATCAACACGCTGCCGCACGCCATCAAGGAATTGGCCGGGCTCGGCCTCCTGGAGCGGCTCGACGCCGTCGCCATCCGCACCTACGAGCTGTTCTACACCAACCGTTTCGGCCAGGAGATCTGGCGCGAGCCGCGCGGGCTCGATGCCGGTTATGACGTGCCGCAATTCTCGATCCATCGCGGCCGGCTGCAAAGCGTGATCCATCAGGCGGTGCGGGCGCGGCTCGGCGAATCGCGCGTCCATACCGGCCACCGGCTCGGCGCCTTCCGCCAGGACGAGGGCGGCGTCACCGCCTATTTCTTCGATCGCGGCGGCGCCCATCGCGCCACCGCCCACGGCGACGTGCTGATCGGCGCCGACGGCATCCACTCTGCTGTGCGCGAAACGCTTTATCCGAACGAGGGCCCGGCGCGCTGGAACGGCGCCATGCTGTGGCGCGGCGCGCTCGATTGGCCGAGTTTTTTGACCGGCCGCTCCATGATCGTGGCCGGCGGCATGGCGGCGAAGCTCGTCGTCTACCCGATCGCCGAAGGCTCGCGCGAGGACCGCAAGCTCACCAACTGGGCCGTTGTCGCCAGGATCGCCGACGGCGCAACGCCGCCGCCCAACAAAGAGGACTGGTCGAGGCCGGGCCGCATGGAGGAGTTGTCGCCGCACATCAGGCGCTTCGAGATCGCCCATGTGGACGCGCAGGCCCTGATCGAGGCGACGCCGGAATTCTGGGAATATCCGATGTGCGACCGCGATCCGCTGCCGCGCTGGTCGCACGGCCGCGTCACGCTCCTGGGCGATGCCGCGCATCCGATGTATCCGGTCGGCTCGAACGGCGCCTCGCAGGCGATCCTCGACGCCCGCGCGCTCGCTGACCTTTTGGCCGGCGCCGAGCACGCCACCCACGCGCTGTGGGCCTACGAGCAGGCGCGGCTGCCGCCGACCGCGCAGATCGTGCGCATGAACAGAAGCGGCGGCCCCGAGGGCGTCATCGACGCGGTCGAGGCGCGCGCGCCTGACGGTTTTGCCAATATCGACGACGTGATCTCCTACGAAGAACGCATGGCGATCGTGCGCGGCTATGCGGCGACCGCCGGTTTTGCGCGCGAGCAGGTGAACAAACCGGCGGTTGCGGCGGTCGGCGGCACACGTTGAAGGCGCGACAAGGGAACCCGGACGCAGCCAGGTTGTTCTTCCTGGGTTGTTGTCGGAGGCGCGGACCGATCGCACGGCGCCGGCGCGCGTGGAGGAGGGGCTATGCCAGAATCGACCGAACGTATGGCGGTGAATGACGACAGCGCACGCTACTTCGGCGTCCTAGGCGTCGCCGCCGCTGACCTGTGGAGCGAGCTGCCGCAGGACTTGCAGCAGGTCATCTTCGAGCGCGCCGTCGCGCTCGGCCACAAGACCGAGCGCGACGAGAGCCTGCGCGAGCAATTGGCCAAATTCCTGCACGATCACAACGCCCGGACGCTGGCGCGCTGAGCGCCGGCCGGCTGCGGCAACGCCGCGCTTGCCGTCGCCGCTGCACGGCCTACATAGCACGCGACACCAGCCACGAAGCGATCAGGACATGGGATCGAGACATGGCGCGCGAACCAGATGAGCCGGAACGGCCCCGCGTAGAGCCGGAGATCATCCCGCCGGGCGGCAGCCCGCACCAGCCATTTTGGCACCCGAGCATGACGATGCGGCGGGACGGCAGCCGCGTTTACACCGCGAGGCTCGGACCCGTGACCGGAGCCTTTCTGCTCCTGCTCGTCCTCGTTCTGATCGTGGCGATCCTCTTCACGGTCCTGGGCGTGGTCCTGATCTGGGTGCCGATCATCGTGCTGTTCGGCATTGCCGCCGCCATAGTCCGCTTCTTGCGCTGATAGCGCCGCGCCCCGCCATTTCCGCTACGACACCGCCGGCGATTGCCGGCGCATTCGCCGCGCCGTGCCGTACACGGCGCGTTAACCTTGTTGGTTTATGAATTGGTTAACCATACGCGTACGGCCCGGGATACGCCGGGCAGCGTGCATGTTGAGTCGATGTACGGCGGGCGTGTTTGCTCGACGGCCGATGGCGCGCCTTGCTTGGCGCGCGACGACGCCGCCGCCGTGAAGAAGTTGAGTGCGGAATGTTCGAAGCACCGCGTCAAGTAACTTCGGCAGTCGCCGCCCAAGGCGACGTCGCGATCGGCTTTGCGCCCGTCGCCCCGATCGATTTTTCCAAGATCTTGTCCGTGCTGTGGCGCGGCAAGGCGACGATCCTGGCGACGACGGCCGCCGCTCTGGTGATGGCGCTGCTGCTCGTCCTCATCGTGCCGCACAAGTTCACGGCGACGACGCAGCTCCTGATCGATCCGTCCGACCTGCGCGCCGTCGCCAACGAGCTGACCCCGGCGACGCAGTTGAGCGATGCGGCGCTGCTCCAGGTCGAGAGCCAGGTCCGGGTGCTGACCTCCGACACCGTGCTGCGCCGCGTGGTCGCCGCCGAAAACCTCGACCGCGATCCGGAATTCTACCGCGGGCCATCGCTGCTGCGCGTGTTCGCGAACGGGCTGCTCGCCAAATTTGGGGTCGCGAGCGCCGCGACCGCCGACCCCACGCTCGCCGCGCTGACCGAGCTGCGGCGCCGCGTCTCGGTGAAGCGCGCCGAGCGCACCTACGTGGTCGATGTCAGCGTCACCAGCAAGGATCCGGAAAAGGCGGCGCGCCTCGCCAACGCGGTCGCGCAGGCCTATCTGGCCGAACAGACGCAGGTGCGCGCCAACGCCGCCCGCCAGGTTTCGCAATCGCTGTCGGGCCGTCTCAAGGAGCTGCAGGAGCGCGTGCGCGAAGCCGAGCAGCGGGCCGAAGCCTTCAAGGCGCGCAACAACATCGTCGGCGCCAACGGCCAGCTCGTCAACGAGCAGCAGCTCGGCGATCTCAACAATCAGCTCAGCCTGGCGCGCGTGCGCACCTCGGAGGCGAAGGCGCGCCTCGATCAGGTCGAGGTCGCGCAGCGGTCGAAGGGCGACATCGGCGCCTTTCCGGAGGCGTTGCAGTCGGCCACCATCACCCAGCTGCGCAGCCAATACGCCGAGGTCATGCGCCGCGAGGCCGAGCAGATGATCTCGCTCGGCTCGCGTCATCCGGCCGTGATCGAGATCGAGGCGCAGGCCGCGCGGCTGCACCGCATGATCGAGGACGAGGTCGAGCGCATCGCGCGCTCGTCGCGCGCCGAATACGAGAGCGCCAAGGCCAACGAGGAATCGCTGTCGCGCAGTCTCGAAACGCTCAAGCGCACCGCGATCACCACCAACGAGGCGCTGGTTGGCCTGCGCGAGCTCGAGCGCGACGTGCAGGCGAGCCGCGCGGTCTATGAGGCGTTCCTGGTGCGCGCCCGCGAGACCGGCGAGCAGGAGCAGATCGACACCAAGAACATCCGCGTGATTTCCAGGGCCGACCTGCCGCTCAGCCGCAGCTCGCCGCCCTCGAACCTGATCGTGGCGCTCGCCGCCATCATCCTCGGCGTTGCCGCCGGCTCGGGCATCGTCATCATCCGCGCGCCGGTCGGCGACCGGGCGCCGCGCGGCGGCCGGCCAGTCGCGCCACGCGCCGAGGCGCGCGAAGCCGTCAAGGCCGACGAAGCCGTCAAGCGGCCGCCGCCGGATGCCGAAGTCGCCTCCGGCGTGCCGGTGCTCGCGGTGCTGCCGGCCGGTGACGTGAGCTTCGGCCTGGAGGCCGTGGAAGACCCCAAGTCGAAGCTGGCGATGGAAGTCCGCAAGGTGCTGGAGACGCTGCGCGCCAGCGCCCCCAAATCTGGCAGTGCCAAGCCCGGCAGCGCCAGCATCCTGGTGGTGGCTGCGGACGATGAGGACGACACCGCCGCGGTCGCGCTCACGCTCGCCGCGGCGGCCGCCGCGACACAGCGCGTGCTTTTGATCGACGCCGATCTCGAGCGCCGCACGCTCTCGGCGATCGATGCCGACCGCGGCGAGGCCGGCCTGGTCGACGTCGCGGTCGGACGGCGGCTTCTCTCCGACGCGATCGTGCGCGACCGCGACACCAACATCAATCTCATCTCGTTCGTCTCGCCGCAGAGCCGGCGCGACCGCCGCATTAGCGACGCCGACGTCAAGCAGGCCTTCGACCAGACCAAGCGCTTCGACATGGTGATCGTCGCCGCCATGGGGCTAGCGAGCGATCCGGGCACCCGCTTCTTCGCGGGCCTGGTCGATCACATCGTGCTGGTGGCAAGAGCCGGCGAGCCGGTCGCCGCGCTGGTCGAAAAATTCACATCGCGCCTCGGCCTCGACGCCCGCAAGATCCGCGGCGCGGTCCTCACCGACGCCGAGGCCGCCTGAGCGCGTGGCGGGGCAGGTCAGCTTGGCGAAAGTCGGTATCGTCGCTTCGCAAGGCGCCGGGCTCCAAGGCGCGGTCGATCATGACACGGTCGATGCCGACACGCTGACGCGCAGCGTGCTGTTCGTGCTGGTGTTCCTCTCGGTCTGGATTTCGTTCCATCCGTTCCCGAGTCTGGCCGAGGCCCCGCAACTGGTCGAGGGCGGCGATCGCGCCAACCAGATCGGCTTCTCGACCATGTTCCTGGTGCTCGCGGCCTGGACCTACTGGCACGAGCCGCGGCGGCTGATCCTGCTGTTGCGCCCGGCGCTCATCGCGCTGCTGGCGTGCTGCGCCCTCTCCGTCGTCACCTCCTGGGAACCGGCGCTCGCCGCACGCCGCCTGACCTTCGCGCTGATCCTCATGAGCATTTCGGCGATGGTGCTGCTGCTGCCGAAAAATCTTCGCCACTTCAGCGACCTCATGGCGGCCGTCGTGCTCATCGTGCTCGCCGTCTGCTATCTGGGCGTTCTGCTGGTGCCGCAGGACGCGGTGCATCAGGCCACCGACTACCTCGAACCCGAGCATGCCGGCAACTGGCGCGGCGTGTTCCCGCACAAGAACCAGGCCGGCGGCACCATGGTGCTGTTCATCTTCATCGGCATGTTCGTGGCGCGCATGCGCAGTCTGGCGCTCGGCGCCGTGATCGTCGTGCTCTCTGCGGTGTTCCTCGCCTTCACGCAGTCGAAGACGGCGATCGGCGTGCTGCCGCTGGTTTTGATCCTCTCGGCCATCGTGTCGCGCGGCCGCCGGCCCGCGATCGGGATTGCGCTCGTCGTGGTCCTTCTGGCGCTGTTCAACCTGTTCTCGGTCGGCACGGTGATCTTCGAGCCGGTGCGCCAGCTCATAGTGTCGATCATGCCGGACGCGACGTTCACCGGGCGCACCGACATCTGGCGGCTCGGCGTCGATGCGGTGATGCAGCGGCCGCTTACCGGCTACGGCTTTTCCACGTTTTTCGGCACCGAAGAGGTGTTTTATGGACTGAGCGAAAACGCCTCGTGGGCCAACGAGGCGACCGATGCGCACAACGCCTATCTCAATCTCGCCCTGACCATCGGCATTCCCGGGCTGGTGCTGGCGATCCTCTGGATCGTGATCCTGCCGATCCTCGACTTTTATCGCCAGCCGCACGAGCCGCACATCAAGGCTGCGCAACTGCTGTTCTTGCGGGTGTGCCTCTATGGCGTCTTCGCGTCGTGCTTCGAGAGCTCGATCTTCCCGCAGGTCGGCGAGGTCTGGTTCATGTTCATGACCTCGGCGCTGGCACTGCGCTACCTCTCGCGCACCCGGGCCCGGGTGTAGGGCGCCGGCACTAGCGCTCGAACTGGAGCGCATCCTTTGGCACGCCGAGGTTCAGCGCGCGCATGAGCGCCGGATCGGGATAGCGGTCGGCTTCGCGCACGTAGAGGCCGAACGGGTCGTCGCGCAGCACGAAGGCGGTCCAGCCCCAGCCGCGGCTCGCAATCGCCGAGGACGTATCGTGCAGCCAGCGTGCCCGCGAGGCGCGATCGATCTCGACGCCGGATATCTTCTGCTTCATGGCGCCGAACTCGGTGAACACGATGCGGTCGGAGGAAACCTGCTGGCGCTGCTGCCAGGCGGCGACTTTGTTCATCCATTCCTCGACCTGCGCGGGGCCTTGCGCCTCGGCGAAATAGCGGCGGATTTCGCTCTCCGCCTTGGCCTGCGCGGCGTCCCGGTCGGCTGCGGACCGCAGCGCTGCGGTCTTGAACTGGTCGCGCGTCAGCGACAGCGTTTCGGTGAGGCTCCCGGCCGAGGCCGGATACGGCACGCCGATCGTGCCGGCGAGATATGGCATGGTCCAGGTGGCGCCCTGGTGGGTGAACAGGAACGGATAATAGAAATGCACGCTGACGAAGTTGCGCCGGTCACGCAGCAGATCGGTGTCGAGGATGACGATGCCCTCGATGTTCGACCAGCAGCCGCCGGTGAGAAACAGCGGCAGTTGCGGCGCGACGCGGCGGATGCGCTCGACCATGTTCTGCTGATAGGCGGTCCAGTCGGTGCCGAACCGGATGCGGCATTCCGATTGCGGCTCGTTCATCGCTTCGAGCGCCACCGTGCCCGACGTGACGGCGGCAAGCGCGGCGGCGACGCGCTCGACCTGCGCCGAATAGGCGCGGAATTTCGGGCCGTCGAGTCCGTCGAGGTAAGTCTGCGGCAATTCGTGCTGCAGCGACGGCGGAAACAGCGGCACCAGCACGGCGAGGCCGTGCCGGTTGATCGCGGCGACGGCCGCCACCAGGTCGCCGATGATTTTTTGCCGCTGCGGCTCGGTGCCCTGCATCAGCGGACCCATGTCGAGTGGCACCCGCATGTGATCGAAGCCGATGCGATGCAGCTCGTCGAAATCGAACAGCGCCAGCGCCGACAACGCCCGCGGATAGGCCGGATCCGCATAGCTCTTGGCGAGGCCTTCGCCGGTCGTTGCCGGAAACTGAAATAGCTCGACCAGCGTTGCGCCGCGCTTGAATCCCGGCTCCGCGGCAGTGCCGCGCGCCGCGCCGGCGGCCATCCCCAGCACGCCGATCCCCAGCACGGCGATCGCCAGCGCCACCAGCCAGCGCTGCCGCATCATGGCCGCGCCTGTTCGGCGGTGGCCGGCAGATCGGCCTCGCGCAGCTCGCCGCGGCCGTGCGGCGGCGGCGCGTCGAACAAGCCGAGATAGCTCTCGATCATGCGTTCGCGCGAATATTTGCGCCGCATGACGCGCGCGAACGTGCCGACGGTGCGTCGCGACGGCGGAGCCGCGAGCGCGGCGCGGATCGCGCCAATCCAGGCTTCGAGATCGTACGGCGCGACGTAGGCGACCGGCTCCGCGCCATCCGCCCGCAACACCTCGCGTAGCACCGCGAGGTCGGCAACCACCATCGGCAGCCCGACCATGGCGGCCTCGACGGCGGCAAGCCCGAACGTCTCCCAAGCCGAGGGGAACACGAACAAGTCGGCGGCGCTGTAGAGATCGGCGATGTCGGCGGCCGGCAGCGGCCCGAGCACGTGCAAGCGGTCGGTCACGCCGAGCGTGGCGGCGAGCGTGCGATACGAGTCTTCCTCCAGGCCGCCTCCGGCCAGCACCAGGTGTGCCTCCGGCACGCAGGCGAGCGCGCGAATGAGCAGGTCCTGGTTTTTCTGCGCGGCGAGCCGGCCGACATTGAGCAGGATCGGTTGCCCGGCAGGCAGATTGAAGCGCCGGCGCGCCTCCTCGCGCATATGCGTTGGGGTCGGCGCATCGAGGCCGTGCTCGATCAGCACCATCGAGCGTCGATACGACGCCGGATAGTGCGCGAACTCCGACCAGGTCGCCGCGCTGTTGGCGATGTTGTAGCTGTAGCAGCCGGCGGTGCCGGCGAGCTTGTCCAACACACGGATCGGCGGCGCCATCTCGGCCGGCGTGCAGGTCTGATGCACGATGCGCAGCCCGCAGCCGCGCAACCGGCCGATGACGCCGGCGAGAACCGACGCCGTCGACTGATAGGCGATCAGCGCGTCGAAGTCGCCGCGCCAGATGCGGCGCGCCAGCGCAACGGCGCAGCGCAGCTTGGCGAGCGCCGGCAGCCCGGGGCGCGGGTAGAGATACACGGTCTCGAACGCCAGGCGGTGCGGCGACAATCCGGCTTCGAGCATGTTGCCGAGCGTCTCGACGCCGCCGCGCTCGTGGTCGTGAAAAATCTGCAGGATGTGCATTCGGATCGCGGTTGCTGTCGCACCAAATCGGGTCATGCCCGCAGGCATCGCCGCGGACCTGGCCGCAGACCGCTTAACGATACTCAGTGAAACCCCGCGCGGCCACTTTTTTTCGTCCGCACAATGACTTATCACGTTGCATGCTTAATGGGTCGGGCCTGCTTTACCTGAGCGCGCGCGCACTTACGGCCGCCGGCAATCTCCTGGCCGTCGCGATTTTTTCGCGCCTCGCGGGACCGGCCGAGTACGGCCACTACGTGCTGATCTTCGCCTGGTCGCTGATCGTCTACGGGTTCGGCGCGCAGTGGATGCGCTTTGCCTATTTCGGCGTCTACGATCTGCAGCGCTTCGGCGAGTACGTGGCCTCGCTGGCGCGGCTCCTTGGCTGCGGCCTCGCGGTCGTGGCGCTGGTGCTTACGGCGCTCGGCGCCTTCGGCTGGTTCGAGCCGATGTTCCTGGTCGCGGTATTTGCCATGGTGTGCGGCATCACCGTGTACGAGGCCGCTTTCGAAGTGGCTCGCACGCTGCTGCATGCGCGCGGCGCCGCGCTGTCGATGATCCTGCGAACGGTGCTGACGGTGGCGTTCGGCTCGGCCGCCCTCGCGCTCGGCGGCGGCGCGATTGGGCTCGCCATCGCGATCGGCCTCGCCCATGTCATCGCCGCGACTCCCGCGATCGCGACCTTTTCGCGGGTCCGCCTGTCGGATTCGACGCGCGCCGCCTCGCTGCATATCGTCAGCTACGGCTGGCCGCTGATGCTTTCGTTCGGCGTCACGGCGGTCGGGCAGAGCATGGACCGCCTGCTGCTCGCCCATTATCTCGGCCCCGCCACGCTCGGCCCCTACGGCATGGTCGCCGACGTGCTGCGGCAGAGCTTCAGCGTGCTGGGCGAGGCGATCATCCTGTCGCTGGTCACGGTCGCCAAGCAGCAATCCAACGAAGGCAATCTGGAAGCCGCCAAAAGCACGCTGCAGCAGGCCTTCAACGCCTGTCTGGCCGCCGCGACCTTCGGCGCGGCGTTCTTCATCGTGTTCGGCAATTTCGTGCTGCAAGCGGTGCTCAAGCCGGAGTTCGTGGCGCCGACCCGCGATCTCATCCCGATCTTCGCGGTCGCCTTCGCGTTCATGACCATGCGCAACTTCTATTTCGCGCAGGTGATCTATTTCACCAATGCGAGCTATCTCGAACTGGTGGTGTCGCTGCTGTTCCTGGTGGTCTCGACGACGCTGTCGCTGGTGGTGGTGCCGGCCTACGGCCCGCACGGCGCGGCGGTCGCTCTGATGGCGGCTTGCGTCATCTCCTGCCTCGCCTTCATGGTGATCGGGCGGCGCTGGTACAAGCTGCCGATCGATTTCACCGCGCTCGGCGTGATGCCGGCGCTGGCGGTACTGTTCCTGTTCGGCGCGCATGCCACCGCCGAGTTGTTCGGCGGCGGCACCATGACGCTGCTTGCCGACGCCGTGGTGTTCGCGCTGTTCGGCGGTTTCGCGGTTCGTCGCTTCGGCCTCCTCAGCGCGATCCCGGCGGCGACGGTCGGCGGCGGCATCGCGGTGCCATAGTGCGATGAGCCTCGTCGCCAACGAGACGCGATCGGACGAGGCGGGCGTGGCCGCGTCGCCGCCCCATGTCGGCTTTCTCGGCCTGCGGTTCTGCCTGGTGCCGCAGCCGGAGGTGATTGCGCTCATCGCCGAGGGCTGCGGCGCGCCTTATCGCTACGCCGTCACGCCCAACGCCTATCACGTGGTCACGGTCCACGAAGCGCCCGAGCGGCTGCTACCGGTCTACCACGGCGCTTGGCTGTCGCTGTGCGACAGCCGCATCCTGCGCGCGCTGGCGCGGCTCGACGGTTGCTCGCTGCCGCTCGTCACCGGCAGCGATCTGGTCGCGGCGCTTCTGGCCGCGCTCAATGCGCCGGATCGCCAGCGCACGCCGCGGCGGCTCCTGGTGGTCGGGCCGCCGCGTGAGCAGGTGGCGGCGCTGCGCGAGACCTATGCGAACCTGACGTTCGATGTGCTGCCGGCGCCGGCCGGCCTTGCCGGCGACGCCGTGGCTCGCCAGGCGGTCGCGCGCGCCTGTGTCGAGCGTTCCTGGGATATTCTGCTGCTTTGCGTCGGCTGCCCGGCGCAGGAGTTGATCGCGCGGCAGATCGCCGAGCTCGGCCGCACCTCCGGGATCGCGCTCTGCGTCGGCGCGGCGATCGATTTTCTGACCGGCTCGCGCGTGCGCGCGCCGCGCTGGGTGCAGAAGCTCGGCCTGGAATGGGCCTATCGCCTGGCGCAGGAGCCCGGCCGGCTGTGGCGCCGCTATCTGGTCGAGTCGCCGAAAATCCTGCGCATCTTCATGGCGACGCGCTCGCCGCGTAGCCGCTGAGCGCGGCGCCGGCGTTGCGGCTCGAGGCGTAGCCGATGGCGGCGAGCGCATCGCGGACCGGCAGGCACGGCATGCCGGCCGCCCGCACTGCCTCGATCGCCGCGCGCAGCAGGCGGGGCGAGCAGCCGATCCAGCTCGGCGCCTCCACGACATCGTGCGTGTAGAAAATGAGCCAGCCGTTGCGCTCGCGCGTCTCGCGCAGCACGCGTGAGAGCTTGTCGGGCGTCAGCGTGCGGTCGTACAGCTCGATCACCCGCAGCATGCCGAGATCGATGGTCCCGGCATTGATGCCCTCATGGATGCCGCGGCAGGTATCGAAGCGCTTTTGCAGTTGCAGCTTGCGCGGCAGCGAGGCGCGGCCGAACGGATAGCAGAAGTTCGTGGCCTCGCAGCCGGCGCACAGCTCACGCAGGACCTCGCCGTTGCGCCGGCACTCTTCCTCCATGGCGCGAGCGTCGAGTTGATCGACGGCGACGTGCGAGAAGGTGTGGCAGCCGATCTCGTGGCCGCGCCCGTGCAGGTCGCGGACCTGGTCGCGGCCGATCACGCGCCAGAACGTATCCTGGCTGCCGCAGGTGCCGCCCGCCACATAGAAGGTGCCGCGGCCGCCGAGATCTTCGAGAACGACGGCGCCGTTGTGGTGCGCCGAGTCGGGAACGTCGTCGAAGGTGAAGCTCACCAGCGGCGCGCGGTTGCGCATGGCGAACGGTTTTGAGCGAAGATGCAGCGCCGCCTTGCGCAGCACGCCGTTGACCAGGGTCGCCAGCATGGCCGGCATCACGCCGCCGGCGCCGCCGGCGCCGCGGCGAATGGGCGGAACGCACCGGCCGGCATCGGGTAAAGGTCCGCGGTGATTTCCAGGAAGCGTTCGGCGGCGTTGGTCGCCGTGTAGTTGTCGCCGCGCATGCGCAGCGAACGCCGGTTGGGAACCTCCTCGAGCGCGGCTTCGATCGCCGCCGCCATGGCTGCCGCGTCGCCCACCGGCGTGAGGCTGCCGTAGCGGCCGTGCTGGAGGATTTCGGCGGGCCCATACGGACAATCGGTCGACACCACCGGCGTGCCGCAGGCAAGCGCCTCGATGATGGCGTTGCCCAGACCTTCATAGACCGACGAGCACACCAGCAGACGCGCCCGCCGCATGAAGGCGAACGGATCAGCCACCTGGCCGGTGAACGTGGTGCGGTCGGCAACGCCGCTGTCGCGCGCAAAAACTTCCAGCGCGCCGCGCTCCGGGCCGTCGCCCACAATGGCGAGCCGCCAGGCACGCTGCGCCGGCAGCAACGCCATGGCGCGCAGCAGCGTGCGGTGATCCTTTTCCGGAGACAGCCGGCCGACGCAGACGATGAGATCGGGCTCGCGGCCGCTCTCGCCGTCCCAGACGGCGAGCCGCTTCACCATCGCCGGCGGCACCACCGCGTTGGTGCGCATGACGGCGATCATCCGGCCGGGCACCGAAAAATTCTCCACCAGATCGCGATGCGCGCCCTCGGTCAGCGTGATGATGCGATCGGCATGGCGGTAGAGCCGGCGCAGGATGCGGTAGGCGATCCGGTTCTGCCGATAGGGATCGCGGTATTGCGCGATCGACGGGCTGCCGACCTCGCGCAGCACGACTTTCGGACGGTGTCGCGGCCACAGCGTGCGCACCGCGATCAGCGTGCAAAGATTGAGATTCGCTTCCGAGCTGAGAACCACGGCCGGCATGGCGGCGCCGATGGCGCGGCGCAGGCCCGGAATGGCGTAACGCAGCTTGCGGCCCGGCACCTCGACGACCGCGATGGCCGGATCGAGCAGCGCGCGCAGCGGCCCCTCGCCGTGCAACGTCAGAATGGTGGTCGGCACGCCCTTGGCGGCGAGCGCGTTGCATAGCAGCACCATGTCGCGCTGCGCCCCGCCGCCCTCGAAGGCGCGCATCGCCACCGCAAGACCGCGTCCGGGATTTTTAGATCGCGACGACTGGCGCAGAGCCGATCCTCCCGCTGTGAGCAAGATGACACATTAATCACCATGATGCCGCGTATCGGATCAAGCGCGAACTGGAAATTCCGGAAGGTGTCGTTAATCCGCGGTCGCCGAGGCATAAACGCCGCGCCGACCTTAACGAACTTTAATCCGCCCGCCATTGCGGGGAGAGGCCGTCCTATATAGTTCGCAAGTGGTCCATCAGAGTTCCGCGAGCGAGCGGAACTCTGCGTAAGGTGGACACTTAACGAATGTTGACACCTAGCGAATAACGACCGGATGGGGAGACGGTAGCCTAAAGGGTGCTGGGATGACCGGACGGAGATTTGGTTTGATTTCGCTGGCGGTCGTGGCGCTGGTCGCGGTCGGCGTGGCCGGCACGTCCTATTGGCGCCACGCCAAGCCGGTGGCCGCGGCTCCGGCGCCGACCCCGGTCGTCGTCGCCACCGCGACGCAGCGCGACGTTCCGGTTTACTACGATGCGCTCGGTACCGTGCAAGCCTTCAACACGGTGTCGATCCGCGCTCAGGTCACCGGCCAGCTGGTCTCGATCGATTTCCAGCAGGGCCAGGAGGTCCACAAGGGCGATTCGCTCGCCAAGATTGATCCGGCGCCGTTGAAGGCGATCCTTGACCAGGCGGTGGCGAAGAAGAGCGAGGATCAGGCCCAGCTGATCGACGCGCAGAAGGATCTGGAGCGGTTCACGACGCTCGTCAAAAAGGACTTCGAGACGCAGCAGAACGTCGATACCCAGCAGGCCAAGGTCGATCAGCTGAAGGCGATGATCGACGCCGATCAGGGCGCGATCGAAGCGGCGCAGACGCAGCTCAACTATACAACCATCGCGGCGCCGATCGACGGCGTGGTCGGCTTCCGCCAGCTTGATATCGGCAACATCATCCACACCAGCGATCCCAACCCGCTCACGGTGCTCACCCAGATCAAGCCCAGCGTGGTGGTGTTCACGCTGCCGCAGGACGACCTCGGGCCGGTGCGCGAGGCGATGCTGCACGGCACCGTGTCGGTTCTCGCCTTCGATCAGAACGACAAGGATCAGCTGGCGCAGGGCCGCCTGCTGCTCATCGACAATCAGATCGACCAGAGCACCAGCACGATCCGCCTCAAGGCGCAATTCGACAACACCGACGAACGGCTGTGGCCGGGTGAGTTCGTCCACATCCGCATGCTCATCACCACCCACAAGGATGCGGTGACCATTCCCCCGGTCGCGCTGCAGCGCGGCTCGGACGGCTATTATGTCTGGCTGATCAAGCCGGATAACACCGCCGAACAACGCCCCGTCGAGGCGCAGAGCGTGAACGAGGATACGGCGATCGCCACCAAGGGCCTCGCCGTCGGCGACCGCGTCGTGGTCGACGGCCAATCCCGATTGGAGGCCGGCAAACACGTCACGTTGCGCTCCCCGAACCCGGCGCAGGAAGCGGACAAGAGCTGATGAACGTATCGGAGATCTTCGTCCGCCGGCCGATCGCGACCTCGCTGCTGATGGCGGCGATGGCACTGGTCGGGATCGTGGCGTTTCCGCTGCTTCCGGTCGCGCCGCTGCCGCAGGTCGATTTCCCGACCATTCAGGTCACGGCGACGCTGCCCGGCGCCAGTCCGGAGACCATGGGCGCCACCGTCGCCAAGCCGCTCGAACGCCAATTCGGCCAGATCGCCGGCGTCGCCCAGATGACCTCGGTGAGCTCGATCGGCTCGACCGTGATCACGCTGCAATTCAATCTCGATCGCAACATCGATTCGGCCGGCCAGGACGTGCAGGCCGCGATCACGGCGGCCGCGCCGCAACTGCCGAAGACTCTCAGCACCCCGCCGACCTACAAGAAGGTCAACCCGGCGGATTCGCCGATCCTGATCCTGGCGGCGCACTCGGACACGATGCCGCTTTATGAGGTCGACGATTTTGCCGAGAACGTCGTGGCCCAGCAGATTTCGCAGATTTCCGGCGTCGCCCTGGTCAACATCGGCGGTCAGCAGACGCCGGCGATTCGCGTTCAGGTCGATCCGGCGAAGCTCGCGACGCGCGGGCTCACGCTCGAGGACGTGCGCGGCGCGCTGACCAACGCCACCACGGACGCCGCCAAGGGTACCATCTACGGCAAGCAGCAAAGCTTCTACATCGCCGCCAACGACCAGCTCACGGTCGCCAGCCAGTATCTCGACGTCATCATCGCCTATCGCAACGGCGCGCCGGTTCGCGTCCGCGACGTCGGCACCGCGATCGCCGGCCCGACCGACGTCACGCTGGGCGCGCTGGAAGGCGATCGTCCGAGCGTGATGCTGATCGTCTACAAGCAGCCGGGCGCCAACGTCATCGACACGGTGGACAACATCAGGGCCGCGCTGACCGGACTGCACTCGCTCATTCCGCCGGGCCTGCATCTCGATACGATCATCGACCGCACCCAGACGATCCGCGCCTCGGTCAAGGACGTGGAGTTCACCCTCGGGCTGACCTGCGTCCTGGTCGTGCTCGTCATTCTGCTGTTCCTGCGCAGCATCCACGCCACTCTGATCCCCGGGGCGGCGGTGCCGCTGTCGCTTCTTGGCGCCATCGCGGTGATCTATCTGGCGGGCTTCAGCCTGGACAACCTGTCGCTCATGGCGTTGACCATCGCGGTCGGCTTCGTGGTCGATGACGCGATCGTGGTCGTGGAAAACATCTTTCGCCATCTGGAGGCGGGCACCACGCCGCTGCAATCGGCGCTCAAGGGCGCCCGCGAGATCGGCTTCACCGTCCTGTCCATCAGCATTTCGCTGATCGCGGTGTTCATTCCGCTGCTGCTGATGAGCGGCATCGTCGGGCGTCTGTTCCACGAATTCGCCATCACCGTGATCGCCGCGATCCTGGTCTCGGTCGTGGTGTCGCTGACGTTGACGCCGATGCTGTGTTCGCGGTTTCTGGTCAGCGAGCACGACCGCGAGCACGGCCGCCTCTATCGCATCATCGAACGCGGCTTCGACATGCTGGTCGACGGCTATCGGCGCGGGCTCGATGTCGTGCTGCGCCATGAGTTCGCTACGCTGCTGGTATTCCTGGCGACGGTCGCCCTGACCGGCGTGCTTTTCGTGTTCATCCCGAAGGGCTTCTTCCCGACCCAGGACACCGGCTTGATCACCGGCATTTCCGAGGGCGGCCAGGATGTTTCGCCGACGAAAATGCGGCAGATCCAGCGCGAGCTTTCCCAGGTGATCGCCACCGATCCCGACGTCGCCGCGTTCGGCTCCTTTTTCGGCGCCAGTTACGGCAACACGCCGAACACCGGCCGTTTCTTCATCGGCTTGAAGCCGCGCGACGATCGCAGCGCCGATGCCTCGCAGATCATCGACCGGCTGCGCCCGAAGCTCGCGCAGGTCGCGGGCGCGCGGCTGTTCCTGCAGCCGTCGCAGGACATCACCGTCGGCGGCCGCATCGCACGCGGCCAATACCAGTACACGTTGCAGGACCCCGACCTCGGCGTGCTCAATACCTGGGCGCCGCGGCTGCTCACCAAGCTCAAGGCGCTGCCTCAACTCGCCGACGTCGCCAGCGACCAGCAGAACAGCGCGCCGCAGCTCACGATCGCCATCAATCGCGATGCGGCGGCGCGCTTCGGCATCCAGCCGCAGCTCATCGACGACACGCTCAACGACGCTTTCGGCCAGCGTCAGGTGACGCAATACTTCACCACCAATGCCTATTACGTCGTCCTCGAAGTGCCGCCCGGACTGCAGGAAACGCCGCAGACGCTCGACTCCATCTACGTCAAGGCGCCGTCCACCGGACAACTGGTCCCGCTTTCCACTCTCGTGACCTTCAATACGCGCCAGACCGGCTCGCTCCTGGTGGCGCATGAAGGCCAGTTCCCGGCCGTGACGCTGACGTTCAATCTGCCGCCCGGCGTGGCACTCGGGCAGGCGGTCGCCGCCATCCAGCAAGCGGCGGCCGAGATCGGGATGCCGCAGACCGTGATCGCGAGCTTCCAAGGCAATGCGCAGGCGTTCCAGGCTTCGCTGTCGAACGAGCCGGTCCTGATCGCGGCGGCGCTGGTCGTGGTCTATGTCATTCTCGGCGTGCTCTATGAGAGCTACATCCATCCGCTGACCATCCTGTCGACGCTGCCGTCGGCTGGCGTCGGCGCGCTGCTGGCGCTGTGGATCGGCGGCTTCGACCTGTCCGTGATCGGCATCATTGGCCTGATCCTGCTGATCGGCATCGTCAAGAAGAACGGCATCATGCTGGTCGACTTCGCCATCAGCCGCGAACGCGCCGGGTTGCCGCCGCGCGAGGCGGTGCGGCAGGCCTGCCTGCTGCGCTTCCGTCCGATCATCATGACGACAATGACGGCGTTGCTCAGCGGCTTGCCGCTGATGCTCGGACATGGATCGGGATCGGAGCTACGCCAGCCGCTCGGCTATGCGATGGTCGGCGGCCTGGCGCTCAGCCAGCTGCTGACCTTGTTCACGACGCCTGTGATCTATCTCTATCTCGATCGCTTCCAGTCATGGCTGCGCGGCGAAAAGCCCGAGCACGACGAGGCGCCGGAACCGCTGCGCATCGCCGCCGAATAAACCGCGGCCTCGAATCCATAAATTAGCAATAAAGATTGCTCGCTTGTTTGCTCCGAGGATTCTTTCGTCGGGAATCTGCGGCGGCGACATGCCGCACTGCGGAACGCCAGCCGCGCGTCCGCGTTCTCATCCGTTAGCAACGAGCAACAAACTGAAGGACATAGAAATGAACAGAGTCGGCATGAAGAAAATCATGGACATGAAGAAGATCATGTTCGGCATCGCCGCCGCGGCGGTGCTGCTCGCCTCGGCGCCCGCCATGGCGCAATCCGACGGCGATTATCTCGGCCCCGGCGGCTACCACTACGGCTACGGCGGACCGTCGGGCTACGGCAACAGCTCTGGCTCCAGCTACAGCGCGCCGCGGCGCTACGACCACAGGTACCGCCGCTAGCGGATAACCCTGCGGGGCGCGGCAGAAGGGCCCTACGTGGGCCCTTTCTGTTGCGTCAATCGCAGCCCCCGCGCGGGGAGAACAATCGCGTGATCGCTCCATTTTCGCATGGCGGCGCAACCCGCGCGCTGTCATGATCGCCGTGATCAAAGACCTCGGGCGCCTTGCGGCCCCGGCCGCAGCCCGCCGAACACAATGTTCCGGTTTTTGCGGCTCAGGGAGATGCGCCATGGCTGCTTCACACATTCTGGTCGGCGCGAGCGCCAATCCGGTACGGCCGGTGATCCGCCGCATCACGCCGTCCGATCTGTTGCAGTCGCTGGCCCGCGGGCTTGACGATTTCGCCGCGATGCCGAGCCACGCCATCTTCCTCTGCGTGATCTATCCGCTGCTCGGCCTGCTTCTGATCGCGGTGGCGCTCGGCTACACCATGCTGCCGCTGGCGTTTCCGATCGCCGCCGGATTCGCCCTGATCGGACCGCTCGCGGCGATCGGGCTCTACGAGCTGAGCCGGCGCCGCGAGGCCGGGCTCGACAGTTCAACCGGCCACGCGCTCGACGTGCTGCACTCGCCTTCGCTCGGCGCGATTGTGGCGCTCGGCGTGCTGCTCATGGCGATCTTTCTGATCTGGCTCGCCGTCGCCGACGCGCTCTATATCGCCTATTTCGGCTACGCGGCGCCGGCCTCGATCCCGCGCTTCTTGCACGACGTGTTCACGACCGCGCCCGGCTGGCACCTCATCATCGTCGGCACCGGCGTCGGCTTCCTGTTCGCCGTGCTGGTGCTGGCGATCAGCGTGGTGTCGTTCCCGCTGCTGCTCGACCGCGACGTCGGCGCGGCGGTGGCGGTGCTGACATCGATCCGGGTGGTGCTGGCCAACCCGGTCACCATGGCGCTCTGGGGCCTCATCGTCGTCGCGCTCTTGGTGATGGGCTCGATACCGTTCTTTCTCGGCCTCACCGTGGTGATGCCGGTGCTCGGCCACGCCACCTGGCATCTCTACCGCAAGGCGGTCGAGCCGGACCCCGCGCCGCACCCGGACTATGAGCCACGCCAGCGCAGCCCGCGTTATGCGGCGGATTTCCCGGCGGCGCTGTTTCCCACTCGCCGATAATCAAGTAACGGTAGAGCTGACGGCCCATCGTCCAGGCAGGTCTGCGCGGCCCATCGGCGCACGGCGCCGGCTTGGCGGGCGCTCGCTATGGCCTGTAGCTTCGCCAGCATGTATTTCTGGGTCCGATGCGATGGACCCCCTAGAGCCGGCCCGCCATGCCATTGATCTTGAAGCTTGCCGGCCGGAACCTGTTCCACGACCGCCTGCGATTCATCGCCACCATCATCGGCATCGTGTTCTCAATCGTCCTGGTGACCGTCCAGCTCGGGCTGTTCGTGAGCTTCGAGCGCACGGTATCGACCATGATCGACCATGCGCCGGCCGACCTGTGGATCATGCGGTTTGGCACAAAGTGCTTCGAGGACCCCTCACTCCTGGATGAGGGCGAGCGGTTCCGCGCGCTGTCGATCAAAGGCGTGGCCGACGCGGTCCCGGTGGTGATCGGCTTTGCCGCGTGGCGCATGAAGGACGGCGGCACCACGCCGGTTTTCGTCATCGGCTCGGACCTCAAGGCGGTGGGCCTGCTTCCCTGGAACCTGGTCGCCGGCAGCATCGACGCGCTGTCGATTCCCGATGCGGTCGCGGTCGACCAGTCCTATTTCGGCCGGCTGGGGTCGACCGGCCTCGGCGACACCGCCGAAATCCGCGATCAAAGGGTGCAGGTCCGCGCCGTCACCAAGGGCATCCGCTCGTTCACCACCACGCCCTTCGTATTTACCGCGATCGAACGGGCGCGCTCCTATATCGGCATCGCCCGCAACAAGGCGACCTATCTGCTGGTTCACGTGGCGCCCGGGGCCGATGTCGGAAGCGTCCGCAAACGCCTGCAAGAGACCCTGACCAAGGCCGAGGTGCTCACGCCCGCCGAGTTCAGCGCCCGCAGCCGCTCGTTCTGGCTGTTCGGCACCGGGGCCGGCGCTGCGCTGTTCGCCGGCGCGCTGCTCGGCATGATCGTCGGCACCGTCATCGTCGCCCAGACGCTCTATTCGAGCACCAAGGATCATCTGAATGAATTTGCGACGCTGCGTGCCATTGGTTCGTCGGGCCTCTATATTCACACCGTCATCATCATTCAGGCCCTGTTGAGCGCCGTCATCGGGTTCTGCATCGCCGCGGTCATTGGCATGATCATCGTAGTGGCGACCGCCACATCCGCCCTGCCGGTCTACATGACGCCGACGCTGACCACGATCATATTCCTGCTGACCGTCGCGATGTGCGTCATTTCGGCCATTTCCGCCATCGTTCAGGTCATGCGCATGGACCCCGCCATGGTGTTCACGCGATGACCGGAGCGGTCATGGAGGCCATCGGGGTCGTGAAATTCCTCGGCGAAGGTGCCAGCCAGGTGCGGGCGCTGCGCGGCGTGAACCTGTCGCTGAACGGCGGCGAGCTCGCTTTGCTGATGGGCCCTTCCGGCAGCGGCAAGACCACGTTCCTCTCCATCCTCGGCTGCATCCTGTCGCCGAGCGAGGGAACGGTGCGGATTTGCGGTCATTCGACCGAGGGCCTCAACCCCGAGCAGCTCGCCAAGCTGCGGCGCCGCCATATCGGCTTCGTGTTCCAGACCTACCATCTGTTCCCGACCTTGACGGCCTTGGACAATGTGCGCATGGCGCTCGAGGTGCGCGGCGAACGCTCCTCGCGCGCGATCAGGAAGGCGCGCGACGCCCTGGCGGTGGTCGGGCTCTCGCACAAGCTCGAATCGTTTCCGTCCGAGCTGAGCGGCGGCGAGCAGCAGCGCGTTGCCATCGCCCGCGCCGTGGTGGGCGATCCCGCGGCGATCCTGGCGGATGAGCCGACCGCGGCGCTCGACAGCGAGAACGGACTTTCCATCATGTCGGTCTTGGCCGATATCGCCAGGGGGCCGGCGCGCGGGGTGCTGGTGGTCACTCATGATCCCCGGATATTGCCGTTTGCGAGCCGCATCATCCGCATCGAGGATGGACTGATCGTGGGCGAAGAGCGGGGCGTCAACAATCGCTGGACCAGCGCGGCGGTCGGAAAGGCCTGAACATGTCGAGACTGAGAACTGCACTGTGCGCCGTACCCGGAATGCTCGTCATCGCCGTGGCGGCGACCGCGCTCGTGCAACCGATCCAGGCGCAGAAAGCGGCGGCGCCGCCAGCGCCGAAAGCCTCGGGCGCCGAGAAGAGTTGGCAAGCCGTCGCGCCGGGCCTGGTCGAGCCCAGGTCGGGAGAAATCAGGATCACGGCGCCGGTAATCGGCCGCGTCAGCGAAGTTCTGGTCAATGCCACCGACAAGGTGACGGCGGGCGAGCTGCTCATTCGCCTCGACGACGAAGAGGCCAAGGCGCGAGTGACGTCGGCGCGCGATACCGTCGCCTTGCGCAAGCGCGCGCGCAACGATCAAGCCGCCGGCAAGGCGGCGGACCGGCGCAAGGCCGAGGATGGGGTTGCGGATGCCGAGGAGGCCCTGGTCGATGCCCGCGACGCCTTCGACAATGCCGCCACCGGCGGATCGGATGCCGACCTGACCAGGGCGCGCACCTCATGGACCAACGCCAAGGACAGCCTCACCCAGAAGCGCGCGACGCTGCGCCGGGTCGAGGGCGAGTCGGGAACGCCGCTGCCGACGGTGAACGAAGGCCAGCTCAACGTCGCCCGCTCCGAGCTCAGTCTCGCCTATGTGCAGCTCGAAAAGCTGAGGATCCGCGCGCCGCTCGACGGCGCAGTACTGCAGGTCAACGCCAGGGTCGGCGAGCTGGCGGCGCCAACCGCGACGCAGCCGCTGATCGTGCTCGGCGATCTGTCGACCATGCGGGTGCGGGCCGAGCTTGACGAGCGCGACGTCGGCGAGATCAAGGTCGGCCAGCAGGTGGTGGTGCGCGCCGACGCATTCCCGGGCCGCGAGTTCGCCGGCAAGGTCACCGCGATCGCGCCGATCATCCAGTCCGGGCGCATCAATCCGCCCGGTTCGCGCAATCTCACCGATTTCAGCGTCACTGAAGTGCGCATCGACCTGGCCGATCCCGGCCCGCTAGTGGTCGGCATGAAGGTCGACGTGTATTTCCAGCCCGACAACGCCGTGCAGTAGTTCTTACACGGACGATTGGTCAGGCGGTTCTGCGTATATCCTCGCGAACCGGCCCGGAGGAGTGCTTTATGTTGGCGTGACGCCGTTCCCCGGACGCGGTACAGCGCGCAGCGGTGCACCGCTGATCCGGGGTCTTCGCATATTCGGCGCTTACGCGCTCTGAGCCTGCCCGGGAAACGACGCTGCAGGTAACTCAGCCGAGCGAAGCGGCGCGGCGCAGGCTCGCGATCATCGACACCCGCAGCAGGTAGTCGCGGCGGCGTTGCGGATCGGCGGCGGTGCGCCGCAGCTCCGGCGCAAAATCCGGATTGGCGCATTCGAGATTGCGCTTGTTGGCGATCGACTGCGTCTCGATGTGTTCGAGCGTGATGCGCCGGCGCTGCGGGTCGTAGCGGTCGAGCTCGGCCTCCGGCACGGCGCCGGTCCACACCCCGGCGAGCCGGGCGGTCAGATTCATGGCGTCGTGAATGCCGCCGTTCATGCCCATGCCGCCCAGCGGATTGTTGAGGTGCGCGGCATCGCCGGCGAGGAAGACACGGCCGCGCCGAAAACTCTCCGCCACGCGCTGGTGCACCTTGTAGAGCGTGGTGTGGGCGATGTCGTAGCGCGGCAGGCCCGGCACCACGCCGGCCATCAGCGTGTCGGCGAAGGCGCGGCTCGTCGCCTCTTCGTCGCTGACCGCCTCCACCAGCGGAAACATCACCCGCCACAGCCCGGGGATTTTCAGCAGGAAATGCCAACGCACCGGATCGGCCACGTAGCTGACTGGAGCGAGATCCGCCATCACGCCGTGGAAATCGAACGGCGTCGACACCACCAGAAAGCGCTCCGGCCAGGTGAAGCCGTCGAACGCGATGTCGAGCGCGCGGCGTACGTCGCTGCGCGCGCCGTCGGCGCCGATCAGCCAGCGCCCGGAGCGGCGTTCGCTGGTCCCGCCGTTATCGAGCGTGACGTGGACCGCGGCGCCGTCCTGCTCGACGCCGGCGACGCGGCTGGCGAACGCGATGCGGAACAGGTCCGGCTTGTGGCGCAGCGTCTCGTGCAGGATGCGCGTGAGCCTGGACTGCTCGGCCTGGACGCGGAATGGATGGCCGGTGGCGTCGGCGATATCGGCAAAGTCGAACTGCGCGATCACGCCTTCGCGGGTGCGGTACTGAAACTGCGCGGCGAGGAGGCCCTCGGCCATCAGCGGCGCCGCCGCGCCGAGCTCATGCAGCATGTCGAGGGTCGGCGGATGGAATGTTGAGGCGCGCGATTGCGCGCTCAAATCCTCGCCGGCCTCGAACACCGTGACCGGCACGCCGTGTCGCACGAGGTTGGGGGCGGCGGATAGGCCGACCGGCCCCGCTCCGGCGATGAAGACGCGCTCCTCGATCGGCATGGTGTCGCACGGTCCTCCGCGTGCCGGCGTTTGTCAGCCCGCGCGGCAAAAGCCTATCATGGCGGCCGCGACCAGGAGGCGAGCCGGAAGGAGACAATGAGCAGCCGCGAAAGGACGACAGCCGAACCATTGCGGCCCGGTGCGGTGCCCGCGGGCGACGTCGCGCCGGGCACCAGCCTGCGCGGCTGGCTCGATCACCTGCAGCGCAGCGACCGGCTGGCGATCGCGCGCGAGGGCGTGGCGCTGCGCTTCGAGCTGGCCGCCATCGCCAAGCGCCTCGACGGCATCAAGGCGACGTTCTTCCCAAAACCCGGCGGGCATCCGATCAGCGTTGTCAGCGGGCTCGTGTCCGATCGCGGCTGGATGGCCGAGGCGATGGGCGTCGGCGCCGATCGTCTGCTGGAAAAATTCGAGCACGCGGCGCTGCACCCGGTGCCGTGGCGCGAGGTCAAGACCGCGGCGGTGCAGGAGCATGCGCACCGCAATGTCGATCTCGCAAAACTGCTGCCGCTGCCGACCCACAACGAGCACGACCACGGGCCGTACATCACCGCCGGCATCCTGATCGCGCGCAATCCGCGCACCGCCATCCAGAACGTCGCCATCCACCGGCTGGAGCTGACCGGGCCCAATCGGCTGGGCGCGCTCATCCTGCAGCGGACCACGCTCTACTATCAGCAGATGGTCGAGCAGCACGGCAAGGATCTGCCGGTCGCGATCGTGGTCGGCGTCGATCCGCTCACGCTGCTCGCCTCGCAAGCCATCATGCCGGCCGATTGCGACGAGCTCGGCATCGCCGGCGCGCTGCACGGCCGGCCGCTCGACGTGGTCAAATGCCTGACCAGCGACATCCGCGTGCCGGCCGACGCCGAGATCGTGCTCGAGGGCCGCATTCTCGCCAATGTGCGCGAGCCCGAGGGGCCGTTCGGCGAGTTTCCGCAATACTACGCCGAGCGCGCCGACCGCTACGTCGTCGAGATCGATGCGGTGACGCATCGCACCGCGCCGCTCTACCACACCATCAGCGGCGGTGGGCTCGAGCACCTGATGCTCGGCGCCATCCCGCGCGAGGCGACCATGCTGGCGCACCTGCGGCGCAACTTTCCCAACGTCACCGACGTGCACCTGTCGCGCGGCGGCGTCTGCCGCTATCACCTCTACGTGCAGATGAAGAAGCGCTTCGAGGGCGAGGCCAAGAACGTCATCCTCGGCGCCTTCGCCGGCCATTACGACATCAAGCAGGTCGTGGTGGTCGATCCCGACGTCAACGTCCACGACCCCGCCGAGGTCGAATGGGCGGTCGCGACCCGCGCCCAGGCCGACCGCGACCTTGTGGTGGTCGCCAACGCCCAGGGCTCGCGGCTCGATCCGTCGAGCCGCGACGGCGTCAGCGCCAAGATGGGCATCGACGCCACAATCCCGCTCGACGCGCCGGAATTCCGCTACAAGCGCATCCGCATCCCCGGCGAGGACAGCGTCGATCTTGAAGCCGTCCTCGCCGCGCCCGGCAATCGCGGCTGGCGCCAGTATAGCTAGAAGCTTTTTTCGCGCATGCTCGACCTCGGCTCCAGCTTCATCGCCAGCGTCGCCCGCGACCCGAACGCGCCGACGATCGTCGACGGTGAGGTGCGGCTCACCTATGCGCAATGGTACCGGCGCATTTCGGCGCTGGTCGCCGGCCTCGACGCCATCGGGCTTCGCGCCGGCGATCGTCTCGTCACCGCGCTGGGCAACCGCTGGGAGGCCGCCAGCCTGCACTGGGCCTGCCAGTTCGCCGGCATCGTCATCACGCCGGTGAACTGGCGCTCGAGCGCGAGCGAGCTCGATTTCTATGTGGAGGACGCCGAGGCCGGCGCCATCGCCTACGAGGACGCCAGCGCGCCGGCCGTGGCCGGATCGGTCTCGGCGCAGAAAATCCCGCGCATCGCGCTCGATGCGGCGCCCGCTTCCGAGATCGCCTTCGCGGCGCTCGCTTCCGCCGCGGCGCCCGCCGCCGCCGCGCGCGTCGATGCCGAGGCGTGGTCGGTGATGCTCTACACCTCCGGCACCACGGCGCGGCCCAAAGGCGTGCCGCGGCGCCAGCGTGCCGAGCGCGCCGCCGCGCTCGCCCACGTCGCGCAGAATCTCTACGCCAGGGGCGAGCGCACGCTCGGCGTCATGCCGCTCTATCACACCATGGGGGTGCGCTCGCTGCTCGCCATGTCGCTCATCGGCGGCGTCTTCGTCTGCCTGCGGCGGTTCGATGTTGCGGACGCGCTGCGGCTGATCGAAGCCGAGCGCGTCACCAATCTTTATCTGGTGCCGACGCTCTATCACGACCTGGTCCATGACGAGCGCTTCGCCGCGCACGACGTCAGCTCGGTGCGCAAGCTCGGCTTTGCGGGCGCGCCGATGACGGATGGTCTGCTGCGCAAGCTGCAGGCGGCGTTCCGGCCCGGCCTGTTCGTCAACCATTACGGCTCCTCCGAGGTCTACACCTTCACCATCGACCAGAACGCCCCGGCAAAACCCGGCTCGGCCGGCCGCGCCGGCATCAACCAGATGGTGCGGGTGGTCAGACTGGGCGCAAGCTCGGTCGATGACGTTGCGGCCGCAGGCGAGGAGGGCGAGATCATCGCGCTTTTGGCCGGCGATGAATCGTTCGAGGGCTATTGGCGGCGGCCCGAAGCCGACGCCAGGGCGCTGCGGCAGGGTTGGTACTTCACCGGCGACACCGGCTTCGTCGATGCCGACGGCGACGTCTTCGTCACCGGCCGGGTCGACGACATGATCATCACCGGCGGCGAGAATGTTTCGCCGGTCGAGATCGAATCCTGCCTGTCGCTGCACGCCGCGGTGTCCGAGGTCGCCGTCGTCGGCCTGCCGGACGAGCGCTGGGGCAAGATCGTCGCCGCCTTCATCCAGCGCCGCGCCGCGGTCGAACCCGAAGACCTCGACGCGTTCTGCCGCAGCGCGGGGCTCGCCAATTTCAAGCGGCCGCGCCGCTACGTCTTCGTCGCCGAAATCCCGAAATCGCCGGTCGGCAAGCTGTTGCGCCGCAAGCTCGTCGCCGGCGAATACGTCGCCGAAGCGGCCGCCCCCACCCCATCCTCTCGCCAGCAAGGAACGGCCGCATGAGCCCATTTTCCGATCCGCGTTTGCAGGACCTCGACGGCTTTCGCGTCGAGATCGATGCCGCGCGCGAACGCGCCGACGTGGTGCTCGACCGGCCGCCACTCAACGTCATCGAAATGCCCGAGCGCGATCAGCTCCGCCTCGTGTTCGAGGCGCTCGACGAGGATGCGCGGGTGCGCGCGATCGTGCTGCGGGCGGCCGGCCAGCATTTTTCCAGCGGCGGCAACATCGCGGGATTTCTGGCGGCCTCGCCCGAGCATGTCTCGAAGCTCGCCTGGAACATCGCGGCGCCGGCGCGCTGCGCCAAGCCGGTCATCGCCGCCAGCCGCGGCTATTGCTTCGGCGTCGGCTTCGAGATTTCGCTGGCCTGCGATTTTCGCATCGTCTCCGAGACCTGCCTGTACGCGCTGCCGGAGCAGCGGCTCGGCCAGATCCCGGGCTCCGGCGGCTCGGCGCGCCTGCAGAAGATCATCGGCATCACCCGCACCAAGGACATCGTGATGCGCTCGAAACGCATCGCGGCGAAGCAGGCCTACGACTGGGGCATCGCCACCGAATGCGTACCCGACGACCGGCTCGAAGCGGCGACCGACGCGCTGGTCGGGGAGTTGCGCGCGTTCTCGCCGCTGGCGCAGCGCACCGCCAAGACGTTGCTCAACGAGACCGAGGACACCAGCCTCGAAGCGGCGATCGAGCTGGAAGGCCACTGCTACAGCCGGCTGCGCCAGTCCGACGATTTCCGTGAAGGCGTCGAAGCCTTCCACGCCAAGCGCAAGGCGGTCTTTCGCGGCAGCTAGGCGCTGGGCTAGGATGCGGCGGCGCGCCGGGCCCGCTGCGGCCGGGCGCCGCCAAGCGGCCGACAACAGCGAACAAACGCCGGCCGACGATCAGGGGAACGCACAGGGAGGAACACACCATGCGCGATTGCGGCTTTTGGCGAAGCGTCCGCGCCCTCACGGCGCTTGTCGTCGCCTGCGCGCTCATCCCGGCGGGCGCCGCCCGGGCGGCCGATCCGATCAAGGTTGGGTTGAGTGTGGCGCTGACCGGCGGGGTCGCGCCGGCCGGCAAGCAGGTGCTGGCCGCGCTGCAAATCTGGCGCGACGACGTCAACGCCAAGGGCGGCCTGCTGGGGCGCCCGCTCGAGCTCGTGTTCTACGACGACCAGAGCAATCCGCAGAACGTGCCGCAGCTCTACACCAAGCTGATCGAGATCGACAAAGTCGATCTCCTGATCGGCCCCTACGCGACCAACATGGTGGCGCCGGCGATCGCGACGCTGATGCAATACAAGAAGACCACCATCGGCATCATGGCGAATGCCGCCAACAGCAAATTCCATTACAATCAGTACTTCTCGATCCTGCCAACCGGCCCCGAGCCACAGAAGGCCTTCGGCTACGGCTTCTTCGAGCTCGCCGCCGCCGCCAAGCCGCGGCCCAAGACCGTCGCGATCGTAGCCGCCGATGCCGAATTTGCGCAGAACGCCGCCGACGGCGCGCGCCAATCGATCAAGGAGATCGGCGGCTTCGACACCGTGATGGACCAGAAATATCCGCCGACGACGACCGATTTCGCGCCGATCATGCACGCGGTCCAGGCGCTCAACCCCGACATCCTCTACGTCGCGGCCTATCCGCCGGATTCCGTCGGCATCGTGCGCGCCGTCAACGAGATCGGGCTGACGCCGAAAATGTTCGGCGGCACGTTCATCGGGCTCCTCTTGACGCCCATCAAGGCCCAACTCGGACCGCTGATGAACGGCATCGTCAACAATGAGGTGTATCTGCCGGCGCCGTCCTTGACCTTCCCGGGCACGCTCGATGTTCTCGCCAAGTACCGCGCCGTCGCCCAGGCCGAGGGCCTCGATCCGGTCGGCTGGGCATATCCGCCGCTCGCTTACGCGGCCGGACAAGTGCTGGCCCAGGCGGTCGAAGGCACCAAGAGCCTCGACCAGGTGACGCTCGCCGCCTACATGCACAGCCACACATTCTCGACCGTGGTGGGCGAGCTTTCCTTCGGCCCGGATGGCGAGTGGTCGAAGTCGCGGGTGTTCTTCACGCAATTCCAGCACGTCACCGGCAACGGGGTGGATCAGTTCAAGGATACGACCCACGAGGTCATCGTGTGGCCGCAGGCGTACAAGTCCGGCGACATGATCTATCCGTACGCCGAAGCGAAGAAGCCGTAGCGTTCCGCGCACCGCATCATGAACGGCACCCCCTTCAAGCTCGGCACGTTCGCCCGGCCGGACGCAAAACCCTTCGCCGCCATCGTGCTGGACGACGAGGCGATCGAGCTCGCGGCCGCGCACGCCGCCTGTCGCGGTTCGGCGCGCGCCGCCTCGTGGAGCCCGCCCGGCAGCATCGACGGCCTGCTGCAAGACTGGGGCGCCAATTTTGCCGTGCTGCAGGACATCGTGGCCCATATCGAAAAGGAGCGGCCCGCCGCCGCCAAGGTCGCGAGCCTGCGGGCGCTGCCGCCGGTGGCGCGGCCCGGCAAGATGTTCTACGCGGCGCAGAACTTTCAGGAGCACGTCGAGGAGATGCTGCGCGCCGGCATGACGCCGGCCGGCGGTCCGCAATTCACCGGCGAGAAATCGACCACGCGGCCCTACCTGTTCCTCAAGGCGCCGAGCACGCTCGCCGGCGCCTACGACGACATCGCGATCCCGCTCGGCATGAAGAAGATCGACTGGGAGGCCGAGATCGCGCTGGCCATCGGCCGGCCCGGCAAGCGCATCAAGGCCGAGCGCGCGCTCGACCATGTGGCAGGCTTCATGACCACCAATGACGTGTCCTGCCGCGACCTGCAGATCCGACCCGACCGTCCGGGCCTGCGCTCGGACTGGCTCGGCGGCAAGAGCCACGACAATTTCGCGCCGATGGGGCCGTTCCTGGTGCCGCGCGCCTTCGTGGGCGACCACACCAACCTGTTCATCCGCCTCACCGTCAACGGCGAGGTCAAGCAGAACGGCAACACCTCGCAGTTCATCTTCACGCCCGAGGAGCAGATCGAATACGCCTCGCATATTCTCTCGTTGGCGAGCGGCGATGTATTCAGCTGCGGCACCTGCGGCGGCGTCGGGCAGGGCACCAACACCTTCCTCAAGGCCGGCGATGTGATGGAGACCGAGATCGAAAGCCTCGGCCGCATGCGTAATCGTTTCGTCGCCGAAGCCGGCTAGAGCGCCGGGCTGGTCAATCCCGTCACCCTGAGGTGCTCGGCGCGCAGCGCCGAGCCTCGAAGGGCGCGGCCCGGGCGCCTCGGCCGCATCCTTCGAGGGCCGCTTCGCGGCCGCCTCTGGATGACGGAACGCATTGCGCGCTCGCCATGAAGAGCGGCCCAGGCGGCCGATCCCGGGTTACTCACGCCGCCTCAAGCTCGCCGATGAGCGGTCCGAGGAAATCGCGATAGGGGCGCCAGCGGCCGACCGAGCTCGCATAGATCGGCTGGCGGACCTGGGCGGCGCTTGCGGTGCGCACGGGACGCTCGGTGCGGTGAAAGTCGAGGCACCGCGCGTCCCAGGCGAGGCCGCAGTGGGCGATGATGCGTCGCGCCTGACCTTCCAGATCGCCGACCAACTGCTCGTAATGCACGTCCATGACGCGTTGCGCCGGCAGCGCGCGGCGCCAATGCGCCATCAGGGCCCGGTAGTGCCGGTAATAGCGGCCGAGCTCGGCGAGGTCGTAGGTGTGCGGCTGGCCTTTGGTGAAATGCACGCAGAAGCAGGACAGGCAGGTGTCGAGCGGGTCGCGGACCGCGTGAATGATGGTCGCGTCAGGCATCGCCAGATGGATCAGGCCGGTGAAGATGAAGTTGCCGGGCAGCTTGTCGGTGATGCGCGCCGCGCCCGGCGCTCGCTGCGCCAGCTTGTCGAGATAACGCGCGCCGACGGCACGTAAATGGTCGCGCGACATGGCTGCCACCATCTCGGGACCGGGCGGCGCGCCCGGCAACGCCTCGCGAACGGCATCGGCTGCCTCTTCGAACAGGGTGAGTTCGCCGGCGCCGCATACTTCGGGGTGGCTCGCCAATATCTGTTCGATCAGCGTCGTGCCGGAGCGCGGCATCCCGACGATGAACACAGGCAGCGGCGAGCGCGCGCCGCAGCCCTGGCGACTAGCCACGAAGTCGGCGCGAAACAGTGCGCGGGTGCGATCCATGCGGCCGAGCGTTGCGGCTTCATCGTAGGCGATCTGCCGGCGCTTGAGCGCATTGGCGGCGAGCCATTGTGGGAAGGCGGCTTGCGGCCGCCCGATGTCGTCGTAGGCCTTGGCCAGCGCGAAATGCAGGTGCATGCGCTCGACGGTGCGAAGCGATGCCGGGTCGTCCGCCAAGGCCTCCAGCGCCGCGACATGGCGGTCTCCCGGCACGAACGATCTGACCGCGCCGAGATGCTCGTAATAGGACGGGTTTTTCGGCGCCAGCCGGATCGCCTGCTCGGCCGCGCTTGTTGCTTCGGCGAGCCGTCCGCGTTCCTTCAGGCTCAGCCCGAGGTTGTTGTAGGCTCCGGCACAGCCGGGATCGAGCGCAATGGCGCGGCGGAATTTTGCCTCCGCCTCGTCGAACCGTTCGAGCTGCGCGAGCGCGGTGCCCCAGTTGCAGAGCGTCTGCGGGTTGTCGGGCTTGAGCTCGATCGCGCGCCGATAGGACTCGACCGCGGCGTCAAGGCGCGACAGCTCCGCGAGCGCGAGGCCCATATTGTTGTGGATCTCGGACAGGTCGGGCTTGAGCGCGAGGATGCGCCGGTAGCGGGCGATCGCCTCGGCAAATTGACCGGCCTGGTGGCACGCCAACGCCTGAGCATAAAGCGCGGACAGGGTGTCGGCAGGTGCGACCGGCGCGGCAGGGACCGGGTCCCGGCTTGGCTGCGACTTAAGGCGACTTGCCACGACGATTTCCCCAAAAGCGCTCAGCCGCGAGCGCGCGCCGCACCCGGCGCGTGCCTAGGAGATGATGGTCAATGAAACGTTAACGGCCGCCGGCGCGGCAGCCGGTCATTCACCGGCCGGGCATTAGCGGATTCTGCTCACCTTGTGGGGCTTGGGCAGCAAGATTCGTACCGCTACCTTGATTGTTCTGAGTTGAAGATGTTTCCCTCAACACATCCTTCGAGTCGAAGACAAACGTTACGGCGCTCGACTTGCTGTCGTAGCCTGAGATGTACGGACCGATGTACGGAATGAAATTCTGCGGTCGCGACGCAAACGCAGAGTAGGAATAGACAGCGACCCGGTTGCCGTTGCTCGATGAAGTAACGGTCGTAGGAGTGCCAAGAGCAGCCACAACCTGGGAATGGGTCGACCTGCCGACTTGGAAACCTTGAGCCTGTTGATCGGTGACTTGTACGCCGCTCGCCGGTGTTTCGCATGGCCCGTCTCCCCACAACCGGGCGTATATTCTGCAATCAGGAGTTACAAGTCAACTAGGTTGCAACTCAGTCCGCTAACCCCTGCTTCCGCATGGATGCGAAGGAGTTCGCCAATCGTGGCGGGATCGCCGCCGGCGCACCAGCCGCGTTCAGTCGCCGGCGCAGACTTCGGCGTGGATCTTCAGGAGCGTGCGCACCGTTTCTTCCGAGCGGGCACGCGCCATGCCGCATTCGGTGGCGATGCCGAATGTTTTCGGCACGTGGCGCCGCGCCGCCGCGAGGCGCGCCCGGGTGCCGGCGACGCCGTCCTTGGCATGCACGAGGCCGAGGAAAAGTTCGGTGCCGTCGGCGAGCTTGAGGTCGGCAAAGGGGCGATGGAAGGCGTCGTCGCTGCGCTCGACCGGCACCGGCATATGGATATAGGCGAGCTTGTGCTCGATCGATCGTGCCAGCGCATTGGCGAACTCGACCATCCGGGCGGCGTCCTTGGGCTCGACGAAATGGCGCGCGCCGAAATCGCCGTAGCACAGATGCAGGCCCAGCTCGACGTCGTCGGGCACCGCGGCGCACAGGCGTTGCATGCGGGCGATGAGGCTGTCGCGCGACACGTCCGCGGGCACCGCATCGCTCGGCTGGCCATCCCAGATCACCATCTCGTTGCAGACATCCCACTGGATGCAGAGATCGTGATGCGGGATGTGCCGGGCGAGCGCGCCGACCTCGGCGATCATGGCGCGCTCATAGGCGGCTTCGACCTCCGGCAGCACGGCCGGGACGACGACCGAGCTCACCACCGCAAACGGCGTCGGCAGGCAGACCTGGAAACGGATCCCGTTCGGCAACGTGCCGTTCTGGCGCGCCGCGACAAAGTCGAGATAGGAGGCGCGCGCCTCGCGGGCGTAGCCGAGCTCGCCGAAATGCACGTCCGCAGGCCGCACGCCTTGCGCCAGCGTCAACAGCGGGAAGCGATTGGTCGGCCGGATCGCGCCGGAGGGGTCCGGCCGCAAATACGGGCTCGCGCGCATGAGCGGATATTGCCAGCTGATCCACAAGCGCCGGCCGCCGACTTCGCCGTCGGGGATGCGGCGCAGATGCGGGCCGAGCAACGAGCCGACGGCGGCAAACACGTCGTCCACCGTGTCGAGACCGATGCTGCCGGCGAGATGTACGTGCACCGCGCCCGCCGTTATTCGGCCGCGAGCCGCGGCGGCGGCCGCATCGTCTCGACGCCGTCCGCGGCCGTCGCCGAGATCGTAGTGCGCACCATGTGGCGCGCCTCGTCCGCCGGCCACGGCCGACCGCGATGCATGGTGGCGCGATTGTCCCACATGACGACGTCGCCGCTGCGCCAGCTATGCTCGTAGCTCGTTCCGGGCGCGGTTGCGGCGGCGGTCAGTTCGTCGAGCAGTTTCTTGCCCGCCGCCGGCTCCATGCCTTCGATCGCATAGGCGTGCGAGGCGAGATAGAGCGCGCCGCGGCCGTTGACCGGGTTGTTCCAGACGAGCCGCCAGCATTGCGGCGGCAGCGCCGCGCGCTCCTCCGGCGTTGCCAGGCCTTCGGCGATCTGGCCGCGCGAATGCGCGTAATCGTGCCAAGCGAACGAATTCTCAAACTTGCGGCGCAGCGCCGCATCGAGCCGCTCGAAGGCGAGCCGGGTCGAGACGTATTCGGTCTCGCCGCCATGCGCCGGCATGATGCGCCCCGACAGCACCGAGGTGAGCGCCGGGTTGCTCTTGAACGAGCTGTCGGTGTGCCAGAGCTGATTGGCCTTGTTGCGCAGCGCATAGCGATGATCCGGCGGCACCACCATGCCGTCCGGACCGATCGTGGTCAGCGTCACGAAGTGCGAGCCGGTGCCGAGCGAGCCGACCTTGGTGACCTCGGGCGGCCCGAAGCGGCGCGAGAAGGCGAGCTGGCCCTCGTCGCTCACCTCCTGGCCGCGAAACACCAGGACCGAATGCTCCTCGAATGCCGCGCGCACCGCCGCGTAGGCGGCGTCGTCGGCCGCGACCTCGTCAAGCGTGACGCCGCGCAGTTCGGCGGCGAAACCGGGGCCCACCGGGATGATGTCCATGGGCGTCTCCTCGTGGCGTTTTGAGTTACGCCATTTTCCTCCAAACCCGCCCGGCAGGCAACCGCGCGTGGCTGCGTGATGACCCGCGCGCACGGGCCGTCGCCCTTCGAGGCTCGCTGCGCTCGCGCCTCAGGGTGACGGAACGGGTGTTGGTCCTGGCGGCGTCTGGGAACGGTGCGCGATGTCCCGTCATCCAGAGGTGCTCGCGCGCAGCGCGAGCCTCGAAGGATGCGGCCCGAACGCCAAAGGCTCGCTCGCACTGAGCGCGATCAGGCCGAAGTTTTAGAACCTGGCGCCGGCGCTGCTTGAGAAGGGACCGTAATTGCCGCGGCCGTAGGATGGATCCTGGTTGAAGCCTAATGCGGATGGCCGGTCCCTCGGCCGATGCGGTTTGCGGCGGGCCGCCGTCTTCTGCGGCGCGGGCTTGGCGGCCTCCGGCGCGGCAGCCGGCGTCGTCGTCACTTCAACATCGAACGGCGCGAGCGCGGCGTTCGCGGGGATAGGCTGCGGCGCCGGCGCGGTCTCGGTGGCCTTGGCCGCCTGGCCCGTCGCCGCGGCGGCGGGGGCAGGTGCGACCGCGTTTTCACGCGACGCCGCAACGGCGGCAACATCGGTTGCCCGCGGCGTGACGGCCGGGCCTTGCGGTACCGCCTGCCGCTCGGGCACGCGGACGGCGGCTGAGGTCGCGGCAACGGCCGGGGTGGGAGCGGCGGCGACCTGGCCGATCGCGGGGAGCTGCTGGCGTTGCGCCGTGTTCGGCGGCGACGACGCAAGGTAGCCGTTCAACAGCAGCATGAGGACGATCAAAGCCGTCACCATGGTGCCGATGTAGGTGAGAACTGCGGACTTCATACTGGCTGCCCCAGCCGAGGAGATGAGTTCAGGGCGGACAATCGCCCGAACTGTCTAAAAGATGGCGATCTTATCGCGGAAACCCTTATTTGGTCGCCGCATCTTCGCTGAAAGTTCAAAATGCGTTAAGATCGGATAACCAGCCGCGACCGCCGCCCAATGCGCTTGCCGTCATCCTTGGCGAACGGACGGGTACGGCTCGAAAACAGGGAATTTTCAGATGCAAGATGGCGTGAAGCCGAATTCAGATCTTGAGAATCCGGCTATCCTCAACCCCGATCTGTCGCGCCGCGGCTTTGTGGCGGCCGCGGCCGCCGGCGGATTTGCGCTCGCCCAGGAACCGGCGCGCGCCGCCATGGTGCAAACCGACATGGCGAACCTGCCGCCCTACGGCAACGGCACGCTGCCCGCGGGCATCCGCTCGCGCGACGTGGCCGGCGTCAACGGCATGACCGTCCACATCCTGGAGGCCGGCTACGAGACGACGGGCCGGCCCGCGCTCCTGCTGCTGCACGGCTTCCCGGAGCTCGCCTATAGCTGGCGCAAGGTGATGCCGCCCCTGGCGGCGGCCGGCTATCACGTGATCGCCCCCGATCAGCGCGGCTACGGCCGCACCACGGGCTGGGGCGATTCCTATGATGCCGACCCCAATCAATTCCGCATTCTCAACATGGTGCGCGACGCCATGGGGCTCGTCTTTGCGCTCGGCTACCGCGAGGTCGCGGCGGTGGCCGGACACGACGCCGGCTCGCCAGTCGCGGCGTGGAGCGCGCTGATCCGGCCCGACATATTCCGCTCGGTGGTGCTGCTGAGCTCGCCGTTCGACGGCGTGCCGAGCCTGCCGTTCGACACCGCGAACGGCGCCGCGCCGCCGCGCCCGCCCATGACCGACGACGAATTCGACGCCGAGCTGGCCAAGCTCGACCCGCCGCGGAAATATTACCGCAACTATCAGCGCACCCCCGGCGCCAACGACGACATGCTGCACGCGCCGCAGGGCCTGCACGCCTTCTTCCGCGCCTATTACCACTACAAGAGCGCCGATTGGCCGGGCAACCATCCCCATCCGCTCAAGGCGCGGACCGCCGAGGAGATGGCGCAGGTTCCCACTTATTACGTGATGGAGCGCGACAAGGGCATGGCGGCGACGGTCGCGCCGTTCATGCCGTCGGCGGCCGAGATCGCGCAATGCAAGTGGCTGACCGAAGCCGAGGTCGAGGTCTACGCCACCGAATACGGGCGTACCCAATTCACCGGCGCGTTGCAGGGCTACCGGGTGCGCCGCGGCACCGACCCCAAGAGTCTTGCCGAGCTGCGCACCTTTTCGGGGCGCACCATCGACGTGCCGTCGATGTTCATCGCCGGCAAGAGCGACTGGGGCATGTACCAGACCCCCGGCGCCGTGGAGAAAATGAACGGCACGTCGTGCACCCGCATGGTGGGTACTCACCGGGTGGACGGCGCCGGGCACTGGGTGCAGCAAGAGCAGCCCGAGAAGGTGACCGAACTGCTGCTCGCATTCCTACGCGATCCGTCGCAGGGCGACCGCAAGCTGTGACCGCCGGCGACCGACGCGCTATTGCGCGAGCGGAGTCGGATTGGCGGCCGGCGGGTCGATGCCGAACGCGTTGGCGGTCAGACAGGTCATCGAAAAGCTGCCGGTCGAGGCGACCAGCGCCACCAAACCCTCGAGCCCCATGGTCTTTTCTGCGGCCGCGTAGCTCGCGTCGCTCAGCCCCTTGTCGGTTAGGAGCTCGCGCGCCACCGTGAAGCAGGTGCGCTCGCGCGCGTCTGGCAGGTTTGGCGTCTGCCGCGCATTGATGGCGTCGATCACCGCCTGGTCGATGCCGACGGCCAGCGAGCGGCGCGCCTGCGCGAACCACGGATAGCGGGCGTTCCAGTGCCGCGCGACCACGAGGTTGACGATCTGCTGCTCGCGGCTATTGAGCGGGCCGGACGACAGGCTTTCCCGGATGTTCTGGCAAGCCTCGAACAGCTTCGGCAGACGGATATACGCATAGTAGGGTCCGCCGACGATGCCGCTCGTCTGCTTGGCGTCGTCGTAGACGCGCGCTTGTTCGGCGTTCATGTCGGCGCGGTCGAGGATGGGTATGCGGGCCATGTGGTCTGCCTCGGATTGTGTTTGGGGGGTTGGAGGGCGGGTGTCGGGGGTCAGTAATCAGGTATCAGGGTTCGGGAATCAAGATTGGATCCTGGTGCCTGTCTGCGCCTAACGCACCGGCTGGATACCCAAAGCCTTGGCGGTCAAGGCGATGCTTTGGCGTTGGGCTTCGACCGCCGCCGCGAACTCCGCGGTGCCTCCCGGGTCGAGCTGCTGACCGGTCGCAGCCAGCTTTGGGCCGATGTCGGGATCGGCGGCGACCGCCGCGACATCGGCGGCGATCCGATCCGCCACGCCGGCCGGAAGATTCTTCGGGCCGAACAACCCGATCAGCCCGTCGAGCGCGAGCGAGGGGTAACCCGCTTCGATCGCCGTCGGCAGCTCGGGCACCGCGGAGGCGCGCTTGAGATTGGTGATGGCCAGAAGCTTCACCTTGCCGGCCTCGATCTGCGCCTTCACGACGGCGATCCCCGCCACCACCGCCTGGATGCGGTTCTCGCTCAGATCCGTCGCCGCCTTGGTGATGTCGCCGTACGGAATTTTCGCCATGTTGATGCCGGTTGTCTGCAGGAAGTAGTCGAAGGTGATCTCGGTGGTGCCGGGCGTCGGTGCGAAATTCAGCTCGCCCGGCCTCATCCGCGCCAGCGCCACCAGTTGGTCGAGGGTGTCGACATGAAGCGCGCTCGGCACCGCAACCGCGATGATGGTGCTCGAGACTCGCGCCAGCGGCACGAGATCGCTCGGATCGTACGGCAGCTTCGCATATTGGGTCGGATGCGCGGTGAAGGTGCCGGACGCCGCGAACAGCAAGGTGTGGGTATCGTGCGCACCGATGAAGGCATTGATGGCGACGATGCCGTCGCCGCCGGGCCGGTTTTCAATGACCACAGGCTCGCCCCACCGCTTGGCGAGCCGATCGCCGAACAGGCGCGCGGCGATGTCCTGTGCGCTGCCGGGGCCGAGCCCGACGATGAATTTCACCACGCGCTGCGGCCACGCTTGCGGGGGCGGCGATTGGGCCAGCGCGATCGACGATAGCGCGAGGCCGGCGAACACGGCCGCGATGGCGGCCGCAGCGATCGAATGGCGTTTCGACATGATCTTCTCGCGAGCGGAGCGCGGCACCAAACGCATAGGAAACCCGTTTCGCGCATCAACGCAACGGTTCGAGCGATGCGTTATTGCATGTTGTTTCGCCCGCACAGGCATGGTCCAATATCTTTCATCGCGGGAGATGATGATGCCTTTGGTTGGAGCGGTCGCTGCCCCGCATTCGCACCTTCAGCTGTTCACGCGGCCGGCGGAGAACGAGCAATACCGCAAGGACGTGCAGAAGGGCCGCGACGCCATGATCGTGCTGCGCGAGCAGGTCGAGCGCGCCGATCCCGACACCATCCTGGTGATTCACGACGATCACTTCGTCAATTTCGATTTCCGCTGCTATCCGCCGTTTGCGCTGTTCGTCGGCCAGGAGGCCAAGGGCAGCGGCGTCACCGACCCCGACACGATCGAGAAGATCACCGGCGCGACCTATCGCAAATATGAGGGCAAAGAAGCCTATCAGTCGGCGCCGAGCGGCATCCCGCAGCACATGGCCAACTGGGAGCGGCAGAAGCCCTACGTCTACAAGGTCAATACCGAGCTCAGCGTGCGGCTGCTCAAGGGCTTGCTGGAGCGCGACTTCGACGTGCCGTTCACGTCGGACGGCACCATGGACGGCGAGGAGGTGCTCACCACCAACTTCCTCAATCCCAAGGCGGACAAGAAGATCATGCTGATGTTCACCAACGGCTACGTGCCGCCGCTGCCGTGGCCGAAGCGCTGCCATAAGCTCGGGCAGGCCATCCGCGACATCCTCGACGAGGTCGACGACCGGGTCCTGGTGCTGGCGACCGGCGGCATGTCGCACTATCCGGGAACGCCGCTGTACGGTCACGTCGACGAGAAGTTCGATCGCAACGTGCTCGACATCCTGGCGAGCGGCAAGGGCAGCAAGCTCACGGAATTCACGCCCGACGACCTGATGCAGTCCGGCAACGGCGAATTGATCAACTGGGTGATCACCGCCGGCATCTGCGGCGACGTCAAGGCGCGCGTGCTCGACTATGTCCGGCTATGGCACATCGGCCTTGGTTATCTGTATTGGGAGGTCTAGATGCCGGGCGCCGGGAACGACATGGACAAGAGCACCGAGCAGATTCTGTACCCGTTCGCGACGCAGATGCGCCACCTCACCAGCGCGCTCAACGTCATCGCCAGCGACATGATCAGGGATCGCGCGCTCGCCGCCAAGCTCGACGACGATCCGGACTACTTCCGCAACAACTATACGGTGACCGAGCAGGAGCTGACCGCGATGCGCGAGCGCAACCTGATCGAGCTCTACCGGCTCGGCCTGCATCCGTTCCTGCTGGTGCGCTTCGCCGGCATGATGGGAATTCTGGAATACTGGCAGGCGCTCGGCGCGCCCGGCCGCGGCGGCGGCTGGCCGCGCAACGTTTGAAGCGCGCGTGAATTGGGTGTGATTTGGGCATGAGCAAGAAACCTCGCATCGCCTATTTCGCCGGCTCGAACGCCACCATCCACTCGATCCCGCCGCTCGTGACCAGCAACAAGGCGCGCGCAAAGTACGGCCTCGAGCCCTTGACCAATCCCGACAAGTCGCCGGCGCGCTTCGACGTGCTGCGGCCGCAACGGCTGGCGAAGCCGGCCGTCGTCTATGTCGAGCAGTTCAGCGCGCATCCGCTGGAGGCCGACGCGTCGGAGCTTTACGGGGCGGCCGACGGCTACCTCGATGCGCAGGGGAATTTTCACGCCGAGCGGCGCGGTGCGGACGACCGAGCGGTGTACGAGGTCGAGCTCTCCCCGGATGACGGTCTCTACCCGCTGCCCTACATGGCGCGTCAGGCCGACGGCCGCGCCTGGGACGGCGACGGCACGCAGCAGCTCGCGGCCGCTGAGCAGAGCCGCCAGCCGTTCTTCCCGGACGGATCGCGGCCGGTCGAGGAGGTCGATCGGCTGGGCGTCGGCGAGCACGGCACCGGCAATCTTATGTCCGCCTATGCGGAGTTCGATTTCATCCGCGTCATGCCGCCCTCCGGCTACAAGAAAGGGCTGCCGGCCGATCGCCGCACCGACCTCGGCGAGGGCGACATCGCGCCCGAAACGCTCGGCCGCGACTTCTTTCCGTATCGCCCGCCGCACCTCGGCCAGAATCCGCCCCGGCTCGGCCTGGCGCGGATCGTCAACGCCGTGCAGGGCGCGCTGGCGAGCGGAAAATATGCGGGCGCGATCTGGACGCAGGGCAGTCCGCGCATCGAGGAGACGCTGTACTGGCTCAACCTTATGCTCGACACCACGCTGCCGCTCTGCGCCAACGCGGCGCAGCGTTCGCACGGCATGATCAGTAATGACGGCCCGAAGAACCTGGTCGACTCCGTCGATTTCATCGCCTCGCGGGTCTGGGCCGACGAGAGCGGCCACAATCGCACCGGGCTGGTGCTGATCCAGGAGCAGCAGATCTTCGCGGCGCGCGAGGTGCAGAAGGGCGACGCGCGGCCGGGCGGCTATGTGGCGACCGGCGGTCACGGCGGCATCCTGGGCGGCATCGGGTTCGGCGGCAAACCGGTCATCACCTATGTGCCGGCGACGCGGCACACGCATGGTTCCGAGGTCAACGTGTCACGGCTCCCGGCGCAGGTCATGGGCGTGCGGCGCGGCGACGGCGCGCGACTGTCCGAGGTCGCGGTCGCCATCAAGGGCGCCAAGGGCGAACTGCTCGACACCGCGATCCCGAAGGTCGCGATCGTCAAGGACGGCAACTACGCGGCGGACGACTTCGATAGCGACGCCGACAGCCAGGTCGACGTGCTGGCTTTGATGGATGCGATGCTGCGCCACGCCCCGCTTGCCGGCTTCGTGGTGGAAGGGCTCTCGCCCTATGGCACGCCGACATCGCGCGCGCGCCATCAGGTCATGCTGCGCGCGGTGTGCAGCGGAATGCCGGTCGCGCGCGTCGGGCGCGGCAACAACGAGGGTTTTACGCAGGCGGTCGATCTGTTCATCGGCGGCGGCAATCTCACCTCGACCAAGGCGCGGCTACTGCTGATGGCCTGCCTGATGCGGTTCGGTAGCCTGCCGCCCGCCGCCGATCCGGAGCGACCGACCGCGGCGGAGCTCGACGCCATCCGCGCCAAGCTTGCCGCCTACCAGGCGGTGTTCGATACGCATTGAACGGCCGGCGCCGGCAATGACCACATGGACCATAGGCTCTGTCACGGTCACGCGCGTGGAGGAGCAACTCGGCATCACCAACCAGCCCTGCGAGAGATACTTTCCGGGCTTCGAGCGCGAGGTTCTGCAACGCCATCTCGACTGGCTGGTGCCCGACCACTATAGCCCGCAGCACGATCGCTTCGTCACCAGCGTGCACTCGTGGCTCATCCGCACCGGCGATTTGACCATTCTGCTCGACACCTGCGGCGGCAACCACAAGGAGCGGCCATGGACGCATCGCTTCCATCGGCTCGATACGCCGTATCTGCAGCGCCTGCGCGCGGCCGGCGTCGCGCCCGAGGATATCGACATGGTGCTCTGCACCCACCTGCATGCCGATCACGTCGGCTGGAACACGATGCTGCGCGACGGCCGCTGGGTGCCGACGTTCCCCAATGCCAAATATCTGTTTTCGCGGATCGATGACGCCTATTGGGACAAGCGCAAAAATCCGGCGATGGCCGCTGATCCGCGTCACCAGGCCTATGAGGACAGTGTGCTGCCGGTGGTGCAGTCGGGCCAGGCGGTGCTGCTCGACGACGGCTACGACATCACCGCCAAGCTTTCGGTCGAAGCCGCTCCCGGCCATTCGCCGGGCCATGTGCTGTTCCGGCTGGCGGACGAGGGCCGGCGCGCTGTGTTTTGCGGCGACGTCATCCATCACGCCCTGCAGGTCCGCGCGCCGCATTGGAATCACATGGCGGACGAGCGGCCGGCCGATGCCGCAGTGTCGCGCCGGCGATTGCTCGAATCGTGCGCGGAGCACGATGCGCTCCTTTTCCCGATTCATTTCGGCGCGCCGCACGTCGCGCGGATCGCCCACGGGCCGCGCGGCTTTTCGGTCCGCCTGGTTGCGGGGATGAGCTGACGCGCGCAAGGGCGCGCAGGAGCAAGGGCGCGCAGGAGAACACGATGGCTCGGATACGGTTTGCGCTTGCGGCCTCGATCGCGGCAGCGCTCGCGCTGGCTTCCCCGGCAACGGCGCTCGCGCAAAGCTACCCGACGCGCCCGATCAGGATCGCGGTGTCGTCGGCGGCCGGCGGGCCGCTCGATATCGTCGGCCGCGCGGTTGCGGAGAAATTGACGGCGAGCCTGCATCAGCCGGTGGTGGTCGAGGAACGCTCCGGCGCCGGCGGCAATATCGCGGCCGACTTCGTCAGCAACGCGGCTCCGGACGGCTACACACTGCTGTTCACGCTGAGCTCGACGCTTACGGTCAATCCGCATCTTTATGGCAACCTCGCCTTCAATCTCAAGCCGATCACCGTCGTCAACTACAGCACCCAGACGTTGTTTGTTCATCCCTCCTTGCCGGTCGACAATCTGGCCGAGTTCGTCGCCTGGGCGAAGAAGGACGGCCCGGTGACCTATGCGCACGGCGGGGTCGGCACCTCGTCGCACTTGGTGATGGAATATTTCCGCTGGCTCGCCGGATTTGAGACGGTGCCGGTGCCCTATCGCGGCGCCGCCGCGATGGTGGCGGACCTGCTCGGCGGCCAGGTCAAGGTCTCGTTCGGCTCGACGGCGGGCCTTCTCCCGCTCGCCAAATCCGGCAGGCTGCGCGCGCTCGCGGTTTCGACGGCGCAACGCTCGCCGCTTGCTCCCGAGATCCCGACCGTGGCGGAATCCGGCTATCCGGGCTTCGCGTTGACCACCGACTTCGTCCTGCTGGCGCCGGGCGGAACGCCGGACGACATCGTGGCGCTGTTGGCGCGCGAGGTTCGACAGGGCATCGACACGGTGGAAGTCAGGGATCGCTTTGCCAAGCAGGACATCTGGATCGTCGCCTCGAGCCCCGCCGAAGCCGTGGCGCGCATTGCGGCGGGCTACGCGCTGTGGGCCGATGTCGTCAAACGCACCGGCATGAAGGGCGAATAGGCGGGCTGTCTTGAACCGCGTCGTTGCGTGCGGCAATCGGAACAGACGAAACAAGAGACGAACATGTCCGAGTTCAGCACAAGCGCACCACGCCGCCGCCGGGGCGGGCGGGCGTTACGCGTCGCCCCGTTGCCGCTGGCGGCGGCGCTGCTGATCGTCGGCGCGCTGTGCGGCGCGCTGGCGCCCGCCGCCGCGCAGGACAAGCCCTATCCGTCGTGCACGGTGCGCCTCGTCGTCGGCTTTCCGCCCGGCGGCGGCGTCGACGCGGTGGCGCGCATCTTTGCCGACAAGATGTCCGGCCTGTTCGGCCAGCCGGTGGTGGTCATCAACCATGGCGGCGCCGCCGGCGCCATTGCCGGCAAGCTTGTTGCCGCCGAGCGGCCCGACGGCTGCACCGTGCTGGTCGATTCCAATTCGATGGTGATCTTCAGCCTGATGAACCCGAACGCGGGGCTCCTCGTCGCGCGCGATCTGCAGCCGGTCGCGAGCGTGGCGCCGCAGGCGATCATCATCGTCGCCTCGCCCGGCGTGAAGGCCGATACGCTGAGCGAACTGATCGCCGGCGCGCGCACGCACCGGCTCACTTACGGCACGCCCGGTTCGGGCTCGGTCCCGCATCTGTTCGTTGAGCAGCTGCTCTCGGACCTGCCGGGCGTGCAGATGCAGCACGTGCCGTTCCAGGGCGCAGAGGCCGCGCTGGCGGCGGTGATGGCGAGCCAGATCGACATCGCGGCGGTGACGCTGCCGCCGGCGGCGCCGCTGGTGACCGCCGGCAAGGTCAAGGGCATCGCGGTGACGGGCGCCAAACGCTCGGCCAACTTGCCGCAGGTTCCGACCGCCATCGAGTCGGGTTATCCGGCCTTGGTCGCCACCGCCTGGACCGGCTTCTTCGTGCCGCCGCCGACGCCGCCGGCGATCGTCGATCGCCTCGAACAGGCGATCCTGCAGGTCGCCGGCATGCCGGACATCAAGGCGAAGCTGGCCGGGCTCGGCTTCGAGCCGACCAGCACGCCGGGCGCGGCGTTCCGCCGCGAACTGGGGCTCGAGATCAACACCTGGAACGCCGTGCTGGAACGGGCGCACCTGATCCAGCAATGATGTCTCCCGGGCATGATGCCGTTCCCCGGATGCGGTGCAGCGCGCAGCGGTGCACCGCTGATCCGGGGCCTTCGCTCGCTCCCGCTATGGGCGCTGAGGCTGCGGCGATCCCGGGTCGGCAGCGCACCACTTCGTGCTGCGCTGCGCCCGGGAAACGACGACGCAGATGGGCTACAAGGTGCCGAAGGATGTCGGCGAGGTGCCGATGCCACAGGATGGTCCGCCAATGTCTGCCTTCGACGACTATTCAAACAAATACTCGCAAATCCGGCTGGAGCGGACGAACGGCATCCTGCAGATGACGCTCCACACCGACGGCGCGCCGGTGCGCTGGGGTCCGGTTATCCAGGCCGAGCTGGTCGACGCCTTCGCCCAGATCGGCGCCGATCGTCACAACCGCATCATCATCCTGGCCGGCACCGGCCACGAGTTCAGCGGGCCGCGCGCCGAGCCCGGCCGCTCGTTCTACCGCGAGGTGTCGCATCACATCACCGCCAATCTGCTCGACACCATCCACTGGAACGCGCATCGGTTGATGACGCGCATGCTCGACATCGAGGTGCCGATGATCGGCGTCGTCAACGGGCCGGCGATGCGACATTCCGAGCTGCCGCTGATGTGCGACATCGTCATCGCCGCCGACGACGCGAGCTTCGAGGACACCGCGCATTTCAAGCTGGCGGGTCAGACGCCGGGCGACGGCATCGGCATCGTCTACACCATGCTGCTCGGCCTCAACCGCGCCCGCTATTTCATGCTGACCGGAGAAATCATCGGCGCGCAGGAAGCCAAAACCCTCGGCCTCGTTGCCGAGCTGATGCCGCGCGAGAAGCTCCTGCCACGCGCCTGGGAGCTCGCCGGGCAACTGGCGCAGAAGAACGATCTGCTGCTGCGCTACACCCGCATCACGCTGATCCAGCCGCTGAAGAAATGGATGCAGCAGGAAGTCATGTACCATCTCGCCCTGGAGTCGCTGGCGAAGCTCGACAAGGAAGACGTCATGCCCGACGCCGCCGAGATCGCGCACGGCGCGGCCGACAAGGCGGGAAAACCATGAATTTGCAAGCCATGCTGGCCGCGCGCGTCGATGCCGGCAAGCCGGTCCGCGTCGGGCTCATCGGCGCGGGGAAATTCGGCTCGATGTTTCTGGCGCAGGTGCCCGCGATCGCCGGCCTCGATGTCGCGGTGATCGCCGATCTCGATCCCGACCGCGCCAGGGCGGCGTGCCGCACCGTCGGCTGGGACGCCGGCCGCATCGCGGGCACCCGGTTCGCTGAGCGCGGACGCGATGCCTGTCTGGACGAGCGCGTCGACGTGGTGGTCGAGGCGACCGGCAATCCGGCGGCCGGCATTGCGCACGCGCTTGAAGCGATCGAGGCGCGAAAGCACATCGTCATGGTCAATGTCGAAGCCGATGCGCTCGCGGGCGCCTGGCTCGCCGCCAAGGCGCGCGCCGCCGGCGTGATCTATTCCATGGCGTACGGCGATCAGCCCGCGCTGATCGCCGAAATGGTCGACTGGGCGCGCGCCGCCGGCTTTAGCGTGGCCGCCGCGGGCAAGGGCACCAAGTACCTGCCGGCCTATCACACGGTCACGCCCGACGGAGTATGGGAGCACTACGGTCTCAGCGCCGAAGAGGCCAGCAAGGCCGGCATGAACGCGCAGATGTTCAACTCGTTTCTCGACGGCACCAAGTCGGCGATCGAGATGGCCGCGGTGGCGAACGCCTGCGGGCTCGACGTGCCGCACGACGGGCTCGGCTTTCCGCCGTGCGGCGCCGATGAGCTCGCGAACGTCTTGCGCCCGCGTTCCGCGGGCGGCGTGCTCTCTCACGATGGCGTGGTCGAAGTTGTCTCGTCGCTGCGGCGCGACGGGCAGCCGGTCGCGCGGGACCTGCGCTGGGGCGTCTATGTGGTGTTCAAGGCGGCGAACGACTACGCGGCGAGCTGTTTCAGGCAATACGGGCTGCCGACCGACTCGACCGGCCGCTACGCGGCCATGTACAAGCCGTTCCATCTGATCGGCCTCGAACTGTCGATCTCGGTGCTCAACGTCGCGCTGCGCGGCGAGCCAACCGGGAGCTGCCGCGCCTGGCACGGCGATGCCGCGACGGTCGCCAAGCGCGCGCTCAAGGCCGGCGAGGTGCTCGACGGCGAGGGCGGCTATTGCGTTTATGCCAAGCTGATCCCGGCGGCGCGCAGCCTAAAACTCGGCGCGCTGCCGATCGGGCTTGCCCATCACGTCAGGCTGTTGCGCGACGTCGCCGCGGGCGAATTCGTCACCGCCGCCGACGTTGCGCTCGACGACAAGCTCCCGGCCGTTCGGGTCCGGCGCGAGATGGAGCGGGCGTCGCAGCAGACCAATGAGCCTAACGCGGCGCACCACGGCGCCGCAGCCGGCGTCTAAAGAAATTCAGCGCCGGCCGAACAGCTTGTCGAGCAGCCAGGTGTCGAGGCCGTCATGGTCGTTCTGTTGAGCGCCGCGGTCCGGCGCGGCCGGATACGGCACGGCGGCGGGCGGCCGCGGCGGCGGTGCCGCTACCGGCCATGAAGCGGCAGCGAGGCCCGGCAGCGCGGCCGGCACGACACCCTGGTGCGCGGTCTTCATGAACCGGCTCCAGATTTCGACCGGCAGTCCGCCGCCGGTCGCCTTGCGGGTCGGCGTGTTGTCGTCGTTGCCGAGCCAGACGCCGGTGACGAGGTGGGACGTGTAGCCGATGAACCAGGCGTCGCGGTAATCCTGGCTGGTGCCGGTCTTGCCGGCGGCCTGCCAGCCCGGCAGGTCGGCGCGGCGCGCGGTGCCGACGGCGAGCGTCTGCTGCATCATGGCGTTCATCATCGCGACGTAGCGGGCATCGACGATGCGTCCCAGCACCTGCGGCTCGCGCTCGTAAAGCACCTTGCCGTCGGCGGCGCGGATGCGCTCGACGACATGCGGGGCGAGCGCGAGGCCGCCATTGGCGAACGTCGCGTAGGCCGCCACCAGCTCAAACAGCGACACGTCCGAGGTGCCGAGCGCGATCGAGGCGTTGGCGTCGAGCAGCGACTCGATGCCGAGCCGATAGGCGGTGCGCGCCACGGAGGCGGGGCCGACTTCGAGCGTCAGCCGCACCGCGACGGTGTTGAGCGAATTGGCGAGCGCCTGCGTCAGCGTCACCGGGCCGTAATATTCGTGCTCGAAATTTTCCGGCTTCCAGCCCTTCACCGCGATCGGCTTGTCCTCGCGCACCGTCTCGGGCGTCATGCCGTGCTCGAGCGCGGTGAGATAGACGAACGGCTTGAACGCCGAGCCGGGCTGGCGCTTGGCGGCGATGGCGCGGTCGAACTGGCTCTCGGCGTAGCTCTTGCCGCCGACCAGCGCGCGCACCACGCCGTCCGGCGTCATGGCGACCAGCGCGCCCTCGCCGACGTCAAGCTTCTCGCCCTTCTGCGCGAGCGTATCGACCAGCGCCTTCTCGGCCGCGGCCTGCAGCGGCGGATCGATCGAGGTCTCGACCACGATGTCCTGGTCGAGGTGGCCGACGATGTCGTCGACCGCGTCCATCACCCAGTCGGCCACGTAGTTGACCGAGCCGGTACCGGCCGTCTTCACCGCGCGCGCCGGGCTTGCCAAGGCGCGCTTCGCGGTGTCGTCGCCGATCATCTTCGTGTCCGCCATGGCGGCGATGACCATCGCGGCGCGGCGCGCGGCGCCGTCGGGATTGTGGCTCGGAGCGAGCCGCGACGGCGATTGCACCAGGCCGGCGAGCAGCGCCGCCTCGGCGACCGTGAGGTGACGCGCCGACTTGCCGAAATAGCGCTGCGCCGCTCCTTCCACCCCATAGGCGCCGGAGCCGAAATAGACGCGGTTGAGATAAAGCTCGAGAATCTGCGCCTTGCCGAGCTTGTGCTCGAGCCACAGCGCCAGCACCACCTCCTGCAGCTTGCGCGTCATGGTGCGCTCGTGCGTCAGGAATAGGTTTTTGGCGAGTTGCTGGGTGATGGTCGAGCCGCCCTGCGAGGCGCCGCGGCGCAGCACGTCGGCGATGACGGCGCGCAGGATGCCCCACGGGTCGACGCCGTGATGCGAATAGAAGCGGCGATCCTCGATGGCGATGAACGCCTTGGGCACACAGTCCGGCAGCTCGCGCAGCGGTACTTCGGCGCCGCCCATTTCGCCGCGCGTCGCCAGCGTTGTGCCGTTGAGGCCGAGGATCAGCGTCGAGGGCGGCCGCTTGGGGATTTCGAGCGACTGGATCGGCGGCAGATGGACGCCGATCCAAACGAGCGTGCCGATCGCGGCGATCACCGCCCACAAGGCGAGGACCGCGCCCCAATAGATCAGCCGGCCGAAGCCGGACCGCTTTTTGCCGCCGCGGCGCCGCTTGCGGGGCTCGCGCGGCGCGGCATCCTCACGCCGGCGCCGGCCGGCATCGGCACGCGCCGTGGGCGCCCCGCCGGTGCGGTCCTGCGGGCGCAGCCGGACATCGAGGCTCGCGGCGTCGGGATCACGCTTGCGGCCGGCCTGTCGCGACGCCATTTCCCCCGTCCCCGGCGCGCGGAACGCGCTGTGGGCAGGGTAGGGCGCGCGGTTTAAGGGGCGGTTACCGCCGCTGGCGGTTCGGCGCGCGCATCCACAGGGCCGATTTGCGCACTCAGATTGAGCGCACAATTGATCACGCCGACATGGCTGTAAGCCTGCGGGAAATTGCCCAGCATGCGGCCCGTCGAGGGATCGAATTGTTCCGCCAGCAGGCCCACGTCATTGCAGTGCGAGAGCAAACGTTCGAACAGCTGCCGCGCCTCCGCGCAACGGCCTTGCAGTATGTAGTTGTCGACAAGCCAGAAGCTGCACGCCAGAAATGCTCCCTCACCGGCAGGCAGGCCATCGTCCACCTCGTCGGTCTGGTAGCGCAGCACGAACTCATCGCGGATCAGAAGCTTGTTCTCGATGGCGCGAAGCGTTCCTTGCATTCGCGGATCGCTGGCGGGCAGAAAGCCGACGACCGGAATCAGCAGCAGACTGGCATCGAGCCGCTTGGAGCCATAGGCCTGCACGAAGCTGTCGAGGTCCCGGTCGAAACCGCGCGCACAGACTTCAGCATGAACTTCATCGGCGACCGCGCGCCAGTGCCGCGCCTGTTCGTCCGATCCCTCGGCGGCGAATTCTCCGGACGCCCGATCGAATGCGACCCAAGCCATGACTTTCGAATGGACAAAGTGCTGCGGTCCGCCGCGCACCTCCCAAATACCCTGGTCCGGCTCACGCCAGGCCCGCTCCAGATACTCCATGACCAGGGGCCGCATGGCGCGGCCCCGCTCGAGCATTTCCATCCCTCCTTTGTGCGCTTGAACCATTGCATCGGCGACCTCGCCGAGCACGTCGATCTGCAGCTGCCGGTGCGCGTCGTTGCCAATCCGTACCGGCGATGAGTTCTCGTAGCCCGGCAGCCAGGGCACGATCAGTTCGGGCAGCCAGCGTTCGCCGCCCGTTCCGTACATGATTTGAATTTGCTCCGGGCTGCCGGCGATGGCGCGCATGATCCAGTCGCGCCATGCTCGGGCCTCATCGTAGTAGCCGAGATGCATGAAGGCCTGCAGCGTGAATGTCGCGTCGCGCAGCCAGCAATAACGGTAATCCCAGTTCCTCACGCCCCCGAGCTGCTCGGGCAGCGATGTCGTGGCGGCGGCGACAATTCCGCCGCTCGGTGCGTAGGTCAAAGCCTTCAAGGTAATGAGCGATCGTTTGACCGCTTGCGTCCAAGGGCCGACCTCGGGACATCGATCGCTCCAGGATCGCCAGAACTTCTCCGTCTCCTGCAGCGCCGTGAACGGGTCAATCGGGGTTGTCGGGCTTGCAAACGAGAGCCCGTAGGAAAGGACGAAAGCAACGGATTCGCCAGCCTCAACCGCGAACTCCCCGCGTGTTCTCAGGTCTTCACCGTAGAGCGCGACAGGAGACCGCAGCACGAGCCGCTCCGGTCCCGCGATGGCATTGATCACGCCTTCATCGATCCGGTTCACCCATGGCACGGTCGATCCGTAATTGAAGCGAGCTACAAACTCGGTTTGGAAATCCACACGTCCAGTCCGGCCCATGACGATGCGCACGAGATGCGCATCGTCTCCCATTGCCATGAAATCCACCACCGCGGCGCTGCCGCTCTCGGTTTGGAATTCGGTTTCGAGGATGAGAGTGCCGGGCCGGTATCGCCGACTGACCCCAACAGGCCCCTCCTTCGGAGCCATCAGCCAGCGGCCGTGTTCGGCAGTCCCGAGCAGGGCGGCAAAGCATGCGGCCGAATCGAAGCGCGGCCAGCACAGCCAATCGATCGAGCCGTCACGGCCGACCAGGGCCGCGGTCTTGCAGTCGCCGATCAATGCGTAGTCTTCGATCCGTAGTGCCATTGGCTAACTTTCTCGATGTCGCGCGCCGCGTCGCTTTCTTTCTTGCCGCCTGCCGGCACGGCGGCATGGATTGAACGTCTACGCCTTTCGCGAAGTTCATACGGGGAGGGCTGGCCCTCGGCCACCTTAGCGTCGCATCAGCGGCCGGAGAGCCGCGTGTTCATCCAGCCGCCGCTTCGCGCGCCTGGCTGCCCGGCACCGTAAACAATGCGAGCAGCGGCCGCTTGATCGCGGTCTGACGGGTCGGCGTTGCGATTTTGGCGCCCAGGAGATCGGTGACGTAGAACACGTCAACGACGCGCTCACCGAAGGTCGCGACGTGCGCCGAAGCGATGTTCAGGCTGAGCTTGGAGAGCGTCGTGGTGAGCTCGTAAAGGAGGCCGGGCCGGTCGAGGCCGGTCACCTCGACGACGGTGTAGCGCGCCGACCACTGGTTGTTGATGGTCACCTCGGCCTCGATCGCGAAGGCCTTGAGCCGGCCCTTCGGCGGCGCGCGCTTCGCCACCACGTCGGGCAGCCGCAGTTCGCCCCGCACCGCCTTCTCGATGGCATCGCCGATACGCCCGGCGCGGCGCGCCTCGTCCTCCTCGCGCTCGAACTCGCGCGACAGCGAGATGGTGTCGAGCGCGAGCCCGTCGGTGGTGGTGTAGATCTGGGCGTCGACGATATTGGCCCCGGTCAGCGCGCAGGCACCGGCGACGATCGAGAGCAGCCACGGATGGTCCGGCGCGAACATCGTGAGCTCGGTGACACCGCGCGAGACGTCGAAGGCGACGCTGGTGGCGAGCTGCTTGCCGGCCGCCTCGGCGTCGCGCACGAAGCGCGCCTGCGCGAGTTTGTGCGGCAGATCGACCTTGAGCCAGTAGGCCGGATAGTGGCGCGCGATATAGGCTTCGAGCGTCGCGGTCGGCCAGTCGGCGGTCTCGGCGCGAAATTCGGCCTGCGCCACGGCCACGCGCTGGGCGCGGTTGACTTCGGAGAAGCCGCCGGTCAGCACCGGCTCGGTCTCGTAATAGAGCGTGCGCAAGAGCTGCGCCTTCCAGCCGTTCCACACCCCGGGTCCGACTGCGCGGATGTCGGCCGTGGTCAGGATGGTCAAGAGCTTCAGGCGCTCCAGCGACTGCACCACCGCGGCGAAATTCTCGATGGTCTTGCGGTCGGACAGGTCGCGCGACTGCGCCACGGTCGACATGACGAGGTGGACTTCGACCAGCCAGGCCAGCAGCTCGGTATCGGCGGTGGAAAGGCCGAACCGCGGCCCCAGCCGCCGCGCGATCCGCGCGCCGGCGATCGAGTGATCCTCGACGCGGCCCTTGGCGATGTCGTGCAGGAACAGCGCGACATAGAGCACGATGCGGTGGTGGGGCTGGATGCTGCGTATCAACTCGCTCGCCAGCGCGACCTCGCGGGTCTCGCCGCGCTCGATCTCGTCGAGCACGCCGATGCAGCGGATGAGATGCTCGTCCACCGTGTAGTGGTGGTACATGTTGAACTGCATCATGGCCACGACGCGGCCGAACGCGCGGACGAACTTGCCGAGCACGCCGGCCTCGTTCATGCGCCGCAGCACCGTCTCGGCGTCGATCTTCGCGGTCAGGATTTCTAGGAACAACCGATTGGCTTCCTTGTCCTCCCGCACGGTCCGGTCGATGAGATCGAGCGAGCGCGTGGCGGTGCGCATGGCCTCGGGGTGAAACGCCAGATTGTGCTTCTGCGCCAGGTGGAACAGCCGGATCAGATTGACCGGGTCGCGCTGGAATACGTCGGGGCGCGCGATGTTGATGCGGTTGTTGTCGATGACGAAGTCGTCGGTCTCGGTGAGCTTGCGCCGGCTGCGCGCCGGACGCAGCCGCGCGATCATGCGGCTGAGCACCGGGGCGGGCTTGGCCTGGCGCTCCTCGAGGCCGGCGCACAGGATGGCGGTGAGGTCGCCGACGTCCTTGGCGATCAGGAAGTAGTGCTTCATGAAGCGCTCGACGTCCTTGAGGCCGGGATGCGCGGTGTAGCCGAGCCGCACCGCGATATCGCGCTGGATGTCGAACGACAGGCGCTCTTCGGCGCGGCCGGCGAGGAAGTGCATGTTGCAGCGCACCGACCACAGGAAATCCTCGCAGCGCCGGAACAGCTTGTATTCGTCGTGGTCGAACACGCCGCGCTCGATCAATTCGGCGGGCTCGCGCACGCGGTAGACGTATTTGGCGATCCAGAACAGCGTGTGCAGGTCGCGCAGGCCGCCCTTGCCGTCCTTGACGTTGGGCTCGACCAGATAGCGCGACTGGCCGGCGCGGCGGTGACGCTCTTCGCGCTCGGCGAGCTTGGCGGCGACGAATTGCGGCGCGGTACCCTGCACCACCTCCTTGTCGAAGCGCGCGGCGAACTCGGCGACCAGCTTGGCGTCGCCATAGAGGTAGCGCGCTTCAAGGAGCGCGGTGCGGATGGTCATGTCGGCCTTGGCCTGACGGATGCATTCGTTGATCGAACGCGTCGCGTAGCCGACCTTCAGCCCCATGTCCCACAGGCAGTAGAGCAGCGCCTCGGCGACGGACTCGCCCCACGCCGTCTGCTTGTACGGCAGCAGAAACAGCAGATCGATGTCGGAGCCCGGCGCCAGCAGGCCGCGGCCGTAGCCGCCGGTCGCCACCACCGCCATGCGCTCGGCCTCGGACGGCACCCGCGTCGGATAGAGCTCGCTGCCGGCGAACTCGAACAGGATGCGGATGATCTCGTCCTGCATCTGGCACAGCCGCTCGGCGCAGCGCCGGCCGTGGCGGTCCTTGAGCAGCAGCTGCTCGGCCCGGGCGCGCGCCTGCGTGAGCGCCGCTTTGAGGCGCTGCGCGGCGGCAGTGCGCAGTTCGCGCTCGCGCCCGGCGTGAGTAACGGCGAGCGCCTTGAGGTCGGCGACGATCGCCGCGCTGTCGATGAGTTCGTCGGCGGCGCGGGCCGGGCGCTCAATGTCGAGCATCATCGTCACGGCATAGCGGAGCCTTGGGGCGCTGTCATCCGCGCGCTGTCAGCGGCAGGGCCCGCCCGCCGGGCGCCGAACAGGCCCGGAGCCGGCCGCAGGCGCTTGGAAATTTCATCCTAGATATGCGGTGCAATGTGGTATTTATTTTCAATTGACGGCTTTGGGCGCCTCCCGTAAGGAATGAATATAGCGCCGATTTGAGCGAGCAGCTTGCGGGCGCTTTACAAGTGCAGCTAAAGCGCGGGGCCCGCCCCGTCGTCTCGCTGATGGCGGGCTTTTGTTGCAAAAATCCCGCCGCCATCCTGGTCGCACCGGGCGCGCAAGCGTCGCTGCGATGCCAATGCCGGAGGACATCAATCATGCTGTCACGTCGTCACCTGCTGTTAGGCGCCGCGGGCGCCGGGCTGCTGCCGCTTCGCATCGCGCGCGCCGCCGAGGCGCCGAAGGAAATCCGCATCGACTGGGCGACCTACAATCCGGTCTCCATGGTGCTGAAGGAGAAGGGCCTCCTGGAAAAGGAGTTCACCAAGGACGGCATCGGCATCCGCTGGGTGCAGTCGCTGGGCTCCAACAAGGCGCTCGAGTTCCTCAATGCCGCTTCGATCGATTTCGGCTCGACCGCCGGGTCGGCCGCGCTCCTTGCCAGGATCAACGGCAATCCGATCAAGTCGATCTACGTCTTTTCGCGTCCCGAATGGACCGCCCTCGTTACCCGCAAGGATACGCCGATCCAGAAAATCGCCGATCTCAAGGGTAAGCGCGTCGCGGTGACGCGCGGCACCGATCCGCACATCTTCCTGGTGCGCGCGCTGCTGTCGGTCGGGATGAGCGAGAAGGACATTCAGCCGGTGCTGCTGCAGCATCCCGACGGCAAGACCGCGCTCATTCGCGGCGACGTCGATGCCTGGGCCGGCCTCGATCCGATGATGGCGCAGGCCGAGGTCGAGGACGGCGCGCGGCTGTTCTATCGCAACAAGGCGGCCAACACCTGGGGCATCCTCAATTCGACCGAGGACTTCCTCAAGCAATATCCCGACCTGACGCGGCGCGTGCTCACGGTGTACGAAGAGGCGCGCAAATATTGCCTCGCCCATTACGACGACGAGAAGCGGGTGTTCATCGACGTCACCAAGCTCCCTGGCGCCGTGGTCGACATCCAGCTCAAGGAGCGCACCGAGCTCACCTTCAACCGCATCGGCCCCGAGCAGCGCGACTCGATCCTGCAAGCCGGCATCGCCCTGCAGCAGGCCGGAGTGATCGCCGCCAATGTCGACGTCAAGAAGTCGCTCGACGATCTCATCGACGACCGCTACGTGACTGCGTGAAATAAAGAGGCGATCGCGAAGGCCATAACCGTCATCCTGAGGCGGCCGCGAAGCGGCCCTCGAAGGATGCGGCCGAGGCGCCCGGGCTGTCGCCCTTCGAGGCTCGGCGCTATGCGCCGAGCACCTCAGGGTGACGGGGATAAGACATTCTGCGCTTGTTTGCCGTTGCAGGCGAAGCACGGCGAGGAAGCTGGATGCAAAGTTGAGTGTCTGCGTATCCCCGAACCGAAAGCGCAGCGTCGCCGCCGAGGCCCCTTCCCCGCTTCGCGGGCAGGATGAGAAGCCACATTGCATTTAGGGCAGGCACCATATTTCTTGTGAGTATGACGATTGTCGCCCAAAGTTCGCCCAACCAGGCCACTGAGAACGAATCCGCCCCGGCGCGGCAGCGCGCGGCGTCCAAGCGATGGACGCGCCTCGTTCGGCCGGCGCTCGGGCTCGTGCTTCCGGTCGCGCTGGCGCTGGCGTGGGAATTCATCGTGCGGATGGGATGGGCGAGCGGCCGGCTGGCGCCGCCGCCGTCCGTCATCTTCGCGACCTTCGTCGAGCTGGCGCGCAGCGGCGACCTCCAGCATCACACGCTGGTGACGCTGGCGCGGGTCGCGGCCGGTTTTGGGATCGGTGTCGCGGTCGCGACCGTGCTCGGCGCCGCGGCGGGCTATTCGCCGCTGGTGCGCCGCCTGCTCGATCCGAGCCTGCAGGCGCTGCGGGCTATTCCGTCGATCGCCTGGGTGCCGTTGTTCATCCTCTGGCTCGGCATTTTCGAAGCCTCGAAAGTGACACTGATCGCGGTCGGCGTGTTCTTTCCGGTCTATCTCGGCCTGATGGGCGCGATCCAGTCGGTCGATCGCAAGCTGGTCGAGGTCGGCCGCGCGTTCCGGCTGTCCGACGTGGCGATGGTGCGCCGCATCCTGCTGCCGGCCGTGCTGCCCGCCTATGTGATTTCGCTGCGCTCCGGGCTTGGGCTCGGCTGGATGTTCGTCGTCGCCGCCGAGCTGATGGGCGCATCCGAGGGATTGGGCTATCTGCTGATCGACGGCCAGCAGCTCGGCAAGCCGGCCGAGATTGTCGCCGCGATCGTCGCCTTCGCGATCGTCGGCAAGAGCACCGACTGGTTGATCGCGCTCACCGCCGCGCCGTTCCTGCGCTGGGAAGACGTGGTGCGGCAAGACTGAGAAAACAGGACTGAGAAAGAGACTGACCGCCATGCTGGTTCTCGATCGCGTCAGCAAGACCTATCCGAACGGCGTGCACGCGCTCGGCGGCGTGTCGCTGGAAGTCGATCTCGGCGAGATCGTCGCCGTGATCGGCGGCTCGGGCTGCGGGAAATCGACGCTGTTGCGCGCCATCAGCGGGCTTGATCCGGCGAGCGAGGGCGCGGTCGTGCTTGACGGCGAGCGGATCGTGGCGCCGCACGAGAAGATCGGCATCATCTTTCAGGAGCCGCGGCTCTTGCCCTGGCTCAAGGTCGCCGACAATGTCGGCTTCGGGCTCGGCGACCGGCCGAGGTCCGAGCGAAGCCAGCGCGTCGCAACCGCGCTCAAGCGCGTCGGGCTCGTCGACAAGGCGGCGATGTGGCCGCGCGAATTGTCGGGCGGCCAGGCGCAGCGCGTCGCCATCGCGCGCGCGCTGGTGCCGCGGCCGCAGCTGCTGCTGCTCGACGAGCCGTTCTCGGCGCTCGATGCCTTCACCCGCACCGACCTGCAGGACCACCTGCTCGATCTGTGGGCCGACGCCAAGCCGACCCTGATGCTGGTCACACACGACGTCGATGAGGCGATCGTGCTCGCCGACCGCATCATGGTGATGCGCCCGCAGCCCGGACGCATCTTCGACGAGATCGCGGTCGACCTGCCGCGTCCGCGCGATCGCCAGTCGGCCGCCTTCGATTTCGTCAAGCGCCGCGTGCTCGCCGCGCTCGACCGTTCGCTCGACCGCGCCGTGACGGGCGTCGAGGGCGAGACCAAGGCCGATGCCGGCGCCGCATTGTGGTGGTAACCGACGACGGAAGACGCACGACAGAGGACGCGCGACGGCTATCACGATCGAGCGATCCGTGCTCTGTCATCCGTCCGCCGTCGCCTATATCCTCACTCCGACATTTCACGGAAAGGACTTGCCATGGACGCCGCCGGGCTGCGGGCGCTGCAGGCGCCGATCAAGGAGCGCTACAAGGCCGATCCCAAGGCCGGCTTCATCACCCTCAAGGCCAAGGGCACGCTCGACGACAGCGGTATCGCCTGCAAGGTCGAGACTGGGCGCGCGCTGGCGGTGGCGGGCCTGCATCCCGCCACCGGCGGCTCGGGCCTCGAACTGTGCTCCGGCGACATGCTGCTCGAAGCCCTGGTCGCCTGCGCCGGCGTCACCTTGAAGGCGGTCGCCACCGCGATCGATATTCCGCTCAAATCCGGCGCGGTCTCGGCCGAAGGCGATCTCGATTTCCGCGGCACGCTCGGCGTCGCCAAGGACGCGCCGGTCGGCTTCGCGCAGATCCGGCTGCGGTTCGACGTCGACACCGACGCGCCGCAGGACAAGCTCGACCAGCTCCTCAAGCTCACGGAACGCTACTGCGTCGTCTATCAGACGATCAGGAGCGGCCCGCCGGTCGCGATCACCATGCAGCGGGCGTGATCCCAGGACCGGCGTCGCCGCACGCGACCATTTGGTGCCGGCGATGCAAGCGGCAGTGACCGCCCTCGTCATGGGGCGTTGTTTGATCTACTCCGAGTGTCCGAGAGGTTGCGGTCAGGCGCCCATGCATTTTGCTTCGCCCGAAGTCGTGTTCATGGTCGAGCTCGCCCTCAAGATGGCGATGACGGCGGCCATCGTCGTTGTCGTCTCGGTGGTGGTCGAGCGCTCGGGCCCGTTCATCGGCGCGCTGATCGCGGCGCTGCCGACCGCGGCGGGCGCCGCCTATATCATTCTCGCGTTCGAGCATCCGCCGGATTTCATCGCCGCGAGCGCCGTGGGCAGCGCCGCGGCAGCGGCCACGGTCTCGATCTTCGCGCTTGTCTATACGGTGCTGGCGCAACGTCATGGTCTCATATTCAGTCTCGGCATCGCCATCGTGGTCTGGTTCATCGGCGCGGCGACGTTGCAGACGATCGCGTGGACGCCGCTGAGCGCGCTCATCCTCAATGTCGTGGTGTTCGGCATCACGATCCCGCTGAGCTGGCGCTATCGGACCTCGGGCCCGCCGCCGAAATTTTTCCGCACCGCCTACGACATTCCGCTGCGCGCCATCACCGTCGCCATCGTGGTCGCCGTTGTGACCACGGCGAGCCACAGCATCGGCTCGTTCGTTTCCGGCGTGTTTGCGGTGTTCCCGATCGTGATGGCTTGTTCGGTCGTGATCCTGCACCCCCGCGTCGGCGGCAAGGCGGCGGCGAGCATGTTCGCGCACTCGCAGATCGCGCTGATCGGCCTTTGGCTTGGCTTCCTCGCGCTGCATTATCTGGTCGGGCCGCTCGGCGTGTGGTGGGCCTTGCTGCTCGCGCTTGACGTCTGTGTCGGCTGGAGCTTTTTGCTCTGGCTCGTGCGCAGCCGCAAACGGCCGGCGTGAGCAAGCCGGCATGCGGCTTTCGCGTTACGGCTTTTATGTGCTGGTCTTCGCCAGCCGCGCCTTGAGGGCGTAGAGCGCTTCGATCGCGTCGCGCGGCGACATGTCGTCGGGATGAAGCGCGGCGAGCGCCTCAAGGAGCGCGGCGAGCGCGGCGTCGCGTTGCGGCGCTGCCGCCGCCGGACGCGAGGCCGCGAACAGCGGCAGATCGTCGATCAGCCGCTGCGCCGGCGCGGCGCGGTCCTGCGCCTCGAGTTGCGCCAGCACGAGCTTCGCCCGCTCGATCACGCTCGGCGGCAGGCCGGCGAGCTTCGCCACCTGGATGCCGTAGGAGCGGTCGGCGGCGCCGGGCACGACTTCGTGCAAGAACATCACCTCGCCCTGCCATTCCTTGACCCGCATGGTGGCGTTATGCAGCCGCGCCAGCCTGGTCGCGAGCGCGGTCATCTCGTGGAAATGCGTGGCGAACAGTGCGCGGCAGCGATTGCTCTCGTGCAGGTGCTCGATCGTGGCCCAGGCAATCGACAGCCCGTCGAAGGTCGCCGTGCCGCGGCCGATCTCGTCGAGGATGACGAGGGCGCGCTCGCCGGCCTGGTTGAGGATCGCCGCGGTCTCGACCATCTCGACCATGAAGGTCGAGCGCCCGCGCGCCAGATCGTCGGCCGCGCCGACGCGCGAGAACAGCCGATCGACCACGCCGATGTGGGCGCGGCGTGCCGGCACGAAACTGCCCATCTGCGCCAGCACGGCGATCAGCGCGTTCTGGCGCAGGAAGGTCGATTTCCCCGCCATGTTCGGGCCGGTGATGAGCCAGATGCGCCCGGGCGTGGCCGCTTCGCCCGCAGCCGCGGGCGGATAGTCCGGCGCCGGCGGCGACAGGTCGCAATCGTTGGCGACGAACGGGCCGCCGTCGACGGCCAGCGCCTGCTCGACCACCGGGTGGCGTCCGCCTGCGATCGCGAAGGCGAGGCTGCCGTCGACCTCGGGGCGCACGTAGTCGCGCTCGACCGCGAGCGTGGCGAGCGCGGTGCCGACATCGATGAGGGCGAGCGCCTCGGCGGCCTCCTTGATCGCGGCGCTCTGTGCCGCGACGGCCTCGGCGAGGCGATCGAAAATCTCCAGCTCCAGCGCCAGCGCGCGGTCGGCGGCGCTGGCAATCTTGGCTTCGAGCTCGCCCAGCTCGGTGGTGGTGAAACGAACCTGGCCGGCCAGCGTCTGGCGATGGATGAATGCCGCATTGTGCGGCGCCGTCAGCAGCTTCTCGCCGTGCTGCGCGCTGACATCGACGAAATAGCCGAGCACGTTGTTGTGCCGGATTTTTAGCGAACGGACGCCGGTCGTCTCGGCGTAGCGCACCTGGAGCGCGGCGATGACGCGGCGCGATTCATCACGCAGCGCGCGGGCTTCATCGAGCGCCGCCGCGTAGCCCGCCCGCACGAAGCCGCCGTCGCGGCGCAATGCCGGCAGCTCCGGCGCCAGCGCCTGCGCCAGCTCGGCGGCAAGGCCGGCGTCGGGGCGGCCGAGTGCCGCGACAGCCTGGGCGATATCGCGCGGCACCGCGGCGAGCGCGGCCAGCCGGGCCGACACTTGCGCCGCCGCGACTATGCCGTCGCGGATCGCCGCGAGGTCGCGCGGCCCGCCGCGGCCGACCACGATGCGAGCGAGCGCCCGCGCCAGATCGGGCGCGGCCTTGAGTTGCGCGCGCAGCTCGGTGCGCACGGCGCCGTCGTCGAGGAAGGCGGCGACGGCATCGAGCCGATGCGCGATCTCGGCCGGATCGGTGAGCGGCGCGGCGAGCCGCTGCGCCAGCAGGCGCGAGCCCGCCGCCGTCACGGTGCGGTCGATCGCGGCGAGCAGCGAGCCGCGGCGCTCGCCGGCGAGCGTGTGCATGAGTTCGAGATTGCCGCGCGTCGCCTGGTCGATCGCCAGCGTCGCGCCGGCCGCTTCGCGCACCGGCGGCGACAGCGGCGGACGCTTGGCGATCTGGGTGCGCTCCACGTAGGTCACGGCGGCGGCGGCGGCGACGAGCTCGACGCGCGAGAACGCGCCGAACGCCGCCGTCGTCGCCACGCTGAAGAACGACGCGAGGCGGCGCTCGGCGGTGGCGCCGTCGAACACGTCGCGGGGCAGCGGCGTCAGCGCCGGCAGCGAGCGCAGATAGGGCGCCAGCTCGGCGTCGGCGTAGAGCGCGTCGGAAACGATGATCTCGCCCGGCTCGATGCGGGCGATCTCGGCCGACAGCGTGGCGCGGTCGCATTCGGCGACGCGGAATTCGGCGGTCGAAATGTCGATCCAGGCGACCGCGAAGCGGTCCTGGCCGGATGAGGCGCGCAGGCGAGCGAGCGCCAGCAGATAATTGTTGCGCCGCGCGTCAAGCAGCGAATCCTCGGTCAGCGTGCCGGGCGTCACCAGCCGCACCACGTCGCGGCGCACCACGCTCTTGGCGCCGCGCTTGCGCGCCTGCGCCGGGTCCTCGAGTTGCTCGCAGACGGCGACGCGGTGGCCGAGCGCGATCAGGCGGTGCAGATATTCGTCGGCGCGCTCGATCGGCACGCCGCACATCGGAATGTCGCGGCCGAGATGCTTGCCGCGCTTGGTCAGCACGATGCCGAGCGCGCGCGAGGCGACTTCGGCGTCGTCGAAGAACAGCTCATAGAAATCGCCCATGCGGTAGAACAGCAGGCAGTCCGGATTGGCCGCCTTGATCTCGATGTACTGCTCCATCATGGGGGTGATGCGGCCGGCGTCGTCGGCCGCCGTCTTGGGCAGGCTGGCGCCGGCCTCGGGCGCGCCGGCGCCGGCGGCCTCCGCGGACGGCTCCGATGCGTCGGTCACGACGGGGCGCAGGGCTGTCATGGCGCGCTGACGCTAGCAGATGGCCGGGGCGGTTTCATCGGCCCGCGCCGCCGGTCGAGGCGGCCGGTGGAGGGGACATTTTGGGCCCGCGCCGCCGGTCGAGACGGTTGCGGAGGGGGCATTTTGCCACCTTGGCAATTGCAACTAAAGGTAGAATGATCGCGCATAAACGCTGCCAAGACGGCGATCGTAGGAGGACAACACCGAACCAATCCAGGGAGGAACGGCAATGGTGGCGGTCACCGACGTCAATTATGCGCTCACGCCAGACCAGCATGCTCGCGAGCTTCGCCGCGCCGTCGTCGCGGCGACGGTGGGCACCACGATCGAGTGGTACGACTTTCTCCTCTACAGCACCATGGCCGGGCTGGTGTTCGGCAAGCTGTTCTTCCCCAACGAAGACCCCCTGACCGCGACGCTCAGCTCGTTCGGCATCTACTTCGTCGGCTTTCTCGCGCGTCCGGTCGGCGCCTTCATCTTCGGCCATTACGGCGACCGCATCGGCCGCAAGTCCACGCTCATCGTCACTCTGATGCTGATGGGCATCTCGACCTTCCTGGTCGCGTTCCTGCCCGGCTATGCGTCGATCGGCATCTGGGGCGCAGTGCTGCTGACCGTGCTGCGCCTGATCCAGGGCATCGGCGTCGGCGGCGAGTGGGGCGGCTCGGTGCTGCTGTCGATGGAATGGGCGCGCCACAACAATGAGCGGGGCTTCCTCGCCTCGTGGCCGCAATTCGGCGGTCCGGCGGGCCTCGGCCTCGCCAACCTTGCGGTTCTCATCTTCAGCCGGATGTCGGGCGACGCCTTCCTGACATGGGGTTGGCGCATCCCGTTCGCGCTGAGCATCGTCCTGGTCGGCATCGGCCTGTGGATCAGGCTGCGCATCCTGGAAACGCCGGTGTTCCGCAATCTCGTCGCCACGCGCAAGATCGAGCGGGCGCCGATCCTGGAAGTCTGCCGCAGGCAGCCGGGCACGATCCTCGCCGGCATGTTTGCGCGCACCTCGGAGCAGGCCCCGTTCTACATCTTCACCGCCTTCATCTTCGCCTACGGCACCACGACGCTGCATGCGTCGCGCGATCTGCTGCTGGCGGGCGTGCTCGCGGCGGTCTGCCTGTCGGCGTTCACCATTCCGTTCAGCGGCTATCTGTCCGACGTGATCGGCCGCAAGCGGATGTACATCATCGGCTGCGTTACGATGGGGGTGTTCGGCTTCATCTATTTCGGCATGATCGACACCGGCTCGCCGGTGCTGATCTTCATCGCGATGGTGCTGTCGCTCATTCCGCATGACATGCAGTATGGGCCGCAGGCGGCGCTGATCGCCGAAAGCTTTACGCCGCGGCTGCGCTACAGCGGCGCCTCGATCGCCTATCAGCTCGCCTCGATCACCGCCGGCGGCCCGGCGCCGCTGATCGCGACCGCCTTGTTCGCCCACTACAAATCGGGCACGCCGATCGCGATCTATATCCTGATAACCGCGATCATCTCGATCATCGCGACCACGTTCCTGAAGGACTATACCGGCAAGGACGTCTCCGCCGAATACGACAGCTGACGCCGCCGATGCAGGCGCGGGCCGGCGACGGCCGCCGGACCGCGCCCCCTTACTGCTACTTCACCAGCTTTTTGCCGGTCACCGCTTCGAGGTTCTTGTAGAACACCTTGTCGCTCAGCGCCTTGTCCATCTTGAGCGATTCGAGGATTTCCAGCGTCACCCGCGGAAACATCGTGCCGCCCTCGGGGTCGAACGGGCAATCCGAGGCGAACACCAGCTTGTCGGCCGGGAAGAATTCCATGCCGCATTTGGTCGCCGGCACGGCCGTGAAGGCGGCGGTGTCGGCCCAGAAATCGTTCTTGAAATAGTCGAGCGGACGCTTCTTGAGGCTCTTGCGCAGCGACACGTAGTCCTCATCCGAGGTGCGGTTGCCCATCACGTCGTTGCCGGGTCCGAGCCGGCCTTCGAGCATCGGCACGATGCCCGCGAAATGGTGCGTGATGATCTTCAGATTGGGATGATTGTCCATGATCTTGGAATAGACGAGGCGCAGCATGGCGGCGGCGGTCTCGTACGACCAGCCGATCGTCCACCAGATCTCGTAGAGCGACTTCTTCTCGTCGAGATAGTCCGGCGTCTCGGCGCCGCGCGCCGGGTGCAGCCAGATCGGCGCGCCGAGCTCGTTCATCTTCTTCCAGAACGGCATGTATTCGGGGCGGTCGATCGGCTTGCCGGCGACGTTGGTGTAGATCTGCACGCCGAGCGCGCCGAGCTGTTTCACCGCGCGCTCCGCCTCGGCGACGCCGGCGTCCGGCGCGGCGAGCGAGACATGCGCCACCCAGGCGGGGAAATGGTCCTTCTCCTTGGCGCACAGTTCCGCAAAGCCGTCGTTGATGATGCGGCAGAACTCGTCAATGTCCTTCGGCGTCTTGGCGAATTTTTCGATCGGCGGCTGCGGGTAGGACAGCACTTGCTGATAGTCCTTGTGACCGTCGACGATCTTCTTGCGCACGTCGAGATCGAACAACGCCGGCAGCGAACGAATGCGCCTGCCCATGTCCTTGTAGTCGCCGGCGACTTCATTGAGCTTGTCGAAGAATTTCTTCGGGAAAAAGTGGGTGTAGGCGTCGATCCGCATGGGCGTTTCTCCTTTTTGGTGGTTGGGCTTCTAGCACCGTTAGGCACCGTGCGTCACCCCGAGACGGCTGCGCGGCGGGAAAGCCATATCACCGTCATCCTGAGGTGGCCGCGAAGCGGCCCTCGAAGGATGCGGCCGAGGCGCTCGGGCCGCGCCCTTCGAGGCTCGGCGCTGCGCGCCGAGCACCTCAGGGTGACGGAATATGAAATCCCACGCTCGCGCCTGCGGCGCGCAGCTTCAGGACGAGCGGACCGATGCTTGCGTCAGGCGGGCAACGACTTCGTCGGGGATCGGCTGCGACTTCATGCGCGTTCGATCGTCGGGATGGCCGACCACCCACACCCGCGTCTCAAAACCTTCGACCGCGAGCGCGCCCGCGCGCGTGAGGCGGTGCTCGATCTTGAAGCTCGAGCGGCCCAATTCCACCAGCGCGGTCTCGATCGCGACCTCGTCGCCGAACCGCGTCGGCGTGCGGAACCGGGCGCGCGTCTCGACCAGCGGATGGCCGAGAAAGTCGTAGGCCTTGAGGTATTCGAGCTTGCTCATGCCGAGCGCGCGCTCGATCAGCATCGTCGTCGAAACGTCGAAGATCGCGAAATAGCGCGGATAAAAAATGATCCCGGCCGGATCGCAGTCGCCCCATTCGATGCGGGTGTTGCGGGTGGTGGTCAGCATGGGATCGTCCGTCGTGCGTCTGGCGCTACCGCGGCGCCATGCGCAGCGCGCCGTCGAGGCGGACGACCTCGCCGTTGAGGTAGCGGTTCTCGATCATGTGGCGGATGAGCGCGGCGAATTGCGCGGGCTGGCCGAGCAGTTTTGGGAACGGCACCGCCGCGGCGAGGCTCTGTTGGGCCTGCTCGGGCAGGGCGTGCAGCATCGGCGTCGAGAAGATTCCTGGCGCGACGGCGTTGACGCGGATGCCGAACTGGGCGAATTCGCGCGCCGCCGGTAGCACCAGGCCGACCACGCCGCCTTTGGAGGCCGCATAGGCGGACTGGCCGACCTGGCCCTCATACGCCGCCACCGACGCGGTGCACACGATGATGCCGCGCTCGCCGTCGGCCAGCGGTTCGAGCGGCTGCATGGCGGCGGCGGCGAGCCGCATCGCGTTGAAGGTGCCGATCAGGTTGATTTCGACGACGCGGGCGAAATCGGCGAGCGGCATCGGCCCGTCGCGGCCGACGATGCGCTTGGCCGGCCCGACGCCGGCGCAACTGATGAGGATGCGCGCCGGGCCGTGGTCGGCGGCGGCCGCGGCGAAAGCCGCCTCGGTCGCGGCGCTGTCGGTCACGTCGCACGCAATCGCGATGCCGTTGATGTCGATCGCCGTCTCGGCGGCGGCTTTCTGGTTCACATCGAGGATCGCCACCTTGGCGCCGGCTTGCGCCAGCATCCGCGCGGTGGCGGCGCCGAGGCCGGAGGCGCCGCCGGTGACGACCGCGGCATGTCCTGTAATGTCCATTGTCAGTTGGTCCCGGTTGCGGTCATCGCGGCTGCCGCAATCACCTGCGGCGGCGGCGGTTCGGCGTAAAGCGCTTCGAGGAGGCTCGCGCGATGCGCCAGCACCGCGCGCTGGTTGATCGAGCCCTTGTCGGTCATCTCGCCGATATCGAGCGACGGCGGATCGGCCAGCAGGATGGCGCGCACGACCCGGCTCGATGTACCGCGCCCGGGCGCGGCCAGCGCCGCGAGGTGACGCGCAAACGCGGCGCGCACGCGCGGGTCCGCGAGCAGGCTTGCGGGCGGACCGTCCGGCGCCAGATCCGGCGCCAGCTTGCGACAGGCGTCGAGATCGGGAAACACCAGGGCGGTGACCGCGTCGCGGTCCGCTCCGGCCAGCACCACGTCGCGCACCAGCGGCGCGCAATGGGCGATGAATGCGGCGCGCAGCGGCCCGACGCTGACCCAGGTGCCGGTCGCGAGCTTGAAGTCTTCGGCCAGCCGGCCGTCGAACAGCAGGCCCTTGGCCGGCTCGGCCGGGTCCTCGAACTTGAGCGCATCGCCGATCTTGTAGAAACCCTCCTCGTCGAAGGCTGCCGCGGTGAGCGCGGGCGAGCGCCAGTAGCCGGGCGTGATGTTGGCGCCCTTGAGCCGGGCCTCGAACTTGCCGTCGCGCGGCACCAGCTTGAGTTCGACGCCCGGCAGCGGCAGCCCGATATTGCCGCTGCGTTCGGCCTGCCAGGTGCAGGCGAGCGCGGCCGGCGCGGTTTCGGTCGAGCCGAGGCTCGAAAGGAGCACGATGCGCTCGCCGGTGGTCTCGACCGCAAGCCGCTGCAGACCGTCCATGACGTGCTGGGCGAGGCTCGCGCCGGCATAGAACATGACCTTGAGGCGGCTGAAGAAGCCGGTCCGCAAGCTGCGATCGGCTTCGAGATACGGCTGCAGCATCTCAAAGCCTTTCGGCACGTTGAAATAGATGGTCGGCGCGATGTCGCGCAGATTGCGCACTGTCGCTTCGATGGCCCCCGGCAGCGGCCTGCCTTCGTCGATATAGAGCGAGCCGCCGTTGTCGAGCACCAGGTTGAAATTGTGGTTGCCGCCGAACGTATGATTCCACGGCAGCCAGTCGACGATGACCGGCGGCTCGTCGCAGACGAAGGCGAGACCGCAGCGGATCATCGCCTGATTGGCGCACAGCATGAGCTGCGTGTTGATGACGCCTTTCGGCTCGCCGGTCGAACCGGAGGTGAACAGGATTTTCGCGACGGTCGCCGGGTGCACCGCGGCGTGCGCCGCGGCGACCGCGGGCGTCGGCGCGCTAGCCGTGAGTTTCGCGAACGGTGTCGCCGGTCGATCGCCCGGCGCGTTGGCGGCGACCACGACTTCGATACCAGGCGGCACCGCAGCCGCGATCGCACGCGCGAAGGCGGCGCCGTTGCCGGCGAACACGAGCCCGGGCGTGAGCACGCGGATGATCGCTTTGAGCTTGCCGAAATCCTGCGACAGCAGCGAATAGGGTACCGAGATCGGCGCGTAGGGAATGCCGACATGCATGGCGGCAAGGCCGATGAGCGCATGTTCGATGTCGTTGCCGGACAGGATGGCGACGGGCCGCTCCGCGGAGAGGCCGCGCTCAAGGAGCGCCGCGGCGATCGCCCGCACCGCCGCCAGGCTCGCCGCGTAGCTCATGGTGCGCCAGGCGCCGCTCGCCTCGCGTTGCGCGAGAAAGACGCGATCGGGCGCGGCCGCGGCCCAATGGACCAGGCGCTCGGTGAGGTTTTGCGGATGCGGCGGCAGCGGATGCGGCGAGCGCATCAGGATGGCGCTGTCGCTGCGGCGCTCGACCGTGACGTCGGCCGGGCCCAGCCGCACCGGCCGCAGCGGCGCCGAGAGCGGCGCCAAGCCTTGCGCCCCATCCGGTTTTGCGGTCGCGTTCGGCATCATGCTAGTTGCGCGCCACCTTGGGCCCGCGCTTTTCCAGGAACGCCTTGAGGCGCGCCTTGGCCTCGTCGTCGCCCTGCGCGATCGCGGCGGCGAGTGCCTCGGTGACGAAGCCCGCCGCCGGGTCGCTGCGGGCGATGCGCGGCAGCAGCTGGGTCACGGCGAAATTGGTGAACGGCGCATTGCCGGCGATGCGGTGGGCGAGCTCGAGGCCCTTGGCGAGCCCGTTGCCTTCATCCACCAGGTATTGGCTGAGCCCGATCGCCTGGCCCTCTTCGGCGCTGAGCGTGCGTCCGGTCAGCATCATGTCCATCACCCGCGCGGTGCCGATCAGCGGCGGCAGCCGCACCGAGCCGCCGCCGCCCACATAGATGCCGCGGCTCGCTTCCGGCAGGGCGTAGAACGCGGAACGCTCGGCGACCCGCACATGCGCGGCGGCCGCCAGCTCGAGCCCGCCGCCGACCACGGCGCCGTGCAGCACGGCGACCACCGGCACCGGGCCGAACTCGATGCGGTCGAACGCCTGGTGCCAGCCGCGCGAATGCGCGACGCCGGCCGACACGTCGCGCTCGGCGAGCTCGCTGAGGTCGAGCCCGGCGCTGAAATGGTCGCCTTCGCCGCACAGCACCACGGCGCGGATGCCGTCGGGCAGCGCGCCGAAGAATGTCTCGATGCCGCGCACCGTCGGATCGTTGAGCGCGTTGCGCTTCTCTGCGCGCGCGAGCTTGAGGACCGCGACGCTGCCGTGCCGCTCGGCGCGCAGCGTCGGCGGCAGCTCGGCGAACTCGGCTGGCGCGGCGTCGGAGGTCATGTCGGACGTCATGCGGATCCTGCGGTCACAGCGCCATTTGACCCGTTCCGCCGTGCCCCGTAAATAGCCCGCAGCACAACGCTCACGGAGCGACCGATGCGAGAGGTTTTCGTCTGCGACGCCGCGCGCACCGCGATCGGCCGCTACGGCGGCGCGCTCGCCAAGGTGCGCACCGACGACCTGGCGGCTGTCCCCATCAGGGCGCTGGTCGCCCGCAACGCCAAGGCCGACTGGTCGCGGCTCGACGAGGTGTTCTTCGGCTGCGCCAACCAGGCCGGCGAGGATAACCGCAACGTCGCCCGCATGGCGCTGCTGCTCGCCGGGCTGCCGGACACGATCCCGGGCGTCACCGTCAACCGGCTGTGCGCCTCCGGGCTGAACGCCGTGGGCGACGCGGCGCGGGCGATCCGCGCCGGCGAGATGGATTTCGCCATCGCGGGCGGGGTCGAGTCGATGACGCGCGCGCCGTTCGTGATGGGCAAGGCCGGCGAGGCGTTTTCGCGCTCCGCCGAAATCTACGACACCACGCTCGGCTGGCGCTTCGTCAATCCGGCGCTCAAGGCGCTCTACGGCATCGACTCGATGGCGGAGACCGGCGAGAACGTCGCCGAGGAATTCCAGGTGGCGCGCAAGGACCAGGACGCCATGGCGCTGCGCTCGCAGCAGCGCGCCGGCAAGGCCGCCGCCGCCGGCTATTTCGCCGAGGAGATCGTCCCGGTCGAGGCGCCCGGCGGCAAGGCCGGCCCGGTCGTGGTCGACAAGGACGAGCATCCGCGCCCCGACACCACGCTGGAAAATCTGCAGAAGCTCAAGCCGATCGTGCGCAACCCCGGCACCATCACGGCCGGCAACTCCTCGGGCATCAACGACGGCGCCGCCGCCATCATCCTAGCGAGCGCCGAGGCCGTGAAGGCGCACGGGCTGACGCCGCGCGCGCGTGTGCTCGGCATGGCGTCGGCCGCGGTGCCGCCGCGTATCATGGGCATCGGGCCGGTGCCGGCGACGCGCAAGCTGATGGAGCGGCTTGGCTTGAAGATCGGCGATTTCGACCTGATCGAGATCAACGAAGCCTTCGCGTCGCAGGGCGTCGCCTGCCTGCGCCAGCTTGGCGTCGCCGAGGACGCCGAGCACGTCAATCCGCACGGCGGCGCCATCGCGCTCGGCCATCCGCTCGGCATGTCGGGGGCGCGGCTCACGCTCACCGCGGTGCACGGCCTGGAAAAGCGCGGCGGCAAGCGCGCGCTCGCCACCATGTGCGTCGGCGTCGGGCAGGGCGTCTCACTGGCGCTGGAGCGGGTGTGATCCTGTCATCGTCCGCGCATGCGGACGATCCAGTAGGCGCCGATGTTGGCCGTGATTACTGGATGGCCCGGCTTCGCGGGCCATGACACGGGCAGTAGCTAAGTAGAACTGATCTAAGACGTAGGCTGGTTGATCTCTTGCAGGGCGCATTCCTAGGAAAACGGGGTTAGTTCGTGCGCGGGTCGACCCACTCCGGTGGAATTTCTATTTTGGCTTCAACATTCGCGTGTTCCTTAAGGAGGAACAGCAGATTGCTACCGTTAATTAATTCAATCGGTTTGTTATTGGCAAATTCGTACGCTGATTTTCCGAACCCACTTGTGGTGACAAGTATGCCCTTGGCGGCGCCTTCGTTGTGCAAGGTCCCGAAGAGGTCGCGTACTGCTGAAACCCCAACTGTGTTCTTGTAACGCTTTGCCTGAATTATGACCTTACCTCCCAAAACAGGGCGAGAATCGAAAGCAACGCAATCGACGCCGCCGTCCCTGGACGGTTGGGTGAGCTTGGTATCCAAACCCATTTGAGTAAACAGATTTGTGATCAGCGATTCGAACTCAGATGGTGAGAGCTCCATTAGATTTGGACGATGATCGAGCGTCGATAAAATATCAGCCTCCTGCACGAAGCGAGGATCGACCATGTTAAATTCGAGAATAGGTCGAACGGCAACCAATTCGCCAGGGGTGCTTGAGATGTAGGCTCTGAGCTCTTTTAAACAGGCGGCCGGATCGACGTATCTGAGATCTAACTCAAGAAACCGATCGCGAGCGGCACGGACCGATACAAGACAGGGATGGATTGCGTGGCCGGTTGCGGGATCAATCGTCGAGACGTGCGCGTTTACAACCACGGTTTCTGCCACCTCGTGCGTGTCAGAATGAAAAATGTCATAAAGGCATCTAATAACTGCTTGAGCTATGGCGTTTGAGTAGATAGTGTGCCGCGCTTTGTCGGAGCGTTTGGCGTTGACGATTTCGTCTGTTTTTTTGGCGTAACGAACTTTCTCCGCGGTAGGAACTGCGTCGGCAAAAGTTGGCAGCTCAAACTCAATTACCAGCTGCTTCGACTCAGGTACATACGCCACTCTTCTTTCCGGCGGGAACACGTCAGGATACGGAGATCGTCCCAGCACAAGCTCAAAGTATGTCGCCACAGCGATTGGGTCGCCTAGCGTATAACTTTTGGCGAATTCGACGACTGAGTCGTTTTGCTCTTGCGCTTTCCTTTGCATTAAGCGAAACGCTTCCGCGCGTTTCTGCATCACTTGGTTGTAAGCCCTTTGCGCAATGGCGTGTTTTGATTTTGCATCGTCGATCTGGCGGCGAAAACGTTTCATGACCCCCGGGAGCCATCGAATGAGAATCCTAGGTGGCTTTGGTAGATAGCTTTCAATGACCGGCTCTCTTGGAATCCTCAGACTTTCATCTTTGTCCAGTTCCTTCTCGTTTGCGACTTTGAACAGGCGTTTGAAGTCAATACTTGGGTTCTGCCCTATTCGCGAACTCAGAATTTTTTCGAGTTCTGCGATTCGACGCTCGATCAGCTGGTTTTCGGCGTGTGCTTCGTCCTCTCGGCCCGCGACATACGACTCGCGCTCAAACTTGTTGAGTCTGCGCGCTTCCTGCTCTCGTGTTCGTTGCTGACGTTGTGTTTCCCGAATACGAGCGCGCTCGGCGCGCTCCATTTCGCGCGAGATTCTGACCATGGTACTCAGAAAGCTTCGCGCCATGTCTCAACCCGCACGGGTTACAACTAATTAGATATATTAAAGCAAAATCCTACCTGTAGGATCAATACAGCCCGGCGGGGCGTAGTCGCGCAACGATGATTTCTTGATTCGCGCCGATCCGCTCCGGCGGGCGCCGCTGCGAAAGTTCATGGCGGAGCGAAAAGCCCAGCGGAGTCAAGGAGCAGGGCGTCGCCTGTCTGCGCCAGCTTGGCGTTCCCGAGGACGCCGAGCACGTCAATCCGCACGGCGGTGCCATCGCGCTCGGCCATCCGCTCGGCATGTCGGGCGCGCGGCTCACGCTCACTGTGGTGCACGGCCTGGAAAAGCGCGGCGGCAAGCGCGCGCTCGCCACCATGTGCGTCGGCGTCGGGCAGGGCGTTTCGCTGGCGGTCGAGCGGGTGTGATCCTGTCATCGTCCGCGCATGCGGACGATCCAGTAAGCGCCGATGTTGGCCGTGATTACTGGATGGCCCGCCTTCGCGGGCTAATGACACGGGCAGTAGCTAAGTAGCCTGGTTCAACGCAGCGAAATCCGGGATTGCGACGCTCACACGGCGGGTTGCAGAACGTGCCGTGACAAGACGAGAATGCCCCGAAGCGAACGCTATCTCACCCACAACTTGAGCGGAACCGCCTGCCGCCCGGCACAGTTCATCGTGCCGGTGTAGGAGTCCGACAATATTCCGCTGTAGGTGCACGCGACGCCGTCAACCGATAACGTCGCGTTCATCCGAGATGACAGGGCCGATATTTGAATTTGTATATCACCGGTCTTCTCCTCCGGGCCCTCCTGCGTACAGATGCCGACGTGCGCCATCTTCAGCGACCCTGAGTATTCCTTGGTGAGCCACGACGTTTTTTCCGTGACGGTCGCCGTCACCTCCCACTCGCCGAGGTAACCGGCATAACCGATCACCTCAAGCGGTTGGGCTGATGCCGCAGTCGCAGGAGAAGCGAGCGTGATCGCAAGCAGGAAAACGTGCGCGACGGTCTTCATCGTGCTCGCCTCAAAGGTGGCGAAACCTCATGACTTCTTCTCCAGGAACGCGCGCGCGTCACCGATCTCGGTTCGGGTCTTGTCGGCACCACCGGCGATGGCGACAACCTTCCCGTAGTACTCCCGAGCGCTGGCCGAATTGCCGGACTTCTCGGCGGCCTTCGCCGCGCCCACGTAGGCCTCCAATCGATTGGGCTCCTTCTTTAGCGTCGCTTGAAAGGCAGCGAGCGCTTCCTTGGCCATTCCGCTCTCAAGCAGCATGACGCCATAGAACTCGCGCGCGGGCTTCGGGACCCCCGGCGTCACCGGATGCTTCTCGGTCTTGTCCTCAGCATCGGCCGCCGCGCTCATGGCCTTGAGCGCGTCGTCGCGGTTGCCTTCGGCGTAGAGGAGCCACGCGGTCGCAACCTGCCACTGGATATCGACCTGTTCCGACCAATAGGCGTCCTTCGCCTGGCGGAGCGTCTCTCGCAATTCGGTGAGCTTGGCGATGTCCGCCTTGGCGGCTTGCGGATCACCCGAGCGGGCGGCGCCGAGCGCACGCGCAAAATAGGTGATCGCCTGCACCTGTGGCAGAGGGCTCGGACGAACTTGAAGCGCCGCTGCGGCCTTCCAGTCGCTGCGCTCCACCGCATAGCGCGCCGGCGAAACAGCCAACGCATACGGTCCGGGGAGAAAAGTCTCGGTGAAGCCGGTGACGGTCGTCATCGCGTCGATAACGGCCTTGGCCTTCGCATCCTGGCCAACCTGCAGATAGGCGTAGACGAGGTAATCCATGGAATGAAGCTCGTCGTGGAAATCCCCCGATTCCTTCGCGACGCGCTGCGAGATGACATTGGAAGCGATCGACTCATCCCAATAACCCAGGCGCGTAAAGATATGTGACGGCATGTGCTGCGCGTGCGCCGCGGCAGGCGCCACTTTGGCGTAACGTCGCGCCGCCGTGAGCCCTTTCTCAGCGAGCGCCGGCGTGTCGTAGAGGTGGATCAGATAATGCGCGATTCCCGGATGGTCCGGCTGACGCGTCCAAATCTTTTCCAGGATTGCCGCGCCCTTGAGCTGATTGGCATAGGTTTTGTCGGCGGGCGAAGCCCCTACGTTAAGGGCAAGCGCATAGTAGATTTGCGCTTCGTCGTCATCAGGATAGCGCTGCGCCAGCTGCTCCATTGCCCTAAGGTAGGCCAAGACGCGAGTGCGATGGTCGACCTTATCGTAATCCGTATACATTGCTGCGAGAGCGTCGAGGTAGTCGCGCTCGCGCTGCGTCTTCGCTCCCAGCGCTTTGCCTTTCTCAAGCGCGGCAGCTCCCTCTGCCAGGTTCTTCACCGGCGGCGCGACGTGCGGATTGTAGAGGAGGCTCAGCGCAATGCCCCAATAGGCGATGGCGCATTCGGGATCGGCCTTTAGCGTTTCCTCGAACGACTTCTGGGACGCCCGGTACCAGAACGAATGCTGATACAGCATTCCGTGGTCGAAAAGTTTCTGCGCCTCCGGTTTGCACGATGTCTCGAAATGGACGGCGCCGAGCTTGCTGTCGTCCGCCTGCCCGAACGCGGACTGGGCAAGCGGAATCATGGTTGCCGCCGTCGCGGCAAGCACCAGTCTCATGGATGTGCTGATCATGGTCATCTCGTTTTTTCGCGCGATGGCGCCACGGGCTTGAACCCTGCCGCGGAAGTCGAGCCCTCTCTGGGTGTCGGTTGACTATCCGCCCTTTCCAAAATCGAATAAATGGGGCGAAATGCAGTAGACTACTCCACTTATCGGAGTAATAATCGCCCATGGACAAGCTCGCCGCCATGCGGACGTTCGTTCGGATCGTAGAAAGGGGCAGCCTTACCGCGGCGGCGAATGCTCTTGAAACCTCGCTGCCAACCGTGGTTCGAACCTTGGCATCGCTTGAGCGTGAAGTTGGCGTATCTCTGCTCAATCGCACCACGCGGCGAATCCATCTGACCGAGGAAGGGGCCCGATACCTTGAACGCTGCCAGGTGATCCTGTCGGCGATACAGGAGGCCGAGGAAACTTTGACGTCGGGGCGAAGGGAGTTGCGCGGGAACCTCACAATAAGCGCCTCCGTTCTGTTTGGCCGACGCTATGTTGCCCCGATTGTGAACGGCTTCCTGAAACGCCATCCCAAAATCACCGCTGATCTTCGATTCAGTGACCGCGTTGTAAATTTGATCGAGGAAGGTGTGGATGTCGCGATTCGCATCGCGCATCCCAGAGATGCGTCACTTGTAGCCATTCCGGTGGGGCAAATGCGCCGCGTGGTGTGCGCGAACGGGCAGTACCTCCGCCGCAACGGTACTCCTCAAACGCCTGACGATGTCCGGGAGCACCGCTGCATCAGGCACACCGGCTTGACCCCGCGACCCGAATGGCATTTCAAGGTCGACGGACGCAATGTGTCGGTTCCAATCGTCACTTTGCTGACCTGCAACGAGATCGACAGCTCTCTGAATGCCTGCGTCAACGGGCTTGGTCTCGGCATGTTTCTGTCCTATCAGGTCGCGTCATACAGAAAGAACAAGCAGCTCATCTGTGTGTTGGAGCAATTCGAGCCCGAGCCGATTCCCGTGCACGTCATTTATCCGCGTTTGACTCTGATATCCAACAGGGTGCGCACTTTTGTCGATGACTGCGTCGATAAGCTTCGACACGTTAAACTTGACTGACAAGAAGCGATCGCGGCCGTTGAGCGCGGCCTTCGCTTTCGCTTTCCGGTACAGCTCATCCGGCAATTCGATGATCGTTTTCATCCGTCAATCTCCGAGAAAACACGGTGTGCGAGGCGCCAACTCTTGCCGAAACATTTTATGCTGTGTACTGGCTTTTCCGGCAATCCGCGAATGACTGAAACGGAGTCCCCACCGTGCCGATGTCGCCCGGTTACATCCCATTCCATGCCAATCCGTCGAAACCGAAATTCAAGCCGCCGGCCGGCGCAGTCGATGCGCATTGCCACGTGTTTGGGCCGGAGAGCAGATTTCCCTACGCGGCGGAGCGCAAATACACGCCGTGCGACGCGCCGAAGGAAAAGCTGTTCGCGCTGCGCGATTTCCTCGGCCTCGACAAGAACGTCATCGTGCAGGCCTCGTGCCACTCCAAGGACAACCGCGCCATGGTGGATGCGCTCGATGCGTCGCACGGCAGGGCCAAGGGCGTCGCCTTCGTCGGCGAGGAGGTGACCGACGACGAGCTCACATGGATGGACCGGGCCGGCGTGCGCGGCGTGCGCTTCAACTTCATCAAGCGGCTGGTCGACTTCACGCCGCGCGACGTGCTCGCCCGCATCGCCGCGCGGGTGCACAAGCTCGGCTGGCACATCGTGGTCTATTTCGAGATGCCGGACCTGCCGGAGCTCGAGCATTTCTTCACCGCGCTGCCCACCGCCGTGGTGGTCGATCACATGGGCACGCCGGACGTGAAGAAGGGCGTCGATCACCCCGAGAACCAGCGTTTCCACCGGCTGATGGAGACGCACCGGAATTTCTGGGTCAAGGTGACCTGCCCGGAGCGCATGAGCGTCGCCGGACCGCCCTATGACGACGTGGTGCCGTTCGGCCGCGCCCTCATCGAGCGCTTTCCCGACCGCGTCATCTGGGGCAGCGACTGGCCGCATCCCAACATGAAGAAGGAGGCGCCCGACGACGGCGTCCTGGTCGATTACATCCCCAAGGTCGCGGCGACGCCGGCCCAGCAGCAGGCGCTGCTGGTCGACAACCCGAGGCGGCTTTATTGGAGTTAGTCAAAGGACAAGGAAACCGCGGCGGCCCCCGGCGTTGCCAAGCTTTTCCGCGTTATATATGTGAAGCCATAGGGAGATAAGCCGATGGCCCGCCAGCAAAACGATTACGACGACATCCCCGGCACCTTCGTGTTCGACCAGGACCGCTCGCGCCAGGGATACGGCATCAACATGTTCTGCATGTCGCTGATGAAGGACGAGAACCGCAAGGCTTTCAAGGCGGACGAGGCCGAATACCTCAAGAAGTTCAAGCTCACGCCGGAGCAGACGCAGGCCGTGCTCAAGCGCGATTACAACCGCCTGCTGGAGCTCGGCGGCAACATCTATTTCACCGCCAAGCTCGGCGCCACCGACGGCCACTCGTTCCGCCATCTCGCCGCGCTGATGACCGGTTCCAGCCAGGACCAATATGCCGACATGATGCTCGCCGGCGGCCGCTCGGTCGAAGGCAATCGCAGCAGGTCGGGCAAGGAATCGGGCAAGGACACGGCCGGCAAGCCGCGCAAGGCGGCAAAATCCAAGGCGAAGGCGCCCAAAAAATCGAGGTCAGGACGTGGCTAGGATCATCGCAGGCGTTTCGTCCTCGCACGTGCCGGCGATCGGCGCGGCGATCGACAACCATCAGACCGAAGAGCCCTATTGGAAGCGGGTGTTCTCGGGGTTCGAGAAATCCAAGGAGTGGATGGCCAAGGCCAAGCCCGACGTCGTCATCCTGGTCTACAACGACCACGCCTCGGCGTTCTCGGTCGAGATGGTGCCGACCTTCGCGCTCGGCTGCGCGGCGGAGTTTCCGCCGGCCGACGAGGGCTGGGGGCCGCGCCCGGTGCCGGTGGTGAAGGGCCATCCGCAGCTCGCCGCCCACATCGCCCAGTCGGTCATCCTCGACGAGTTCGACATCACGGTGGTCAACAAGATGGAGGTCGATCACGGGCTCACCGTGCCGATGAACCTGCTGTTCGGCTCGCCCAAGGAGTGGCCGTGCCCGGTCATCCCGCTCGCCGTCAACGTCGTGCTCTATCCGCCGCCGACCGGGCATCGCTGCTTCATGCTCGGCCGCGCCATCCGCAAGGCGGTCGAATCCTATCCGGAAGACCTGCGCGTCGTGATGTTCGGCACCGGCGGCATGTCGCACCAGATTTCGGGACCGCGCGCCGGCCTCATCAACAGCAGGTTCGACAAGGCGTTTCTCGACAATCTCACCAAGGATCCGAAGAAGCTCACGCGCATCCCGCACCTCGAATACATGCGCGAGGCCGGCGCCGAAGGCATCGAGATGGTGATGTGGCTGGTGATGCGCGGCGCGCTCGACGACAAGGTCGATGAGGTCTACCGCTTCTACACCGTGCCGGCTTCCAACACCGCGGTCGGCCACATCATCCTGGAACCCAAGCGCGGCGCCGCCAAGAAACCCGCGGCCAAGCGGACTGCCGCGAGGAAGCCGGCGGCGAGCAGGCACAAACGCGCGGCCGCACGGACGAAAATCCAGCGCGTTCGCGGTTGATTCGTTTCGTCATGGCCGGGCTTGTCCCGGCCATCCACGTCTTTGCCAGCGCCGCAAAGAAAGACGTGGATGCCCGCAACAAGTGCGGGCATGACGGCTGAGAGTGGCCCCGCAACAAGTGCGGCGTGACGGCTGAAAGAAAAGAAGAGGAACCGATGAAGATTTGCGTCGCCGGTCAGGGCGCCTTTGGTCAAAAACATCTCGACGCGCTCAAGCGCATTCCGGACGCCGAGGTCACTTCGCTGGTCGGCGGCAACCAGGACTCGACCGCGCAGATCGCCAAAAAATACGGCATACCGCACTACACCGGCGAATTGTCCGAGGGCATCAAGCGCGCCGACGCGGTGATCCTCACCACGCCGACCAAGATGCATTTCCGCCAGGGCGAGCAGGCGATGCGCGCCGGCAAGCACGTGCTGATCGAGATTCCGATCACCGACAGCGTCGAGGACGCCGAGGCGCTCGTGCGGATCGCCAAGGAAACCGCAGTCACCGCCATGGGCGGCCACGTGCGGCGCTTCAACCCGAGCCACCAATGGGTGCACAAGCGCATCCGCAACGGCGAGCTGAAGATCCAGCAGATGGACGTGCAGACCTATTTCTTCCGGCGCAAGAACATCAACGCCGCCGGCAATGCGCGCAGCTGGACCGATCATCTGCTCTGGCACCACGCCGCCCACACCATCGACCTGTTCCAGTACCAGGCCGGCGAAAACATCTCCGACTGCTACGCCGTGCAGGGGCCGATCCATCCGCAGCTCAACATCGCCATGGACATGGGCATCGTGGCGCGCACGCCGTTGGGCGCCGTGCTCACTTTGTCGCTGTCGTTCAACAACGACGGGCCGCTCGGCTCGTTCTTCCGCTACATCTGCGACAACGGCACCTACAAGGCGTTCTACGACGACCTGTCAGACGGCAAGGACAACAAGATCGACGTCTCCAAGGTCGACGTGTCGATGGACGGCATCGAGCTGGAAGACCGCGAATTCATCGCCGCCATCAAGGAGAAGCGCGAGCCGAACGCGAGCCTCGCCCAGGTGCTGCCCTGCATGCAGGTGCTGGGCAAGCTCGAGAAGATCATCGACCCGCAGCGCAAGGCGCACGCGTAAGCTTCATCTCACTCCACGATCCCGATCAGCTTCGCCAGCCGCTCCGGGTCGGCGCGCAGCGGTTCGGATTCGCCGTCATAGACGATGCGGCCCTTGTCGATGATGATGGTGCGCGGCGAGAAGGCGAACGCCACGCGGCTGTTCTGTTCGACCAGGATGATCGACAGTCCGCTGTCTTCGCGCAGCCGCGCCAAAACCGCGATCAGCGTTTCGACCAGCACCGGGGCGAGGCCTTCGGTGGGCTCGTCCATGAGCAGGATCGCCGGATTGGTGAGGAGCGCGCGCGCGATCGACAACATCTGCTGCTCGCCGCCGGAGAGCTGGTTGCCCATGTTGTCGAGCCGTTCCTCCAGCCTGGGGAACAGTGCGAACACGCGCCGCAGCGTCCAGTGTCCCGGCCGCGCCGCGATGGCGAGATTCTCGCGCACCGACAGCGAGGAAAAAATCTCGCGCTCCTGCGGCACGAAGCCGATGCCGGCCAGCGCGCGGCGAAAGCACGACACGCCGTTGAGGTTTTGGCCGTCCAGCATGACGTCGCCGGCATGCCGCGTGGTGTGGCCCATGACGGTCGCGAGCAGCGTGGTTTTTCCCACGCCGTTGCGGCCGATCACGCTGATGCACTCGCCGGGCGCCAGCGCCAGATCGATGTCCTCGATCACCACGGTCTCGCCGTAGCCGGCCGAGACCCGCTGAAGCTCGAGCGCGCTAGGCATGGTCGGCTCTCTGGCCCAGATAGACGGCGCGCACCTCCTGGTTCGCCTCGATCTCCCGCGGCGTGCCTTCGGCGAACACCGCGCCGCCGACCATGACGGTGACGCGCTTGGCGAAGCGGAACACCACGTCCATGTCGTGCTCGATGATGAGCACCGCGATGTCCTGCGGCAGCCGCTCGATGGCGTCGAGAATGATATGGCTCTCGGCGCTCGGCACGCCGGCGGCGGGCTCGTCGAGCAGCAGCACCGCGGGCTTGAGCCCGATCGCGATCGCCAGCTCGACCAGGCGCTGGCGGCCGTAGGGCAGTTCGGACACGCGATGCCGCGCCGCCGCGGCGAGCCGCAGCGTCTCCAGGAGCTGCATCGATTCCTCGATCACGTCGGTGCGCCAGCCAGCCGGATAGACCATCGAGGACGCCGCGCCGAGCCGCTCGGCGACCGGGATGCAGACGTTCTCCAGCACCGAGAGGCCGCGGAACAGCCGGTTGATCTGGAACGTGCGCGCGATGCCGAGCTTGACGCGCTCTGCCTGGGCCTTGGCGGTGATGTCCTGCCCGGCGAGCAGCACGCGCCCGCCCGTCGGCGAGATGACGCCGGTCAGCAGGTTGACGAACGTGGTCTTGCCGGCGCCGTTGGGGCCGATCAGCGCATGGCGGGCGCCGGCGCCGAGCTTGAAGTTGATGTCCTGGACGGCGCGCAGCGCGCCGAAATGACGGCTCAGGGCCTGCGTTTCCAGCCGGACCTCGGTCATGGCGCCGCGCGCCTTGCGGTGTAGCGCCGCAGCAGCGTTTCGCCGAGGCCGAGGATGCCGTTGCGCGCGAACAGCGCGATCAGCACCAGCAGCACGCCGAGGCCAAGCTGCCACGCGGTCGGATAGAAGCGCGCCAGGAAATGCGCCAGCGCCAAGTAGACGACGGCGCCGACGAAGGCGCCGTACAGCCGTCCGTAGCCGCCGAGAATGAGCACGATGAGCACGGTCGCGGCGCGGTCGAGATCGAGCACGCTGAGATTGACGTAGGCGTTGGTCTGCGCCCACAGGCCGCCGGCGACGCCGGCGAGCGCCGCCGAGATGGCGTAGCAGATGACCAGCCGCCGCCGCACCGGCGAGCCGACGGCGTGCATGCGCAGGATGTTCTCGCGGATGCCGGTCAAACTCTGTCCGAACGGCGAATAGACCAGCGTGCGCACGAACGCGAAGCAAAGGAGCAGCACGGCGAGGCTGTAGAGGAACTGGGTGTTAGCGTAGAGCGGGCTGAACTCGAACACGCCGAACACCGGCGCGATCGGCAGGCTCGGCAGGCCGTCGAAGCCGCCGGTGATGTCGCGTGCCATGTTGGCCGCCTGTTCGAGCAGCGCCATGGTGCAGATCGTGAGCATCAGCAGCGTGAGGCCGCGCGTGCGCAGCAGGACGAGGCCCGAGGCGAGCCCGACGACGGCGGCGGCGAGCGCGGCCAGGATGAGGCTAGTGATCGGTTCGGTCCAGATGCCGTGAAAGGCAAGGAGCCCCACCGTATAGGCGCCGGTGCCGAAGAACGCCGCATGGCCGAGCGTGATGATGCCCGCATAGCCGAGCGCGAGATCGAGCGACAGCGCGAACAGGATCGCGATTAAGAGCTCGCTGCCGAAGCCGAGATAGTCGGGAAAGGCGAAATAGAAGCCGATGGCGGCGAGCCAGGGCAGCGCCTCCCACCAGCGCAGGCGATGGCGGCGCATCAGGGCGCGGGCCGCCGGCTGGTCGAGCCACGGCCCGGCGGCTGCCGGCTTTGCCGGAACGGGCGCGGCGCTCACGTCTCTTTCCTTCCAAACAGCCCCTGCGGCCGCCACAGCAACAGCAGGATGGTGAGCGCGTAGATGAAGATGGTGCCGCCCTTGGGCAGATAGAGCTTGAACACGAAGTCGAGCACGCCAAGGAGCAGCGAGGCGTAATAGACGCCGAGCACGCTGCCGAGCCCGCCGACCGACACCGCGATCAGGAAATACACCAGGTATTTGAGCGCATATTGCGGATCGAGTCCCAAAAACTCGGCGCCGAGCCCGCCGCCGAGGCCCGCCATGCCGCTGCCGAACGCGAACGTGATGGTGAACAGCCGGTCGACATTGATGCCGAGCGATTCCGCCATGCGCCGATTGTCGACGGTGGCGCGGATCTGGGCGCCGATCCGGGTGCGCTCGAAGGCGAGCCAGATGCCAAGCGCGATCAGGAAACCGACCACGATCAGGAAGATGCTGTAGGTGCGGTACTGGATGAAGCCGAGATTGAGCTGGCCGCCGAGCGCCGGCGGCAGCTGCAGCGTCTGGCTTTCCGGCCCGACCACCAGGATGGTCGCAGCCATGAAGATGAAGATGAGCCCGATGGTGAATAGCACCTGGTCGAGCTCGTTGGCGCGATACAGCCGGCGATAAAGGAGCCGCTCCAGCACCACGCTGAGCGCCGCCGTGGCGAGGAAGCCGAGCGCCAGCGCCAGGCCAAAGCCGACATGCGCGCGGTTCATCGCCAGCACGATGACGTAGCCGCCAAACATGGCGAAGGCGCCGTGGGCGAGGTTGACGAAGCCCATCAGCCCCATGGTGACGGACAGTCCGACCGAGACGATGAACAGCACGGTGCCGGCGGACAATCCGCCCAACAGGATACCGGCGAAATTGCTGACAAGATCCACGGGCGGCCCCAGAAGCCCCTGCCGACTGGAAGCGGCTAACGGCGAATGGCGAGCAGCAAATCGGACAACAGCCTATTCGCTAGGTCGCGGCTTCACCGTCCGGCCCTGACAGACGAATGGCGAACAGCGGCTTTACACTATTCGCCATTTCGCGGCTGCGCTATTCGCTATGCCGACTATTTCTTGGGAGCGCACGGGCCGATCGCCTGCGCCTTGCACTGGTCCTTCACGTTGTCGATCGTGCTGAGCACCTTCTCATGGAGCTTGCCGTCGGCGCCCTTCACCACCTCGTCGAGATATTCGTCCATGACGATGTCGCGGGTCTCCGGATCGATCATGATCGGCCCCTGCGGGCTGTTGAACTTCCAGCCCTCGAGCGACTTCACGGCGGCGTCGCCGTCCATCTTGCCCTTGGTGGCCTGCACGGCGTGGACGATGGCGGCCATGCCGTCATAGGCGCCGACGGCAGTGAAGTCCGGGGTCGAGTCGGCGCCGTAATCCTTCTTCCAGGCGGCGACGAACCGCTTGTTTTCCGGATTGTCGAGGTCGGCGTTGTAGTGATGCATGGTGATCAGCCCGACCGCGGCGTCGCCCATGGCCTGTAGCTTGATGTCCTGCACGATGTCGCCGGGTCCGATCAGCTTGATACCGGCCTCGCGCAGGCCGAGCGCCCCATAGGTCTTGACCACCGCCACGGCATGGTCGCCGGCCGGCACGAACACGAACAGCACGTCCGGCTTCTCGTCCTTGGCGCGCTGGAAGAACGGCGTGAAGTCGGGCACGGCGCCGGGCCCGCCGGACGGGATGGCGTCGATCACCTTGCCGCCGTTGGCCTCGAACGCGTTCTTGAAGGCGTCCAGGCTGTCCTTGCCGGGCGGGTAGTCGGTATAGGCGACGACCGCGGTCTTGGCGTGCAGCGTCTTGGCGGCCGCCACGCCAAGCGCGTAGCCGGCATGCCACATGCTGAACGAGGTGCGCACGAAGTCGCCCGAAAGGTTGGTGATGAAGGCGGTGCCGGCGTTCATGATCACCGCGAGCTTCTTGCCGGCGGTGATGAGCGGCGCCGACGCGATGGCGTCGGGCGAATAGACCCAGCCGGCCAGCGCATCGACCTTGTCCTGCGTCAACAGCTCCTGGACCGCGACCTTGGCTTCGGCGCCGTTCGGCGCCTTGGAGTCGCGCTTGATGAGCGTGATCTTGTAGGGTTTGACCTGGTCGGCATTGAGCTTGAGATATTGCTCCATGCCGCGGTCCATCTGCTGGGCGAGCTCGGCGCCGACGCCCGTATAGGGCAGCACGACGCCGACCTTCACGTCCTGCGCCGAAGCGCCCGTCGCCAGGGCGAGGCCGGCCGGCAGCGCAAGCGCGGCGATGGCCGCGATCGTTCGTTTGGACATCGGTCGTCCTCCCAGTTCTTCGCAATGCAGGGCTTTTCGCGAGCGATACTAGGGCGAAAGCCCGAAATGGCGCAAGGCAAGGCGCGCTGCTGCGGTGCGGGTCTTCGTCGCGCCGGCCGGGATCGGCCGCTATAGTCGCGGCCGGATGACCGCCTGATCACGGGAGGGTTTAGCCATGACGGCTTGGACTCGAATCGGCGCCGTGCTGGTCGCGCTCGGCGTCCTCGGCTCGACCGCGCTGGCGCAGGGCGCCTATCCGGCGAAGGCGGTGCATCTGTTGGTGCCGTTTCCGCCCGGCGGCGCGGTCGACATCGTGGCGCGCACGCTCGGTGACGAGCTGGCGAAGCGCTGGGGCCAGAGCGTCGTGGTCGAGAACCGGCCGGGCGCCGGCGGCATCATCGCCGAGGAAGCCTTGGCGCAGTCGCCGCCCGACGGCTACACGCTGGCCGTCGTCGCCACCGGCCACGCGCTCAACAGCTATTTCTACAACAAGCTGCCATACGATCCGTTCAAGGATTTCACGCCGATCTCGCTGATCGGCGCCGCGCCCAACATGCTGCTGGTGCGCGCCGATTCGCCGTTCAAGTCGGTCGGCGACGTGATCGCGGCGGCGCGCGCGGAGCCCGGGCGGCTGTCCTACGGCCATGCCGGCAACGGCACCTCGCCGCACCTTGCGGGCGAACTCTTCAAGGCCATGGCCAAGGTCGACATCGCCGCGGTGCCCTACAAGGGCGGCGCGCCGTCGCTCACCGACCTGATCGGCGGCCACATTCCGCTGAGCTTCAACAACATCCCGGAATCGATGGGGCAGATCCAGGCCGGCGCGGTGCGCGCGCTCGGCGTCACCACGGCGGTGCGCTCGCCGGTGCTGCGCAACGTGCCGACCATCGCCGAGGCCGCCTTGCCGGGCTACGACACCGGCGTGTGGTGGGGCTTTTTGGCGCCGGCCGGATTGCCGGGCGACGTGACGGCGAAGCTCGCCAAGGATTGCGCCGAAGTGGTGCGGCTGCCGACCGTGCACCAGAAGCTTCTTCAGCTCGGCGCCATCCCGATCGGCGCGCCGCCCGACGTGTTCGCCAAGCTCATCCGCGACGAATACGAGAAGTGGGGCCCGATCATCAAGGCGGCGGGGATCAAGCCGGAATAATCCCGCCGCCGCGCCTGACGGGATGGGGAATGTCAGGCCCAGCTTGCAAAGCTCAGCCCGGTGCCGGTTCCCGCCGGCGTGCGGTAGCCCGGCACATATTCGAACCAGTCGAGGTCGAGGCGCTCGCAGGCGCCGGCGACGCCGACCCAGTTGAGGATTTCGGAGCTGCCGGCATGCAGCTTGTTGCGCGGCAGGTTTTCCAGGAACTGCGCATCCTTGCCGGCGCAGGCCTTGAGGATGGCGCGGTCGAATTCCTCGTCCACCAGAAAGTGGCTCAGGCCCCCCGAGGCGATGATGCCGATGCGCGCCTCGCCCGCATAGGTCTCGACCGCCTGGCGGATCGCCCGGCCGAGCGCGTAGCAGCGCTGCGGCCGCGGCTGGTTCGGCGCAAAATAGGTGTTGAGGAACACCGGCACGATCGGGATCGGATTTTTGGCGTCCATCAGGCGGCGGTGCACATAGGCCATGCCGTGACCTTCACCCTCGCCCTCGCGCATGCGCTTCGAGGAGGCAGGGTCGAAGCCGTTCTCCATCAGCCAGTCGATGAGATGGAGCGCGAGTCTGGCGTCGACCGGATAGCGACGCGGCCCGGTGTCCTCGAAGAAGCCCTGGCGGTTCTTGACGTACCATTCGGGGAAACGCCGATGGTACTGCTCGTGCTGCTCGTTGCTGTTGAGAATGGTGTCGCCGTAGTAGATCGCAAAGGTCGGCCGGGCGTCCTCCAGATAGGCTTCGTCCTGGTCGTCGCTGAGCACGATGAGCGCATCGAGCCGGGCGCCGTTGAGCGTCCCGCTCAGGCGCGCGGTCGCTGCGCGCGCCTCGTTCTGCCGCGCCACCAGCTCGGCCGGCGCCACCATCGCGGCCATGCGCGGGTCGGCCTTGTCCAGCAGCTCGGCGTAGCTCGCAGGGCGGCCCTCCTTGTCGCGGTGCTTGATGTTGCGGTCGGTCTCGACGAACCGTTCCAGCGTCTCATCGGAGGCGAGCAGCATCGGCGTGTGAGAGCTTCCGAGCCCGAGCACGATCCTGGCCATGTGCAACTCCCGGTGCAGCTCCCGGCGGGCGTGCCGCCTTGTTTTGCCGCGATGCTAGCACAGCCGCAGACACTGTGCCGCAAGGCGCGCCGGTCGCGAGCCTGGACAAGGCGCGGCCGGAATGTTGGTATGTAAACCTTGTTGCGCCGACACTTGTTGCGCCGAACAAGACTTGTCGCGCCGGGGCGCGGGCGCAAGCCAGCGAACCCGGAAGCCATGATCACCGGCGGGGCGGAAACGGTGAGGGCGATGGTTATGGGCTGCGGATGGTCGCTTTGCGGCTGGCCGAACGACCAGGCAACGATTGGCCGATCATGCTGACCATCCTGTTCGACGGACTGGCCTACGGCATGCTGCTGTTCGTGCTGGCGTGCGGGCTGTCCGTCACGCTCGGCCTGATGAATTTCATCAATCTCGCCCACGGCGCCTTCGCCATGGCGGGCGGCTACTGCACCGTCATCCTGGTGAACCGCCTCGGCGTTCCGTTCGCGCTCGGCCTGCCGCTCGCGTTCCTGGCGACGGCCGTGCTCGGCGGCCTGTTCGAGCGCACGCTCTACGTCCACGTCTACGCCCGCAGCCATCTGGACCAGGTGCTGTTCACCATCGGGCTGGTCTTCATGTCGGTCGCGGCCGTCGACTACGTCATGGGCTCCTCGCAGCAGTTCGTGCAGATTCCCGAGGCACTGCAAGGCCAGTTCCACGTATTCGGCATCGGCATGGGCAAATATCGCCTGCTCATCATCGTGGTCTGCGGCCTGCTCACGGTCGCCTTGCAGCTGATACTGGCCAAGACCCGGTTCGGCAGCCGCCTGCGCGCGGCGGTTGACGATCAGCGCGTGGCGCGCGGGCTCGGCATCAATGTCGGCGCGGTATTCGGCATCACCTTCGCGTTCGGCTCGGGCCTCGCCGGGCTCGGCGGCGCGCTCGGCGCCGAAATTTTGGGCCTCGATCCGACGTTCCCGCTAAAATACATGATCTACTTTTTGATTGTAGTGACGGTCGGCGGCACTTCGAGCATCACTGGGCCGTTCCTCGCCTCGATCCTGCTCGGCATCGGCGATGTCGCCGGCAAGTACTACGTGCCAAAACTCGGCCCCTTCGTCATTTACACCATCATGATTGTCGTCCTCATCCTGCGGCCGCAAGGCCTGTTCGCCCGCAGCGCGGCACGGTGAACGATGGCCGCGCTCGCCGACGATGTCTCGCACTATCTCTCCCGCCGCGCCCGCTGGTCGCCGCTCGAGATCGCGTTCTGGATATTTGCCTTCGCCACCATCTGGCTGTTTCCGCAGAAGCACCTGATCCTGACCGAAACGGCGATCCTGGCGCTGTTCGCGCTCTCGCTCGATCTCATCCTCGGCTATGCGGGCATCATCTCGCTCGGCCAGGCGGCGTTCTTCGGGCTGGCCGGCTATTTCGCCGGGCTGGTCGCCAAGTACGGCATCGTCGACGAGCCGGTCATCGCGCTTCTCCTTGCGGGCGTGGTCGCGGCCGCGCTCGGCTTCGTCACCAGTTTTTTGGTGCTGCGCGGCTCGGACCTCACCCGGCTCATGGTCACGCTCGGCGTCTCGCTGATGCTGGGCGAGCTCGCCAACCGCTATTCCGAGATCACCGGCGGCGCTGACGGGCTGCAGGGCGTCACCATCGCGCCGGTCCTCGGCCTGTTCCGGTTCGATCTGTACGGCCACACCGGCTATGTCTACTCGCTGGTCGTGCTGTTCGTCTGCTTCGTGGTCGCGCGGCGCATCGTGTATTCGCCGTTCGGCCTGTCGCTGCGCTCGGTGAAGGGCAACGCGCTGCGCGCTGCCGCGATCGGCATCCCGGTCAACGCCCGGCTGGTCGCGATCTACACGGCGGCGGCGGGCTTTGCCGGCATCGCCGGCGCGCTGCTGACGCAGACCACCGCGTTCTGCTCGCTCGACGTGCTCTCGCTCGATCGCTCGGCCGATCTCCTTCTCGTTCTCATCCTCGGCGGCACCGGATATCTGTACGGCGGCCTGATCGGCGCCGTGATCTACAAGTTCCTGCAGGACTGGGTCGCGAGCCTCACGCCGCAATACTGGCAGTTCTGGATCGGCCTCGTGCTGGTGGTGATCGTGCTGATCGGGCGCGAGCGCATCAGCGGCTGGAACGCGGCGCTGCGTGACCTCCTGGCGCGGCTGTTCGCCCGCCTGACGTGGCGGCCGGCCGCGCTCGGCGGCGCCGCGCCGGACCGGCGCTAAAACCATGGCGATCCTGCAGACCATCGGCCTCGAAAAGCGCTTCGGCGGCATCGTCGCGGCGCGCGACGTGACGCTCGCGGTCGAGCAGGGCGCGCGCCACGCGCTGATCGGGCCGAACGGCGCCGGCAAGACCACCGTGATCAACCTCCTTACCGGCGTGCTCAAGCCGACCGCCGGCCGCATCATCCTCGATGGCCGCGAAATCACCGCGCTCGAACCGCACCGGCGGGTGCGGCTCGGCATGGCGCGCACCTTCCAGATCAACCAGCTGTTCCTCGACCTCACGCCGCTGGAAACGATCGGGCTCGCGGTCGCCGAGCGGCTTGGCGCCGGCGCCGACTGGTGGCGGCTGGTCGGCAGCAAAGCCGCGGTGACCGACGAGATCGTCGAGATCGTCGAGCGCTTCCGCCTCGCCGACGTGATGCATGAGCGCGCCGCGATCCTGCCCTACGGCAAGCAGCGCCTGCTCGAGATCGCGCTCGCCTTCGCCTGCCGGCCGCGCGTGCTCCTCCTCGACGAGCCGGCAGCCGGCGTGCCGGAGGCCGAGCGGCACGAGCTTCTCGCCACCATCGCGGCGCTGCCGTCCGAGGTCACCGTGCTGCTGATCGAGCACGACATGGACCTGGTGTTCTCGTTCGCCGATCGCATCACCGTGCTGGTCAACGGCGGATTGTTCGTCGACGGCGCGCCCGAGGAGGTCGCGCGCGATCCCCGCGTCAAGGCGGTCTATCTGGGCGAGGAGCTCGATGCCTGACCTGCTCACCATCGAGCGGCTGTCGGCCGGCTACGGCGAGGCCGTGGTGCTGTCGGACGTCTCGCTGGCGCTGGTCGAGGGCGAGGCGCTGGCGCTGCTCGGCCGCAACGGCATGGGCAAGACCACGCTCATCAACACCATTGTCGGCGTCACCCGCTATTTCGGCGGCACCATCGCGCTCGACGGCCGCGACATCGCGCGGCTGCGCCCCGAGCAGCGCGCCCATGCCGGCATCGGCTGGGTGCCGCAGGAGCGCAACATCTTCAAGTCGCTCACCGTGCACGAGAACCTGACCGCGGTGGCGCAGGCGGGCCCGTGGACGACGCGCAAGGTCTACGAGCTGTTTCCGCGGCTCGCCGAGCGCCGGCGGAACCTCGGTAACCAGCTTTCCGGCGGCGAGCAGCAGATGCTCGCGGTCGGCCGCGCGCTGGTACTCAATCCTCGCCTCATGCTGCTCGACGAGCCGCTCGAAGGGCTCGCCCCGATCCTGGTCGATGAGCTGCTTGCCGCGCTGCGCCGCGTCATCCGCGACGAGGGCATGTCGGCGATCCTGGTCGAGCAGAACGCCAAGAAGATTCTCGGCGTCACCGACCGCGCCATCATCCTGGAGCGCGGCTGCGTGGTGCATCACGCCGACAGCGCCGCGCTGATCAACGACCGCGCGGCGCTGGAGCGGCATCTCGGCGTCACCGACACGAGCCCGCGCCGCATGGGGCGAGGCAAGCGCTAGCGAGCGATCGCCGGCGCATCGCCTCGGGCGCGACATTGCGCGCATGGCGGAAATCCCGTAATGACCGAAACCAAGCGCGACGCTGAAGAAATAGGAGCCGGCAATGACGGGAATGCTGGAACACGAAATGCCCGGGCTCGGCCACAACAAGCCGTCCGCGGAAGACGCCGACGAGATCAAGCACGGCAAGTGGGAGCGCTGGTCCAAGAAGCGCACCTTCGTGCGCGCGCTCGAAGGCACCTACAGCCACCTCTACAAGAAGCTGCTCGAGGAGCCGCGCGTCTATTCGTCCAAGGACCACCCCTGGAAGGGCGGCCCGGCGATGTACGGCAAGCACATCATCAGCCCGCAGGCGGTCAGCGTCGTGCAGTCGATCGAATCGCACATCGAGTGCTATGCGCCGCTCAACGCCGGCCAGAAGCACGGCCACCTCAACAGCGCGGTGTTCTACGTGCTCAAGGGCCACGGCCATGACGTCCACGACGGCCGCTACATGAAGTGGGAGGCCGGCGACGTGATGCTGGTTGAGAACGGCTGCGTGCACCAGCATTTCAACGACGACGACAAGGAATCCTGCATCCTGCTGGTGTTCAAAGCGAAGCCGCTGTTCCTGTTCATGCACCTGCTGTTCCAGAAGATGGTGGAATGGCCGACCGACAAGCTGCCGCCCGGGGTCAAGGAATTCCACCCGCCGACGGAAATCTGAGCGCGCAGGGCGTCATGACATTATTTGAAGACAAAGCGGCCTCGCTGTCCGGCTCCAACAGCAGCAATTTCCTCGCCGAGGCCATGACCGAGTCGGAGGCGTTCCGCGCCGACTACGCGACGCTGCCGAACGTCATCAAGGCTTCGGACATGCCGTGGGAGCGCTCCCCCGACGGCCTGATCAAGCATCTCGTCAACAAGAAGATGCACACCCGCGAGTGCTGCATCGAGGCCTACATGCAGTTCCTCAAGGACGGCGAGCGCTCCGGCAAGCACCGCCACATGTGGGAGGAGCTGTTCTTCGTGGTCGAGGGCTCGGGCTACGACCTCCACTGGGATCTCAAGTGGGACTGCCTCGAAGCCTTCCAGTGGGAATGGGCCGAGACGTCGCGCAAGTTCGAATGGACGGTCGGCGACTACGTCTACATTCCGCCGTTCACCATGCATCAGCACTTCGCCAATGCGGGCACGGAATGCCGCATCATCGTGATGAGCAACCGCATCGTCAAAGACATGGGCTTCGACTGGTACGACCAGGTCGAACACGCGCCGGGTTTTTGATTGTTTTTGGCCCCAAGTGCGCTGCAAAGGCCGCCGCAAAACCTACTCCAGCGCGATGCGGCTTTCCGCGATCACCTTGCCCCATAGCTGCGTCTCGTCGGCAAAAAATCTCGCGGCATCGGCGGGCGTGCCGATCATGGGATCGAGCCGCAGCGCGGCGAGCTTGTCGCCGATGGCGGGCTTGCGCAGGATGGCCACGACGTCGCGGTTGACCTTCTCGACCAGCGCTTGCGGCATGCCGGGCGGTCCGACGATCGGGAACCAGGTGATCGAGCGGAAGCCCGGCAATCCCGATTCGGCGATGGTGGGAATTTCCGGCACCGAGCTGGAGCGCTCGGGGCCGGCGACGCCGAGGAGCTTGAGCTTGCCGGCGCGGTAGAGCGGCACCGACGTGGCGAGCGTGTCGAAGAACATGTCGACATTGCCGGACATCACGTCGGTGAGCGCCGGCTGCGCGCCGTGATAGGGCACGTGCACCATCTTGATGCCGCCGAGGACTTCAAGCTCGGCGCCGGAGAGATGCGCGGTCGAGCCGACGCCTTGCGACGCGTAGGTGAGCTTGCCGGGATTGGCGCGGCCGTAGGCGATCAGCTCCTGAATCGTGCCGGCCGGAAGATCCGGCCGTGCCGACAGCACGTTCGGGATCTTGGCCAGGAGCGCGATCGGCGCGAACCGGGTCGGGTCGTATCTGAGGTTGCGATAGAGGAGCTGCTGGATCGAGACCGGCGCCGGCGGGCACACCAACATGGTGTAGCCGTCGGGCGCCGCGCGCGCGACGTATTCGGCGCCGAGATTCATGGCGGCGCCCGGCATGTTCTCGACGATGACCGGCTTGCCCCAGGTCCTGCCAAGCTCATCGCCAATGAGCCGCGCCAAAATGTCGGTGGTCGAGCCCGGCAGCGACGGCACGATCACCTTCACCACATGGGTGGGAAACGGTTCCTCGGCGCGTGGCGCCGCCGCCGCGAGCGCCGCGATGACGACGCCAAGCACAAGCGAACGCACGCGCATCATGTCGATCCCTGGATCCGGCCATTTGCGAAAACCGTCCGAGCGAATATAGAAAATCCCGCGTGCATGAGCCAAGGCCCGCGCCCCGCCGTGCGGCGCGGCGTTTTGCCAGGGTTGGCGAGCGGGTGGCAGGCGAGGGGAAAGAGTTTTCGGGGATGGCAGGACAGTATCGCCTCGGCGTCGATGTCGGCGGCACCCATACCGACCTGGTGCTGCTCGATGTCGCCACCGGCTCGATCGCCGTGGAGAAGGTGGCGACGACGCCGCATAATCCCGCGCTCGGCATCATGCGCGGCATCGGCAATTTTTCCGCGCGCGGCGTCGATCTTGCGGCGATCGAGTTCTTCTCGCACGGCACCACCATCACCACCAACGCGCTGCTGGAAATGCGCGGCGCCAAGGTCGGGCTCCTGATCAATCGCGGCTTCCGCGCCATCCAGGAGACGCAAAACCAGGTGCGCGACGGCAATGTGTTCGACTATTTCTTCCAGAAACCGCCCCCGCTCGCGCCGCAGAGTCTGACCCGTGAGATCGGCGGCCGCATCGACTTTGCCGGCGCCGAGCTCGAACCGCTCGACGAGGCCGCGGTGCGCCAGGCGGCGGCGGAGCTCAAGGCCGCGGGCGTCGGCTCGATCGCGGTGTGTTACCTGTTCTCGTTCATGAACCCCGCGCACGAACAGCGCAGCGGCGCGCTGATCCGCGAGGTGTTCCCGCAAGCGCATGTTTCGCTGTCCTGCGAAGTGCTGTCGCGGGTGCGCGAATGGCCGCGGCTGTCGGCGACGCTGCTCAACGCCTATCTGGCGCCGGTCCTCGTCACCTACGTGGCCGATCTGGAAAAGCGCCTCGACGCCGCGGGCCTCACCACGCAGCAGCGGTTCCTGATGCAGTCGAACGGCGGCGTGATGCCGTTCGCCGCGGCGATCACCGGGCACCAGACCGTGCACAGCCTGCTGTCCGGCCCGGCCGCCGGTGCGCAGGCGAGCGCCTATCTGCCGCGCGACGGCGCGGCCGCGGACGCGCATGGCCTCGTCACCCTCGACATGGGCGGCACCAGCTGCGACATCGCCTTCATCGAAGGCGACGCGCCGCTCGAAGTGACCGAAGGCGTGGTGGCGCGCCGCCAGCTCGACGTGCCGGCGCTCGACCTCACCACCATCTCGGCCGGTGGCGGCTCGATCGTGTGGATCGACCGCGCCGGATTCCTGTCGGTCGGCCCGCAGAGCGCCGGCGCCGATCCGGGGCCGGTGTGCTACGGCCGCGGCGGCGAGGACCCGACCGTGACCGACGCCGACCTCGTTTGCGGCTTCCTCGATCCGGATTATTTCCTCGGCGGCACGCAGAAGCTCGATGCCGGTGCGGCGCGCGCCGCGCTCGAGACGCGCATCGCGGCGCCGATGCGGATGACGGTGGCGCAGGCCGCCGCCGGCATCCGCCGCATCGTCGACATGCGCATGGCCGACGAGGTGCGGGTGTTCGCAGCGCGGCGCGGCGTCGATCTCGGCGAATTCGCGCTGCTGCCGTTCGGCGGCGCCGGCGCCGTGCATGCCGGCGCGGTGGCGGAAGAGCTCGGCATGCGCCGCATCATCGTGCCGGCGCGGCCGGGCGCGTTCTCGGCGCTGGGCTTGCTCTGCACCGACGTGCTGCACGACTACATCCGCTCCGAGCTGGGCGCGCTCGAGGCGCTCGATGCGGCGCACGCCGAGGAGATGTTTCGCGCTATCGAGGCAAAGGCGTCGAGCGAGCTGGCGCAGGAGGGCCTCGACCCGGGCGTTGCCGCCTTCGAGCGCGACCTCGACATGCGCTATGCCGGGCAGGGCTACGAGCTGCGCGTGCCGTTGCGCGGGCTGTGGCGCACCGCGCTCGATGCCGCCGCGCTCGCCGCGGTGCGCCGGCGCTTCGACGAGGTGCACGCGAAAATCCACGGCCACGCCGCCACCGAGAAGGCCGTCGAAGTCGTTAGCTATCGGCTGCGCGTACGGGTGAGCGTGCCGAAATATTCACCGCAGGCGCTGCCAGCCGGCGCGCCGGCGCCGCCGCCGGCGGCGGCCATCAAGGGGGCGCGGCGCGTCTTCTTCGAGGCGGACAAGCCCATTGAGACCACGATCTACAATCGCGACAAGCTCGCACCCGGCGTCGCGTTCGCCGGCCCCGCCATCGTCGAGCAGTTCGACGCCACTACCGTGGTGCCGCCCGGCTGGGCGGCCGCGGTCGACCGCTACGGCAATCTGATTCTCGAGAGGACATGACGCGATGAACGGCACGCTTCCGGCCGGCGCGGCGGAATAAAAAATGGTCGACGCCATCACCACGCAGGTCGTGCGCAACCGCATCGGCAGCCTGATGCAGGAGATGCACTACCATTTCTACCGCTCCGGCTATTCCACCATCATCCGCGAGTCGCGCGACTTCTCTTGCGTGATCCTCGACCGCCGCGGCGGCCTCATCGTGGCGCCGCCGATGTTCTTCCATGCCCCGGTCTATCGCCACCTGGTGGGAAAGATCATCGAGCACTACGGCGAGGACATCCACGCGGGCGACATGTTCGTCTGCAACCACCCTTACGAGGGCGGCCTGCCCCACGTCTCCGACATGGCCTTCGTGGCGCCGATCCTCTCCGGCGGAACGCTTATCGGCTTCGCCGGCTCGATCGCCCACAAGGCCGACGTCGGCGGCACCCAGCCGGGCTCGACCTCGGCCACCGCCACCGAGATTTTCCAGGAGGGTCTGCTGCTGCCGCCGGTGAAAATCTATTCGCGCGGCATCTTCAACGATGACCTGGAGCGCCTCATCCTCGCCAACAGCCGGCAGCCGGCGCTGGTGCGCGGCGACATGAACGCGCAGATGGCGGCGACGCAGATAGGCGCGACCCGCATCCTGGAAACCTGCGACCGGTTCGGCGCGGCGGCCGTCATGGAGGCGTTCGCGGCGCTTTTGGCCGGCGCCGCCGCCGAGCTGCGCGCCGCGATCCGGGCGCTGCCGGCCGGCGAGGCCTACGCCGAAGGCTTCATGGACAACGACGGCATCGAGCTCGACCGGCCGGTGCGCTTTGCCGTCACGGTGCGGGTCGAGCAGGGCGAGATCACCTTCGATTTCACCAAGGCGGATCGGCAGGCCAGGGGGCCGATCAACCTGCGGCCGTCGATGGTCGAGGCCTGCGTGTTCTACTCGCTGATCGGTGCGCTCGACCCGAAGCTGCATTTCAACGACGGCATGCGCGAGGTGGTGCGGTTCAACTATGCGCCGAACACCGTCACCAATGCGAGTGCGCCGGCGGCGGTGAGCTCCTATCAGGCGGCGAACCTCAAGCTAGTCGACGCCATCCTCGAGGCGCTGGCGCCGTTTCGCCCCGAGCGTGCCGTCGCCAACGGCGGCTCGGCCGGCGCGCTGTCGATCGCCTGGACGCGGGGCGGACGGCCGGGCCAGCCGTCGTTGCAATATGAAATCCTCGGCTCCGCCTATGGCGGCGGCAACGGCAACGATGGCGCCTCGGCGGTCGCGACCCACACCAGCAATCTGCACATCACGCCGATCGAGATTCTCGAAACCGAGTTTCCGTGCCGGATCGTCGCCTTCGACATGGTCACGGATTCAGGCGGCGCCGGGCAATTCCGCGGCGGGCTCAGTTTCCGGCGCACCTACGAAATGCTGCAGGACGCGACCGTGATGCGGCGCTACGACCGCGCCAAATTTCCGCCGAACGGCGTCGCCGGCGGCAAGCCCGGCAGCCGTAGCCGCTTCATCATCCGCCTGGGCGCCAAGGACGAGCGCGAAACGCCGGCCTCGGGGCGCTACGAGATGCATGCCGGCGAACGCTTCATGCTGCAGAGCGCCGGCGGCGGCGGCTATGGCGACCCGAAACGGCGCGACCGCGCCGCGCTCACCCGCGACATCGCCGAAGGCTACGTCTCGGCCGCCGCCGCCGAGCGCGACTACGGCAGCAAGGACTGATCATCATGGCGCACGGCAACAAGGATCGGGTCGGCATCGTGGGCGCCGGACGCATGGGGCTCGCGATGCTCAAGCATCTCATCGCCAAGGGCTACGCGGTCACGGTCTGCGACATCGGCGAGCGCCAGCGCGAGGCCGCGCGCGGCGCCGGCGCGGCGATCGTGGCGACGCCGGCGGCGGTCGGACAGGCGAGCGACATCGTCATCCTCGGCGTCGGCTACGACGAAGAGGTCAACGACGTGGTGTTCGGACCGCACGGCCTCTTGGAGACGATGACGCCGGGATCGATCATCGCGGTGTCGTCCACGGCGAAGCCCGACACCGTCAAGGCGGTCGCCGCGCGCGTCGCTGAGAACGGCATCGAGGTGCTCGACGCCCCGATCTGCCGCGGCCGGTTCGCGGCCGACACCGGCACGCTGCTGGCGCTGGTCGGCGGCAAGGCCGAGGTCGTGGCCCGCGCCCGGCCGGTCTACGGCACGTTCGCCTCCGACATCGTCCATCTCGGCGAGGTTGGCCACGGCCAGGTCGGCAAGACCATGAACAATCTTCTGCTCTGGGTGAACGCCGTCGGCCTTCTGGAAGCCGGCAAGCTCGCCGAGACCACCGGCATCGATCTCGTCAAGCTGCGCGAGGCGCTGCTGACGAGCTCGGGCGCATCCGACGCGCTCAAGGAGTGGGACATGATCTCCTTCACCTGGGCGCTCAAAGACATGCAGATCGTCGCCGACATGACCGACAAGGCCGGCCTGTCGCTGCCGCTCGCCGGCGCCATCAAGGAGCTGGTGAAGGAGGCGCGCCGCGTCAAGGCGAGCCATCCGCCGAACTGGACCGGCAACAAGCCGGTCAAGTACGGCTGATCCATTATTCTCGGTTCGCCGATCCTTTATTCTGCGTCCGCCGATCCTTTCCGCTCTTCGGATTGGATCACGCTCATGGCCTCGAGGATCGCCATGTCGAGCAGGTGGGCAAGGGTATCAAGGTTGCGCGCTTGCGCCTCGGCTTGAAGCTGTTCGATGGTGCGCAATAGTTCTACAACCGCGGTGGCCGGTTTGGGCTCTGGGGTTGATTGAATTGCTTGCTGTACGAAACGTCGGTCGTTGAAGCACATGAAAACCTACCTCCACAAGGCAATGGGTCATCTACGAGGTCGTTGACCGTTGATGGAATGACCGTTGACGGAACGTCGAGCCCGATCTAGGGTCGGCGCCGACGAGATTCTTTTACGCCATTGCGGCGTTAGGACCTTCTTGCGCAAATGAGATTGGCAGCCGCTGCGGCGCAATACCGGGACGGTTCAGGATTGGAGCTTTCGAAACTGTCCGGGCGAGAGGCCGACCAATTCGCTAAACCGGCGCGTGAAATGGCTTTGATCGGCAAAGCCGACCGCAAGCGCGATTTCGGAAATCGGGTTGTCGCTGCCGGACAAAAGCTCCTGCGCCTTGGCGATACGGCGCTGCAACACGAATCGATGCGGCGTGGCGCCTTCGGATTTCTTGAAGGCCCGTGCGAAATGGAACGGTGACAATCCGGCCGTCGCGGCGAGGGCTTCGGTGTCTAGATTCCCCGCCAAATGCGCATCAACGAACTCGCGCACGCGACGCAGCGTCGCCGGGGGCAGGCCGCCGCGAAGCAGCACGGATGTCGCCCCATAGGGCCCGTTCACCAGCGCGTCGAGACGCGGCCGAATCCGCAAGTATTGGCCCTGCGGCTGCGACCAGCGCAACGAAGGGTTTTCCGGTGACGTCACGATGGCCGGCAAGGACTCCTGGGCGCCGACCGGCTTGAGCTGAATCCAGATGTCGCCCCAGCCTTTGCGGGGGAACGACTCCTCGATGCGCTCGAATATCGTCCACAGGCTCACGCCACAGTCGACGCGATGTCCCCATCGCGCCAGCACCAGGCGGCCGATCCGATCGGCTCCGACGATGCGTCGCTCTCCGTCGACGGAAAGCAGCATGGCGGAACTGTCATTGTCCGGCTCTTTGACGGCAATGATCCACTCGCGCCGGAATTGGTCCCGGAACATTCGTTCCTCGATGGCCCGCGCCGTCGCTACCGTCAAAGCGCCGGTCAGCGCATGAGCATGTTCCGAAAGCTGAGGATCGATCGACGAGACGTCCAAGATGCCGATAAACTCGCTGTTGCCGTCAAATATCGGAGCGCCGGAACAACTGAGCGATATATGACGCGCGCGAAAATGCTGCGACCTGTGCACCGTGACCGGAAGTTGCACGGTGATGCAGGTGCCGATGCCGTTCGTGCCTTCGACATCCTCCGCCCAGACGCCGCCCATCCAGACGCCCCAATACTTGTATTGCGCCGCCTCGCTGGCCTCGCCCCGACAATCGATCACGGTGCCGTTCCTGTCGGACAGCAAGATCACGTAACGCGTCGGCCGCAGGTAATTGTAGAGATGATCGAGCTCGATGCGCGCGATCTCGATGAGACGCGACGCGGCGTCCTGGAAGCAGCGAAGCTCTGCTGCGGTGAAGATCTGCGGCGGCCGGTTCGACTCAAGATCGATCTTGTAGGTGGTGGCCGATCGAATCCACGAGCCGAAGACGATCCCGTCGGCCGGCGGCTTGTCATGGCCACCTACCGCCGCAAACACCTTTTCGACGTGGTTATGCTCGGCCTTGGTCATCGGGCTCCTCGCAGCAACCTGCGCGGGCGGAACCTCAACCTGCAATTTCCAGCAAAAGCGTAGTCGCCGGCTTGATGAGGGTCAACAAGTCGAGCCGTTTATTATTTCAAGGTTTCAATTCGATCACGCCGTTTTGTTGCAGGTGGGAAAGCGCCCATCACGACAAATCCATCGCCGAGACGCCGCCGTCGACGAACAGATT